>WNGI01002209.1_pt1 | contig 20880 bp, 19 predicted proteins | sample 5400621 | NCBI WGS metagenome assembly WNGI01 (sample SAMN13153374, study PRJNA577476) | soil metagenome | isolation source: 20 cm soil or saprolite under Garry oak tree replicate 1 | place: USA:California | collected 2016-06-15
TGGCGGGGGGCACCCGCGCCTCGGCGGCCTCGCCGGGAGCGAGCGCCTGCCCGATTCTGGTCAATCGCCCGGCGGCCTGCCCCCCCGCCGGGCAGTCGAAGAAGTCGATCCGCGCGATCCCGGCGTGCTCCCGCCGCAGCCGGGCGAGGAGGTCGCGCGCCCTGGCGAGGTCCCGCGTCCGCCGGGTCCTCGCCTCCAGCGACTTCTCCAAGTCCGCCGCCCGGGCGTCGAGGGCGTCGTAGTCCCGCTTCCGCGCCTCCTGAAAGAGCTCGATCAGCTGGGCGTCGCTGAGCCCCTCGAACCGCTCGACGCGAAGCAGCAGGGCGTCCCCCTTGGCCTGCTCGACCTCCTGCGCGAGCCACTGGAAGGCCTCGACGCACTCGTCGCGCGCGGGCAGGACGTGCACGCCCCCCTTGGGGGCGATGGCGCCCAGGGCCCGCAGCCGGCGCCAGACGGCGACCCGCGGGCTCGACCCGGCCTTGGACGGGAGAGAGTAGGAGAAGACGACCCAGCTCATGGGGGTTCTTGACAGAGCGTATCATGTGTTGCTACTCTCTGCAATAGATATTGCACAGTTTATCCCCAACGGGGCCGCACGGGCTCGACCCCCGCCGGAGGTGGGTGCGATGAAGTGGGTCACGCGCAAGAACGCCAACGTCGACCGGATTGCTTGTCCGTGGTTGATCCGGCGCTTTGTCGATCGGGACGCGGAGTTCATCTTTGTGTCCGCAGACGACGTGGCCGCGGTGGCCGAGCGGAGGGGAGCCGTCCCGTTCGACGTGAAGGGCGTCGAGCTCGGCCACGTCGACGGACGCTGCAGCTTCGAATCGATCATGGTCAAGTACGGCCTCACCGACCCGGCGCTCGAGCGGCTCGCCAGGATCGTGCACGGCGCGGACGTCGCCGCGGACGTCGGCATCGTGCCCGAGGCAGCCGGGCTCAAGGCCATCGCCCACGGGTTCGCCCTGGTGCACGGCGAGAACGACCACGAGAAGATCCGCCTCGAGACGCCGCTCTACGACGCCTTGTACGCCTGGTGCCAACAGCTGGGGGCGCGGGAGCGGTGATCATGCCGCGGGCCGGCTGAGGCGGGGGATCATGGAGCGAGGGGACCCTCCGCCGCGCGTGCGGATCATCGATCTGGTCGTCTACTTCCTCCGCCTCGGCGCGGTGGGCTTCGGCGGCCCCGTGGCGCTCGTCGGACAGATGGAGAAGGAACTCGTCCAAGAACGGCGGTGGCTCACGAAGGAAGAATTCCGAGAGGGCGTGGCGGTGTGCCAGTCGCTCCCGGGGCCGCTCGCCATCCAGGTGGGCATCTTCATTTCCTACATCCGCGGCGGATTCTGGGGGGCGTGGGCCGGCGGCTGGGCCTTCATCCTTCCTAACTTCATTTTCGTGGCAGCGCTGGGGGCGCTGTTTGTCTACTTTGGCGATCTTCCGCCGGTCAAAGCAATCTTCTATGGGGTGAGCCCGGCGGTGATCGCCATGATCCTGTATTCTTGCTACCGGCTGGCGGCGTTGGGCATGGAGGATCGCGTGCAGTGGGGGATCGCTGCGGCGTGCTTGGCCATCACGGTGGCCCTCCGCGCGGAAGTGGCGCTCCTCTTCATCGTCTCAGGGGTGATCGGCATCCTCTGGTACGGGACGCTCCTCCGGAGGTGGCGCGCCCCCGCGCTGCCGCTGCTGGCCGCGCTGCCGCCCGCGGCGGCGGGTGCGCCGGGCGCCGGGATCCTGGGTCAGCTCCTCATGTTCTTCCTCAAGGCCGGGTCGCTGACGTTCGGCAGCGGATTGGTGATCGTGCCATTTCTTGAGAACGGTCTGGTCCGGCAGACCGGGTGGCTCAACGAGCGCCAGTTCCTCATCTCCGTGGCGATGGGGATGCTCAGCCCGGGCCCCGTCGTCATCACGGCGACGTTCGTCGGCTACCTCGTCGCGGGGTTCTGGGGGTCGGTCGTCTCCACGGTGGGCATCTTTCTTCCCTCGTTCCTCCTGGTGCTGATCGTGGCGCCCATCCTGATCCGGCACCGCGGCAACCCCAACGTGCAGGGCTTTGTCAAAGGCGCCTATGCCGCGGCCATCGGGACGATCCTGGGAGCGGCGGTGCTCCTCGGGAAGATTGCGATCGGCGACTGGCTGACCGCTCTGATCGCGCTTGTCAGCCTCGTGGCGCTGGCCCGCCGGAGAGTCGGCAATCCGGCGCTGGTCGCCATGGCGGCGGCCGTCGGCCTGGTCGGCTTCTCGATCTTGAAGCCGGCGTGGGTCTTTGTGAAGTGATGCCGAGGGAGGGGAGCGAGTTGGATCCCGCTGAGAGAACCGTGGTATTTGTCTGCCTCCACGGCGCCGCGAAGAGCGTCATCGCGGCCGCCTACCTCCGGCGGCTGGCCGGCGAACTGGGACTGGACGTCGGCGCGACCTCAGCGGGCATCGCCCCCGAACCGGAAGTCCCCCCCAAGGTCGCGGAGGCCCTCCTGAAGGACGGCATCGACGTCCGGCACGTTCTGCCTCGACGGGTGACGCGTGAGGAGCTGATGACGGCGTGGCGTGTCGTCTCGTTTGGATGCGACCTCGGTCACGTCGCGCCGCCCACCCTGGCGGTGGCGCGATGGGACGACGTCCCAGCCGTCAGCGACGGGTGTGTCGCGGCGCGCGATGCGATTGTCGCCCGCGTGCGGCGCCTGCTGGAGGACGCCGGTGGTCCTCGCGCCGCGTGTGCCCCTCGATCTCCCGCGTGATGTCCCGCGGCTTCCGGGCGGGCGCGCGGATCGCCGATGGGCTCTTCGGCCCTGGGCGTCCGGCCCTCTCCGGGCCCGTACGGGTGAGAACGTTATCTCAGTCCCCGGAAGGGCCCGTGGATCGGTCGAATGAGGACGGGTGTTCAGACTGCCTCGTTTGTCGGATGTTGCAACCAAGGGCGCGGGGCCGGGACCAGTGAATTCTGGGGGAATCCCAGGCCTGGGCCAGGGATCTCGGATTCTCGCAGGCTTTCAAAAATTTCCTCCAATTCCCAGCAGGAGAAAAGTAAAGAATGTCGTATATAGGGAATGCGAGGGGGAAGAGCAGGCCCCTGAAATCACGAAATCTCGAAAGGAGGGCCTCTTCCGTGGCTAAGAAGAAGAAGTCAGCCAAGAAGGGCAAGCGGTAACCTCGCCATCGCATCAGGCAACATACAGGGGGCACCGCTCTTCGGAGCGGTGCTCCCTGTGGCTTCCCGCCGGCACCCGCGACACGTCCTGGCTCACCTGACGGCCGGGACAACGCGCCGGCCGCCGCAGGAAGTTCCGCGGCCCCGGCTGAACTGATGGTCCGTGGCCGACCCCAGGATCGAGAAACTCGCCCGCGTCCTCACCCACTACTCGCTCCGGCTCAAGAAAGGACAGCTGGTCCGGATCCGCGGCTCGTCCCTGGCCGCCGCCCACATCGCCGCCGCGTACAAGGAAGCGCTGGCCGCGGGCGCCTTCCCGGCGGTCCGCGTCGACCCGGAGGGGCTGGAGGAGATCTACTACAGGACCGCGACCGACGAGCAGCTCCGCTTCATTTCCGACCTGGACCGCTTGGAGGTCGAGAAGGTCGAGGCGGACCTCCGGTTCCTCGGCTCGTTCAACACCCGCGCCCTCACGCGGGTGCCCCCTGGGCGGATGGCGCTGCGGCGTGAGGCGATGCGGGACCTGAGCCGGCGGTTCATGGAGCGGGCGGGCCAGGGGCAGCTGAATTGGTGCCTGACGCAGGTGCCGACCCAGGCCGACGCCCAGGAAGCGGAAATGTCGCTGGCCGAGTACGAGGAGTTCGTCTACACGGCGGGCCACCTCGACCGCGACGACCCGGTCGCCGCGTGGGAGGCGGTCGCGCGCGCTCAGGCCGGAATCGCCTCGCTCCTCGAGTCGATCAAGACCCTGCGCATCGTGGGCCCGGACACCGATCTGACGGTCTCCGTGCCGGGGCGGCACTGGATCAGCGCTGCCGGCGAACGCAACTTCCCGGACGGCGAGGTCTTCACCGGGCCCGTCGAAGACGCGACTCGGGGGACGGTGCGGTTTTCGTTTCCGGCGATCTACGGGGGGCGGGAGGTCACCGACGTGCGCCTCGTGTTTGAGGGAGGACGGGTCACCGAGGCGACGGCCGCGAAGGGCCAGGACTTCCTTCGAGCGATGCTGGACCTGGACGCGGGGGCGAGAACGCTCGGCGAGTTCGCGTTCGGCCTCAATTACGACATCCAGCAGTTCACCCGCAACATCCTCTTTGATGAAAAGATCGGTGGGACGCTCCACATGGCCCTGGGGGCGGCCTACCCTGAGACGGGCGGCCGGAACGTCTCCGGGCTGCACTGGGACATGATCCTCGAATTGCGAAACGGCGCCGAAGTCTTCGGGGACGGCGAGGTGATCTACCGGAACGGCCGGTTCCTCACGCAGGCGCCGGCCGCCGGCGCTTCGGCCACCGCGCCGGCCCCGCGGGTCACCCCGCCGCGAAAACCTGTTCCACGCGGTTGATCAACGCTTCGAATTCCTTCTGCGTCTGCTCGCTGACCTCGTCGGCCATCTCGGCGAACCGCGGCCCTTCCATGGCCTTCACCTGGATGTTGGAGAGCATCTGGCCTTCGATCTCGCGCAGCAGCTCCAGGATGTCCTCCTTAGGATAGGGCCCCCACTCCTTCGCCAACAGCCGCTCTACGAACTCGCCGAGCGGCTGCACCTCCTCCTGGCACACGGTCTGGTAGAGATCCCACAGTTGCTCGTTCACGCGGTGACACCCCCGAGGGACAGACTGTTCGGGATATACTAGGAACGGCGCCTGCGATCCCCTGCCGGCGCCGCCAGCGCGCAGAAGGAGCCCCTCGTGCGGAAGACCTTTTGCCTCCGGTGCGGCGCGCGCCTGCGCCGCGTCCGGGGAGCGGGACAGACTCGTCCGGTGCTCACATGCTCCCGGTGCGGGTGGATCCACTGGAACAACCCCGCTCCCACCGCCTCGGTCCTCATCCTGCGCCGGGGCCGCGTGCTGCTGGTCCGGAGAGCGGTTGCACCGGCCCGCGGAGCCTGGGATACCCCCGGCGGGTTCATCGAGGCGGGGGAGACGGCCGAGCAGGCGGCACGCCGCGAAACGCGCGAGGAGCTTGGGATTGACGTGCGCCTGGAGCGAGTGCTGGGAATCTACCCAGACGTCTACGGCCCGGACAGGCGCCCCTCGCTCAATATCTACTACGTCGCGCGGATGCGGGGGGACAGGCCCGCGGTGCACGCGGGAGACGACGCGGCGGCCTTCGCCTGGTTCCCCCTCCGGGCGCTGCCGCGGCGGATGGCCTTCAGGAACAACCGGCTGGCGCTGCGGCAGCTCAAGCGTGACCTCGGCGTGCGCTAGCACCTCGAGCCAGGCGTAAAAATCGCTCGACCCTGACCACGATCGCCGATAGATCGCGTATCACGGGAGAACCGTAATCCCATCGGGGGCCACGCAGAAGTCCCACGCACTCGGGCCGCCGTTCGTCAGAACCCAGCATGTGCCCTGCGCGATGGTCAGTGTCATCGTATCCTTTGCCGCATTCCAACCCGCCTGAGTCGCCCACCACACGAACAACGGCATGACGACCCCGGTCCAGGTGACCGTCCGTGTGACCGTCCCCCCGTTGCCGGTAAACGTCACCGTCCCCGTGGCGGCCCCGGCCGCGGTCGGGCTTGAGGCAGCCACGACCGTCTGACTGCCGTTAGGAGGTACGGCGAGTGTCCCATCAAGGACGGTAAACCCGCCGCCACTGGCGGCGACCTTGCCGGTCAGTGTGCTTGAGTTTGGATTCGTCACCGTGAACGCCACCGAAACGGTCGCACCCACCGCGACCTGGCCAAGATCCACCACGCCAACTGGAGAGACCGGCAGCGGCCCCGGTGGCGGCGGTGGTGGGGGTGGGGGCGGTGGTGGTGGCGGTGATGGCGCCGTTCCGGTTCCAAGCACTACCGCCCCGGTCGAACCACCACTCCACGTGAAGTTAAGGGTCGTTACGTAACCGCCGGCCGCGGTGGGACTGAAGCCGACCGCGATCGTCTGGCTCCCGCCTGGGCCGAGGACGAACAGGTTGCCGAAGGCCACGCTGAACGGGGCAGTGGTCGAGACTCCTCCGCTGATCGTGCTCCCCCCTAGGTTTGTGACCATGAACGAACGATATGCCGACCCCCCCACAGGCACCGACCCGAAGTCCTGGTTTAGCGGCGTGACTGACAGGGTGACAGAGGGGGGAGGAGCGGGGGCGGTGGCGCCGGAGATGACGTTCGCCGTCGCCGCGTTGATGGCGTTGATATCCGCGCCGACGTCCTTGCCGTCGGTGCCGGCTTTCTTGTACGGGCTGGAGGCGGCGAGCCGGTAGTCGCCGCCGGCGTAATTGACGAAAACTACATCCGCCGGCGTCGGAGGGAAGAAGTTATTGGGCGGGTAGTCCTGGGGATTCCCTCCCACCAGCGCGTTGCCGGCGAACACCGCGCCGGGGAAGGACGCGGTCAGCGTCGCGGGCGGGTCTCCCACGGTGCCGTCCCCGCTCACCCCCTTATTGTTGCGCGTGATGTTATTCGTGTAGCCCAATCCGGTGTTCGGCGCACCGGTGCTCACCTGGGCAAAGAGCGGGCTCTCCGTCTGGAAGGCGGTGTTGTGGTCAATGACGACGTTCGCCGCTCCGTCGCGCAGTTGGAACAGCCGCCCGACGGAGCCGCCGTTGGCCGCGAAGGCGCCAATGTCGATGAACAGGTTGTTCTGGATGAGCACCCGCTGGAGCTGCTGGCTGGGGTAAAGAGTGTCCCACCCTCGCATATGGACGCCCGCTGTAGAGTGGCGGACGATATTGTGCGTGAACGTGATATCCTGCACGGTCGCCCACGGCATGCCGCCGTTCTGGTCGGACGGCGTCAACGAGAGAGCAAACCCGTCCTGGCTGCCGCCCTTCCAGTTGGACTCGAAGATGTTGCCGTCGACCAGCACCCGTTGGGCGTTCGTCAACTCGAGGAAGTTCTTGACGACCCACGGGGTCCCGGCGTACGCCGGATCGCCCACCCGCCACGACAGCGGTCTGGCGAAGTAGTTGCCCCGGATCTCAATGTCGGATGAGACGAGGTTCGGGATCGTCGGGATCCACCCTCCGAAGCCGACCCCTGTCCCGGCCCCCTCGAGGTAATTGTTCACGATCTTGAACGGGCCCGGGCCATTCTGGCTCTGGATTGCCAGCGCTGCGCCGGTGGTGAGCTTGAAGCCGGAGAGGTAGGAGTCGATCACGGCCGTTGACGCCGAGTCCATCAGGATGCCGCGGCGGGTTCCCGCCGCCGGATCCCCGTGGAAGTAGCAGCGGTCAAAGATAACGTTGTTTGGGAGCGTCTGCACGGAGGTCTCCCCACCCCCCAAATAGACCAGCGAGAACTGAGGCGCGCCTACCGGGCCGGGCGTGGGCGCAAACTCGATCCCGATGAACCGATAATGGTGCGCGCCGGAGACCGTCTGGATCGCGGCCGACCCGGAGGCGAGGATCTTGGGCATCAGGCCGGCGAGGGACGGGGAGACGCGGTTCCCAGGGGCCGGCAAGCTCGAGAGCGCCGAGGACTCGATATAGATCCAACCGGCGCCGGCCTGGTTGGGCAGGGTAAACGGCCCGGTGTACGACGCGCCCGCCGCCAACCGAATGGTGTCGCCCGGGTTGGCCTTGTTGAGCGCCGCCTGAAAGTCGCCGCCGGCGGGGACGGGGATCGTGCTGCCCGATGGGCGGCTGTAAGTCGTGTCTAGATATACTTGCGGCAGCGCTGGTTGGGGTAATGACTGAACGACGCTCTGGGCCTCGGCAATGAACGGCGCTGGCAGCAGCCTGGGCAGAGGGGCCGCCGTCACGAGAACCAAGAAGCAGGCGATGGAGGCACGAACATAGGTCCGTAGGGGCATCCTGGCCTCCTGGCTGTCGCAGGCGCATTGCTAGTCCAGAATCTCCCACGAGGATAAACCCAGGAGAGTAGCGGCAAGAATCGGGGAAAATACTTAGGAAGATGTCGGGAAGATTCCTCAGACTGGTTGGACTAGTGGCCCTCCAGGTATTTCTCGACGTCCATCGCCGCCATGCACCCAAATGCGGCCGCGGTGACGGCCTGCCGGTAGCGGTGGTCGTGGACGTCGCCGGCGGCGAAGACGCCCTCAACGCTCGTCCTGGTACCCTCCCTGAGGACCACGTACCCCTGATCGTCGAGGTCGACCTGCCCCCGGAACAGCTCCGTATTCGGATGGTGCCCGATCGCCACGAAGAGGCCGTCGACCCGGAACGGCCGCTCCCGTCCCGTCTCGACGTCCCGGAGCCGCAGGCCGGAGACCGATCCGTTGCCGATGACGTCGACGACCACCGTGTTCCAGAGCACCTCGATCTTCCCGTGGCGCAGCGCGCGTTCGGCCATGATCTTGCTCGCCCGGAACCGGTCCCGGCGGTGGATGATCGTTACCTTCGTCGCAAACTTCGTGAGGACGAGCGCCTCTTCCATCGCGGAGTCCCCGCCGCCGACGACCGCGACCTCCTTGCCCCGGAAAAAGAAGGCATCGCAGGGCGCGCAGGACGAGATCCCGTGGCCGATCAGGCGCTGTTCGTTCGGCAATCCGAGCCAGTTGGTGCCGGCCCCGGTGGCGATGATGACGGACTCGGCCCGGAGCGTCTCCCGTGCCGCGGTGACCTCGAACGGCCGCTTCCGGAAGTCGACCGCGGTGGCGTCCTCGTCGATGAAGTCGGTGTCGAACCGCTCCGCCTGCTTGCGCATGATCTCCATCAACTCCGGCCCCTGGATCCCCTCAGGGAAGCCGGGGAAGTTTTCCACATCGGTGGTGAGCGTCAACTGGCCCCCCCGCTGACTTCCGGAGATGACGATCGGCTGAAGCTGCGCGCGCGCGGCGTAGATCGCGGCGGTCAGTCCGGCCGCCCCGGACCCAAGGATCACCAATTTCCGGGTATCTGCCATCACACGTCCCTCCCGTGTAATCCTAGGATGAAACGAGCGTTCGCCCTAGTTTCTTCCCCCGTCATCGCGCTGTGGCGGCCCTGCCCACCTGGTGGAGCTGGATGAAATTGGTCCGGCCGCGGGCGATGATCGGCACCGACCCGACGATGACCACGGCGGATCCCGGGCGGGCGATCCTGCGCCGGACGAGGTCGCGGTCGAGAAACCGGATCATCGCCTCCGTGTTCGGCTGGAACCGCGTCACCATCGGGCGCACGCCCCAGTAGAGGCTGAGGAGACGGGCGACGCGCTCGTCCTCCGTGTAGGCGAGGACCGGGACCCGCGGCCGCATCTGGGAGAGCAGGCGCGCCGTATGGCCCGTCGTCGTGAGCGCCACGACAAGTTCCACCGGTAATTCGGCGGCCAGCACCCGGGTGGCCGCCGCGATCGCATGCGCGAAGGACGGCCGCGCGGGATGACGGATCTCGCTCCCCGGCTGCGCGCCGGCCTCCACCGCCTGCGCGATCCGGGCCATCACCTGCACGGTCTCCACCGGATGCCGGCCGGCCGCGGTCTCCTCCGAGAGCATCACGGCGTCGGTGCCGTCGAGGATCGCATTGGCGACATCGGAGGCCTCCGCTCGGGTCGGACGGTCCTGGCGCACCATGGACTCGAGCATCTGCGTCGCGGTGATGACCGGGATCCCGCGCTCGTTGGCCGCCCGGATGATCCGCTTCTGGATCAGCGGCACCTGTTCCAGCGGTAGTTCGACGCCGAGATCTCCTCGCGCCACCATCACCGCGTCGGCCTCCGCGATGATCTCATCCAGGTTGGCGATCGCTTCCGCTTTCTCGAGCTTGGCGACGATGGGCACGACCCGCCCCAGCCGGCGCAGCACGCGCCCGGCGTGGCGAAGATCCGCCGGGCTGCGGACGAAGGACAGCGCCACGTAGTCGACCCCCTGCCGCAGCCCGAAGCGGAGATCCTCGATGTCTTTGGCGGTCAGCGAGGGCGCGCGGAACCGCACGCCGGGGAGGTTGACCCCCTGGTGCTCGTTCAGCACGCCGCCTCGAATCACCCGGCAGCGGATCTCGCTCCCGCGTCTGTCGACGATCTGGAGTTCCAGGCTCCCGTCCCGCAGCAGGATCCGGCCACCGCGTCTGACCATCCGCGCGAGCCCGGGGAAGGGGACGGGAATCAGGTCCCCCGCGCCCATCACGCGCCGGGTCGTCAGCGTGACCTCGGCGCCTTCCTGGAGTTTGACCGGGGCCTCGAGGCGCCCCACCCGGATCTTGGGTCCCTGCAGGTCCTGCAGGATGGCGAGGGGGACGCCGAACTCCGCCGCCAGCCTCCTGAGCAGCCGGATCGTGCGCCCGTGCCTCGCGCGCGTCCCGTGCGAGAAGTTCAGGCGCGCCACGTCGATGCCGGCGACGAGCAGTTGGCGGAGGACGCGCTCGCTTTCGCTGGCGGGCCCGAGGGTCGCGACGATCTTCGTCCGGTGGTCCACTGCCCCCATCATACTGCAGAGGCCGCCGCTTCGTGTGCTAGACTCGGGGTGGCGTCCCGCGCCACCACGCGGCGCGCTAAGTCTCGCACGGAGCGGGCCCACCGATGGCAATCATGGCACTGAGCGTCACCCCGATCGGCACGGGATCCCCGAGCGTAGGGGAGTACGTCGCGGACGCCCTGCGGGTCATCGAGCGGAGCGGCCTGCGCTACCGGCTCGGCGCGATGCACACCGAGGTTGAGGGCGAGCTCGAGCCGTTGCTGCGCCTGGTCCCGGAGATCCACCAGGCCTGCTTCGCCCGCGGGGCGAAGCGGGTCTCCACGGTCATCAAGATCGACGACCGCCGCGATGCGCCTTCCTCGATCGAGGGGAAGGTCCGGTCGGTCACCGACCGAATACAGCGCGCATGACGGGGCTGTGACGAACTGGCTCGATCGGCTCGAGGGGTGGTTCGAGCGGCGCTACGACATCCGCCCGATCGGCGAGGGCGGGTACGTTGTGCGCCTGGGACTGATCCGGTATCGGGGGCGGGCGCTGACGTTCCAGGACGGCACCGTCTTGAATCGGGGCGCCCTCGTGGGCGAGGTGCACATCGACAACCGGCGCGCCGCCGCCCTGCACGAAGGACATAAGGGAGGGTTCCGCTACCGGCGCGAGGTCTTTCGCGCGCTGCCCGCGCTGGCGCGCGATCTCCGGACGCGCCCCGAGTACCAGGCGGTCCAGGCCATCGGGGGCCCCAGCCTTTTCTGGGAGGAGGCCCGGCTCGCGGGGTTCGAGCACTGGGCGCTCCCCTGGTTCGCCCGGTGGTGGCTGGCGTGGTGGGAGCGCTTCCTGCTCGCCCGGTACCACCCCGCGGGGCGCCGGCGCCTGGCCGAGGGCGGCCGGACCGAGATCCGGCAGATCTGGATGACGCGGCGCACGCTCCTGGAGCGGTACGGTGGGGAGGTCCGGGCGGGCGAGCGGCCGGAGTGACACGACGCTTCTGATTCTTCCGATGGGCACGACCGTCTTTCGATAGCCCAGTGGCCCATTTCGATAGCCAACTTCGATACCCAGAATTCGTTCTAAGTAGGGGAGACAACGGCAGCCGGATCTTGCTACGCTTGGCCATGTGAGAACGCTTCTGTGGAAAGCCTGCATCGCCAAGGGGGAGTCCCGGTTGAACCGCCGTCCAGCAGTCTGGATCTTGTCCGCGCTCATCTTTGCGGGTGTGGGTGCCGCGCCCGCCTCTGCCACCGCGATTCGTGACCTCGGGGGATTCAACGCGAACACCCTCGCGGCCAATGATGATGGTTCCACCGCCCAGATCGCTCTGCCGTTCAGTCTCAACTTCTTCGGTGCAACCTTCAATCACATCTACGTGAACAACAACGGAAACGTCACGTTCGACAACTCGTTGAGAACCTACACGCCGTTCGACCTTAACGCAACCAACCGCCAGATCATCGCACCGTTTTTCGCCGACGTCGACACCCGAAACCCGTCGAGCGGGATCGTGCATTACGGGACGGACACGGTGGACGGTCACCCGGCCTTTGGCGTCGAGTGGCCGGCCGTAGGGTATTATGAAACAGCCGTGGACAAGTTAAATACGTTTGAGCTCGCCTTGATCAACCGGGCCGACACCGGAAACCCCGGGAACTTCGATATCGAGTACAACTACGGCCAGATGCAGTGGGACACCGGCGAAGCAAGCGGCGGCTCGGGTGGTCTGTGCACGGCGACGTCCGGGGACCCGGCTCGGGTCGGCTATGCCAACGGCACGGGCCTTCCGGGGACGCACTACGAGCTGGCGGGATCGGCGGTTTGCAGCGCGTTCCTCGATGGTGGCGCCGATGCGCTCGTCAGCCACTCTCTCAATAGTAACGTGCTCGGGCGGTACGTCTTTGAGTCGCGCAATGGTGAGATCTCGACGGTCCCTGAGCCGGCGACGCTGTCGCTCTTCGCCGCCGGCCTTGTCGGACTGCTGGGGGCGGCTCGGCGCAGGTTTGGAAGAGCCTGACGCGAGAGATGAGCGCGGAAGGGCGCATTTCCATGGAGGCGGCTATCATGCGGCTGAGACGTGCGGCAATCGTGGTTGTGGGGGTCGCCGCGCTCCTGGCTGCGCCGGCGCTCGCATCGGCGGCGACAATCGTGTTCGACTTCTCGGATTGCAGCGAGATTTCGGGCCCCTCGGGCTTCCACTGCCCCAACACGGACTCCACGAAGACCACCCTGACCTATACGAGAAGCGGCCTCAGCATCACCGCGAATGGATACACTTCGGCGGGCGGCGGGGCCCACCTGTATGTGAAGCAGGAAGGTTCCGGAGAAACTGGGCTCGGGATCGCCGCCGAAGTCGACCACGAGATCAACCGCTACTATGTGATCGACTTGAACATGACGGACCTGACGAACCACGGCATCACCAGCGGCCTCCTCAAGCTCGAGAGCGTCCAATCCGGAGAGAGTTACAGGGTGTGCGAGGGGCACGTGCCGGGGAGCGTCGGCACCGTCGACTGCCAGACGGGATCCGGCGGGTTGATCGACTCGATCCCCATCGACTGGACCAGCACGAACTATTTGATCGGTATCACGTCGCCCACGGGAAACGTGCTGATTGCGTCGAGCATCGTCGTGACGCCCGAGCCTGCGACCATCGCGCTGTTTGGCGCCGGGATGGCGGGCCTGGGTTTGATCCGCCGGCCCAAACGATCCGGGCGCGCCGCGAAGTAGACGCCGAGGGCCTGGCAGCCCGTACCTCCTGACGTATCCGCCCTTCTCGCTTGACACGCGCGGAGCCCGTATTTATAATTCAACCTATTAGTTGAATAAATCCTCTAGGGGGGGCCGCGATGCCAAAGACCATCCGGCAATCCGTGACCTTCAAAGCCAGCCCGCGCGCGGTGTACGAGGCGCTGATGGACTCGCGCCGGCACGTGATGTTTTCAGGCGCGCCCGCCCGGATCAGCCGCAGGCCGGGGGGCAGGTTCACGGCGTACGGCTCCTACATCAGCGGCGTGAATCTCGAATTGATCCCGGGCCGGAAGATCGTCCAGTTCTGGCGATCACGCGGCTGGCCGAAATATCACTACTCGACCGTGACCTACGCGTTGAGCAGGGCCAAAGGCGGGACGCGCCTGGCGTTCACGCAAGAGGGCGTCCCGGACGACGACTACAAGGACAAGCAGCAGGGCTGGAAGACCCATTACTGGCAGAGGATGAAAACGATGCTGGAGCGGTAGGGTACTCTCAGGCCCTGGGCAAGATGTGGTTCTCTACTGCAAAGGCTGCGGCCTGCGCTCGATTCCGGAAATTGAGCCTATGATAGACGGTCCGCAGGTGAGTCTTCACCGTGGACTCAGAGAGAAAGAGGTTCGACGCGATCTCTTTATCGCTCAGGCCCTTCGCGACTCCCGTTAGCACATCGATCTCGCGTTCCGTGATCCCTTGGAGGTGCCCATTGGTTGTCGCGGGGGTCGCGCCATTCCCGTTGAACAGCCCGTCCATCATGTGTCTCGCCATGACTGGACTGATCATCGTCCTCCCGCCGTGGACAGCGCGGATGGCGTTCGTCAGGTTCTCCGGAGAAATATCCTTCAGCACGTAGCCGCTGGCGCCGGCCGCTGCCGATTTGCGGAAGAGTTGGGGGTCGGCAAACATGGTGAGAATGAGAATTTGGGTCTTCGGGCATTGGTGCTTGATCGCCCGTGTGGCCTCGATCCCGCCCCCCCCCGATGTCAGGAAATCCATGAGCACCAGGTCCGGGGACAGCGCGACGGCCTTTTCCAGCGCGTCCCGGCAGTTCTCCGACTCGCCGACGACCTCGATATCCCGCGCCGGGCGCAGGACCATCTTGAGCCCCATCCGTATCAGCGTTTGATCATCGGCAAGCAGCACGCGAATAGCCACCGAGGTCCCCCCTCATCCCCCCATACAGCTTCCCGTATGCGGGTTCCCGCGTATGTCCGTTCGTTGAGCAGATGTATCGGCGCTGGTTGCGCGCATATCGGCGACGGATGCGTGGGGTTGGGGCCTGACCCGGAATCATCAGATGCCCGAACGTCGACGCCAGCAGCGACTCGATCAAAGGATTTGCGGTATGGCAAGCGGTACGGCGAAAGGAGGATCACTTGCATTGTCAAGTGTACCGCAAATTCAGGAACTTTCCATAGGGAAAATAGGTAAAAAACCTGATGGCATACGAACAGGCGTTCGCCTAGCCTCCTCCGAACGAACGAGGCGCTCGTCCGAAAAAGGCCCGGAACCATCCGCAGGGATGCGGGGCGACTGCGTGTGGGCCGCTAATTCTTCTCTCTAAAGATCCGCAAGATACCGCTCAAAAGATCCCCCTGCGGAAGGTGGCGCGTACAGCAATGCAAAGACTTCGGGTTCTCGTTGTCGACGACACCACCCTGATGCGTCAGGGCATCAGGAGCCTCCTCGAGCACAGGGAGAACATCGAGTTCGTGGGCGAGGCATCGAGCGCCCAGGAGGCGGCCGACATGGCGGAAACCCTTGTGCCGGACGTCATCCTGATGGATCAGGACATGCCCGGGCTCGACAGCGTGATCGCGATCAGACTCATCAAGGACCGCCTCCCGAAGACCGAGATCATCGTGATGGCCGAAGACACCAACGACGAGGAATCGTTTCGGACCCTGGAGGCCGGGGCGACGGGCTACGTGCTCAAGGATATTGATCCGGAGAACCTCCTCCGGGCGATTGAGGGCGTCTGCAACGGAAGAACGCTGATGCATCCGCACATCGCCCGGCAGCTGGTGGAGCGGTTTCGGACGTTGGCTCGCGAGAAGAACGGCAAGGATGGCCTCTACCTTGGCGGTCTGACGACCCGCGAGCTCGAGATCTTGCTGGAAATGACCAGAGGGGCCACCGACCGGGAGATCGCCCGCAAGACCTTTATCAATACGACGACCGTCAAGAGCCACATCCGCTCGATCTTCCGAAAGATCGGCGCTAAGAACCGGACCCAAGCCGTCGTCTACGTGCTCAAGAACGGGCTGGTCCACTGATTGGGTGGATGGTCCGGCGATTCTGAGATACAGGTGTTCGTCTGCGCGTCCTGAGGGAGGGGGAAGATCGTGGCTGAGCGGCATGTCACCGTCAAGGCCGGAGGGGATGGGAGCCCGCCCTCCGCGTCGTCGGTCGGGATACCATTCGCGTACAGGTCTTCCATCTGGAGAGTCAAGGGGCTGTATTTTACCGGCACCCCATCCGGGGGGCGGGAACTTTGGTGGATTCTGGGGGCGCACGACCCTGAGGGGCCCGGGATCGACAGCGGAGGGGAGCGATGAGATCAAGGATGGTCCGGAGAGTCGCCGCAGGTGTGGTGCTCGCGCTTGTCCTGATGACCGCGGTCCCACCCGCCGGGGCTCAAGACTACACCATCGGCCCGGGAGACACGCTCGACATCTCCGTCCTCGGGGAGTGGAGTGCGCCGTTGACCGTCAGTCCCGATGGGAAGATCGCGATCCCGCAGGCAGGCGAAATCTTGGTTGACCGTCTCACCTTGCCCCAGGTGACCGACAAGGTGACGGAGGCGTTGAAACCATTCGTCAAGGATCCCGTGGTCACCATCTCGATCCGTCAGACAACCACCCGCAAGCAGCTCGTCTACCTCCTCGGCCAGGTCCTCCATCCCGGAGCCTACGAGATTCCCGGCTATGAAGTGCAGCGGGAGTGGACGGTGGCGGAGCTGATCGCCGTGGCCGGCGGGCCGACGCCGGGAGCCGCGCTGCCGAAAGCGGTGATCATGAGGAAGGACGCGTCGATTCCCGTCGACCTCGAAAAGCTCCTCATCGACGGGGACGCATCGGCCAACGTGCGCCTGACTGCCGGGGACGTCGTCATCGTGCCTGAATCGAAAAACAAAGTGGTGATCATGGGCGGCGTCCTGAGGCCGGGCCCCTATCTGTTCAAGGATGGGGACCATGTCGTCGATGCCCTCTCCGCCGCGGGAGGCCCCACGCCGAAAGCGGTGCTTTCGAGTATCGGCGTGGTCCGCCTCGAGGACAAGAAGCCCGCCGTGAAGCCGGTCAATCTGGACAAATTCTACAAGTCCGCGGATGCCGCGCAAAATGTCGCCCTCCAGGCCGGAGATGTCGTGTACGTGCCTGAGGCGGGCGGGATGAGCTTCGGGGAGTTGCTCGGCTCCCTCAACGGCCTCGCGTACATCTTCCTGCTGCTGAGATAGGGGGCCAATCAGCATGGAGTTTTGGACGTATTACCGGGTCCTAAGGCGAAGGCGCTGGCTCATCGTGGCGACGATTCTTGTGGCGGTCGCTGTTGTGCTCGCGGGGGGTCCCCGCCCCTGAGCAGAGCGCATCGAATGCCGGCCGCACGGCGATGGCCTTGAGCGTCATCCGGAGTTGGGATGTTGCCGAGCGCGTCGTCCGGGGGCTCAACCTCAGCATCACGCCGGACGAACTGCTCCGCCGGCTCAGCGTAGAGGGAGATCCATTTGGGGGGGACCTCCTGCGGGTCAAGGTGACGGCGAGGACCCCTCGAGAGGCGGTCATGCTGGCGAACGGGGTCGCTGCGGCAGCGGCCTCCTACGACCAGGAGGTGAAGCGCCGGGAGGTCACGCTGGCGCGAGAGTTCCTCGAGCGGCAGTCGGACGAGGCGCAGGCGAAAGTGACCGAGGCGGAAGGCGCCCTCCTGGCTTTCCAGCAGAAGAACGCGGCCGATCTGGCCGCCGCCAAGGGTCTCCAAGTGTCAGAATTCGCCACCGACATTCAACGCAACGACCTCATGCTCCAGGAGGTCGACGCGAGATTAGCTTCCGTCCGCAATCAGCTAAAGGGACAGAATCCGACCCGAGCAGACCAGGTGATCACGGACACGCCGATCGCTCGGGAGCTGCGCGCCCAACTCGCGGCCCTTGATGTCGCCCTGACCTCGGAACTGGCGTTGCGTACCGAGAAGCACGCCAGCGTCATCATCCTCCGGAAGAGGATCCAGGCCGTCCAGGAACGGCTGAATGCGGAGGCGGGGAAGGCTGTTGCCGCGGAACAGGTACGGTTCAACCCGATCTACGACGTCCTCAACCAAACCCGCATCAATCTGGAAACGGAGAAGCTGGCGCTGCTGGCAAGGAGGGAGGCCCTCTTGCGGGCGACAGGCGCAGGAGCGCGAGCCTTACCCGCCGTGGCTCAGAAACAAATCGAGCAATCGAAGCTGATCGCGAATGTCGAGATGCTGCGCAGGGAGTACGAGAACCTCCAGAGGGACGTTGCGGTGTCGCGGCTCAGGGAGCAGGAAGCCCAGCAGCTCGGGAGCATCACCCTTGTGAACCCGGCCCGCGCTGCCCAACCCTCCCCGTTCGGGACCCGGCTCTTCAAGGTCTCAGCCGCGTCCCTTCTCGGTATCCTGGGCTCCGCCGGTCTGGTGTTTTTCCTTGAATACCTGGACATTACCCTGAAGATCCCTGAGAATGCGGAACGCCTGTTGGGGGTGCCCACCTTGGTTGCCATCCCGCAGCACAATCCTCCGTTTGATGAAGCCTACCGGCAGCTCCGGGTGGCCCTGGAGGCGCGCAAGAATGGTAAGGCTGGAAAGGCCTTTGTCGTGACATCGCTCAAACCGGGTGAGGGCACCTCCACCGTGGTCGCCAACCTTGCGCGAGCCTTTGCCCGGGCAGGCACGCGCACGATCGTCATCGACGCTTCGCTCCGGCGCCCCACCCAGCACACTCGCTTCGGCATCGCGAACGAAAAGGGCCTGGTCCAGGTCCTCAGAGGGGAAGCGGGCGTCGACGACGTGCTCGCGAAGACCGACGACGCCAATCTCTCGGTGCTCCCGGCCGGTGGCGTCATCAAGGAGACAGATGAGCTCTTCGGCTCTGGCGCCATCGCAGAGGTGCTCGCCGGTCTGAAGCAGCGGGGAGGCGTGATCTTGGTGGACACCCCGGCGGCGGGCGCTTTTACCGATGCCTTCTCCCTGGCAGGCCTGGCCTCGGGAGTCCTCCTCGTCCTCGATGCGCGGCAGGCGCCTGGGACCGCAGCGGAACAGGTCAAGAGCCAGCTCACGCGGCTGGGGGCGAAGGTGCTGGGGATCGTCCTGACCAAGGTCCGGCCGGATCTTGTCCCCAGCTATGTCAACCAGGAAAACTTCTACAAGGCCAAGCGTCGGGTGATGCCCTCTCTTGCTCGGCCTGCCGCGCTGGCCGCCGGAGCGCTGGTGATCGGGATCTTCACCGGGCTCGTCATGAAAGCGGCGCAGAGCGAGGCGCCGACCGCCTTCCAGCACACCGTGGCGCAATGGATCTCCGCGTTCTCCATACCCTGGCTGAGTGGACACTAGGAGGCCGAGCATGCCGCAAACGCTGGAAACTCCGCTCGAGGTCAGGATCCGGGACAAAACGGCCCGGGTTGGGATCATCGGTCTCGGCTACGTTGGCCTTCCGCTGGCCGTCGAGGCTGCGAGAACGGGCTTCTCCGTCCTCGGGGTGGATGTCGACGCTGCGCGAACCGCCACCGTCAACCGGGGGGAATCCTATATCGCCGACGTCCGCCAGGAGGATATCGGGCGGCTTGTCCAGGCGGAGCGCCTGGCCGCCACGACACGATATGATGCCCTCGGCAGCGTGGACGTCATCATCATCTGCGTCCCGACGCCTCTGACGAAGAGCAAGGAGCCGGATCTCTCATACATCACGGATGCGGCGAAGGCGTGTGTGCCGGTCCTCCGTCGAGGACACCTTGTGATTCTGGAAAGCACCACCTATCCCGGGACGACGGTGGAGGTCGTCAAGCCTGCGTTGGAGGCCAGCGGGCTGCGGGCCGGCTCCGACTTTCACCTCGCGTTCTCTCCGGAGCGGATCGATCCGGGCAACAAGACCCATGCCTTCCGGGAGATCCCCAAGATCGTGGGAGGGCTGACCCCCGCGTGCACGCGCGCCGCCCAGATGTTCTACGAGCAGATCGTGCGGCGGGTCGTCGTCGTGTCCTCCCCGACGGTTGCCGAGATGACCAAGGTGTACGAGAACGTCTTCCGGAACGTGAACATCGCGCTCGTCAATGAAATGACCCTGCTCTGCAACCGGATGGGCCTGGACGTCTGGGAAGTCATCGACGCGGCGGCCACCAAGCCCTATGGATTCATGCCCTTCTATCCCGGGCCGGGCGTCGGCGGACACTGCATCCCGGTGGATCCGTACTATCTGTCGGCCAAGGCGCGGGAGTACGACTTCCACGCCCGGTTCATCGAGCTGGCCGCCACGGTGAACGACAGCATGCCGTACTATGTCCTCTCCAGGGTCACGGAGGCGCTGGGGGGAAGAGGCAAGACGCTGCGCGGAGCCAGGATCCTGGTCCTGGGCGTGGCCTACAAGAAAGATACCGCGGATGCGAGGATGTCGCCCTCCCTCAAGATCATCGAGTTGCTGGAGAAGCCCGGGGCCAAGGTAACCTACCATGATCCGTTCATCCCGTCCATCACCCTCGCCAACCCGGGAGTATTGGAGTCGGTCCCGCTGACCGACGAGGTGCTGGCGGCGGTCGACTGCGTCATCCTCGCGACCGACCACAGCGCCATCGACTACAAGCGGATCGTGGAGAAAGCGTCCCTCATCGTCGACACGCGGAACCGGCTCCGTGGGAACGGCGGCTCCCATGTGTTCAGGCTTTGATGACCGGGTCCGGTGAGCAATGAGATGATCGAACGGGCCGCAGGAGACAACGCATCGCCTCTGCTCGCGGCGGGGCTGGGATGCCTCATCGCGATCTTCCTGGTTCTCCGGCTCCCTGTCCAGGCCGGGGTGGCGTTCCTCGCCGCCGCGATAGCCATCCTGGTCTTCTTCAACCGGCGCGCAGCGTTATACTTTATCATTCCCGCGATGGCGCTTTCTCCAGAGTTACCCGTCCTAGGCATACCGGTTGGTATCGATGACTTCCTCATGGTCCCTCTTGTTGCCGGGTGGCTGGCCCACCTGTGCGTATTCAAGGGGCGGCAGCGGACGCCCCTCGATCGGGTCGTGGTGGCCTATCTCCTCGTGGGCGTGCTGGCGACGCTGTGGGGGGCGCACCTTGGTACGGCGCATTGGACAACCAACAAAGACATCAGTTCGCCGTTCCACCTGCTCAAGAGACTGGAATTCTTGCTGGTCTTCTTCATCCTGGTGGACACTCTGACCACGGCCAATGAGGCGCGGCATTTTGCGTATGTGCTGATCGCGTCGATGGTGGGGGTGAGCCTGTTCGGATTGGGATCGTTCCTTTCAAACCATGTGATGGCGCTTCGGCCCGGTGTTTCCGCTCATGAAGCCGGGGTTGCGTCAATGATCGCCGCGCCGCTGGCGTTGAGTCTCATTCCCGCCGGCAAGCCCTCCGCCAGGATCCTTCTTGGCGCGGCCGTTGCGTTCTCCATAGCGGTGCTTCCGCTGAGTCTAGGCCGAAACTTCATTGCGGTGACGGGACTTATTGTCCTCTACGTGGCGCTGTTTCA
>WNGI01007003.1_pt1 | contig 20878 bp, 28 predicted proteins | sample 5400621 | NCBI WGS metagenome assembly WNGI01 (sample SAMN13153374, study PRJNA577476) | soil metagenome | isolation source: 20 cm soil or saprolite under Garry oak tree replicate 1 | place: USA:California | collected 2016-06-15
CGCGGATTCATCAATATCGCCGCATCGAGTCCCTCGATGTCGTTCCGTGCGCGCACCATCGCATGCCACCAGCGATCCTTGAGGTTCCTTTTGAGCTCGACGCCAAGCGGACCATAATCCCACACTGATCCGGTCCCGCCGTAGATCTCTGAGGATTGGAAGATGAAGCCGCGTCGCTTTGCGAGCGAAACCAGCTTCTCCATTACATCGGGGTGGTTGGGCATCGTGGAAAGCTAGAGGCGGGAGGCGGTGCCCGGGAAGCGGGGAAGGTCACGCGTGCTTGCCGCCACGCCTTTATGCATCCAGCTCCGGGCTCAGCTTCGGCTCCGCCGGCGCGCGCTGGCCGAGCAGGCGCGCAACGATACGGTCGCCATGAAAGCGACCGTTTTCAATGAATACCTTGTTCGCATCGTAGCCGGCGACCACGACTCCCGCGATGAACAACCCGGGAATCGGTGTTTCGAGCGTGTTGGCATCGTGGTCGGGTATGCCGGTTTTCGGATTGATCGGCACCCCGCTTTCACGCAGGAGGTCGAGACTCGGCGCAAAACCGGTCATGATGTAGACACGATCCGCTTTCAGGCGACCTTCGTGCTTACCGGTAGTGAGCACAACGTCGCGCGGGTCGATCGACTTGATGCGACTGTCCCATTTCACCGCGATCTGACCTTCCTTGACGCGGTTGGTAAAATCGGGCAGCACCCACGGCTTGATTTTTTTGTCGAAGGTCGGACCGAAATGAACGAGCGTCACTCGTGCGCCAGATCTCCACAAATCCAGCGCCGCCTCTGCCGCGGAGTTGCCGCCACCAACGACCACGACATCCTGCTGAAACGCTTCATGTCCTTCGTGATAGACGTGCGTCACGTGCGGCAAGTCTTCGCCGGGCACGCCGATGCGATTAGGTGAGCCGAAGTATCCGGTCGCGATAACGACCGCCCCAGCTCTGGTTTTACTCTCTTCGCCCCCGGCCGTCCGCGAGACGACGGTGAATTCTCCGGACCACCCCTGGATGGCGGTCACGCGCTCGCGCTGGCGCAGCGGAATCGCGAAATAGGAGACGACAGCCCGGTAGTACGCGAGCGCATCCCGTCGAGTCGGCTTCTCGGTGGCGATGACGAAGGGCAGCCCGCCGATCGAGAGCTTTTCGGCAGTAGAAAAGAATCTGGCGTAGATCGGGTACGCGGCGATCGTGCTCACAACGACGCCGCTTTCGATCACCTGCGCGCGCAGCCCCGCGCGCTGTGCGGAGACCGCGGCGGCGAGTCCGCACGGACCCCCGCCGACGATCACGAGGTCCGCGTCGTTCGCCATCGAGTTTATTCGCTGGTCAGACGACGCCGACAGGGCTCGCGGGAAGCGCGCCCTCCACGCCGATGATCTGATCACGCCGGGTGCCCACACTTACATACGTGATCTGCGTCTCGACGAGGGATTGAATGCGGTCGAGGTAGCGGCGAGCCTCCGCCGGCAAATCAGTAAGGCTTCGAGCTTCCGCCGTAGTGGTCTTCCAGCCGTCGAACCACTCGTACCGGGGCACGGCGCGACCGAGCACATCCAGGTCGCCGGGAAATTCCTCGTAGACCTCGCCGTCCGCTTCATATCCTGTGCAGAGACCGATCCGGTCCAGAGTGTCGAGCACATCGAGCTTCGTGACGGCGAGATCAGTGAGCCCGTTGACCCGGGCGGCATAGCGAACGACGACGCCGTCGAACCAGCCGCAGCGGCGGGGCCGACCGGTGGTCGCACCAAACTCATTTCCGAGCCTCCGAATCTCCGACTCCAGCGGCTCTTCGAACTCCGTCGGCAGCGGCCCGTTCCCAACGCGCGTGGTGTACGCCTTCACCACACCGATCACCGAATCGAGCTCGCTTGGCGCGATTCCTACTCCAGTTGCGGCTCCGCCCGAAGTCGTGCTGCTGGACGTGACGTACGGATAGGTTCCGTGATCGATGTCGAGGAGGGACCCCTGCGCACCCTCGAGGAGCACCGCGGCACCGCCCACGATCGCGCGATGAATCTTGAGACCGACGTCCTCAGCCAGGGGAAGGAGCCGCTTCGTGAACCGATCCAGGACTCCCAGGGTGTAATCGACGTCTGCTCGCTTCGCCCCAGCCATCGAGAGCTGGATGTTGGCGTGCGCAACTCCACGCTCGACCAGTTTTCTCAGCCTCTCGGGATTCCGCAGATCGAGGACGCGGATTCCGCGGCGGCCAAATTTGTCCTCGTACGCCGGTCCGATCCCCCGTCCCGTAGTTCCGATCTCCTTGCTGGCCGAGCTCTGGCTGTCGACCAGCTTGTGATAGGGCAACACGAGATGCGCGCGGTCGCTTACGTAGAGCCGTCCCTCGACGTCGATACCATCGGAAACGAGCTCGTCGATCTCCGAGAAAAGGGTCTCGACATCCAGTACGACTCCGTTGCCGATCGCGCACCGCACGCCAGGATGCAGAATTCCGCTCGGGATCTGATGGAGGACGAACGACTTGTCCCCGATCTGGACGGTGTGCCCGGCGTTGGCGCCGCCCTGATAGCGAACTACCCAATCGGCGCGCTCCGCGAGAACATCAACGAGCTTGCCCTTGCCTTCGTCTCCCCATTGGGCGCCGACGACGACGATTGTGCGTGTGTTTGAATCGAACATTCAATTCACGGGGGGGACGGGAAAAGCAAACGCCCCGAGAGCTTCGGGGCGTTGGTTCAATCTACTTCTCAGAGGGTGCGTGTCAACGCCGGCGCGGAAGATGGCGCGTATCAATCCCGGCGTGGAGGATGCCGCGCGTCAACGCCGGGCTGGAGGCGGAGGCGGGACCTCGTCGATGACTCGCGGCGGATCGTCCGCCCGCACGACGCTCCTGAGCGGCAGGACCACCGTGAAGGTCGAGCCCTTTCCATAGACGCTCTGCGCGAACACGTGTCCGCCCAGGGCGTCCACGAGCTTCCGGGTGATGCTCAAGCCCAGACCCGTGCCGCCGAATTCGCGGGTCCGCGACTGGTCCACCTGCCTGAAGTCCTCCCAGATGGATTCGAGATCGACTTCGCGAATTCCGATGCCCGTATCACGTACGTCGAAACGCAGATCCTCTTCGTCCCTCGACACGGTCACCCAGATGCCGCCGTGATGAGTGAACTTCACCGCATTCGAAAGGAGGTTGAGCAGAATCTGTTTGACCTTCGTTCTGTCTGTGTGGAGCTTGAGATCCTGCGTCGGCAGCTCGACGCTCAGGGTCAGCTGTTTCTTCTTCACCATGGGCTCGATCTGCTGCGAGATCTCGGTCATGATCTCGCGCAGCGATACGTCGTCGAGATGCAATGGCATCCGGCCGGCTTCGATCTTCGCCAGGTCGAGAATGTCGTTGATCAACGCCAACAGGTGCTGTGCAGCGCCCTGGATGCGGCTGAGTCCCTCTTCCTGCCTCGGCGTGAGGTCGCCGTAAATTCGGTCCAGCATGAGCGACGCGTAGCCGATGAGCGCGTTGATCGGCGTCCTCAGTTCGTGCGACATGCTCGCGAGAAACTCGGACTTGAGCCGGTTCGCCTTCTCCAGCTCGCGCGACTGCCATTGGAGCCGCGTGTTCTGCTCCGCGAGATCCGCGGTTGCCGCCTGGATTCGCTCCTCGAGCTGGCTCGAAAACGTCTTGAGCTCCTCATAGAGACGCTCGTTCTCCGCCTGCTCGGTGAGGTCGTGCAACACCGACACGATTGCGAGCGGCTCGCCCCGACGATTGAGGATTTTTCCGGAGACGACCTCGACAGGAAGCTCAACGCCCGTCTCCGGGATGTGGAGCTTCATCTGCTCGCGCCGAGCCAGCGACGGGCTGATGGTGAAATCCGAGATGAACGTCGTAAACTTGGTGTCGTTCGCCTGGACCGTCGCCGCTCGATCCCAGCTCTGGCTGTCGTCGGCCTCGAACAGCTGCTCGGCCTCCTTGTTCATCAAGATGATGTTCGACCGGTCGTCCGTGACGAGGATCGGGTCCGCGACGTTCTCGAGGATAAGGTTGAGCCGGTCGCGCTCGCGCTTGGCATCGATCTCGGCGAGCCGTACCCGCTGTACCTGGCGCTCGAGCTCGTTGGCGGCGCGGCGGAGATCCGTCACGTCACGGAGCACTGAGACGGTCGATCCGTTCTCGCCTCCGTCCCCGGGCCCGAGGCGGTGGGTCAACACCTCGAACAGCAGATCGGTTCCTTCGTCGGGGTCGACCAGATTCAGCTCGCGCGATCCGGCCGATTCCTTCGCCCCCATTGCGGCCTTCGAGAGGTGCGAGGTGAAGAGCAGGTTGTTGATCTCGACAGCGCGACGCCGCCCTTCCGAGTCCTTGTCGCTTGTGAAGAGCAGGTGCTCCGCGCGTTTGTTCTGGGCGACAATGTCCCGCTCCACGTTGATGATCACGATCGGATCTGGAAGCGAGTTCATGATCGTGCTCAACATCTCGCGCTGCTGTCCCAGCCGACCCGAAGAGAGACGGAACTCTTCGACCGCAGCCTGGCGAGACAGAACAGGTCCGGCCAGCGACGCGGCGTGCATTAGCGCCGCCACCGTATCGTCATCGATAGAAGCTTCGAGCAGAGCGACGCCACCCGGCGCATGCCCGATTCTCCGCCGTCGGTCGACGCCCGACCGACGCCTCACCTGACAGCCCTGCAACTGCACGAGATCGACCTCGGCTTCACTGAGGAGGGGCGGCGCTCCGCGGAACTGCGGCTGGGGGAATGGGATCGCAATCCACTCACCAAACGGAATTCCGGGGAGGGGCTCAACCCCATCGCAGCTCACGGCGTGAAGCGAGAGCGCGGAAACGGTGAGAGGATTCGAGAGATCGTCGACTGGAACGGAAATCGCCGGTGGGCCTTCTCCGTTGAATCCCACGCTGGCGGTGTTGATAAAACGCCGCGGCGGGCTGTCCAGTGTCACCGCCAACGCCCGGCGCGCACCGACAATGTCGACGAACTGCGCGAGCATGAACGTCGCGGCAGTCTCAAAATCGGGCGCTTCGGAGATAGCGGAGAGAAGCTCGGCCAGGCGCTCTCCGCTGAGTTGCGGGCTGATTGCTACCGCGGCACTCTCACGCTTGGATTCGTTCAAGTCGCCGTTTCAGATCTGCATTTTCTACCCGCATCCGGTCGAGCTCGTCTGCACCGCCGGCGCTGAGCTCGCGCGGGCGGGAACCGGGCGCGGTGAGCCCCACCGCTTCGGAGTATTTGAGATACGTGTCGATCGATGCGACGACGATGCGCGCTTCGATCGTCACAAGGTCGATCCCGACCAGGGAGACGCGCACCCACGCGTCGATGACGATACCCTTATCGAGAACGCGATCGAGAACATCGATAAGCGAGCTACCGCTCGGGGAACGTTCAACTGCCATGTCGTGACTCCTGTTGTCTTTCTGTCGAGGCGGCTGGTGTGGACGGTGGGATGGCAGCGGCTTTCGCGCGTGTGCTCAGTCGTGGGTCTGTCCGCCACCAGTCCATCCCGATCTGTTCAGCCTTATCGATGGAACAGATCAGGAGGCGGATCTGAATCGTGAGAAGCTCTACGTTGGCGAGATTGATCTTGATATCGCCGACAACGACGAGGCCCTTGTCGAGCACACGATCGAGGATGTCGACGAGACCATAGGTGCGCGACGGGGATACTAAGTCTGCCAAGCAGTCGTCTCCGTTCGGCTCGTGCGCCGGGTTATTGTAACTTGCCTAGGGGGCCCAGGTCTATCTGGAGATCGTCATCGGTCAGACCGAAGATCCCCTTCATTTCCTGCATCCGGTCGTTGAGGCGGAGCAACGCGACTCCGAGTTTTTCGATCTCCGCGTCGCTCAGATGTCCCCCCTCCATTCGCCGAACAGCCTGGTGCTCTAAGACCTTACGCAATACCTCAATCAACGTCAAGACGAGCTTCGCGAGCCCGTTCTCCACCTTGTCGGGGTCCGTATTAAGACGCTGAGGCAAGCTCTCAGCAACGCTTTGCAGCGGGGCCACGGTCGCGTCCCCCGGGGCGTCGAGCGAATCGACTACCTGGCTCTCCATCGTCGAGCCCGAGGACGCCTCAACACGTGATTGCGGTCGCGCCGCCGCGAGGCCGAGCGTTCTGGCACCGCTAACGCGGGGCCGTCTCGTCGCCGATTCAACGGCCGTCAACAAGAGCCCGAGATCCAACTGGATCAGATCGATGTCGGCGACCGCGAGCATCACCTCACCCTTGAGGACCACGCCCTTGTCGAGAATGTGGTTGAGTACCTCGGAGAGCTCGATCCGCGGCTCACCGAATAGATCGTCGAGGCTCACGTCGATCTCTCGCCGACGAAATGGTACGGCGGCCACGGTCCCGTGAAGTCGAATTTGAAGCCCGATGGCTCGTACTTGTTGACCATCGCCGTCAGCGCGCGCTGGAACTCGACCACCCGCTTGGGGGCCACCAGAAACGATGCGTTGAGAACCGCTCGTCCTTGCTCGCGAGGTGCGCCGGAGTTGACCGGCTGCTCGCGGATTGTGTCCATCGAAACCGGGCGCAGAGTGTCGTGAATCTCGGAGGCCACTTTAGAGGTCACATCGCGCCCCGCGTCTCGGCGAAGGTTTTCGATCTTTCGCTCGAGAAGGTATTTCTGACCAGGCGTCGCTTTGGCGGCTTCCGCTTCGAGCGCCGTCAACTCCGAGTTGTGCTCGCCGAGCCGGTCCTTGAGGACGCCGGGTTGCACGTAAACGCGAACAATGAATTGACAACATTGCCTTGACGGCCTTTACATCGCGGAACAGCGTCCACATCGGTAGCGGGATCACAGAGCCATTGTCCGACGCCCAGGTGAGAACCCGGTCGTGCGCCATTGCCCGCTCGCTCACCCAATCGACATCCGCCGTCAGCGACTCGACCCTGTCCGGCGCGTAATCCTCGGCGCTGACGGAGGTGGCGAGAGCCGCTATGTCTCCGCTGGAAATGAGTGTGACGGGCCCGCCGTCGATGCCCGTCGGAGCGGTCGCCGTTTCAATCGACGCGCCGACGACTCCGTAGACATAACACAGACGCTCGATCATTCGGCCGCGGCGGCGATGACTACTCTGGCTCGCCGCTTTCGGCGACGCGAACGGGTCCACCGCTGGTGGACATCCCGAACTTTTCACGCCATTCGCGAACTTCCCGGAACCGCTTCATGATCTCGGCTTCCCGGCGGATGTATTCGGCGTCGTCGATTTCGCCCATCTCGAGCTGCAGCTGCAGCGCCATCAGATCTTCTTTGATTGGCGTGTCATCAGTCAGCTCTTCGCGGACGACGCGATCGACTTTTTCGAGCGTCCATCTCGTTCCCCACACTGGGCCGAGGAAGGGGGCGAGCAGAATGTTGGTGAGAAGTCCCATGGATCACACCCGCGTCAGGTAGCCTTTTCCAGCTTCAGCTTGATGTTCACGAAGTTGTACGGAGGCCACGGTCCGGTGTACTTGAAGGTGAGAAGGTCCTCGTACTGCAGACTGATGGCTTTCACCTTTTCGTCGAACGACTTCTCGTCCTTGCGCTCCACGAGGAAAGCCGCGTTCAGGATCATCCGGTCGCCGATGACCTTGCTGCTGCGGCTGGCGACCGAGACTTCTTTCAGCTGCTCGTGGATGTCGTTCACGTAGCGATTGCTCGCCTCCTCCATCGCGGCCTCGACGAGACGACCCAGCTGCATGCGCGCGAAGTACGTCGACGAGGCGGCGTTGCGCGTTATCTCGTCCTTGAGCCGGCGCACCTCGTCGTTGTCGCGCTCGATCGCGGCGACAACGCCGTCCCGGTCCCACAGAATCTTGAGGCCGAACTCGATCTTGTCCTGCATTTTGTCGAGTACGTCGGTGAAGGCCTGATACGTGGAATTGAGCAGCGCCCGCACGTCGTTCTCGGAGCGGAATATGGTACCGAACGACATCGGGATGAGCGTGAACTCCCGCATCACCGTCTCATTCACGAACTCGTGGGCCAGGACGTTCTCGCGCGTCGGGTCGTAGATCACGATCGGGGTGTCGCTCACCACCGCCGACAGGTCCTTGTGGGTGACCGTGTAAACGCGCGCGCCGCTGCCGATGCCAAGTTCGCCGAACTCGCGCGAGCGGTCGTTCCGGATGATGCAGTAGACGTATTTTCCCTCGAGGGGTGTGGATTCCGTCGCTGCGCTGGCGCTTTCGGCTGCGGTCATGATTTGGTCGGCACGGGAAATTTATTTCGCGGCTGCAATGAAGATCCAAACGCCAATCGTGAAGCCAATCCCAATCTTTAAAACCGTGGACATCACGCGTCCGATCAATGCTCCCTTCGCGACGCGGGTGGCATCTCCTGCTGACGATCCGCCGGTTAGCTCCGCAATCAGCGCTCCAAGGAAAGAGCCGATAAATGCGCCAATGACAGGTCCAACGATCGGTATCGGAACTCCGACAATCGCCCCCGCCATGCCTCCAAGAATCGCTCCCCAGCCAGCGCGGCGCGAGCCGCCGTACTTTCGGGCATAGCGGCCAGTGAGAGAGAACTCCAGAAGCTCGGCGACGAAAGCCAGCACCGCGACGGCCACCAGGGTGGCCCAGCCGATCGGTTCGCCCGGGACGATCAAGTTATAGGTGACAGCTGTCGCCACCATGATCCAGAGCCCGGGCAATCCCAGAACGATCAGGATCAGCGACAATATGATCACGCCGGCAAGAATCAGCAGATGCATCAGCCCAGTTCCTTGGCTAGAGCAGAAAGGAGGGCGCTCGCTTCCGCGACGCCTTTCCCCCCGAACGCATTGGAAGTATCGCGCCGGGTATGAATACGCGCGAGAGTCGACAGGCTCCCCCGGCTGAGAGTGACCGCTTCGATACCCAAATCGGCGAACGCCATGCTGTCGGCCAGAATTCCGGGGATGAGGCGCCCCATGGACAGCCGTACGCCCAGTGCGCCGGCGATTGTTTCAGCCGCCGCCGCGATCCGCTTCGGCTTGGCTCCCGTATACATGCACCGCCATTCGCCAGCGTCGTCCACGGTATCGCAGTTCAGGACTCGTAGTCCAGGTTCGGCAGAGGCTGGCGCATGCGCAGTCAGCCAGGCCCGCGCACCAGCCAGGCCAAGCTCCTCCCCGCTGGTGATGAGAATGCCGAGGTCACGGGGTGCGGATTCCGACTGCGACGCGAGGAGAACCGCAGCAACGCCGCTGGCGTTATCGACCGCTCCAGTGGAGTCATTTCGGATGAAGCAGAGCATCGAAGGAAGCGCTGTGAGGACTGCCAGGATTGCAAGCAGGTGCCACACCGATTCAATCAAGCTTATTCCCACAAGAGCGAGCAGGAGAACTCCGAACGACGCGGCAGTGGCTACGGCCAGGGCGACCGAGCTTGCTATTCGAATCAGTATCGGCACGGTTTGGGACTTGGAGTCGACATGAGCAACGAGCCAAACCGCCGGTTTGCCGCGCTTCGCTTCCAGATTCCGGGACCTCGCACGGCGCAGCGGAAACCGCGCGATCCAGCGCCGCTTCGCGTCGCCTGAAGCGAAGATGAGAGCAGTCATCAGCGCCGCGCCAACCACCAGTGCGGCCAGCGGCCCATGATGGACTGCCATGTGCGCGACCGCGAGAATTGTTGCCGCCTGAAATGCGGCGGCGAGCGGCGGCCCCCACCGCCCGGGCCATTCAGAGTACTCGAACGGCTGCTCGTGGCACTCGAATCCCGCGCGCTCGAGCTCGGCCCGGCACAACGCTCTCGCGGCGGATTCTTCAGCGCTTCCCGCGAACCTCGGTTTTTGCGCCAGATCGGCGATCAGACTTTTCGCGCGCTGAACGAGGTCAGCTTCTGCCATAAAAGACGTCTAGGTAAGTCCCATTTTCTGCTTCACTTCTTCCATCGTCTTCCCGGCTTCCGACCGAGCGTGCTCGGCCCCGGCGGCGAGATCACCTTTCATCTTCTTCGGATTTGCGGCGATCTCCTTCGCGCGGGCCCGAATGGGAGCGAGCTCCTTCTCCATCGATTCATGCAGAACCTTCTTGCAATCGATGCAACCCCAACCGGCCGTGCGGCACTGCACCGCGACGTGGTCGACCGTCGCCGGCGCACTGAATGCCTTGTGCAAGTGATAAATGTTGCAGACCTCCGGCGTGCCAGGATCGGTCCGCCGCACGCGCGCCGGATCGGTCACCGCTGGTTTCAACTTTTCCCAGATCGACGCCGGATCCTCGAGCAGATCGACCGTGTTCCCGAGCGACTTCGACATTTTCGCCTGCCCATCCAATCCCATGACGCGGCGCGTCGGAGTGAGCAGCGGCTTCGGCTCCGGAAAGAATCCACCTCGTTCGGCGGTGGGAGTCTTGGCTGCGGCCGGGGCTGGTTTCGCGCCGGTCACGCGACTCGCCGCCTGCACACGAACGTCGAACCGCGCGTTCCATTTACGCGCTATCTCGCGCGACAGCTCGAGGTGCTGCACCTGGTCCTCTCCAACCGGCACCAGTTCGGCGCGATACAAAAGAATGTCGGCCGCCTGAAGTACCGGATAGTTGAGTAATCCGGCGGGAACACTCTCTTCGCGACTCGCCTTTTCCTTGAACTGGGTCTGGCGCTCGAGCTCACCCAGGGGCGTGAGAGTGTTGAATATCCATGCAAGCTCCGTATGTTCCGGCACCATCGACTGCACGAACAGTGTGCACTTCGACGGATCCAGCCCGGCGGCGAGCAGTGACAACGCCATGTCAGCCGTGCGGGCGCGCAGGTCGGCGGGCTCGTAGGGAACCGTGATGGCGTGGTAGTCGACGATGCAGTAGAACGACTCGTATTTGTGCTGCAGCTCAACCCAGTTCTTGACGGCGCCGAGGTAGTTTCCGATGTGCAGGGAGCCGGAGGGCTGAATGCCGCTGAAGATGCGGGACATTGCGCCAAATTAAAGAGCGAGCGAGAGGAGCATCAGAGCAGGTGATCCGGGACGTCGTCGCCCGCCGTCTTCCTGATGCAGTCGTCCTCGGTGAGGAGCTGTCGCCGACGGTGATCGCAAGCGAAGGAATCGTCGTAATCGCCGATCCACTGGATGGCACCACCAACTTTTTGCATGGTTACCCTGAGTATTCCGTCTCGATCGCGATCGCGCGCAACGGCGTTCTGCGCTCGGGAGTAGTGCTCAACGTCGCCCGCGGCGAAGAGTTCACGGCGAGACGTGGCTCCGGCGCGTTTCGCGACGGCAAGCGCATCCACGTCTCGAATCTCAGAGAGCCCGGCAGGTCGCTGATCGGAACCGGCTTCCCGTTCAAGGCACTCGAGAAGTTGCCACAGTACCTGCAGCAGTTCACTTTGGTGATGCGCGGGACGGCCGGAATCCGCCGGGCGGGGTCGGCGGCGCTCGACCTGTCGAACGTTGCGTGCGGGAGATTCGACGCGTTCTGGGAGCTAGTTCTGGCGCCCTGGGATGTTGCCGCGGGAATACTGATGGTGCAGGAAGCGGGAGGCATCGTCTCGGATATCGATGGAAATCCGCCGCAGCTCTCAGCTGGATCCTTCGTCGCCGGAAATCCGCCGATGCACGCGTGGCTGCTCCAGACTGTCAAGCGCGCCAACATGAGCAAGGAAAAGACCGAATGAAGCTCGTCGAATGTGTTCCGAATTTTTCCGAGGGCCGCCGTCCCGAAGTCATCAACGCGATCCGCGACGCTATCGCGGCGGTTGAGGGAGTCTCGGTTCTCGACGTGTCGTCCGATTCTTCCCACAATCGATCGGTGATCACGTTCGTCGCGCCGGTCGAGACCGCCGTGGATGCCGCTTTCGCCGGAATCAAGGCGGCAGCGGACCGAATCGATCTCTCCAAACACACCGGCGAACATCCTCGCATCGGCGCCACCGACGTGGTGCCTTTCATCCCGCTCGAAGGCTCGACGATGGAGGATTGCATCGCTCTCGCCCGCACCCTCGGTGAACGGGTCGGACGCGAGCTGAAGATTCCCGTCTATCTGTACGAGCGCGCGGCCACGACTCCCGCGCGAGAGAATCTCGCCGACATCCGCCGCGGCGAATTTGAGGGACTGCAAGAAGAGCTGGGCAAGAACCCGGCGCGCAACCCTGATTTCGGGCCGACAAAGATCCACCCGACCTTCGGAGCGATTGCGATCGGGGCGCGCCCGTTTCTCGTCGCGTACAACGTCTACCTCGGATCCGCATCCAACCTCCAGATCGCGAAGAATATCGCCAAGGCGGTGCGCGGATCCTCCGGCGGTTTCAAGTACGTCAAGGGACTCGGCCTCGAGGTGGATGGTCAGGCCCAGGTATCAATGAATCTCGTCGATACCGAGAAAACGCCGTTGCACCACGCATTCGACTTCGTGAAGCTGCGCGCGGAAGCAGAGGGAGCGCCGGTGAGCTGGAGTGAAATTGTCGGCCTGGTGCCCGAAAGAGTTCTGTTCGACACCGCTGTCAGTCACCTGCAGCTCAAGCAGTTCACGCCGGAGCAGGTGCTCGAGCGTCAGGTGCGCGAAGTCGTGAGCGGCGGCGAGAGCGTGAGCGGATTTCTGGCTGCGGTCGCCTCATCGAATCCCGTCCCGGGCGGCGGAAGCGTCGCCGCACACGCCGGTGCGCTGGCGGCCGCGCTTGCGCAGATGGTCGCGGGCCTCACCATCGGAAAAAAGAAATACGCAGCGGTTGAGTCCGAGATGAAGGAAGCCGCCCTCAAGGCGGTTGCGCTGGGCAATCAGCTCGCGGCGCTGGTCAAGCGGGATGCGGAGGCGTACGCGCTGGTCTCGGAAGCCTACAAGCTGCCGAAAGAGCCCGCCGACGCCGCCGCTCGCCGCTCCGAAACCGTGACGAACGCTCTCCTTAAGGCAGCCGAGGTGCCGCTCGAGACCGTGCGCGCCGCCGTGGAAGTCGCGCAGCTGGCAGCGCTCCTTGCCGAGAAGGGAAATACGAACGCGGTTACCGATGCCGGGGTCTCCGCGTTACTTGCGGTAGCCGCGGCCAAGGGCGCGGCGTACAACGTGCGGGTCAACGTTCAGGCGCTCGATGACAAATCGCAGGGCCAGTCTCTCGCGCATGAGGCAGAGCAACTCGTGAAGAAGGCTAGCGACTTTGGCGACCAGGCCACTAAGCGCGTCGAGCGCGCGCTTTCCGGCTGATGCTCAACACGGAGCAAACCATGAGGATACACGCTCGCGCATTTGTCCTCATTCCAAATCTGCTGGCGTTGAACATGGTGGCAGGCCAGGTCGCGACGCCCGGCCGCACGACGCCGCTAATCGGCACGTGGGGCGTCGCCCGCGTTTGAGGAATACACGCCGGCCGGGAGGAAACCGCGCGGTAAGGTTCGCGGTGGTGAGCGATACACTGCAACTGACCTGGAACGGTCAGACCAGTCGCTACGTCAAGGCTGCGCCACTGCTAAGGCGCTAGCGACGTCAATATGCGCGGTCCGTTGTCCGTGACCGCGATCGTGTGTTCGAAATGCGCCGAGCGCGTACCGTCCACACTGACCACGGTCCATCGATCGGGCATCGTTCGCGTGCCCGGCATGCCGACGTTCACCATCGGCTCGATGGCGATCGTCAGTCCAGGCTGAAGGCGGACGCCTCGTTTGGGCTTGCCGTAGTTCGGCACCTGCGGATCCTCGTGGAATCCGACTCCAATACCGTGTCCAACAAGATCGCGCACCACGCTGAAGCCAGCCGCTTCGACAACACCCTGCACCGCCGCTCCGATATCGCCGATATGATTTTCAGCGGTTGCCGCCTTTATCCCCGCCGCGAGTGCCTTCTTCGTGACATCGAGCAGCTTCTTCGACTCCGCATCGACTTTGCCGACGGCGACCGTGGTCGCTGAATCCGTGTAGTACCCATCGAGCTTCACGCCGATGTCGATCGAGACGAGGTCTCCCTCCTCGATCAGACGCTTCTTCGAGGGGATCCCGTGTACGATCTCCTGATTGATGGACGTGCAGATGCTCGCCGGGAAATTGTAGAGGCCTTTGAACGCCGGCGTGGCGCCCGGATGGTTGCGAATGAACTCGTCGGCGATTTTGTCCAGATCCAGAGTCGTCATGCCCGGACGCACGCTCTTCTCCAGCAGCAGCACCGTTGCCGCCAATATCTCGCCCCCGCGCGCCATGATCTCGATTTCGCGCGGCGACTTGATCTGGATCATTTCTTGAGCGCCTTGAGAGCGCGGCTTGTCACTTCGTCCACCGGAGCATCCGCGTCAATCTTCTGAACTTTCATCTTGTGATCGGCGTACCAGTCGATGACTGGTGCCGTCTGCCTGCGATACACCTCGAGGCGATTCCGGACGGCTTCGGGCTCGTCGTCCTTGCGACGTACGAGCTTACCGCCGCACTTCTCGCACTTCGAGCCCGGGTCGCGCCCGGTATAGGGCGTTTGACAGCCCTCGCAAACAGTGCGGGTGCTCAACCGCTTCACAAGCTCGTCATCTTCCACATCGAACAGCAGCACCTTGTCCACCTTCTTTCCGATCTCATCGAGCATGACCTCGAGCCCCTCGGCTTGCGGCACAGTGCGAACCGCGCCATCCAGGATGGCTCCCTTTTTCGTCGCGGGCGAGGTCATGACATCCTGAAGGATACCGAGGATGACTGAATCCGGCACCAGATCGCCGCGATCCATATAGGCCTTCGCTTCGAGGCCGCGTCTGGTGCCGTCACGGACCGCCGCGCGCAGGACATCACCGGTGGCGATCTTCGGAATCCCGAGGCGCATGGCCAGTTTGTCCGCCTGCGTTCCCTTACCCGCTCCGGGCGGGCCGAGCAGTACGATGATCATCGGAGATACCGGCAAAAGAGTCGGAGGAGCTTTTGGCTCCTCCGATCGAAGTCTAGTAAGTGCCGCCGGTCGTACGGCCGCGGAATCGCACTCGTCCCTTCTTCATGAAGCCATCATACTTTCTGAGCAGCAGGTGCTGATTGACCTGCGCCATCGTGTCGAGCGCGACACCGACCACGATCAGCAGCGATGTTCCACCAAATCTGAACGGGACGTTGATCATGTCGGCGATGAACACCGGCAGGAGCGCGATGAATGTCAGGAACAGCGCGCCCGGGAACGTGATGCGCGAAACGACGTGATCGATGTACTCGGCCGTCTTGGCGCCAGGCTTCACGCCCGGAATGAACCCGCCCTGCTTCTTCAGATTCTCCGAGATGTCGACCGGGTTGAAGATGATCGATGTATAGAAGTACGTGAAGAACACGATCAGAATCGTCTGCAGCAGGTAGTACAGCCAGGTGCCCGGCTGGAAATATTCAGAGATGATGCGCGCGTTCTCGTTGCCGCTGAACTGCGCGATTGCGCCAGGGACGACGATCACGGATGAGGCGAAGATGATCGGCATCACGCCCGCCGCGTTCACGCGCAGTGGAATGAAATTCTTCGCCGCCTCCCTCTGCCGTCCTCGTGCCATTGTCCGCTGCGGAATCTGAATCATCACGCGGCGCGCGGCCATCGTAATCGCGATCGTGCCGGCAACGACCCCCACCATGACAAGGCCGAGCACCACCAACGAGAACGGACCGACCGCCTGCGTCTTCACGAAGCCAACGGTGCTGAAGATTCCCGGCCAGAACCGCTCGACAATCGAGAAGAAGATGATCAGCGATGCGCCGTTTCCAAGTCCTCTCTCCGTGATCTGCTCTCCGAGCCACATCACGAAGATTGCGCCGGTGGTAAGAACCGTCACCATCTGGAGCTTGAACCCGAACCCGGGGTTGACCACCGCGTTCTCGAGGGACGATGTGAAGAGCGCGAATCCCCACCCCTGTACGACGGCGAGGACGACCGTCACGTAGCGCGTCCACTGCGTCACGCGCTTCCTGCCCTCCTCGTCCTTCTGCATTTTCTCGACGGTCGGGATCACCACGCCGGCGATCTGCATGAAGATGCTGGCGGAGATGTAGGGCATGATGCCGAGCGCGAACACAGTCGCGTGCGACAATCCGCCGCCGACAAACAGATCGTAAAGACCGAGAAGTCCGCCCTTCCCCTTGTTGGCGAAGAAATCGGTGAGCGCCACGACATCGACGCCCGGCGCCGTGATGTGCGCGCCGATTCTGTAAATCACGAGACAGATAAACGTGAAGACGATCTTGTCCCGCAACTCCGGCGTGTTGTAGATGTTGCTGACTGCCGCCGCTGGGGCTGATTGCGCCATTTAGTTCTCTACTCGGCCTCCGGCCGATTCGATTTTCTGCCGAGCGCCAGCGCTCATCTTGACGCCGCGCACGACGACACCCTTTGCAGCATCGCCATTCGCGAGAAGCTTGGCGGGACCTTTTCCCTTGCGAATCAATCCCGCTTCGGCCAGGGTCTCCTCCGTCACTTCAGCGCCCTTAGGCAGCTTGGCAAGGTCCTCGAAACCGACGACCTGATTCTCTACACGAAAGATATTCGTGAACCCGCGCTTTGGTATGCGACGCGTGAGCGGCATCTGACCGCCCTCGAACTGCGGCTTGCCGCCGCCGGGGCCGTGGTGGCCCGATCTGGCCTTGATGCCCTTGTGTCCCTTACCCGAGGTCTTACCGGTGCCAGAGCCAGGCCCGCGTCCGAGCCTCTTGCGATTCCGGTGCGATCCGGGCGCAGGAACCAGATTGTGCAGCCCGATCTTTTCGACGCGATCCGAGGCTCCGAGTTTTTCCCGACGTGTTGGTTTGTCTGCCACTTGTTAATCCTCTACCGGCGTCACTTCGACGAGATGACGCACGTGCTTGATTTGCCCGCGTAGCGTGGGTGAGTCCTGCCTGGTCACTTCAGACTGGTGATGCCTTAGCCCGAGGGCTTCGAGCGTCAGACGCATCCGCCATGAGTGGCCAATGCCGCTTCTCACCTGCTTGATGCGAACCTTTCCCTTCGTGATGGTTTCCTTGGGCGTCGTCTTCGGGCCTTTCGTTCTCCACCACACGTGTGTTCTAGGCATGTGCGACGGCCTCCTTCGACTTGGCGCGCGACCGGTAACCGAGGCTCGAGACTTCGATACCGCGCTCGCGCGCGATCTGCTCGACCGTCGTCAGCTGCTGTAGTCCGTTTAACGCCGCCAACACCATGTTGTGCGGATTCGTCGAGCCGAGACTCTTGGTGAGAATGTCGGCGATGCCGGCGCATTCCATGATCGCGCGCACCGCGCCGCCGGCGATGACACCGGCTCCCGGAGCCGCCGGCTTCATCAGTACCTTGCCAGCCCCGTGAGTGCCAACGACTTCGTGCGGGATCGTTCCGCCGGTCATCGGGATCGCGACCATGTTGCGGCGCGCTCCATCGACAGCCTTGCGAACTGCCTCCGACACTTCGTTTGCCTTTCCGGTGGCGAATCCGACTCGACCCTGTCCATCTCCCACCGCGACGAGCGCGTTGAACGAGAAGCGCCGTCCGCCCTTCACAACTTTGGCCACGCGATTGATGGCGATCACGTTCTCGACGAGCTCGCTGCCACCATCGCCGCGTCCACCGTCGCGATCACGACCCTTGCCTTCACGACCTCTGCCGCCGCGCTGGCCGCCTTCCCCGCGCGCACCGCCGCCGCCTTGTCCACCGCCCCCGCCCCCGCCGCCGGATCCACGACCTCGGCCGGCGCCACCGCCGCCTGGGCCGCCGCGCCCACCGCCGCCGCGACCGCCACGTCCGCCGGCTCCTCCGCCGCTGCGGGCACTACCGCCAGTGCGTGGACGTTCTGCTGCCGCCGGCTGTTCGGCCGAAGCTCCTTCGGGATTCTCGTTTTCCGCCATTTATTAAAACTCCAACCCGCCTTCGCGGGCTCCGTCGGCCACACCTTTCACGCGGCCGTGATATTTGTATCCAGCTCGATCGAACACCACACGCTTGACGCCGGCATCCTTTGCCTTGGCGGCGATGCGCTTTCCAACTTCCACCGATCTCTCGGTCGGCTTGCCCTCGAGACCGGAATCGGTCACCGTCATGATCGTGCGCTGAGTTGCGTCATCCACCAGTTGCGCATAGATGTGCTTGAGCGAACGATACACAACCAGGCGTGGACGCTCCGCGCTTCCGACGACTTTCTTGCGAAGGCGGAAGTGACGGCGCGAACGAAGCTGATCGCGCGACTTTGGTCTGGCCATCTTCGGCATTACTTGGCTCCCGCCTTGCCCGCCTTTCCTGCTTTACGGCGGACCTGTTCTCCAACGTACTTGATTCCCTTGCCCTTGTAAGGCTCGGGGGGCCTGAGGCTGCGTAGCTCCGCCGCAACCTGGCCCACGACTTCCTTGTTCGCGCCTTCGATGATTATCGACGTCGGCTGAGGCGCGCTGAGCTTGATCCCTTTTGGTGCTTCGTACTTGACCGGATGCGAGAAGCCGAGAGCGAGCTGCAATCCGTACGGACGCTGGTCGGCCTTGTAGCCGACTCCGACGAGCTCGAGCTCCTTCTTGAAGCCCTTGGTCACACCTTCGACCATGTTCGCGACGAGCGTGCGGCTCAGGCCGTGGAGCGCCTTATGGTTGTCTTCATCCGAGGGGCGCTCGACCAGAATCTGGCCGTCCTTGAGGGAGACCTTCATGTCGGTGTGGAGCGTCCTCTCCAGCTCACCCTTCGGTCCCTTCACGTGGACGGTATTGCCTTCGACCGTCGCGGTCACGCCCTTCGGGATCACCACCGGATGCTTTCCAATTCGTGACATCTGTCTCTATCTCCCTTACCAGACCAGCGCGAGAAGCTCGCCGCCGGTTCGGGCCTGCCGCGCTTGACGATCCGACATCACGCCCTGTGACGTGCTGAGAATCGCCATGCCGAGCCCGTTGCGAACGCGCGGTATTTCAGCGACCGCGACGTACTTGCGAAGACCAGGCGTCGAGATGCGACGGAGCTCGCGGATCACCGGCTGGCCGCCCTGCGCGTACTTGAGCACCACGCGCAGCAGCTGCCTGCCCTCTTCCGTGTCGAGCGTCTTGTAGTCCTGAATGAAGTTGTTCTCCTTCAGGATCTTCGCGATCTCCACCTTCAGCTTCGAGAGTGGCATGTCCACGCGGCGGTGCTTCGCCCCGCAGGCGTTGCGGATGCGCGTGAGCATATCGGCTATCGGATCGGTCATACTCATTAAATGATCTTCCTCGGTTCTACCGTATCCCGCCCTGGGGACGCGTAGAAATGAATGGTTACCAGCTCGCCTTGCGGACGCCCGGGATATAGCCCGACAGCGCCTGTTCTCTGAAACAGATTCTGCAAAGCCCGAACTTTCTGAGGAAAGCGCGTGATCTCCCGCACCGTCCGCACCGATTGTGCTGGCGTACGGGGAACTTCGGCTTCCGCTTGCTCTTCTCTACCATGGCCTTACGTGCCATTACAATCTCTCTCGCTGAATTGGTTTACTGCTGTGTGATGATCGGCTTGTCATCGCCACGGAACGGCATCCCGAGCTCGCGCAGGAGCGCGAATGCCTGGTCGTCCTTGTTCGTGGTGGTGACGAAAGTGATGTCCATGCCGTGGATCTGCTCAACCATGTCGTAGTTGATCTCCGGGAAGATCATCTGCTCCTTGACGCCGAGCGTGTAGTTCCCGCGTCCGTCGAACGAGCGCGTGTTGACGCCGCGGAAGTCGCGAATGCGCGGGATCGCCACAGTCACGAACCGATCGAGGAACTCCCACATTCTCGCGCCGCGAAGCGTGACTGCGGCACCAATTTCCTGTCCCTGCCTGAGTCCGAAATTGGCGATGGACTTCTTCGCCTTTTTCCGAACCGGCCGCTGACCGGTGATGATGCTGAGCTCGAAGACGACCGTGTCCAGAACCTTGGCGTTCTTGATGGCCTCGCCTACTCCACAATTGAGCACGATCTTCTCGAGCGTCGGGATCTGATGCACGTTCGTGAAGCCGAACTGCGACATCAGCCGGTCGCGCACCGTGTTCATGTAGTAGACGTGCAAGCGCGGTGGTGGAACCGGCAGATCCTTTCCGGCGTGCTCCGCCTGAACCTGCGCCTGAACTTCGCGCTTCTTCCCCTGTTTCTTCTCTTTCGTTGCCATTCTCTGGTTCCTCGCTCAGCGAACACGGGGGATTGGTTCCCCGTTCTTGACGCTGACGCGCTCCTTGGTTCTCCGACGCTCGATATGTGTCGTGTCGGTGTCGAAACGGGATCTCGTTCTGGTCGGCTCGCCGGATTTGGGATCGAGCAGCATCACGTTCGACGAGTGCACCGAAGCCGGCGCCTCACGAATTCCGCTGGTCTCCTCGGCCGTACGCGCCTTGCGGTGCATCTTCACCATGTTCACGCCCTCGATGAGGACGCGACCACTCTTGAGGAAGACGCGGAGAACCTTGCCTTCCTTGCCCTTGTCGTCGCCGCGCATCACCCGCACCGTGTCTCCCTTCGACACGTGCAGCTTCATGCGCTTCGAGTTCTCGGCGTGCCGCGCGTGCAACCGCGTCTTCGCCGTCTTTCTATATGTCAGGATTCTCACTTTACAGAACCTCTGGGGCCAGCGAGACGATCTTCATGTACTTCTTCTCGCGGAGCTCGCGCGCCACGGGCCCGAAGATGCGGGTCGCCCGCGGCTCGCCCTGTTCGTTGATGATCACGACTGCGTTCTCGTCGAAGCGAATGTAGGAGCCGTCCTTGCGGCGTGTCTCCTTGGCCGTACGCACCACCACGGCACGCGCGACGTCCGACTTCTTCACGGTGCCGTTCGGGAGCGCGTTCTTCACGGCGACGATCACGACGTCGCCGAGCGAGGCGTAGCGCCGGCGGGTTCCGCCAAGCACGCGGATCACAAGCGCCGTTTTCGCGCCCGAGTTGTCCGCTACCTTGACCACCGATTCCTGCTGGATCACTGGTCGTCTCCGTTAACGTGCACGTTCGATGATTTCGACCACGCGCCATCTCTTGTCCTTCGACAAGGGCCGGGTCTCCATGATGCGGACGGTGTCGCCCGTCTTGGCCTCGTTCTGCTCGTCGTGCGCTTTCAGCTTCTT
>WNGI01002132.1_pt1 | contig 20877 bp, 19 predicted proteins | sample 5400621 | NCBI WGS metagenome assembly WNGI01 (sample SAMN13153374, study PRJNA577476) | soil metagenome | isolation source: 20 cm soil or saprolite under Garry oak tree replicate 1 | place: USA:California | collected 2016-06-15
TGATGATCTTGAGGATCTCGGCGGCCGGTGTCTCCACGTCGATGGCGACGATGTCGGTCCGCGGGACCATCACCTCGTGGACCGGCTTCTCGGCGATGGCGAAGATCGATGTGATCATCTGTTGCTCGCGCTCCTGCAATACGCCCTGTGCCTGCCCCGCCTCGACGAGCGACTTGATCTCGTCCTCGGTGACGAGGGCGCTCGATTGCGGGTTGCCCCCGAACGGCTTCGTGAGGAGACGGGTGAGGGCGAAGAGCGCCGCGACCAGCGGACGCAACGCCCAGGTGAAGAGCTCGAGCGGCCACACCAGGATCAGCAGGACGGTCTGAGCGTGCCGGCCGCCGATGGTGCGCGGAATGAAGATCCCGAAGAGTACCGCGACGAGACACAGCGCCGTGACCGTCACGGCCACGGCGGCGACGTCCCGCACGACGGGCGCACCGGGACCGAAGACGAACCGCAGCAGGTCCGAGAGTCGCGGCGCGATGTACGCCGCGGAGATGCCCGAGAACGCGAAGACGATCAGGAACTCGGCGACCTGGATGGAGGCGAGGTATTCGACGGCCTTTCGCCCCATCGTGCCCGCGCGGCGTCCGCGACGTCCGCGCGCTGCGAGCTCCTCGATGAGCTGCGGACGGCGGATCGTGTGGATCGCGGCCTCGCTCGCCGAGAGGACCGCGAGAAGTGCCACGAGCAGGAGCTCCAGGAGGAGCAGCTCGACGATGACGGCGTCCACTAGGTCGCCTTCTTCTGGCGGCGATCGGCCTTCTTGATCGCGCGCGCGGGCATCCCTACCGCGACCATGCCTTCGGGCACATCTTTGGTGACGACGGCGCCGGCGCCGGTCGTCGCTCCCGCGCCGACCGTGACCGGCGCGCGCAGCAGGGTATCCGAGCCGATGAAGGCGTCGTCGCCGATGACGGTCCGGCTCTTCTTCACACCGTCGTAGTTGAGCGTGATCGTCCCGGCTCCGATGTTCACGCGCTGACCGACCTCGGCGTCGCCGACGTAGCTGAAGTGGTGCATCTTGGTGCCGGCCTTGAGGCGCGCGTTCTTGACCTCGCCGAAGTTGCCCATCTCGACGCCGCGCTCGAGATAGGCGCCGGGCCGCAGATGCGAGTACGGGCCGATGCGCACCTCGTCTTCGAGGGTCGCTCCCTCGAGCGTGGAGTTCTCGACTTTGCAGCGCTCCCCCACCGTGGTGTCGCGCAGGACCGCGTACGGACCTATGCGCGAGCCCGCGCCGATGGACGTCTTTCCCTCGAGGATGGTCCCCCGCTCGATCAGCACGTCCGCGGCGATGCGCACGTCGCTATCCACCTGGCAGGACTCGGGATCGCGGAACGTGACACCCGCCAACATGTGCTGGTCGCGAATGCGCTTTCGCAGCACCGCCTCGGCGGTGGCGAGGTCGGCACGGGTGTTCACGCCGATGCCCTCCTCCGGATCGTCGGTGAGATGGACGGCCACGCGCTTACCTTCGCGACGTGCCTCGGCCACAAGGTCCGTGAGAAAGATCTCGCCGGTGTCGTTCGGGCGGAGCCGCTCGACCGCGACACGGAGCCACCCAAGATCCGCCGCGTAGGCGCCAAGGTTCGACTCCTTGAGCTGTTTCTCCTCGCCCGTCGCAAGACGGGTCTCGACGATGCGCGCGACGTCCCCGCGCTCGTCGCGGACCACGCGCCCGTACGCGTTATCCGTCCCGACCTCGCCGGCGAGCAGCACAAGCGGCGCGTCGCGCTCCCGCACCAGGGCACGCATGCGGGTGAGCGTCTCAGGGCGGAGGAGCGGCGTGTCGCCGTAGACGATGAAGGCGACGCCGTGGTCGCCGTTCGCGGCGGCGAGCGCAATGCGGACGGCGTCGCCGGTGCCGCGCGCGACGTCTTGAATCGCGAGGCGCGTCCCGTCATCGAATAACTCGCTTGCCGCGGCGCTCTCTTTCGAGAGGACCACCAGCGGCCGCGCACCGGCGGCCCGCACGGTCCGCAAGATGTGCGTGACAAGTGGACGTCCGGCGACGGAGTGGAGCACCTTCGGAGTCTTGGACTTCATCCGCGTCGAGAGGCCCGCCGCGAGCACGATCGCCAGCGGCGCCTCGCCCATGGGGGTTTGCGTCAGGCTGGGGCGCCAGGATTCGAACCTGGGATAGCGGATCCAAAGTCCGCCGCCTTACCACTTGGCCACGCCCCAAGGGACACGGCCAAAGGATAGGGGCCGTCGAACGGACTAGGTCCCGGCCGAACCCCCCTTGCCCCGTTTGATCAATTCCGCGACGCGACGGCCGCCTTTGCGACCGAGCTGCGCGTATCCCTCGCTGCCGAGCTGCGTTTTCCGCGCTTCGCCACCCTTGCGGCCAAGTTCCGCATACCCGCGCGATCCGAGCTGCGTCTTTCGCGCTTCGCCGCCCTTTCGCCCGAGCTTCGCGTAGCCCTCAGGTCCGAGTTGACCTTTGCGGGCCTGTCCACCGCGACGGCCGATCTCGCGGTAGAAGGACGAGCCGTGCTTTCCGGCGGTCGATGTGCCGCCGCGTTGGCCAGCCTGCCGGACCGTGAGCTCTCCTCGTGGATCCATCTCCTCAAACGTAAGGGGACAGCCCTCGCTCGCTTGTCGCTCAGGGACTGACACCGAGCCGCACGACGCGCACTCTGAAGCCTGCGCGGCGCAGTCGTCGAGCGATCCGGATCGCATGCGCCCGGTCATCTCCTAGGGCGAAGAGCGAGGGACCGCTGCCCGACATGGCGAGATCGATCCCCAATGCCGACGCGCTCTTCCGCGCGTCGGCGATCGCAGGCGCGACGCTCTCGGCCGCGGCGAGGAGATCGTTGTGGAGACTCTCGCGAACGACGCCGACGGTCGCCTTGCGATCGCGTAACGCTTTCGCCAGCTTCGCGCTGCGTTCGGTTGAATACGGTCGCGCGCGGTGCGCCGCGAATACCGCGGCAGTGGACAGCCGCGTCGGCATCAGCACGAGCGCGATCCAGAGCGCGTCCACGGGCGCGGGAAGCGCCTCGACCAGTTCGCCGCGGCCACTGACGAGTGCGTACGCCGCGCGGCTCACGAAGAACGGAACGTCCGAGCCGACACGTGCCGCGATAGGTGTGAGATCGACACCGTTGAGTCGCCACGCGCGAGAGAGGCCGCGCAGCACCGCGCCCGCGTCGCTCGATCCGCCTCCGAGCCCGGAGGCGACAGGGATCCGCTTCCGCACGCGCACGTGCGCGAGCGCCGGACGACCCGACGCATCGGCGAGCGCGCGCACCGCCTGCGACGCGAGGTCATCGCCGCGCGCAGCGTCCACCGAGGGCGCGATCTTCACGTCGAGCGCGCGCCACGGAGCGACGCGCACACGATCGCGGAGATCGACGGTCGCGAACACCGATGCGAGCTCGTGATAGCCATCGGGACGTGAGCCGAGGACCTCGAGCGTGAGGTTCACCTTCGCCGGCGCCATCAGCACGACGGCTCGGCTCACTGCTGTGGCACGCCGACCGCCCGCGCGAGAGCGACCCACTCCTCGAGCGCCAGCGTCTCGGGACGCCGCTCAGGCGCGATGCCGGACCGATCAAGAGCATCGGTGGCGCGCTCCCGGTCGAGTCCCGCCTCGTGACCGAGCGCCGAGCGCAGCTGCTTGCGGCGATGCCGGAAGGCGTCGGACACGAGTCGCAGGAACGGCTCCTGCGCGAGCGGCGCGAACGCAGGCTGCGGCCGCGTCCGGAGCGCGACGACCGCGGAATCCACCCGGGGCGCGGGGCGAAACGCGCGCGCCGGCACGCGTCGCACGATGCGCGGCTCGGCGAAGGACTGAACGAACACCGAGAGGTAGCCCCGCTCGCGCGCGTCGCGCGGTGTGGCGGCGATCCGCCGCGCGACCTCCTGCTGGACGAGCACTACGACGAGCGGAGGGCGGCGCGGATCGGCAAGGAATCGCTCGAGGAGCGGCGTGGTGATCTGGTACGGAAGGTTGGCGACGATGCGCGTGAGCCGTCGCGCCGCGAGACCGAGGAGGTCGACCTTGAGCGCGTCCGCCTGAACGACCCGCACGTTCTTGTGGTCGGCCAGCGTCTCTTCGAGCAACGCGACCATTCGCGGATCGACCTCGACGGCGGTCACCGACCGCACCCGAGCGGCGAGTGCCGCAGTCAGAACGCCCGGTCCTGGACCCACCTCGAGCACGTCGTCGTCCGCCGACAGATCCGCGCACGCGGGTCCGCCACGTTCATGCGGTCGAGGCTAGACGGTCACCTGCATACCCACTGGCCGGCCTGGCCCATTCGAAACATGTAGGCAGCGACATTTGCCGACGCTACCGGATCCCAGACGCTCGCACCGGCATAGCCGGCGCGCGCGCTGTTCGCTGCCCAGGTGCTCGGCAGGAACTGGAAAAGCCCCGACGCGCCGGAGGCGTTGTAGGCGCCGGGGTTGAACCGGCTTTCGCAGTAGGCGACGCGAAGCAGCTGCTCGGCGTCGGCTCCCTGAGCCGCGGCGGCGTCGCGGATGATCTGCTCGATCTCAGCGGAACCGGTCGGCGTCCGAGTGCCGATCCGGCGGATCTCGGCGACGGGCGCCGCGATCTGCTGGGAGGCGAGGAGCTCGCGCCCGATCTCGCGGCCATCCACGACGTGGATGAGATAGGTGTTCTCCATTCGGCCGAGCTCGCCAGCCGTGACGACGACCTGGCGAGCACGCTCGAGGTTCGGATCGGGCTGCAAACGCACCGCGAAGGGGACGTCTTCGAGGATCGTGGCCTGCTGGTCGGCGATCCGGGTGACCCGGACGACATCGCCCGGATAGAGGCTGTCGTCGAGCCCTCGGTCGACTCGGTCGAGCGGCCCCAGGACGATGCCCGCGGCCGCGAGAAGGTCAGCGACGGTCCCGCGGACGGAGCGCGACGCGACCTCCTGGCCGCCGTCGATGAGGGTCACGGGCAGGCCCCGATCGAGCGCCACGCGCTGGCCTGGGACGACCGCGGACTCCCCCGGAGACGAGAGCCGGTCCCCCGGCCCTCTGGCGATCCCGAGCCCGCGGAGCGCGTCGGCCACGGTCTCGGAGGAGGTCCGCACGTTCGCCGCGAGACCGTCCACCGACACGGTTAGCGGTGCCGACTCGACGCCGAGGACGCCGCGAGCCGCCGGCGCCGCGCGGCCGGCGATGAGCACCGTTGGCCGGGCGAACGGCGTCGGCCCGAGGATCGCCCACGTGCTCGCCCCGACGACGAGCGTGACGACCGCGAGCCGGACAAAGCGCAGCGATATCGAAAGTAGGTGCCCTTGCCCCACCAGCACGCCTCCCCAGTCCACTCCGCTCCAGCCATGGCGATGCCCTGTACAGGAGCAAAGGGGACCTGGGAAGTCTAGCCGCTGGCCGCCCGGGGGTGCTTAGCGCTCGCCGGGGGCCCGCCAGCCGATCTCTTTGAGGTGGGCCCGGAGCTGCGGCGCCACATCCTCCCGCTTCAGAGCGGCATCGACGAACGCCTTGACGTAGCCGAGCTTGTCCCCGGTGTCGTAGCGGGTGCCCTGAAGCTCGACCGCCCAGACCGGCGCTCCCTCGCGTGCCAGCTCGCTCACGGCATCGGTGAGCCAGATCTCACCGTTTCGGCTGGGTTTGGCGCGCTCCAGGACGTCGAAGATCTCCGGCTCGAGGACATAGCCGTGCACGGCCGCGAACTCGCTCGGTGCGTCCGCAGGCTTCGGCTTTTCGACGATCGCGAGGACCCGCTGGGTGCGCTCATCGACGGGCGTGCCGGCGACGACCCCGTACGACGCCGCCTTTTCCTTCTTCATCCGGATCGTCCCCACCACGCTGCCGCCGCCCAGGCGCTGCCGAGCCTCGATGAGCTGCCCCACGGCCGGTGTGTCGCCGATGACGATGTCGTCGCCCCAGAGCATCGCGAACGGCTCCGCCCCGACGAGCGGGCGCGCCTGCAGGACGGCGTGGCCGTTCCCGTTGGCCTCCTGCTGGACCACGACCCGCACGGTCGCCAGGCGCTCGGGCCGCTTCAGAAGGGCGATGTCCTCCTTGCGGAACTCAACGGCCAGACGGCGCTCAAGGCGCTCGTTCGGACGGAAGTACGCGTCGAGCGATTCCTTCCCGGGCGCATTCACGATGACCACTCGGGAGATCCCCGCCGCGGCCATCTCCGCGACGACGAGCTCGATGACGGGCGTGTCGATGATCGGCAAGAGCTCCTTCGGGACGGTCCGGCTGATCGGAAGAAAGCGAGTCCCGAGCCCACCGGCCGGGATCACGCCATACCGCACCGCCTTGAGGCGCGGCGCGCCGTCGCTCACGGGCGGTTCTCGGCGCTGACGCTGAAGGCCACCGGTTCGGTCGTCCGGACGGCGAACCCGGTCACCGCGAGGAGGGCGCGGCGGTCGCCGGACGTGTCGACGTCGAAGCTGAGCTCGCCGTTGTCGACGGTCCGCCGCTCGACCGTCGCCCCGTCGCCGGTGAAGTGCAGGACCTGGACGGCGAAGCGCTGCGAGACGAGGTTCGTCGAGCGGATGAACCCGGACGACGTCCAGCCGTTGTCGGCTTCGGCCTCGTCCAGAGGAGAGCCGGTGATCTCGATGTCGTCGACGGCGAAGCCGCCGAAGTTGAGGTTTCCGTCGGTCACGTACTGGAATCGGAGCTGGACCTTCTTGCCACCGTACGGCGCGAGATCGGCGGTGAGGTGCCTCCAGCCGGTCGCGGTCTCGCCACTGGAGGAACCCGTGATCCCGTTGCCGAGGTTCTGGCCGTTCGGATCCACAGTCGACGAGGACTCCGTCTTGAGCGGCGTCCAGTGCGAGCCGCCGTCGGTCGAGACCTCGACGTAGGCGTAGTCGTAATCGGCCTCGATGCCGTACCACGTCCAGAACGCGAGCTTCGCATCGGGCGCCGACCCGAGGTCGATGGTCTTCGTCAGCGTCGCGTCCATGCCGTCTCCGCGATCCGACCACCAGAACGTGCGCCCGGAATGGGCATCGGTCGGTATCAGCCGGTTGCTCGTGGGCCCGCCGAACTTCAGCGTGATCTTCCCGCGCGGGAGGTCAACGTACCTCACGGAGTACTCGTGGACTGTCGACTGGAATGTCCCGCCGGCGGCCACGGCATCGCCGACGACGACCGACGCGGGCTGGCGTGCCGGCGCGCCCTGCGGATAGCTGTACTGCGGATCCGCGTTCACTCCGATGAACGAATTGGCGGCGACGAAGTTGAGCCACTGCTCTTCGACGCCGGCCTGGCCACGCTGCTTCAACACCGCGTCGAAGTCGGCGGGGGTATCGATGCCTTTTTGCATGAGCGCCCGCACGAGCTCGGTCCCGCCGGCGTGCTGGCGAAGGTAGTCGAGGAACATGTACGCGAGACCGTAGTGGGGCCGCGCGGTGTCGAGATCGGCCCAGTCGTTCAACTGTGTGTCGGGCGTACGCAGGTACACGTCGCCGTCGGTCGGCGTGAAGCCGTTGTTCCGTTCGCAGAGCACGGCTTGGCCCTCGTTGAACCAGACCGCGGAACGCCGGCGCGTATTGAACTGGACCATGTGACAGAACTCGTGGGAGATGATCCGGTCGAGCTCGCTCGAGCCGGCGCGCGCGCCGAGGGTGTTGATGTAGATCATCTCGCGCTCCGCCGAGAACTCGTTCACCCAGGCCGGCTCCTCATCCGAGCCGCTGAAGTATCCGGCCGCGGAGCCGGGAAGCCGCGCGAACACGAGGTTGATGCGCGGGTCGGCGTCGATCCCCGGTGACCACTCCTCCCCGTAGAGACTGCGGTCGGTCGGGTACATCTTGTTCTCGAAGCTCGTGCTCGTGGTGCGCAGGCCGTTCAAGTCGACGGTCGCGTTGTTCGCGACCCACCACTTGGCGTGATCCGTCATGAGACGAAGCGTGGCGGTGGTCTTCACGTTCTTCTTCGCGGCGAAGTCGTACGTCCAGAAATCGTGGGTGCTTCCGATGTCCTCGGCGGGAGGCGTCGTACGCACGGGCTCGAAGCCGTTCGCAGGCTGCCCGGAGCGGCCGCGCACCGTTCGCGTCAGCTCGAACCCATTCGCGTACGGCAGTGATTTCGCGAGCAGCGCCGCCGTCATGTCGAGACTCGACAGGGTCGAGGAGGCGAGAGGCGTTGGCGTGCTCGGCACGGGCGTCGCGCCCGAGTCGGTCGGCGAGGGGCTGGGAGTGGCCTGCGGCGGGACACACGCCGCGACGAGAAGAACGAGCGCGAGAAGCGCCAGCCAGCGACGGAGCCTCATCGGGCGTGGTACCCCTCGGCGAGGGTTCGCGTCGCGACGACCTGGCCGCCTCGGAAATAGCGCCGCGGCACACGCCGGCGGATGCCGGTCACGATCTCGTAATTGATCGTTCGGCACGCCTCGGCGAGGTCCTCGGCCGTCTGGTTCGTGCCGCCCTGCGAGCCGATGAGGACGACATCGTCGCCTTCGCGCGCGCCGTCGATGCCAGTCACGTCGAGCATCACGAGGTCCATGCAGATCCGTCCGGCGAACGGCACGTGACGCCCGCGAAGAAGGACGGTGCCGCTTTCCCCGGCAACGCGTGGGAGTCCATCGCCATAGCCGACCGGGACAGTGGCGATCCGGCCGTCACGCGGAAGGCGGTACTCGTGCCCATAAGACACACCTGTGCCCGCCGGAACGGTCGCGATGCGATGTACCCGCGACCGCCAGGTAAGCGCCGGCCGTAGCGCGAGGGCGTTCTCGAGGTGCGGCGCGGCGTGCAGCCCATAGATCGACAGGCCGGTGCGCACGGCGGTCATGCCCTCCACCGATCCGAATGCGGCGACCCCCGCGCTCGCCGCGGCGTGCACCAGCCGCGGGCGGTCGGGGATCGAACGAAGTACTTCGCGGAACCGTTCGAGCTGGACACCATCGTTGGTGGTATCCGAATCGTCCGCGGTCGCGAAGTGCGTGAAGATCCCGTCGATCTCGATGTGCGGCAGGGACGCGATCGCTCGATAGCGGGCCGCGGCCTCGTGCGCCGGAGCGCCGAGCCTCGTCAAGCCGGTATCCACCTTGAAATGCACCCGCGCGTTTCGCCGCAGAGCGGTGGCCGCCTCGCTGATCGCGCGCGCTCGCTCGACGTCCCAGGTGACGAGCAGCAGGTCCAAAGCGACCGCGTGCCCGACCTCGGACGAGTCCGTCGGCCCGAGAAGGACGAGGACCGGCCCGTTGATGCCCGCGTCGCGTAGCGCGAGGCCCTCCTCGACCGTCGCCACGGCGACCATGACCGCGCCGGCTTCGAAGCAGGTTTCCGTGACGGCCTCGGCGCCGTGGCCGTACGCGTCGGCCTTGACCACCGCGATGACGTCCGCTTTGGCCCGGGCACGGATGGCCTCGACGTTCGACGCGATCGCGTCGAGGTCCACGTCGGCCACGGTCGAGCGGATGGCGTCGGAGGTGGTCATCTTCCCTCGACTATTTCATGGAGCGCCCGCGGAAGCGCGTCGGCGATCTCCGTAGCGAGGGCTCCGGACTCTCCGATCTCGCTCGCAAGAAGAGCACCCGCGCGCCCGTGCGCCCAGACACCCGAGGCCGCGGCGGCGAGTGGCGCGATGCCGCGGGCGACCAGCGCGGCGATGGCCCCGCCCAGGACGTCGCCGGAGCCACCGATGCCGAGCGTCGGATTCGGCTGATCGTGGACATAGGTCTTCTTCCCGTCCGTCACGACCGTCACCGCACCCTTGAGCACGACGACCGCTCCCCAGTCGCGCGCATGTCGCTCGGCGAAGGTCACCCGGGCGGAACCGGATGGCACGACACCGCCGGCGAGACGAGCGGCTTCGCCATCGTGTGGCGTGAGGATCGTGTTACTCGGAAGCGCGTCTCGCCACGCTTCGGTGCGAGCAAGCGCGTTCAGGCCGTCGGCGTCGATGATCGTCGCGATGGACCGGGCGTTGCGGAGAGCTGCGATCACGAAGTCATCCGTCCCGGGCGCGTGCGCGAGGCCAGGGCCGACGAGCAGCGCTCGGGTCCGCTCGCTTGTGATCGTCGAGACCTGCGCTGCCGCGCTCGCGGCGACGACACCAGGCTGCGCTTCGGCAAGTGGGAAGAGGGTCACGTTCGGATCCTCACCGGCGATGGCCTCGACGACCGTGCGTCCCGCGGCGATCGTCACAACTCCCGCGCCGCAGCGGAGTGCCGCACGCGCCGCGAGCAGCGCGGCGCCAGGGTACCGAAGCGATCCGCCGATGATGAGGACGCGACCTCGCGCCTCCTTCCCCGCATTCCTGGGCAGTGGTTTCACCGTGGCGCGGACGACGCGAGCGTCGAGCGCCGTCGGCCTCGATCGCTCGGTCAGCGCAGCCCTACGGCGACCGCGACCGCCAGATCGCGGATGTGTGAGATCGAAACGGAGAGCGGACTTTTCAGCCCGATCGCTTCGCGCCGGGCCTCGGCGCGGCCATGAAGCGTCACCGTGGGTTGCCCGGCGCGAGTTCGACGGATCTCGATCTCTCTCCAACCGACGCCACGCACACCGAGACCGAGCACTTTCGAGACGGCCTCCTTCGCAGCCCACCGACCGGAGAGATGCAAGATGTTCGTGCGGCAATACATCTGCTCCCACTCCGTATACACGCGATCCAAGAATCGCCGGGGGTGTTTCTCGAGCACGTTGCGGATCCTCCCCGTCTCGATGATGTCGATGCCAACCTCCGAACTCATAAGGAGAAGAATGCATCGACCGCTGCACGGCGGGTGGCACCGGCGAGCGGGTTGTGCACGAGCCGCGGAAGCCCAGGACCCGCGTTGCGGAGTGAGCGAAGCGAACGACGCGAAAGGCGGGAAGGGTGCGGCGAGGGCGCGACCCCGAGCCGGGGACAGGACCCGCCGTGCCGGTCGGAGGCGTTCATTCGACTGTCACAGCCTTGGCAAGGTTTCGGGGTTGATCCACATCGTTCCCTCGCCGATCTGCAATGTGATATGCGAGCAGCTGTAGCGGCACGACCGCGAGAACGGGTGAGAGCAGCTCTTCGACTGGGGGAATCCGAATGACTTCGTCGGCCTTCGCTGTGATCTCGTCGTCACCGTCGGTGGCGATCGCGATCACGACGCCGGCTCGAGCGCGGACTTCTTCCATGTTGCTGCGGATCTTCTTGTAGACGGAGTCCTTCAACGCGATCGCGACAACGGGCAGGTCCTCGTCGATCAGCGCATTCGTCCCGTGCTTCATCTCTCCGGCGGCGGTGCCCTCGGCGTGGATGTACGAAAGCTCCTTCAGCTTGAGCGCGCCCTCGAGAGCCGTCGGGTAGTTCACGCCGCGCCCGAGGAAGAGGAAATTTCGCGCCGCGTGGTACCGGTAGGCGAGCGCGCGCACTTTGGGCTCCTCCCGGAGCACGGCATCGACGAGCGTCGGCAGATGGAACGCTTCGGCCAGAAGCTTCCGCGACTGGTCGGGCTCAAGGGTCCCGCGGCGCTGGCCGAGGTAGATCGCGAAGAGGTAGAGGTCGACGAGCATCGCCGCGTACGCCTTCGTCGAGGCGACGCTGATCTCGGGCCCGGCATGAAGATAGATGACGTCGTCGGAGACGCGGCTCGCCTGGCTTCCGACCACGTTCACGACCGAGAGAAGGCGCGCGCCCTGCTTCTTCGCCTCCTCCATCGCCGCGAGCGTGTCGACGGTCTCGCCGGACTGCGTCACCGCGACGACGAGCTGGCCCTTCGTGACGGCCGGATGTCGATAGCGGTACTCGCTCGCGATCTCGACGTCGCAGGGGATGCGCGCGACCCGCTCGATCAGGTATTTCCCGACGAGAGCCGCGTACGACGCCGTTCCGCACGCGACAAAGCTGATGCGCGGGATCGCGCGGACGAACGCATCGTCCATCTTGACGTTGTCGTCGAAGACGACGCGGCCGCTCGAGCGCTCGACGCGACCCAGTAGCGTGTCGGAGATCGCGCGCGGCTGCTCGCTGATCTCCTTGAGCAGGAAATGCTTGTAGCCGGACTTCGCGGCCGCGATCGGATCCCACGTGATCGTCTCGATCTTCTTGTCGATCTTCTCGCCGGTGATCGTGCGGAACGTCACCGCATCCTTTGTGATGATCGCGACCTCGCCGTGGTCGAGGAAGCTCACACGCCGGGTGTGCTCGAGGATGGCGGGCGCGTCCGAGGCCAGGAAGTTCTCGCCGTCGCCGTAGCCGACGAGCACACCGCCCGCGTTGGAGATGCGCGCGGCCACGATCTTCCCGGGATCCTTCGCCGAGATGAAGGCGAGCGCCGCCGCGCCTTCGAGCCGCGGCAGTACGGCGAGCGCGGCTTCGTCGAGCGTCCGGCCCTGCGCAAGCTCCTCCTCGAGAAGGTGCACCGCGACCTCGGTGTCCGTTTCGCTCGTGAACTTATGCCCCGACGCTGTGAGCGGCGCCTTCAGCGCTTCGAAGTTCTCGATGATCCCGTTGTGGATGACCGCAGTGACGCCGCCGCAATCGACGTGCGGATGCGCGTTCTGCTCGCTCGGCCGACCATGCGTGGCCCAGCGGGTGTGTCCGATCCCGGTGTGTCCGGCGGTCGGATGCGTCGTGACGATCGCAGCCAGGTTGTCGAGCTTGCCTTCGGCGCGGAGGACATCGAGCGCTCCGTTTTCCTGGACTGCGACTCCCGCCGAGTCGTACCCGCGGTACTCGAGGCGCCGCAAGCCGCCCATGAGAAGCGGCAGCGCCTCGCGCGGCCCGACGTAGCCGACGATGCCGCACATCAGCTCAATCTCCGGCTCCGCCGGGAGACACGCCCCGGCGGGTGGTCTCGCTCGTCGCGGCTGAACCGCTCGTCGCTCGTTTCACTTACGCAAGCTCCTTCGCGGCGACGGTGGCGAGGTCGTTCGCGGTGGTGGACGCGACGGTCGAGTTCTGGGCCTCTACGGTGATCCGCAGGACCGGCTCAGTCCCGGAGGGCCGTACGAGCAAGCGGCCAGTGGAGCCCAGCTTGGCCTCTGCGTTCTGCTTCGCCAGGCGGAAGACATCGTTCTCCTCCCATTCGCGCCGGCGTGCGGCCTTCACGTTGCGGGTGACCTGCGGCCAGAACGTCATCTCGTCGGCGAGCTCCGCGAGCGTGCGACCCTCCGCGCGCGCGAGATGAAGCACCTCGAGCGCCGTGAGGATGCCGTCGCCCGTCGTGGAGTACTCGCGGAAGATGACGTGGCCAGAGGACTCGCCGCCGAACTGGGCGCCAAGCCGTTCCATGGCTTCCCAGACATAGCGATCGCCGACCTGCGTCCGCTCGAGGCGAACGCCGTCGTGAGCGAGCATCGACTCGAGGCCGCCGTTCGTCATCACCGTGCCGACCACGACCTTTGGGTCGAGCTGTCCGTGACGCACGAAGTGGCGCGCCGCGAGCGCCAGGACGAAGTCGCCGTTGTGCGCGCGGCCCCGCTCGTCGACAACGATCACGCGGTCGCCATCACCGTCGAAGGCGAACCCGGCGTCAGCCTTGTGGTCGACGACGATCCTCTGGAGCGCTTCCGGCGCGGTCGCGCCGCAGCCGTCGTTGATGTTCTGGCCGTTCGGCTTGTCGAAGTACGCAAGGACCTCCGCGCCCGTCTGCGAGAACACGGCCGGCGCGACGCGGTAGGTCGCGCCGTTCGCGCAGTCGAGCGCGATGCGCATCCCGGAAAGGCGCGGCGCCTTCGAGACGAGGAAGGACTCGTATTCCTTCACCAACCCGCGAGAGTCACCGACGAGTCCGATACCGCCCTCCGTCGGGCGAGGCAGCGTGTCGTCACCGGTCATGAGCGCTTGGATCCGATCCTCGACGCTGTCGGCGAGCTTCTGCGCGCGGTGATCGAAGAACTTGATGCCGTTGTCCGGCGCCGGGTTGTGCGATGCGCTGATGACCGCCCCGGCTACGAATTGATCGGTCTTCGCGAGGAACGCGAGCCCCGGTGTCGGAACGTGCCCGACCAGGCGGACCTCCATGCCCACCGAGCAGAGCCCGGCGGCAAGCGCGCTCTCCAGCATGCGACCGCTCCGGCGCGTGTCGCGCCCGATCACGACCGAGTGCCCCGGTCCACCGAGGACGTGGCCTGCCGCCCGGCCGAGCCGAAGCGCAAGCTCCGGGGTCAGATCGAGATTCGCGACGCCGCGGATGCCGTCAGTACCGAAGAGCCTCGTCAAGCGATTCCTGATTACCTCGTTCGTATGGTGAGCGTCACTCGGGTCGGTTGCACGGTTTGGGCCGTGGTCCCTGGGGGCGTGCGCACCAACACGTCGACCGGATAAGTGCCTGCTCCCTTGCCCGTCGCGTCCACGGTCGCTGTGACCTGTCCTGGCGTTATCCCCGAGAGTGCCGGTACCGGACCGGCTACGACCACGCTGATGGTCGGCGGATCGAACTCCGCGACGAAACCGCTACCGAGACCGGTCACCTGGACTGCGACGAGCGGGAACGCGCGGCTCCCCACGAGCGGCGACACGGACACGGTCACCGTGGATTGGGCAGCCTTGATGAGCGACGTGCCCTCGGCGGGAAGCAGGAGCGCGATCTGGAAGGTCTTGTCGGCGCCGAGACCGCTCACGTCGATCGGGGCGGTCGCGACCTGGTCGATCCCGCCAAGGGCGGCGGCTTCGCCACGCACCGTGACGACCGGCGGATCGGTCGTCACGCGCGTGATCCAATAGCCGGCCGCGACGGCGCCGCGGAGCGCCGGAACCACGGGCACGGTGCGCGTCGTCGCGGTCGGGAGCACGGGGACGGTGAGCTGCACGATGGCCGGATCGACGGTGAGCCCGTCGATAGCCGCTCCGGACGCGTCCACCGCCGTCGGCTGCACGCTCGAAACGAGATCGGTCACCGCGTCGCCGAAGCGGACCGTCGCGTAAAGCGCCGCGATGCGCGCGACCTGACTCGCCGCGCCGCTGACCCGGACCTGGCTCGGCGTGATGGCGGGATCTCCCGCGACGGTTCCACTGGGTGGATCGTTCGCGAAGCGCGCTTGTACTGCAACCTCGCGCGATGTGATCGGCTCGATGCGCACCGTTACCGTCGCCGGCGCCTTGCTGTCGACCTTGACTCCGGCCGTCGCGACGTCGACGCGCACCGCCACGTCCTGCGGATCCGAGCGGTGCAGGTCGGCGGTGGAAACGTCGAGCTTCGCGTGAAGATCCGACGCGACCACATTCGCGAGCGCTGCCTCGGTCCCCCGGAGCCGGACTCCCACATCGCCGAGCTGTCCCTCGAGGACGTAGCCGGCGGGAACGTCGTCGGGCCTCTCGACCGCGACCCGTCCGCCGTAGTCGCGCACGACCTCGGTCGGTGGTGCGCTGAGCGCCGAGACCGCCCAGAAGATCATCGCGATGAGGACCGCGGTGAGCTTGAGCGGCAGGTCCGCGGTCACCACACGGCGGAGGTTGATGTGCCGCCGCGGCAGGAGCGGCCGTGCGGGCACGGGAACACGCGCCATCGCTAGGACGCCTTGCTGCGGAACGGGAGCGGCTGGATCCGGCTCCGGAGAAGCGACGAGAGGACGCGCCGGAGCCGCTCTTCGTCGAGCGCGCCGATGATCCGTCCGCCGGCCGCGATCGAGATGGCCTGCGTCTCCTCCGAGACCACCACGACGATCGCGTCGGTCTGCGCGCTGATCGACAGGGCCGCGCGATGCCGCATGCCGTAGCGGTGAGCGCCGCGGTCCGTGTTCTCTTCGAGTGGAAGGAGGCACGCCGCCGCGAGGATCTGGCCCCCGCGGACGATCACCGCTCCGTCGTGCAGCGGCGAGCGCGTCATGAAGATCGATGCGAGGAGCTCCGCGGTGAGCTTGCCGTTCACGGGGACGCCCGTCTCGCTGTAGTCCTGCAGCCCGGTCGCTCTCTCGAGAACGATCAGCGCGCCGTGCTTGGCCTCACTGATGAGGAGCGCGGCGCGCACGAGCTCGTCGACGATCCCCTCGAGCTCCTCTTCGCTTCCCGGCGCGAGAAGCCGGTTGAGTGGCCCGAGCTGACCGATCTGGCCGAGCGCGCGACGCAGTTCGGGCTGGAACACGACGACGAGCGCGATGAGGGCTACCGCGAAGAGGGCCTGCAGAAGGAGCGTCGTGAGCGTGAGGTGCAGCGAGGTTGCCACGAAGTAGATGAGCACGAGGACCATGACGCCGATGAGCAGCTGAACGGCCCGTGTTCCGCGAATGAGGAGCAGCACGTAGTAGATGAAAACGGCAACGATGAGCACGTCGAGCACGTTGTTCCAGCCGAACGGCTGGCCGCGGGTGAGGATGTTGACGAAGTCGCTGACCCACTGACGGATGGCATCCATCAGTCAGCCAGAGCCAGTGCCTCGACCTCCGCGGCAAGGTCGTTGCGCCCATCCAGGAGCAGCGCGTGCGCGAGGAGCTGGCACTTCGTCTTCGCGACCTCGCGCTTGCCGAGGGTGCGCACGATGTCGACGAGAAGGCGCTGCGCGTCGTGGTCCGCGACCCCCGCCGCGATGAGCTGGAGAAGCAGGTCCGACGCCGCGTCGAGGTGCCCTTCCTTCACGTAGTAGCGGGCGGCCTCGAGGGCTTTCGCCGCGGCTCGCGGATCGCGGGTCCCAAGATAGAGCGCCGCATCGGCTTCGACGGCGATGGGGTCGGCCTCCACGGCCGGCTCGCCGTCGGCTTCAGCGGGCTGGGGCTCCGGCGCCCAGGGCTCTTCGGCCTGTGCCTCCATCGGCTCTGCCTCGACGGGCTCGGCCGGCTCCGACACGGGCGCGGCCTCTTCGGGGGGTTGCTCCTTGACCGGCTCTTCTCGCGGCGGCCAGCTCGGAGTCGACGGTGGCGAGATCGTGGCCCATGGATCGTTCTCGAGCGTGATCTCGCGTCCCTGCCGTTGCTGGTCCGAGGTCGTGCTGCGCGGATACATCGTCGGTGGCGGCGCCGCCCACGGATCGTCCGCGGGTGTCGCCGCCGCGGGCACGGGCGGAGCGGTGAATGCCTGCTCCGGAACCGCTCGTGGCGCGTTCCATTGATCGGAGGCACGTGGGCGAAGCGCGCTGCCCGCTTCGCGCTCCGAGAATCGCGTGGTCTTTTCCATGGGCGCTTCGCTCTCGGCCGTCGCATCGGCGACCGCGGGCTCGCCGTTCGCGATCGCATCGAGCGTGGAGACGCCGCTCACTCCGCGGAGCTGGCCCTTCGCGTACGCAACCTCGCTCTTCGCGCGCTCGGTCGCTCCGCTATCGCGAAGGTCGCGAATGAAGCGCGCGTACTCCTGCACCGAGGCATCGGGATCGCCGGCGAGGGCGAGCGCCGCGGCGAGACGGCGATGGGTCGAAAGATCGCGAGGGTCCAGGACGATGGCCTGGCGAAGAAGACCGATCGCCGCCGAGCGCTCGCCGGATTTGGTGAGCGCCGCCGCGCCATCACGAAGTACCCGGAGCGCCCCGGCACGGTCCTCCTCCTCGAAGTGGACCTTCGCGAGGCCGCGGTAGCCGCCCTCGGCACCGGGGAACTTGTCCACCAGGTACTTGAAGCTCTGCTCGGCCTGACGCAAGCGCCCCTGCTCGAGGCTCTTGAGACCTTCTTTGAGCGCGACCTGGTAGTTGAAGTCCTTCGACGCCATGGCCTTAGTTTGCGCTCCGGGCGCGCCTTCGGGCTAGCGCTTCGTGAACTGCGGCGCCTTTCGGGCGCGCTTGAGACCGGGCTTCTTCCGCTCCTTGGCACGCGGGTCGCGCGTCAGGAGACCGGCCTTGCGTAGCAACGGGAGGTGCTCCCTGTCGACCTGGAGGAGCGCGCGAGAGATGCCGTGGGCGATCGCACCGATCTGGCCGCTCACGCCGCCGCCTTCGACCTTGATCATCGCGTTGAAGCGGCGCGCGGTGCTCGTCACCGTGAAGGGGAGCAGGGCCTGGTCGGTCGCGCCGTCGCGAGCGAAGTAGTCGTCGAGCGGCTTTCCGTTGACGACGACGGCTCCTTCACCGGGAACGAGGCGGACCCGCGCGATGGACGTCTTGCGACGACCGGTCCCCTGGAAATACGGCAGTGCCTTCATGATTCGGACTCCTTCGCGATCGGCTCAGGTTTTTGCGCGGCGTGCGGATGCTCGGCACCCGCGTACACGTGGAGCTTGCGCGACATCTGCTCGCCGAGCCGGTTCTGCGGAAGCATGCCGCGGACCGCGCGGCGAACGACTTCCTCGGGGCGGCGAGCGAGGAGCGCCTCGAGCGTCTCCGACCGGAGGCCTCCGGGGTAGCCCGAGTGCCGCACGTAGTTCTTCGCCTTCAGCTTGTTGCCGCTGACGCGCACCTTCGCGGCGTTCACGACGATGACCGGGTCGCCGGTGTCGAGATGCGGCGAGAACGTTGGCTTGTGCTTTCCGCGCAGGATCGCGGCCACCTGCGTCGCCAGGCGACCTAAAGTCGCGCCGTTCGCGTCCACGACGCGCCAGCTCCGCGTGATCTCGCTCTGTTTCGTCGCATACGTCTTCATTGCTTATTCATCCTCTTCGCGCAGGGGAGGTATCCCCTGCAACCCCTCTTCGGACGCAGCGTTAGCTGCGTCCTGTCCGTATTCGACGGCGATGAGGCACAGGCCGTTCGCCGGTGCGCTCGGACCCGCCATCGCGCGGTCATTCGCCGCGACGATCCCCTCGAACGTCCGCACGTCGATCTTCCCACGTCCGACCCAGAGGAGCGTCCCGACGATCGCGCGGACCATCCCCCGGAGGAACGCATCGGCGGTGATCTCGAAACGCAGCAGGCCGGTGTCAGGCTCGCAGCACTCCGCGCGCCGCACCGAGCGAACGCCGCCCGGACCTGCCGCGAAGGACGAGAAGTCCCGCCGCCCGACGAGCCGCGCACTCGCATCCTTCATGCCCGCGACGTCGAGGGCCGCACCGACGTGCAGCTCGCGGCGCCGCTCGAGCGGATCGCGCTCTCTGCCGTGCCGGATCCGATATTCATATGTCCGCCCCGTCGCCGAGAACCTGGCGTGGAAGTCTTCCGCCGCCGGCTCGAGCGCCGAGACCGCGATGTCCTCCGGCAAGAGGGCGTTTACCCCCCTGCCGATCGAGAGTCCGTCCAGCGTGCTCGCCGTCCGGAAGTCGATCACCTGTCCGCTCGCGTGCACCCCGGCGTCGGTCCGTCCCGCACCGGTGACCCTCACCGCCCCGTCGCAGACCGTGGAGAGGGCCCGCTCGAGCTCACCCTGCACCGTTTGCGCGTTCGGTTGCACCTGGAACCCGGCGTAGTCCGTTCCGTCGTAGGCCACGCGCGCCTTCCAGTGCGGCGTCTTAGGTCGCTGCTCCCTTCGCCGTCTTCTTTTTCTTCGGCGCCGTTACCTTCGCCGCGGCCTTCGCGTTCGCTTCGGCCTTCGGCTCGTCCTTTTTCGCGGCGGTGCGCCGTCGCGGAAGCGCGAGACGGCGGCGCGGCTTCGGCTCCTCCGCCGCATCGGTCTTCTCGGCCGTCGGCTTCTCCGCCCCGGGCACCAGCTCGAGCAGCATCTGCGGCGCCGAGTCGCCGACGCGGCGGGCGAGATGCGTGAGCCGCAGATAGCCCGACCGGCGATCGGGCCAGCGGATCGCGAGGTCGGTGAAGACCTTCTCCACGATCACCGGTTCGGGAAGCCAGGCGAGCGCGCGGCGTCTCGCGATGAGCGACCCGTCCTTGCCGAGATTGATCATGCGGTCCACGAAGAGCCGGACCTCTTTGGCTTTCGCTTCGGTCGTCTTCACGCGCTCGTAGCGAAGCACCGACAGGGTCAGGTTGCGCAGCATCCCCCGCCGCGCACCGGTGCGCCGCCCGAACTTGCGCTCGTGGACCTTATGGGGCACTAGCTCAATCTCCGGCTGTCGCCGGAGACACGCCTCCGGCAGGATCGACTCGCTCGTCGCGGCAAAGCCGCTCCTCGCTCAGCCTCGAGCACTAGAACCGTTCCTCACCGTCGCTCCCGTCGTTCAGGCTCGTCTCGGGCTCGTTCTCGTCGTCCGCGATCGGTTCGTCGCTCGCTGCGGCTGACTCGTCGCGGATCGGCGCCTCGATGAGACCGCGCGCCGCGAGGCGCTCTTTGATCTCGTCGAGCGACTTCTTGCCGAAGTTGCGCATGCGGAGAAGCTCGTCGTCCGGGGTCTGGAGAAGCTGACCGACCTTGGTGATGCCGTGTCGCTTCAGCGAGTTGAAGGCTCGCTGCGGCAGGTCGAGATCCTCGATCGGCATGTCCGCGATCGCGGCCGGCAACGCCGAGCCGTTCGTGCGCTCGGGCTGGGCCAGCGCGGTCTGCGACCGCGTCAGACCGGCGAAGAGCGAGAACTGCTGCACGAGGATCTGCGAGCCCTGGGCGACCGCGTCGTCGGGCGTCGTGGTCCCGTCGGTCCAGACCTCGAGGATGAGCCGGTCGTAGTTGGTGACCTGGCCAACGCGGGTGCTCTCCACGCCGAAGTTCACCTTCTTCACCGGGCTGTAGAGCGCGTCGATCGGGATGACTCCGATCGGCAGGCCCTCGCGCCGGTCCGCGGAGTGGAATCCGCGACCGGTCTCCACCGTCAGCTCGAGCCAGAGCGATGCCTCGGGCTCGAGCGTCGCGATCTTCGCTTCGGGGTTGACGATCTCGATCTCGCTCGTGGTCATGATGTCCGCGGCGGTCGCCTCGCCCGGACCCGTCTTCTCGAGAGTGAGCGTCACCGGCTCGCTCGCGAACGAGCGAAGGCGGATCTGCTTCAAGTTGAGGACGAGCTGAACGACGTCCTCCTTGATGCCGGGGATCGTGGAGAACTCGTGGGCGACGCCGCGCACGCGGGCGGCGGTGATCGCGGCGCCGGGCAGCGAGCTCAGGAGCACGCGGCGCAGCGAGTTCCCAAGGGTCGTGCCATATCCGGGCGGCAGCGGTTCGCACGCGAATTTCGCGTACCGCTCGTCGCCTTCGATGCGCTCGATCTTGGGGTACTCAAGCTCTACTAGGGTCATGGCTTCGGTTCCTTCCTGCGGGGCTAGCGCGA
>WNGI01001243.1_pt1 | contig 20876 bp, 18 predicted proteins | sample 5400621 | NCBI WGS metagenome assembly WNGI01 (sample SAMN13153374, study PRJNA577476) | soil metagenome | isolation source: 20 cm soil or saprolite under Garry oak tree replicate 1 | place: USA:California | collected 2016-06-15
CCACACCCACACCGACCCCGACCCCTGCCCCGACACCCACACCCACGCCGACCCCGACTCCTGCCCCGCCCACGCCGACGCCAACACCAGTGCCGAGTCCGACGCCGACGCCAACACCAGTGCCGACGCCGACCCCCACGCCCACGCCAGCCATTCGATCCATCGCCGAGGCGCGATCGATGCCGGATGGCACCGAGGTCACCATCGAGGGGACGCTGACAACCGCGCTGGGCGCGATTGATTCGGCGCGCGACGGCTTCGTCCAGGATTTGACCGCCGGCATCGCGATTCGTCTCGAGGCGGCGCTCGCGACTCCCTACACACCCGGCACCACCGTGACGGCCACAGGAACCATCGGGAGCTACTTCAGCCTGCGGACCCTTGTCGTCAAGGCGAGCGACATCACGCCGACGGGTACCGCCACATTGCCGGAGCCGCTCGGAATTTCGACCGGGTCTGCTGGCGAAGGTCTGGAGGGCCTGCGGGTCATCGTGAGCGGGCTTGTGACCGAGGCTCCATCGACGCTGGCCGATGGTCTCGGTGTGACCGTCGACGACGGCAGCGGCCCGATCCGGACGGTCATCTCGGACGCCGCCCTGGCCGGCGCGGCGATCGGAACGGGCGACAGCATCACCGTCACAGGGCCGCTGGGCCAGCGCGATAGCACCGGAACGGGCACGGCCGGTTACCGGATCCACGCGACCCAGGACGGCGAGCTGAGTGTCGCCCCTCCGAGCCCTCCGCCGAGTGCCTCTCCGGATCCCATGCCGAGCGTGGATCCGGGACCCTCGCCGTCCTCGGATCCATTCCCGACGCCCACGCCGGAACCGTCGTCGTCCCCGACCCCCGCCCCTTCGCCGACGGCGACGCCCGGCCCAACACCGGCTCCGAGCCCAAATCCAACCCCGAGCCCGACTCCCAGCGCCTCGCCAAGCGCGACACCCGTCGGCGGCCCCCTCTCGATCTCCGACGCGCGCCGCCGCCCGATCGGCACCGTCGTCGCCGTCTCTGGCGTCGTGACTGCCGAAGCAGGTCGCCTCGGGACGCCGCCGCTCATCGCCATCCAGGACGTCTCGACCGGGATCGTGGTTCGCCTGCCCGACGGCGTGCCCGGACCGGTCCGGGGGACGATCGTGCAGGTTCGAGGGCCGCTAGCGGACCCGTACGGCCAGCTCGAGCTGCGACCGGCGACGGGTGGCTTCGTGGCCATCGGCGTCGGGCTCGTGCCGCCGCCAACCGCCATCGATGCGACGAGCCTCGGTGAGGCGAGCGAGGGTCGGATCGTGAGCACAACCGGGGTCGTTCAGGCTCGGCCGAGCCGCTCGACCAGCGGCGACATCAGCCTCGATTTGCGCGGCACAAATGGCACGGTCAGGTTGTCTGCCGACGGATCGAGCGGCTTGACGCCGGACTCGTTCGTCGTCGGTGCGACATACGACGTCGTCGGCATCGCCGGTCAGCGTGCCTCGCGCAAGGGGGTCCTCGACGGCTACCGGATCTGGGTCCGGGATGTCCGCGATCTCCATCGTCACAGCGGGGCTGTCGCGACGCCGGCTCCGACGCCTTCTCCCGGCGCCACCGCATCGCCGAGCATCACCATCTCGATCGCCGACGCGATTCGGGCGGGGCAAGGTACCCGCAGGGTTGAGGGCGTGGTCACGATCGCGCCGACTCTGCTCGATGCGAGCGGGCGGCGGATCGTCATCGAGGATCGAACCGCCGGTCTCGAGGTCCTCGTTCCGACCGATGCCCGGGTGCCGGCGGTCGGGAGCCGGATCCGGGTCGAGGGCGAGATCGGACGCGCGTGGGACGCGCCGCGTCTGAAGGCATCGCGGATCGACGTCCTCGCGACGGGGATACGACCTGTGCCGGTCACCATCGGGCGACCACCGACGGCGGCCCTCGAATGGCGCCTCGTCAAGGTCGTCGGGACCGTTGCCGAGGTGCACAAGCTCGGCGATCGCTGGCGAGCCGAGCTCGTCGTCGGCACGCAGCGTGTCGTGGTCACGGGGCTGGCCGGCGCCCGGATCCCCGTAACGACCCTCGCGGTGGGCCGGCGGGCATCGATCGTCGGGTTCGTCCGGCGACCCTACCCGGGGGCCACGGATCGGCGCTGGTCGGTGGTCCCGCGGACCCAGGCGGACGTCGTCGTGTCGGCGAGCTCGACGACCGGAGCGGGTTCGCCCAGCGGGGCTGGTGGGGCCGGTGGGAGCTCTGGCCGCGGATCGGCTGGACAATCGCTATCATCGCCGCGACCTGCGGGACCCGCCGGGTCGGCCGAGGGGGCGACACCCCTCGACGTCGATCTCGTGAGCCTCGCCGAGCACATCGGGCAGAGCGTCCGCGTCGGTGGACTCATTTCGGACGTCACCAGCGATGGTTTCCTCCTCGACGATGGCACGGCCGTCGGTCGGATCCGCCTTGGTGGCTCCGCTGCCGAATACGTCGCGCTCCTCGAAGCCGGCGACGCCGTCAATGCCACCGGGCGGGTTGCCGCCGAGGGCAGTGCGTTCGTCCTCGTCGTCGATGAGGCCGCCGGTCTGGTTCGCGCAGGCGATCCCGACGGCACCACCGGCGGCGCGGCCGGGGCCGCGCAGCTCGATCCGGTCGTTGCCGGCGATGCGGGCGAGCCGACGCTGAGCCAGGATTCGGCCGGTGCGAGCCAGCTGGCCGGCGGGCTCCTTGACGGCGCGCTGCCGGGCGCCGCGGGCCTGCTCGGACTGGCGCTCGCGTCGGTCGTCTCGGTCGCCGTCTCAGGACTCCGCCGGTACCGCTCCCGGCGTCTCCTGGCTCGCCGGATGGCAGCCCGCCTCGCCACATTTGGCGGAGCTGGAGGTGGCCAGGGGTGACGAGTCACGGCTCGTGCGTGGCCCGTGCGTGGTCCGTGCGTGGAGACCGTGCTTGACGCTCGTTCGAAGGCAGGTCTATCCTCGCCCGAGTTTCGCGCTTGCGAAGCACCACCTTGAGCGAGGGACGAGGGCTTGCCGAACGCGGACCACCGCGTCGCACTCCCTACGGGAGAACGGCAATACCACATCGGACTCGGACCGGGAGAACTGGCCGAGTACATCCTCCTCCCCGGTGACCCAGATCGAACCAATCGGATCGCCGCGCGCTTCGACTCCATCGAGCTCGAACGGCGACACCGGGAGTTCGCCTCCGCCACCGGGACGTATCGCGGCGAACGTGTCTCGGTCGTTTCGACCGGGATCGGCACGGATAACGTCGAGATCGTGGTGGCCGAAATACTGGCGATCACGGAACGGCCGACCTTCATCCGAGTCGGCTCCTGCGGGACCCTCCAGCCGGAGGTGGCCCTCGGGGACCTGATCATCTCGACCGGAGCGGTCCGGCTCGAGTCGACCACGAGCTTTTTTGTCCACGATGGATACCCGGCAGTCGCCGATTACGAGGCGGTCGTGGCACTCGTCGAAGCGGGCAAGCGGCTCGGACACCGGATCCATGTCGGGGTGACGGCGACGGCACCGGGATTCTTCGGGGCGCAGGGGCGTCCCATCCCGCAGTTGCCCATCCGTTACCCTGACCTGGCAGAGGACATGGCGCGCCAGCGCGTCATGAACTTCGAGATGGAGGCATCTGCTCTGCTGGTTCTTGCCACGCTCGCCCGATGCCGCGCCGGCGTCGTCTGTGCGGTCTACGCGCAGCGCACGACCGGGGCATTCGTCGAGGGCGCGGCCAAGGATGCGGCTGAGGCGGCCTGCGTGGAGACCGGGCTGGAGAGCCTGATGATCCTCGCCGACATGGATCGCCAAAAGCGCAACGCAGGGACGGATCGCTGGTACCCGTCCCTCTGGACACGCACGTGATCGGTGGACACGGGACAAGGGTTCTCGTGACGCCGCGCTGAACTAGGAGGAGCCCGCTCCATGGCCGAAGCGTATTGCGTCAAGGACAAGCAGAAGGTCGAAGTCGTGAATCCCCAGAAGATCACGATGAAGAACGGCAAGCCAGCGCTGCAGGGCACCTGCCCGATCTGCGGCGGCAAGGTGTTCAAGATCGGCGGCTGATCCGCGCAACGGACTAGTGTCCGAAGGGCCCCGCCGACGACGGCGGGGCCCTTCGGCGTCTTGCGCCTGCGACGTGCGCTCACCCCGATTGCCCTCGACGGCGGGACGGTAGGATGCCACCATACGCACGGCACCCGCGCACGCGAGGCGCGCCGCTGCGGGCCCAACCCGATACCCAGGCTGGCCGCGCCCTCGTCGGGCCGGTGGCACGCACGAAGGAGCGGTTCGATGGCAGTTCGCGTCGGGATCAACGGCTTCGGCCGGATCGGTCGGCAGTCGCTCAAGGCCCTGATCGAGCGAACCCAGGACGTCGAGGTCGTGGCCGTCAACGATCTCGTCGACACGTCGATGAATGCCCACCTCTTCAAGCACGACTCGACCTACGGGGCCTATCCAGGGTCGGTCGACCACACAGACGACGCCCTGATCATCGACGGCCACGAGATCAAGGTCCTCAAGGAGCGCGACCCGGGGGTCCTGCCATGGGGCGATCTCGGGGTCGACATCGTCCTCGAGTCGACCGGCCTCTTCACGAACGCGGAGAAGGCGGCCGCCCATCTCACGGCCGGCGCCAAGAAGGTCATCATCAGCGCCCCGGCCAAAGGCGAGGACGTAACGATCGTCCTTGGTGTGAACGAGGGCACCTACGACCCTGCGGCCCACAACATCATCAGCAACGCCTCATGCACGACGAACTGTCTGGCCCCAGCAGCCAAGGTCGTCCACGACCTGCTCACGATCGAGCGCGGCCTGATGAACACGATCCACAGCTACACGAACGACCAGCGGATCCTCGATGTCGCCCACAGCGACCCCCGCCGCGCCCGGGCCGCCGGCCTGAACATCATTCCGACGACGACCGGCGCAGCGAAGGCACTCGCCCTCGTGATCCCCGATCTCAAGGGCAAGTTCGACGGCTTCAGCCTGCGCGTTCCGACACCGACCGTCAGCGTCGTCGACTTCACGGCCGACGTCTCTCGACCAACCTCGGTCGAGGAGTTGAACGCCGCCTTCCGGACCGCAGCTGAGGGACCGCTCAAGGGCATCCTCGGGGTCAGCGACGAACCCCTTGTCTCGACCGACTTCCGCGGCGACACCCGCTCGTCGATCATCGACGCGGCCTCGACGATGGTCCTCGGAGGGACGATGGTCAAGGTCATCAGCTGGTACGACAACGAGTGGGGCTACAGCTGCCGCGTCGCCGACCTGATCGGCTTCGTCGGCGCTCGACTGCCCGTCGCCGGCCACGCCTGATCCGGTGAACAAGCTGACCATTCGCGACTTCGACGCCGCGGGCAAGCGCGTCTTCGTGCGGGTCGACTTCAACGTCCCGCTGGCCGACGGCAAGGTCACCGACGACTCGCGGATCCGGGCGGCGATCCCGACGATCAACGCCCTGTTGGCTCAGGGCGCCAAGGTCATCCTGGCCAGCCATCTCGGCCGACCGGACGGGAAGGTCCAGGACGGGCTGCGCCTGCGGCCGGTGGGCCAGGTCCTGAGCGGCCTCATGCGCCGAAACATTCCCGTCACCGGCGACGCCCTCGGGGTTGGTACCGAAGATGCGATCAAGCGCCTCCGGCCGGGGGAGGCGCTGCTCCTCGAGAACCTCCGTTTCCACGCCGAGGAGGAGAAGAACGACCCGGCGTTCGCCGCGACCCTCGCGTCGTATGCGGACGTCTATGTCAACGACGCGTTCGGGACCGCCCATCGGGCCCATGCCTCGACCGTCGGCATCGCCAAGCTCCTGCCTGCTTATGCCGGGCTCCTCATGGAGCGCGAGATCGAGATGCTGTCGCACCTCCTCGAGGATCCCGCCCGGCCGTTCGCGGCGATCCTCGGTGGCGCCAAGGTGTCGGACAAGATCAAGGTCCTCGAACACCTCATCTCGAAGGTCGACATCCTCGTCGTCGGCGGCGGGATGGCAAACACGTTCCTCCTCGCGGAGGGCAAGACCGTCGGGAAGAGCCTCGCCGAGCACGACCGCGTCGACGACGCACGGCGGATCCTCGCGGCGGCGGAGGCGCGCGGCGTGCCGGTCATCCTGCCGACCGATGTCGTCATCGCCAAGGAGGTCACGCGCGGCACGGAGTACAAGACCGTCGGGACCGAGAAGTTCCCGGCGTCCTGGCACATCGTCGACGTCGGCGAGGCCTCGCGGACGGCGATCGAGGAGGCCCTCGAGCCCGCAAAGACCGTCTTCTGGAACGGCCCACTCGGGGTCTTCGAGATCCCGTCGTTCGCGCACGGCACGAAGGCGATCGCGCGCTACCTCGCCGGCAAGGCGGAGACCGGGACCACGGTCGTCGTCGGTGGCGGCGATTCCGTCGCCGCCCTCGAGCAGCAGGGGCTGGCCTCGAAGATGACCCACATCAGTACCGGCGGCGGCGCCTCGCTCGAGTTCCTCGAGGGCCGCGAACTGCCAGGGATCGCGATCCTCCAGGATCGCCCGAAGGTGGAGACGACGGCATGAACACGACGATCGAGATCGTCGACGCGCGCGAGATCCTCGATTCGCGAGGGAATCCGACGGTCGAGGTCGACGTCGTTCTCGGCGACGGGTCGGTCGGGCGGGCGGCGGTCCCGTCGGGTGCGTCGACCGGGCTGCACGAGGCGGTCGAGCTGCGCGACGGCGACAAGTCGCGTTTCGGTGGCAAGGGCGTCCTGAAGGCCGTTGCCAACGTCAGCGAGTCGATCGGGCCCGCGATCTACGGCTTCGACGCCGCCGACCAGTCGGGCATCGACGCCGTCCTGCGCGAGCTCGACGGAACCCCGAACAAGGCGGAACTCGGGGCGAACGCGATCCTGGGCGTATCGCTGGCTTGTGCCCACGCCGCGGCGGCCGCGCACGACCTGTCGCTCTACCGCTATCTCGGTGGGGTCGGCGCCCGGACGCTGCCGGTCCCGATGTTCAACATCCTCAACGGCGGCAAGCACGCCAGCGACTCAACCGATTTCCAGGAATTCATGGTCATGCCCATTGGGTCCGACACGTTCTCCGATGCGCTTCGCGCCGGCGCCGAGATCTTTGCAGCGCTCCGCACGATCCTCCATGACGAGGGCCATGCCACCGGCCAGGGCGATGAAGGCGGCTTCGCCCCGAGCCTGCCGTCGAACGAGGCCGCCGTCGAGGTGATCCTCCGGGCGATCGAGAAGGCGGGCTACCGACCGGGCGAAGACGTGGCGATCGCGTTGGATCCGGCGACCAGCTCGATCCTCGTCGAGGGGACAGGAAGCAACGGTGTCACGGGCCAGTATCGCCTGGAGCGCGAGGGCCGGACCCTCGACTCCGGCGAGCTCATCGACCTGTGGGACGCCTGGATCACGAAGTACCCGATCGTCTCGCTCGAGGACGGTCTCGGCGAGGAGGACTGGCCCGGCTGGGTCGAGCTGACGGCGCGCCTCGGGTCGCGAGTCCAGCTCGTCGGGGACGACATCCTTGTGACAAATCCTGCATTCATCGAGCGGGGCATCGCTCTTTCGGCGATGAACTCCGTGCTCATCAAGCTCAACCAGATCGGGACGTTGAGCGAGACGATCGACGCAATCGAGCTGGCCCGCAGGGCCGGCTGGACCGCCGTCGTGTCGCATCGCTCGGGCGAGACCGAGGACACCACGATCGCCGACCTCGTCGTCGCGATGGGCACCGGCCAGATCAAGACCGGTGCACCCTCACGCAGCGAGCGCGTCGCCAAGTACAACCGGCTTCTCCGGATCGAGGGCGAGCTCGGCGACGGCGCCCGATACCTCGGTCGGGCGGCGCTCGGCCGGCCGGGGATGGCCGCGGCCGGGAGTGGTGGAGCGGCCACCGCCAAGGTCGGCGCCGCGGCGGGGGCCGGCTCGGGCTCGTGACCCGGATCGTCGATCGCGGCGCGATCACCGCCGCCTATGTCGGGATCGGCATGGCCGTGACGATCGGAGTCAGCTTCCTGCTCGTCATTCCGGTCGAGCCGATCTACTGGCTCCTGGCGTTGCCGGCGGGGCTTCTCATCGGCTACTACGCGAACCAGCGAAGCGACCGCCGAAAGGGACCTTGGTCGCGGATCGTCCTCAACGCAGTATTCGCCGGCGTCGTCACCGGTCTGACCATGGCGGCACTCCTGCTCGCCGTGAAGGCGCTCTTCTTCTTCGCCGACAACGGCTTTCGCGATCCGGGCCTCGGCGGGGCGGTCACCGTCGTCGGCAGCGGCGGGCAGACACGACCGTGCCAGCCAGGCGCGGAATGCGTCTTCCAGCGCTACGTCGATGACAACCGCGGGGCCGCGCTCGCGGCTCAGGGCGTGACGGACCCGTCGACATTCACCGGGTTCTACTGGACACAGCAGTTCTCCACGGCCGGAACGCTCGTGGTTCTGACGACGATCGGCGGGCTGTTCGGCGGCCTCGCCTACGGCGCGACCCGCCCCAAGGCTGGCGCGGTCCGCACCCCGGAGCGGGCCCAGGCCTGACGCTCCGCAGTGCGCCCTGTGGCCCGCCGCGACGTGGCAGGAAAGTCTCGTTTACCAATTGGGGGTGGTAGTAAGTTCCCCGCTCGACCCGATTCGGCCCTGCGGAGCCCCAGCGAACGTCGGGTCCACGCTTGCGACATGCCGTTCGCGCGACGAATTGCCCGTCGCACTCCCTCTCTTCACCGACTTATCACCACCCGGCTTGGTATCTGAGTATTTCCGGGGCTGAGCAAGGTCCCACGCCCGCGAATCGAAACGCCCCGAGCGGTTGACCCGGGGCGTCGGTCGCTTTGAGCGAGACTACTTCTTCGCTGGGGCCTTCTTGGCAGGAGCCTTCCTGGCGGCGGGCTTCGGTGCAGCGGTCTTGGCCGATGCCTTGGGGGCCGCCTTGCTCGTCGCCTTCGCCTTCGATGCCGTCGCGGCCTTTTTCGGAGCAGCCTTGGCCGGTGAGGCAACCGCGGTCGCACTTCCGGAAGCGGCGGCAGCAGCCTTTGCGGCGGCGTCGGCGCGAGCCGTCTTCGACAGTGCCGCGCGGGCCTTGCCGGCTGCTGTCTGAGCGCCCTTCGCCTTGTCGGCCTTCGAAGCTGCGATACGGCTCTTGGCGGCTTTGGCTGCCTGGGCCTTGCTCGTCGTCTTGGTGACCCGGGTCGATGTCTGGACCTGGGCGCCGCCCGTCGCGGCGTTGAACTTGAGCGTCAGCCGGGACTTGCGGCGGGCCGCGGCGTTCGGGTGGATCGCGCCGGTCTTGGCTGCTCGATCAAGCGCGGCATGCGCTTCGGCGAGGGCAGTCGCGGCGACGACCGGGTCGGCCTGGTGCGTCGCGATGTCGAGGGCTTTCGCGACGAACGTCTTCGCGGCAGTCCGGCGGGGCTGAAGGATCGCGTGACGGCGCTCGGCCTGTCGGACGCGCTTGAGTCCCGACGGCGTGCGAGCACCCGTCCAGGTGCGGGGCGTCTTGGCCAAGGGGCAACCTCACGGGAGCGAGTTGATCAGAAAGTCGTCCGACACGGGGTGGCGGGGACGGAGGCGCATGGTAGCAGAGGCGCCCGAAAGCGGCCAAATCGCCGGGCTCCAAGTTGGGCGTATCAGGGCGACGACGCGGGCAGTGGGTAATGGTTCAGTTTCGCGATCCGCGACGCAAGGCCTAACCTGAGCGGATGGGATTTGTCTCCGGGATAGCGCTGTCCGCGTCGGGCGTTCTCGTAGCCGCCATCGCCTTCTACAACCGCGAGAAGCCTGAATGGCGACGCGACATGAGAAAGATCTATGTCATCGCGGTTGGACAGGTTGCGCTTGGCACAGTGACCGCACTCTTGCTGAGTCGATGAGCTTGGGTCAGCTAGAGGATGCCGGCGCTAGGCTGATCGGAAAGCTGTTGCGACCCTGACCAGCAGTGGGCCTAGCGGTTCTGAGGCGAACGCTGGTTCAGAAGTCACGTAACCCGACAGCTCGTGCGCCAATCGCTCCCGCACCTCAGCGGGGGCGTCGTGTTCGGTCACCATCCGCCGTAGGCAGTCTCTGACTGGCGGCAATAGCCAGTCCCATCCGTCCGCTGACAAAGCGGCTGTGAGTGAGCTGTTGGCCAGATTGCGTCGTGCTTCACGGTCCACGCGGCGAGTCTACGCTCCCGGTGGCGCAAGACTTCTCCATAGGAACCTACCCACCACCAGGAAATCGGGGACGGCCGGCGGCCGAGCCGCACCCGCTACACTCCCGCGTCGTGATCATCCCGCAGGACCGACTTCGACCGTGTGGACCGTGATTGCCACCGTGACGCCCAGATGACCCTAGTCAGGTTTGTACTCATCGAACGGACCGGCACAGTAGATCTCTTGTCCCCGCCGCATCCGCTTGTCCATTCGACGTCGCCATTTTTCGTAGCCGGATCCGAACGGGATTGTCTTTTGGGCAAAGTCAAAGATGGCTTCGTAGAAGAACGGGGCTTCACGTGCGTCCTGCAACGACTCGCAAAGTCGCGCGGATGCGGGTGTACCGGGGATCGCGAAATGGTCGGCCACCTTCAGGATCAGTCGTTCGAGGGGCTCAGGATCAACGCGGTTCTGAATCCGGCCCCACGTCACGAAGTAGCAGACGGTTCCTTCGGTCGTCGACAGCTCGACCGCCACGATGTCTTCCATGCCCCGAGTGTGGCAGATGGCGGACACCGCGCGGTAGGTCGTCTGGAGAACGTGGCCGTTGTCTAATCCGATTCCGCAATCGCGCCTTCGGAACTTCTCGATCATCGCCCACATCGATCATGGCAAATCGACCCTCGCCGATCGACTGCTCGAGCTGACCCACACGATCGAGGGCCGGCACATGACGAGCCAGGTCCTCGATTCGATGGATCTCGAGCGCGAGAAGGGCATCACGATCAAGGCTCGGGCCGTCCGGCTCGAGTACAAGGCGAACGACGGCCAGACCTACGGGCTCAACCTCATCGACACCCCCGGCCACGTCGACTTTGCCTACGAGGTGAGCCACAGCCTCCAGGCCTGCGAGGGGGCGATCCTCGTCGTCGACGCCACCCAGGGGATCGAGGCCCAGACCCTCGCCAACGTCCACCTCGCGATGCGCGAGGGCCTGACCCTGATCCCCGTCCTCAACAAGATCGACCTGCCGTCGGCCGACCCCGACACGATCATCGAGGAGCTCGAGAACGTACTCGCGATCCCTCGCGAGGAGGTGATCCTCGCCTCGGCAAAGGACGGGACCGGCGTCCCGGAGATCCTCGAGGCGATCGTGTCGCGGATCCCGGCCCCGAAGGGCGACCCGACGAAGCCCCTCCAGGGCCTCATCTTCGACAGCCACTACGACGCCTACAAGGGTGTCGTGGTCTACGTCCGGCTGGCCCAAGGGACGCTTCGCCAGCACGACGCGATCCGGCTCATGGCCTCCGGGGCCGAGGCCGAGCCTCTCGAGCTGGGCGTCTTCCGACCGCAGCTGGTCCCCGTCAAGCAGCTGGTCGCAGGTGAGGTCGGCTATGTGGCGACCGGCCTCAAGAACGTCCGCGAGGCGCAGGTTGGGGACACGGTCACGACCGTCGCCGCGCCGGCGACCGAGCCGCTGCCCGGCTACCAGGAGGCGAAGAGCCTCGTCTTTGCCGGGATCTACCCGGTCAGCGGCGAGGACTACCCGCTCCTCCGCGAGGCGCTCGAGAAGCTCCATCTCAACGACGCGAGCTTCACGTACGAGCCGGAGAGCTCCGTCGCGCTCGGGTTCGGGTTCCGTTGCGGCTTCCTCGGCCTGCTCCACATGGAGATCGTGCAGGAGCGGCTCGAGCGCGAGTTCGCGCTGGATCTCATCGCCTCGGCCCCGTCCGTCGAGTACCACGTCAAGCTGCTCCGCGGCGGCGAGATCGCCATCGACAACCCGTCGCTCCTCCCGAACCCGTCCGACATCGAGACCCTCGAGGAGCCGTGGGTCAATCTCAGCGTCGTCACGCCGAGCCAGTACATCGGGCCGCTGATGGAGCTCTCGACGAACCGGCGCGGTCTCTTCCAGAACATGGAATACCTCGACCCGAACCGGGTCGTCCTCCATTTCGAGATGCCGCTGGCCGAGCTGATCATCGATTACTTCGACCAGCTCAAGAGCCGTAGCCAGGGCTACGCCTCGATGGACTACGAGGAGCTCGGGTACCGTCCGGCGAACCTCGCCAAGGTCGACATCCTCGTCAACGGCGAGCCGGTCGATGCCCTCTCGCTCATCGTCCACCGCGACAAGGCCCAGTCGGTCGGGCGCGTTCTCACGGAGCGCCTCAAGCAGCTCATCCCCCGGCAGATGTTCGAGATCCCGATCCAGGCCTCGATCGGCTCGAACGTCATCGCCCGTGAGACGGTCCGGGCGATGCGCAAGAACGTCCTCGCCAAGTGTTACGGTGGCGACATCACCCGCAAACGGAAGCTGCTGGAAAAGCAGAAGGAAGGCAAGCAGCGGATGAAGCGCGTCGGGTCGGTCGAGATCCCGCAGGAAGCGTTTCTCGCGATGCTCCGGATGGATGAGGGCTGATGGGCGAGTGGCTTGACCCGCTGCGATCGCTGATCGCGATCGGATTGGCGCTCCTCCTCGTCATGCTCAGGCTCGAGGCAGCCCAATTCAGCGCGGCGGAGTACGACGAGTCGACCGACGGCCGGCCGCCATCGTTCCGGCGCCGCATGGCGTGGTACGGCCTTGGGATCGGGCTCATCCTCGGCATCCTGTTCGTCCACCCATCGCCGCGCGACGACCTCCTGCTGGGCGTCGGCGATCGCGGAAAGACGATCCTGTACGGCTTCCTCTACGCGATCGTTGGAACGGGGATCGCCCTCGCGGTGGCCTGGTACCGCTACCGGCGGATCCGCTTTCCGGACGTCTGGTCGTATCCAGGCGCGCTGCTGAACTCCGTCGTCACGGCGCTCGTCGACGAGGTCGCCTTTCGCGGGGTGATCCTCAGCGTCCTCCTCATGACCAACATGAACCCGAGCGCGGCGAACGCCATCCAGGCTCTCCTCTATGCCCTCGCGACGCGCCTCGGCGCACCCGGCCGGAACCGCTACATGCTCGCGATGGCCCTGATCCTCGGGATCGCCGGGGGCTGGGTGACGGCCGTGACGGGCGGGATCGCGGCGGCGTTCCTCGGGCACGCGGTCACCCGGTTCGCGGTCTTCCTCTGCACCGGCCACGCCGGCCAGTTCCTGCCGCGCGGCCGCGAGGTCGAGGAGATCGAGAAGAAGCGGCGGCCGCCCGACGGCTGGAGCGTCATCGGGTCGCGGTCGGCACCGCGGGATCGCTGATAACGGGCCGACTCGGGCGGGTTGGCGTCGGCACCGCTGACCATGGATCGCATCTCGAGAGGTAGCGCGGCTCCACTTGGCGGGTCGCTGGCCGCGAACCGCGTCACGCCGCCAGTTGCCACGAACCGCGCCGCGCCGCCGGTCGCTCTCTACGTCCACATTCCCTTCTGCGCATCGATCTGCCCGTATTGCGACTTCGTCGTCTACGCCGGTGCGGCGGCGCGCGGGCCGCGCAACCGGATCGACGCGTTCGTCGAGGCCCTCGAAACCGAGATCGACCTGCGAGCCGAGGCGCTCGATGAGGCCTTTGGGCCACCGAGCCCGAGGGCGAACGTCGACGCAGTCGGTCGTCCGCAGCTCGAAACCCTCTACATCGGAGGCGGCACTCCGTCCCTGCTGCCGGCAGAGGTCATCGCTCGACTCGTGGACCACGTGCGAGTGCGCTTCGGGTTGACTGACGATGCGGAGGTCACCCTCGAGGCCAACCCGGGCCCAGACGAGCGCGGGGACGCCGCGGCGCTGGTCCGGGCCGGGATCGGGCGCCTGTCGATTGGCGCCCAGAGCCTCGATCGGGCCGAACTGAAGCGGCTCGGCCGACGTCATCGGCCTGAGGATGTCGGCGAGGCCGTCGCGGCCGCTCGCGATGCCGGGATCGGCTCGGTCAGTCTCGACATGCTCTACGACGTGCCACGCGGCTCGCTCGAGACCTGGGCTGCCAGCCTCGAGGGCGCCCTCGCGATGGCTCCCGATCACCTCTCGCTTTACGCCCTGACGCTCGACGACCCGGACGCCGAGGGCCTGACTGGACCCGCCGGCGATCACCTCCCGACGACCTCGGGCGCGAGGCGTTGGCGGGCCGCCGCCCGGGTCGACCAGGACGACGACCTCGCCGCGACGCAATACCAGCTCGCGGTCGATCGACTTGCCGGGAGCGGTTGGCGCGGCTACGAGATCTCGAACTGGGCTCGGCCGGGCCACGAGAGCCGCCACAACCTCGCGTACTGGCAGCGGCGGCCGTGCGAAGCGGTCGGACCGGGCGCGCACGCCTTCGATGGGGCGACTCGGCGCTGGAATGCGGCCCGCCTCGACGGCTATCTCGCCGCTCTGCGGCCGGCCGATCGTGGCCGCCCGACACTCCCGCCGGGCAGCGCCGAGACACTTGACGCCACGACGGCCATCGCGGAGACGGTCGTGCTCAGCCTGCGCACGGATCGAGGTCTGCCCCTGGCCGCTCGTGATGACCCGCCCCTTGCGGCCGTGTTCGACTGGGCGCTCGAGGCGGGCCTCCTGATCACGACCGACGACAGAATCGTCCTCACGACTCGAGGCCGCCTACTCTCGAACGAACTCTTCAGCCGGCTGATTTGACGAGGTCGCTACAGGAGGATTCGCCATGTCAGCGTTGACACTCCGCACCCCCGACTGCTAGCATTCGTTAGCACTCGCACACGTTGAGTGCTAACTATTCCGATCAAAGAGGCCGAGACGCAGTGGCTCGACGCGCCCGCTCGAGCGGCTCATTGGATCCCCGCGCACAGTCGATCCTCCGGGCCGTCATCGATGAATACGTGACCACCGCGACCCCCGTTGGCTCGAACGCCCTCGTGGAGCGCTATGGCTTCGGTGTGTCGAGTGCGACCGTCCGGAACATTCTCGCCGACCTCGAAGCGAGCGGGTTGCTCACCCATCCGCACACCTCCGCGGGCCGGATCCCGACCGACGCCGGCTATCGCTTCTTCGTGGAGTCGATCGTCGATTCGGTCATCCTGGCGCCGGTGGAGCAACTCATGATCCGCCACCAGTTCGGGCAGGTTCAGCACGCGAGCGAGCAGTGGTTCCGCCTCGCCGCAACGACGCTCGCCGCCGCCAACCGGACGGCTGGCCTCGCCACCGCGGCCAAGCCGCGCTCGGCGCACGTCCGGCGGATCGACGTCGTGTCGATCTCGGAGCGGCTGGCCAGCCTGATCATCGTCTTCCGAGAAGGCGCCCTCCGCCAGGTCCTCGTGACCCTCGCGGGGCCGACCGAGCAGGGGGATCTCACCAGGGCGGCGGTGGTCCTCGACGAGTTGATGGCCGGACGGACGTCAGCCGATGCCGAGCGGGCCCTCGCCCGGATCGATGGCACGGGCCCGATCGGTGGCCTCGTCCAGCATCTCGGTGAACGCGTCCTCGCGGCCGTCCGGGACTACGATTCGGCGGTCATCGAAGAGGTGTTCAGCGATGGGCTCCTGCACGTCATGGCGGAGCCGGAGTTCGAACGGAGCGACAAGCTGCGGCGTGTCTTTGCCGCCCTCGAGAACCGGGCGTACCTCGGCCAGCTGTTCGATTCGATCTCCGGTACGAACCGCGTCCAGGTCTTTATCGGCGCGGAGAACGGCCCCGAGGAGATGCGCGACGTGTCGCTCGTCCTGGCGTCGTACGGCGAACCCGGTCGAGCCGTCGGCGTCGTCGGCGTCCTCGGGCCGACAAGGATGGCCTATCCGCAGGCGATCGGGACGGTCAGGTTCGTGTCGGGCCTGATGAACGAGTTGGTCGCTCACATTCACGCATGACGAACATCACAACCAGCGTTTCCGGAGGACCGGTATGACCCAACGAACGAGAGCCCAGGAGCGGGCCGACGAGATCGACATCTCGCCGACGAAGCTGCTGGCCGACATCGAGCAGCTCAAAGGGGAGCTGGAGGCCGCTCGCGCCAAGGCCGACGAATACCTCGCGGGCCTCCAGCGCGAACGCGCCGAGTTCGCCAACTACAAGCGCCGCACGGCGGAGGAGCGCGAGGCGATGCTCGGGCTGGCCGGCGAGGACTTGATTCGCAAGGTGCTTGCCCTGGCCGACGACTTCGATCTCGCGATCGAGGCCCGGCCGCCGACCATCGCCACCGATCCGTGGGTCGAGGGTGTCGTGGCGATCGACCGCAAGCTTCGTGCCCTGCTCGAGAGCGAAGGCGTCCGCCAGATCGACGCCACGTCCGGCACGCCGTTCGATCCGCGCGAACACGAGGCCATCGCCAACGTGCCCGGCACGGGCCGTCCCGAGGGCGAGATCGTCAGTGAGATCCGGCGCGGATATCGCCTCCGCGATCGCGTCGTCCGGCCTGCCCTCGTGACCGTCGCGGCCGAGCCGGAGACGACGACAGGGCCGGAAACCGGCCGCCCGAACTGATCAACACCAACCACTAACAAGACCAACAACAACCAAGCAGGAGACACAGAAAACATGGGCAAGATCATCGGTATCGACCTCGGGACGACGAACAGCGTCGTTGCCGTGATGGAGGGCGGCGAGCCGACCGTCATCGCCTCGGCAGAAGGCGGTCGGACCGTTCCGTCGGTCGTCGCATTCACGAAGACCGGCGAGCGGCTCGTCGGCCAGCTGGCCAAGCGCCAGGCCGTCACGAACCCTGCCAACACGATCTATTCGATCAAGCGCTTCATGGGTCGTCGCTGGGACGACCCGGAGACGAAGCGGGCCAAGGAGCTAGTCAGCTACACCGTCGAGAAGGACGCGAAGAGCGACGGCGTCGTCGTCAAGGTCCTCGACAAGACCTACACCCCGCCCGAGATTAGCGCGATGATCCTCCAGAAGCTCAAGACGGACGCCGAAGCGTACCTGGGCGAGAAGATCATCGAGGCGGTCATCACCGTCCCGGCGTACTTCGACGACACCCAGCGCCAGGCGACCAAGGACGCCGGCCGGATCGCCGGCCTCGAGGTCCGCCGGATCATCAACGAGCCGACCGCGTCCGCCCTCGCCTACGGGCTCGACAAGAAGCACGACGAGAAGATCGCCGTCTACGACCTCGGCGGCGGCACGTTCGACATCTCGATCCTCGAGCTCGGCGAAGGTGTCTTCGAGGTCAAGGCGACAAACGGCGACACGCATCTCGGCGGCGACGACTTCGACCAGCGGGTCATCGAGTGGCTCCTGGCGGAGTTCAAGAAGGACCAGGGGATCGACCTATCGAAGGACCCTCAGGCCCTCCAGCGCCTCAAGGAGGCGGCCGAGAAGGCGAAGATCGAGCTGAGCTCGACGTCGTCGACGGAGATCAACCTGCCGTACGTCACGGCCGACGCCTCGGGCCCGAAGCACCTCGTCATGACGCTGTCGCGGGCCAAGCTCGAGGACCTCGTCCGCGACCTGATCGAGAAGACGAAGAAGCCGGTCGAGGCTGCTCTCAAGGACTCCGGCCTCAAGGCCTCCGACATCGATGAGGTCATCCTCGTCGGCGGTCAGACCCGGATGCCGGCCGTGGTCGATGCAGTCAAGGCGATGTTCGGCGGCAAGGAGCCGCACAAGGGCGTCAACCCGGACGAGGTCGTCGGTATCGGCGCCGCGATCCAGGCCGGCGTTCTTGCCGGCGACGTCAAGGACGTCCTGCTCCTCGACGTCACCCCGCTGTCGCTCGGCATCGAGACGCTCGGCGGCGTGACGACGAAGCTGATCGAGCGGAACACGACCATCCCGACCTCCAAGTCGCAGGTCTTCTCGACCGCCTCTGACAGCCAGAGCCAGGTCGAGATCCGGGTTCTCCAGGGCGAGCGCGAGTTCGCCGCGGACAACAAGACGCTCGGCACCTTCATCCTGTCCGGCATCCCGCCGGCGCCGCGTGGCGTGCCCCAGATCGAGGTGACGTTCGATATCGACGCGAACGGCATCCTCGACGTCAAGGCCAAGGACCGGGCAACCGGCAAGGAGCAGCAGGTCCGGATCACGGCCTCGTCGATGCTGAGCAAGGACGATGTCGACAAGATGGTCCGCGAGGCGCAGGAGCACGCGGACGAGGATCGCCAGCGGCGCGAGGAGGTCGAAACCCGCAACCAGGCGGAGCAGCTGACCTACCAGGCGGAGCGAACGATCAAGGATCTCGGCGACAAGGTCTCGTCCGAGGACAAGGCAACGGCCGAGAACCAGATCGAGTCGCTTCGCGAGGCGCTCAAGGGCTCCGATCTCGCGGCGATCACGGCCGGCGCTTCGGCGCTTGCTGAGACGATCAACCGCATCTCGACGGCCGCGTACCAGGCCTCCGCTTCCGACGGCGGCGGCGACGGCACGAACGGTGCCGGCGACGATGGCTCAGGCGAAGGCGAGGCCACGCCGGAAGGCGAGCCGGCCGGAGCCGCGACTGGCGGCGCCGGCGAGGAGACCGTGGAGGGCGAGTTCAAGGAGGTCTGAAACCTCGGCTCGTCCATGCAGATAGGCGCCCGGCCGGGCCTCGAGACCGGCCGGGCGCTTCCATTCGTGCTGGCGCCGGCCGCCGCCCAGTGAGTCCGCCGACCCCGTTATCCGGCTCACTCATAAGATTCGTGTCCAGCACGCTCAACCCTCGAGCATTGCTCGGCGGTGTCACGCTCGTGCGGGCCGAAACGTGCGCGGGGTCAAGCGTGCAGACGCCACGTTTCATGAGCCACACGAATATTCGGTGCGGCGGCCGCGGCCACGTTCCCTGGCGTCAGTGCACGAACAGGTTGACGGACGGGGCCAGCGCGCCGGCGACCAGGACAACCAGATAGCCGGCGAGCAACAGCAGCCCGGCGTAGAGATGGACCTTGACGTTGACTCCCATCACGGCCATGAGGCCGTACGGGTTGTCGTAGTTCGGGGCGAGGCCGCGCGAGACCTGGAGAGCGAGTGGGGCGCTGAGCAGGGCGAGCAACGCCGGGATCGGCAGCTGGCCGACGACGACGCCGACCACCACGATCGCGTAGGCCGCGACCGCCGCGACCTGGTAGATCGCAATGACGGTGGGCTTCGAGAGTCGAACGGGGAGGGTCCGCTTTCCTGCCCGCGCGTCGCCGCGACGGTCGGGAATCTCGTTGACGTAGAGGATCAGGGCGACGAGCAGGGCGATCGGCAAGGAGGCGACAAACGGCTCCCACGACAGTGCCCCGCGGGTCTGGACGACGTAGGCGCCGAGCAGCATCAGCGGCCCGAACCCGATCGCCACGGCAATCTCGCCCAGCCCGCGATAGACGAACTTCAGAGGCGGCGCCGTATAGCCGATCGAAACGATGAACCCGACGACGCCGATGATGAGGAGCGCCGGCGATCCGCGGAGGGCCAGGAGCAGGAGCCCGATCAGGCCCGCCGTGACGTAGAAGATCGTCGCGAGTCCGGCCATCTGGCGGAACGACACGAGTCCGTACTGGATGACCCGTGACCCGCCGCTGAATTTTGTCGGTGTGAGGTTGGCGTCGTCGGCCCCCTGGGCGGTGTCGAAGACGTCGTTGGCGACGTTCAGCCCGAGCTGGACGAAGGACGCACCGATGACGGTCAGCACGGCGGTCAGCAGGTCGAACGAGCCGTGACGCGCGGCGATGGCGATGCCGAGCACGACCGGGACGATGGTCGCGCTGAGGAACGGCAGTCGCGTCGTCCGGAGGGCAAGCCAGCCGAACGACAAGCGCGGCTTGACCGGCGTCCCGCGCTCGACCGACAAGGCGTCGAAGTACCTCTTCGACTGGCCGGTCGATCGCTCTGAATACTCGAAGAACGGGACCTCGGCCTCGTCCCAGCCCCAGGCCCGGGCGGCCGTGAACGCCAAGGCGCCGCGACCGGCGCCCGAGTCGGAGGCGGAGGCCGCTCGGCCCCAGACGGTGACGTGTCGGCGCTCGTCGTAGCCATAGCCCGGCTGCGGTCGGATGTGCGAGCCCGTCAGGCTGACGTCGGCGTCGGTCGGAATCGCGAGGCCGGCCGGATAGGCGAACGTCGCCGAGCCGCCGTCGGCGTCGATCGAGGCCGCGACGGCGACGCTCACCGGGTAGCCGTCGGGATCGACGAAGGTGAGGATCTGATACGGGTAGGTTGCCAGCTTGGCCAGGCCTTCATGGAGGTCGAGGGCCGGCGTACGGGGCGTTTTCGTGATCCCGGCCATCACGCTGCTGCCTTTCCGGCTGCCGAGACCTGTGGCGCCGTCGCGGCGTCGCCATCGGGCCAGTAGAACGCTCGAAGCGGGGTGATCTCGATCAGCGACCGCTCGAAGAACAGCGGCAGGGCGACCCGCTGGGTCAGGAAGTAGACGATCGATGGCTCCTTCTTCTCCCAGATCGGCAGGAGGCGTTCCCAGCCGCCGTGCGGATCCTCCTCGATCACGCGGGCATCGCCCTGGATCGTTGCCCGGTCCGTCCTGCCACCGACCGCGATCGGGTCGGTGATCGACAGGCTGACCTTGCCGTTGCCCTTGATGTGCTCGAGCTTCCGGCTGAACAGCGTCGACGAGGTCAGGTAGATCTTCTCGCCGTCGTAGAGGGGGATCAGCGGGTAGGTGACCGGATGGCCATTCGCGTCGACGACCGTCAGCTCGCCGACGAGGGCCGCTTCGAGGAGGGCTTCGATCGGTTCGGGAAGGGTGCTCATGTCTGCTCCAGGTTCTGCCGGCCTGCGATTTGTTTCGTGCGCGCTGAATGTAGCACGTTATATCGACGGCTACAAATGGGCGCGGCGCAGGCGGGACGCCGCCACGGCAACGGGGCCGCGGCGCTGGGCGCAAGGAGCTTCCTGACAGCTCCTGTCAACGTCGCTGCGGTACCATGCGCAACCCATGCCGGAGACGCCCTCGACCTCGCTCATCCATGCCCGCGGACTGACGAAGCGGTTCGGTGATTTCACTGCGGTCGACGCGATCGACT
>WNGI01001244.1_pt1 | contig 20873 bp, 19 predicted proteins | sample 5400621 | NCBI WGS metagenome assembly WNGI01 (sample SAMN13153374, study PRJNA577476) | soil metagenome | isolation source: 20 cm soil or saprolite under Garry oak tree replicate 1 | place: USA:California | collected 2016-06-15
CCCTGCGCGGACTGGCCCCTGGCCGGGCTCGGCGGGAAAGTGCGGGGCACGCTGTACCAGCTGAATCAAGGCTTCGAATTCTGGACGACCGACATCGGTGCGTACCGAATCGATCCGGAAGCCGGTCGGATCGAGCTGCCCGCTTGCGACGACCATCTCGCTCGCGAGCAGCGCTTGTGGACTACGCCTGCCGCGCTGTGCTTCATGCACCGCGGAGACGTACCGCTCCACGCAGCGGCGGTGGAAACCGACGCCGGGGCCGTCTTACTTGCCGCCCCGCACCACCGCGGCAAGACGACGTTGGCCCTCGCATTTCACCGGCTCGGGTTCCGCGTGCTGAGCGAGGATCTCGCCTGCTGCCGGCTCGATCCTGAACCGACCCTGCTCCCGGGCCCGGCGCTGTTGCGCATCCGGCCGGACGTGTATGACGGCAGTCCGCCGCCGGGCACACACAGCGTCGCTACTCGACCGGGCCGGGTCTACATCGCGGTGGACGCAGACCGCAGAGGAAGTGGCGCGCCCGTTCCCATCGCCGCGATAGTGTTCCTGAGGGAATCCGCGAACGGGATCGCCGTGGAGCGGGCGGCCACGGCGCCAGCCATTCGCGATCTCTGGACCCTCGGCTTCCACCTGCCCAGCCAAGCAGCGCGAGCTCGATCGTTCACTCAACTGACGCAGCTCGCCCGTGTTGTCCCAACGTGGAACCTCTATCGGCCGGTGGAGCTCGGCGCGCTTGCCGAGACCGTCGCGCGCGTGGTGGACGAGTGCCGCGTGTAATCGACTCTGGGATCCGTAGTGTCAACCGTGCTCACTCGCACGCACGGCAACCCCGGCTCCAACCCGCGAACCGGGCGCACATTGGCGCGAGTCGTCCTACCACCGGCAAGGGGGCTCAATGAAACAACCATACGAAACACCGACACTCATGGACTACGGTTTGATCGCCGACTCCACGTTCGGGCCGCATCCACACCACAGACACTTCGACCTGGACGACGAGGGAGCATCGGGGTTTCCGGTGGTTCCCACTTGACGCGCCAGCGCAAGATCGGTTGGGCGGGTCCTGGTCTCCGTTCCACTTCGTGATGTAGTAGCAGTCCCTGGGTGACGAGTCGCCCGAGCGTGCCCGGCCACACGCTCGGGATTTGCGCGGGTGCTACCTTACGCCCCTATGCGACTGCCCTCCGCCCGTACGCGCTTCCTCGCCGCCGCGCTGCTGCCCATCCTGGTGGCCACCCTGTGGCCGTTTCCCGGGCACGAGCCCGAGGGATTCATCAGCTGTATCGCGTGCGGAGAGCATGCCACGAGTGACGTGCTCCTCAACATCATCCTGTTCGCGCCGCTGGGCGCGGCGGTCGCGCTGCACGTACGCAGCCTCTCGCGCTGCGCGCTCAGCGCGGCGCTCCTGTCCGCCACGATCGAGCTGGCGCAGCTCTACATCCCCGGCCGCGACTCGAGTCTCGGTGACGTTCTCTCCAACACGCTCGGCGGCACGCTCGGCGCGCTGCTCACCCGCACCGCGGTACTGTGGTTGCTGCCGTCCCCGGCCCGTGCCGCGCGCCTGTCCCGCACGGCTGCCCTCGCCGCCGCCGCCGCGTGCTGGGCCACGGGCATCTTGCTCACTCCAACCTTTCCCGATGCGCCGTATTACGGTCAATGGACCCCCAGCCTCGCGCATCTGGAGCTGTACCGCGGCCGCGTACTCGACGCGACGCTTTCCCGGCTGCCGGTCACACCCGGACCGATCCCGGATTCCCGGCTGGTGCGCGATCGGCTCGCCGCGGCGCAGGGATTGTCGTTGCGCGTGCGCGCCGTCGCCGGGCCGCGAACTCCGGCCCTGGCCGCCCTGTTCGCCATCTACGACGATCACGAGCGCGAGATCGTGTTACTCGGTCCTGACCGCGATGACCTGGTGCTCCGCTTTCGCGCCCTGGCCACCGAGTTGCGGTTCGACCAGCCCGACATCCGGCTCGTGAGCGCCCTGCAGCACGTGCGCGCGGGCGATACGCTCGATATCACCGTCACACGGGGCGGCGCGCGGCAGGAGGGTGACTACGGCATCGCGCTCAACGGCCGCATCACGTCCGGTCTCGGCTGTGCAGTGGGGTGCGGCTGGGCGCTGCTGATGTACCCCGAGGTCTTCCCCCCCTGGCTCCGGTTGCTGCTCGGCGCTGTCTGGGTAGGCGGGCTGTTAGCGCCGGCGGGCTTCTGGATGCGCACCCGGGGCGATGCCCTGTTCGCTGCAGCGGCCCTGGCCACTGGACTTGCCGGCGCGCCCGTCTTCACGCCACTGGTCGCGACCCCCGCCTTGGAGTGGGTGGCCGCCGCGCTGGGTATCTTGGCGGGCGCCGCCGTTCGCATCGTCCTCGCCCCCCGGCTCGACCGCGCCGCACCCGGTGTCCTCGTCGGTATCACCGAATGAAGGGCTTCAACGGCACGTTCCCGCTGCCGTGCACGGTCACCCGCTGGTCTCCGAGCGGCGTGTCCAACAATACCGTGCCCGTCAGACCATACGCCACGGCGCGCCGGGTGAGCAATGCCTTCGCGCCGGCGCCCACGCCGGACCACTCGAACCGCACCGGCACCACCACGCGGCTGTGATTGGTGGGCGACAGATCGAGCGGCCGCTCCAACAGCGCATCGCCGAAGTGCGTCCCCTCGAGATCCACCCCCACCTCGAGCCGGGTGGAGCGGATGCGGTACTCGTTTGGGTTGTAGACGTCGAACACCAGCTCAAACGTCCCGCCCGTGAGGCCCACGCCGGTGACGTTGATCTCTTGCAGTTCAAGCTCGGGCTCGCGGAACGAGAGCTTGCTGAGGGTGGCGCAGGCGCTGAGCGCCAACAGGGTGGTCAGCTTGAGTCTCACCGGTCCGCCTGACCGCCCGACCGCCCGACCGCCGCCTTCTTGAGTCGCTCCCACCATTCCATCCGCTTCTTGATGTCTTGCTCGAATCCGAACTCGCTCGGCTCGTACCATTTCTGTCCCCGCAGCGCGTCGGGTAGATAGTCCTGGGGAACGTACCCGTCTTCGTAGGCGTGTGCGTACTTGTACCCCGCCCCGTACCCCAGCTCCTCCATGAGCCGGGTGGGAGCGTTCCGGATGTGCAGCGGCACGGCTTCCGCGGGATGCTCATCGGCGGCCTGCATGGCGCGCCCGTATGCCGTGTATACGCGGTTCGACTTCGGGGCGGTCGCGAGGTACACTACCGCCTGGGCGAGGGCGAGCTCTCCCTCCGGGCTGCCGAGGAAGTGATAAGCGTCCTTCGCGGCGAGCGCGAACGAGAGCGCCCGGGGGTCGGCGAGCCCCACGTCTTCCGCCGCGATCCGCACCAGGCGCCGAGCGATGTACAGCGGGTCCTCGCCGCCGGCGAGCATGCGCGCCAGCCAGTACAGCGAGCCTTCCACGTCCGAGCCCCGCACCGCCTTGTGCAGCGCCGAGATGAGGTTGTAGTGCTCCTCACCGCCCTTGTCGTATTTCGCGAAGCGCTTCTGCAGGGCGTCGCTGATAACGGCGGCGGTCAGGCGGTCGGGCGGTGGGGGGACCCTTCCCTCTTCCCCCTTCCCCGTGATGTATTCCGCCCCGGCTTCCACCGCTTGCAGTGCCCGCCGCGCGTCGCCGTCGGCTTCCCGTGCGAGCAGCGCCAGGGCGTCGTCGTCGATCGCCAGTCCCAGGGCGCCGATTCCACGCTCTCGGTCCTCCAGCGCCCGGCGCACGACGGTCTTGATGTGCTCCTCGGTGAGCGGTTCCAGCACGAACACGCGGCAGCGTGACAGCAGGGCGCCGGTGAGCTCGAAGCTCGGGTTCTCGGTGGTCGCGCCGATCAGCGTGACGATGCCGTTCTCGACCCACGGCAGGAAGGCGTCCTGCTGCGCCCGGTTGAAGCGGTGGATCTCGTCGCAGAACAGGATCGTGCCCCGCCCTTCGTACTTGAGCCGGTCCTCGGCCGCCTTGATGATCTCTCGCACGCGGGCGACGCCTTCGGTGACGGCCGAGAACGGCTCGAAGTGGCGGGCGGTGTAATGGGCGATGATGCGGGCGAGCGTAGTCTTCCCGGAGCCCGGGGGCCCCCAGAAGATGCACGAGGCCACGTCCCCGCGGCGGATCAGCTCGCCCAGCGCCTTGCCCGGGCCGAGCAGCTGCTCCTGGCCCAGGAACTCCTCGAGGGTACGCGGGCGCATCCGGGCCGCGAGGGGCTCGGCGGAGCGCGCGAAGAGGGTCGGGTCAGACACGATCCAACAACGTCTTCGTGACAAAGAAGACCGCCGCCCCCGCGAAAAACGCGGCCGGTAGTTTCCACCCCCGCTTGCCTTGAAACTCCGGCACGAGGTTCGACGCCGCCACGTAAATCGTCACCCCCGCCGCCAAGGCCAGCCCGTGCTGCACCAGGAACCCCAGCTGATCGGTGACGACCACGCCCAGCAGAGTCGCCACGCCCAGGGACGCCGCGGCTGCGACCGCCTGAGCCGCCGAGCGCCCCACGGCCAGGTACAGGCTCGCGATCGTCACCCCTTCCGGCAGCTTATGCAAGAAGATGGCAATGAACACCATCATGCCGAGCGCCGGCCGCACGAGGAAGGCGCTGGCGATCGCCACGCCGTCGAAGAACGTGTGCAGCAGCAAACCCACCAGGGCAGAGGTGCCGGCCAGCTGGTTCACGGCGTGCGTCTCTTCTCCAAAGTGGAAGTGCGGCGTGAGCGTGTGCTGGGTGAGGTGCACGGCGAGATAGCCGGCGAGCACGAGCCCCGGGGCGGCCGCCCCCGAGCGGGCGAACGCCTCGGGCAGCACCTCGACCAGCGCGACCGCGAGCATGAAGCCCGCGCCGAACGCGACGAAATGCTCGATGACGGCCAGGCCGCGCGCGGCCCGCCGCGTCACCGCGAGCGCGCCCAGTACGTTGCCGAGCGCGGCGACCAGCGCGTACACCAGGGCCTTAGACACGGGACAGCAGGTAGTCCTTGGTGTTGCGCTGCGGGTCCTCGAGCACCTCGGCGAGCAGCCGCTGCAGCACTTCGCCCACGTCGGGCCCGGACCGCACCCCCGCGGCGATCAGGTCGTTCCCGTTCACCGCGAGCTCCTGCAGCGTCAGGGGATCCTTCGCGGCGCGGATGGCTGCCACTGCCTTGGGGAGCGGGGAGCGGGGAGCCGTCCCTGCCGGTAGCAGCGCCAGCAGATCCTCCGCGTACTCGCCCACCTGCGCAAGCCACTTCCGGACGTCCGGGAGGTGTTGAGGGTCGGGATACTTGTCGCGCCACTGGCCGATCGCCCGACCACGCTCGATGTCCTTGTTCGAGCACTTCAACCGCGTCAACAGCGAAGCAGGATCACTCGCAAGCAGTGCAGTGATCAACACGGGGTCCCGCGGCAGCTTGTCGACACCTTTCCACGCCTCCCGCATCGCGTTTCCCGCATCCCGGATTTCCGGGAGCCATATCCTCGCCGCCCCCGTGTCGATCCACAGCGCCAGCAATTTCGATACGCGCTGCGCCGTGGCGATTCCCTTGAACCACTCGTCGCGCACCCGCTCCGCCGACAGCTGCGCCAGGCCTTGCACGTTCGCTTTCGCGGCCTCGAGCGTGCGAGGGTGGATCCGGAACTCGAAGCGGGCGCTGAAGCGCAGGGCGCGCAGGATCCGGAGGTAGTCCTCCTGGAACCGCCAGTTCGGATCGCCCACCGAGCGGATCAGCCGGCGCTCCAGGTCCTCGACCCCTTTGAACGGGTCGCGCCATTCGTGCCGCCCGGGGTGGTAGGCGATCGCGTTGATCGTGAAGTCCCGGCGCGCCAGGTCGTCCATCAGCGACACCCCGAACTCCACCACCGCGTGCCGCCCGTCGGTCTTCAAGTCCCGGCGGAACGTGGTGACTTCATGCGGCCGGTTGTCCCGGTCCAGCACGGCGACCGTGCCGTGCTCGATCCCCACGGGGATGGTGCGCTTGAAGAGCTTGCGCACCTCCTCGGGCGGCGCCGCGGTCGTCAGGTCGAAGTCGCGGTTCGCGAGTCCGAGCAGGTTGTCCCGGATGGCGCCGCCGACGCACCAGGTTTCGTAGCCGGAGTCCTCCAGCTTCTGCGCAATCTTCAGCACCTCGGGTGGGATGGGGAGACGGTCCGGGAATTTCATGCGGTACGAATTGCGGATTGCGGATTGCGGATTGCGGATTCTGCCCACCAGTCGCCGGCGGCCGGCGCGCGCCTCGGAGCGCGTTCTGGCAATCCGCAATCCGAAATCCGCAATCCGCAATAGGTAGTCCGCATTGGTATCACCCACACAGCACGCTTCCCCCATTCACGTTCAGCACCTCCCCCGTGATGTGTCGCGCCAGCTCGGAGCAGAGAAACACGATCGGCCCGGCGACGTCTTCCGGGCGCGCAACGCGGCCCAGCGGAATGCCGGCTTCGATGGCCTGTTTCCCCGTTCCCTTTTCCCGGCTGTACGGTTGCTGCGCCATCTCCGTATCGACCCATCCCGGCGCGACGCAGTTGACGGTGATCCGCGGCGCCAGCTCGACGGCGAGCGACTTGGTAAAGGCGATGACGGCGCCCTTGCTGGCCGCGTAGTCGGCGTGGAACGCCTCGCCGCGCTGCCCCGCGGTGGAGGAAACGAGGACGATGCGGCCACCCTCGGGTAACCGCGGGATTGCGGCGCGGCACACGTAGAACACGGCGTCCAGGTTGGCGCGCTGTGTGGCGTCCCACTGCGCGTCGGTCATGCGTGCCACCGGCACGTCGTCGGGCGGCCACACGCCGTGGTTCACGATGAGCAGATCGAGCCCCCCCAACGCCCGCGCCGCTTCTGCCACGGCGCGTTGGGCCGCCGCGGGATCTCCCAGATCCCCCGCGATACCGACCGCCTGACCGCCCGACCGCCTGACCGCCGCCGTCGTCTCTTCCGCCTCAGCCCGCCGGCTCAAGTACCCGACCGCCACGCTTGCGCCCGCCTGCGCCAGCAGCAGCGCCGTCGCCCGCCCGATGCCGCGGCCGCCCCCGGTCACGAGCGCGCGCTTGCCCGACAACGAGATCACAGTCTGAGGGTCGCCTCGACGATTTCACAGATCACATGCTCGACGGCGAGATGCAGCTCCTGGATGTGGGACGTCTCGTCGGCCGGAATCACGAGGCACTCGTCCACCAGCTCGCGCGCCGCGCCGCCCCCCTTGCCGAGCAGCGCCACCACGCCCACGCCCTTGGCTCGCGCCGCCTGCGCGGCGCGCACGACGTTGGGGCTCTCGCCGCTGGTCGAGTGCAGCACCACGAGATCGCCGGGACGGGCCAGCGCCTCGATCTGGCGGGCGAAGATCTCGTCGAAGCCCAGGTCGTTGCCGCACGCGGTGAGGAGCGACGTGTCGGTGGTGAGCGCGATCGCCGGCAGCGCGCGCCGGTTGTGGCTGTAGCGGACGACGTATTCGGTGGCCAGGTGCTGGGCGTCCGCGGCGCTGCCGCCGTTCCCCGCAAAGAAAAGGGTGCCGCCCCCCTGCAGCGTCTCGATGTACCGGCCGGCCAGCCGGGCCATGTCGTCGGCGTGGTGCTCGGCCACCCGCGCCGCGAGCGCCGCGAGCCCGGTCAAGCCCGCCCGCGCTCGCTCCGCCGGCGTCACCGGGTGATCCCCGGATCACCTACTGCACGAACGAAGGCCGCCAGTTCTGACTCCGCGGCTTCGATCACCGTGCCGATCACGACGAAGTCCGCGCCTGCGGCGCGGGCGGCCTGTGCCTGCTCCGGACGCCTGATCCCGCCGCCCACGAACAGCGGCAGCTCCCCCCCCACCGCGTCGCGGCACGCCCGGATCACGTCTCCCGGCACGGGCCGCGGCGCGCCGCTCCCCGCGTCGACGTAGATCGCCCGCATCCCGATCAGCCGGGCGGCGGTGGCGTGGGCCGCGGCCAGCTCGGGCTTGTCCGCCGGCAGCGGCCGGGTCTGGCTCACCGCCTCGACACTCGTCACGCGCCCGCCGTCGATCAAGATGTAACCGGTCGACAGCGTCGGCACGGGATGGCGTTTGAGGAACGGCACGGCGCGCACGTGCTCTTCGATGAGATACTGCGCGTTGCGCCCGGACACGAGCGACAGGAACAGCACCAGGTCCACGTCGTCGGTGAGCTGCATGGCGGAGCCGGGAAATAGCGCCACGGGGAAGCCCGGAACCGCCTGGCGAATCGCCCGGGCGACGAGCTGGGTGTCTCGCGTGCCGTCGAACGACGAGCCGATCAACAGACCTGCGGCTCCCGCCGCGCGTGCTTCTCGCGCCACCCGCTCCGCCTCGGCAGGCGCCGTCCGGCTCGGGTCCACCAGGACGAGCAGCCCAGGCCGGCGGTCGAGGAAGCTCATGGCTTCCTCCCCTGCCCCGCCGCCACCCGATCGGCGAGCGCCGCCAGGCCCCGCACGTCCTGCTCCGCTTGCGCTTCGAACGCGTAGGTGACGAACGCGTCCGCCGCGAGCAGATCGAGCGCCAGGTCCCGTCCTCCCTCCGGCCGCCCCGTCACGCGGGCCAGCACCGCATCACCCAGCTCGGCCAAATGGGCCGGGAGCCACTCGTCGGAATCGGTCACCGCCGCCTCCACGTGCGCACGCAGCGCCGGTGGCGGCGCCGGGCGCCGTGTGTCGAGCCAGGCGAGCACCTCTCGGCGCGTCATCGTGTGAGCATCCCGCGAACGATGGCCGGCGCCTGCGCCCGCGCCTCACTCAGCTTGGCGGGATCCCCCGCCCCCGCCGAGGCGAAGTGCGGCCGGCCGCCACCCTTCCCGCCGCCCACCGCCGCGATCGCGCTCGCGATCTCCCCGGCTTTGACACCGCGCTCCACCAGGTCATCGGTGACCGCGACGTGCACGCCGGGCCGGTCGCCGTTCGTGAACAGCACCGAGATCGCCCGCTTGTGACTCGCCCGGAACGCATCCATCAGGGCCCCGATCTGGTTGCGGTCGTCGAGATCGCTCTGATCGATGTACAGCTCGACGTCGCCGATCCGCTCCACGTTTCCCGTTTCCCGTTTCCCGCTTCCCATCCGGAGCAGCTCCTCGATCCGCTTCTCGAGCTTGCGGTTCTCCTCCAGCAGCGTCTCGATCCGCTTGACCAGGTGTTCCGGCTGCGCCTTGAGCACAGCCGCGGCCTCCGCGAGTTGTTGCTCGAGCCGTCGTACCAGGGCGTAGGCGCCCAGCCCCGTCACCGCTTCGATGCGGCGGACGCCGGCGGCCGCGCCCGTCTCGTGCGTGAACCGAAACAGCGCGATCTGGCCGGTGGCCGGAACGTGCGTCCCGCCGCACAGCTCGAGCGAGACTCCCGGTACGTCGACCACACGGACGACGTCGCCGTATTTCTCGGTGAAGAACGCCATCGCGCCTGCCGCGATCGCCTCCTTGTACTTCATCTCCCGCGTTGCGACCGGGAGGTTTTCCCAGATGTGCGCGTTCACCTCTTCCTCGACGCGCGCCAGCGTCGGGTCGTCGATCGGCCCGTGGTGCGCGAAGTCGAACCGCAGCCGATCGGGAGCGACCACCGACCCCTGCTGGCGTACGTGCGGACCGAGGATCTTTCGCAGCGCGGCATGCACCAGGTGCGTCGCCGTGTGGTTGCGCTCGATGTTCTTGCGCCGCCGCTCGTCCACCTGCGCCAGGACGGCGGTCGGTTCGAACGCGTCCTCGAAGTGCCCAACGACGGCGCTCGCGCCATCCACCTTTTCCACCTCGGAAACGTCGAGCTCCCACCCTTCCCCCTTCACTCTTCCCGTGTCACTGACCTGTCCACCCGACTCGACGTAGAAGGGGTTCTCCGCGAGCACGATTTCGACCCGGTCTTCCGACTGGCGAAACTTGAGGACCTCGGTCTCGGCCGCGGTCGTCTCGTATCCGACCCACTTTTGCTTCTTCTTGGGCTTCACGGTGCGCCACTCGCCGGGGCGCTTCACTACGACGCTTGGGGGGTGTCCCTTTTTCAGCGTCCCCGACCCGGCGCGTGACCGCTTGCGTTGTTCCTCGAGCGCCCGCTCGAACCCGGCGATGTCCACCGCCTGGCCCCGCTCCGCCGCGATCAGCTGGGTCAGATCGATCGGGAACCCGTAGGTGTCGTACAGCTTGAACGCGTCCTCTCCTGAGATGACCGGTGTGCCCTTCAGCTCGTCGAGGCGCGCCAGTCCGCCCTCGATCGTATCGAAGAACCTCTCCTCCTCGGCACGTGTCACGCTCTCGATGTCCGCGCGCTTCCGCTCGAGCTCGGGATACACGCCGCCCATCAGGTCCTCGACCGTGCGCACGAGGTGCACGAGCGTAGGCTCGCGGCGCCCCAGCAGCCAGGCGTGCCGGACCGCCCGCCGCAGGATGCGCCGCAACACGTACCCGCGCCCCTCGTTCGACGGGTACACGCCGTCGGCGAGCAGGAACGCCACCGCCCGAGCGTGATCGGCCAGCACCCGGTAGGACGCGCCGCGCTCGCCGCGGTCGTATCGCGTCCCGACCACCTCGACCGCCCGCTCGATGATCGGCATGAACACATCGGTGTCGTAGTCGGAGGAGACGTGCTGCATCACCGACGTCACGCGCTCGAGGCCGGCGCCCGTGTCGACTGACGGCGCGGGGAGCGGGACACGGGACCCGTCCGCCTGCTGGTCATACTGCATGAATACGAGGTTCCAGATCTCGAGCAGCTCCCCCGCCTCGCTCAGTCGGACGAATTCGTCCAGGCTGAGCTCACGTTTCCCCTTCCCCGTTTCCCCTTTCCCGCGAATATCGACCAGTATTTCCGAGCACGGCCCGCACGGCCCGGTCTCCCCCATCTGCCAGAAATTGTCCTTGTCGCCCAGTCCGTAGACTCGCGACTCGGCGATCCCCGCGATCTGGCGCCACAGCCGGCGGGCTTCGTCGTCGCTGTGATGCACCGTGACGTAGAGCCGGTCGGGAGCGATGCCGAGCCAGTCCTTCCCCGTCACCCACTCCCAGGCATACTCGATCGCCTCCTGCTTGAAGTAGTCCCCGAAGGAGAAATTGCCCAGCATCTCGAAGAACGTGTGGTGGCGGGCCGTGTGGCCGACCTGCTCCAGGTCGTTGTGTTTGCCGCCGGCCCGGACGCACTTCTGGCAGGTCACTGCACGCGTGTAATCGCGCCGCTCGAGCCCCTGGAACACGCGCTTGAACTGCACCATGCCTGCGTTCGTGAAGAGCAGAGTCGGGTCGTCCGCCGGGACCAGCGAGGAACTAGGCACCGGATGGTGTTTCCGGGCAGTGAAGTAGCTGAGAAACTGCTGGCGAACTAGGGCGGCACGCATGCGCGCAAATATAGCGCGGCCGCGCGCCCAACTCAAAGGTTCATCTGCAGTTACCCGCCTAGGCCGCGGATTGCACCTGGCGTTCCGGATCGGCGTGCTTCAATCCACGCGGGCGCTCGAGCGCCGCATTGAGCAACTCGAAGCCGAAATGGGTGGGCGAGACGTACCACGGCGAGACCGGCTGCCGCTGCAGATGGAAAGGATCGGCGCCCGGCGAGACGAGTCCGCCGTACGCGGAGAGACAGCACCCGAAGCCCGCCATCCGCACCACGGCTCGATTCGCCGCGGTGATCTGATCGCGTTGGCCGAAGGGGTAGCTGAAGTGCCGCACGGGAGCGCCCAGCTCTCGCTCCAGCCGGCTCTTGGAGCCGAGGATTTCCCGCGTGGCGGCGTCGCCGGGCGCGCGGCTCAGATCGACGTGCGTCATGGTGTGGGACCCGATCTCGAAGCCCCGGGCCGCCAGCGCGCGCACCTCGTCCCATCTCATCCACAGCGGTTTGACCTCTCCCGACATCGCCCACGCTGGAGCGGCGCGGGAGCCGACCAGCTCCGTGGTGACGAAGAAACAGGCCGGGAGGCGACGCAGCGACAGCTCGGCCGCTGCCAGGTCGTGATTGTCCCGATAGCCGTCATCGAACGTGATCACCAGGCAACGACTCACATCCCTCCCGTCGGCCAAGCGATCGAGCAGCTCACCGAGCGAGATCACGCGGAAGTACTTCTCGAAGAAGTCGCAGAAGTCGCCGAATGCTTGCGCCGTCGACCAGAGACCGCTCTCACCCGCCCGCTCCCCGACGCGGTGAAACAACACGATGACGGCCCTGTCGCGCAGCAGCACCCGGTGCAACCCGGTCCGAAATGCCACCGCGCCGAGCAGGCTCTTGAGGCGCCGATGGACGATGCGGCGCCACGCGTCGCGCCCGCGCACCAGGCCCGCCAGCAACCGGGGCGCGCCCAGCCGGCGCCCCACGCCCTGCAGCGCGCGCCCGACAAGTTGGCGGGTGACGCTCCACAGCGGCCGCAGGTCGTCGCGCGCGAACCAGGCCCCTTCCTCGACGCCGCGTAGCGACCCGAGCCAGCCGCGCAGCGTCAGTCGCCCATCTCGCGCCCGCACCAGACTCGAGTCCAAGTCCGCGTCTTCGACGATCCACTTGCGTCCGGCGCGCATCGGAGCCAGCCATACCGGCTGCCCCGTCAAGTCCGAATACAGAAAGCGCGCCACGTCCATCCCCTGCTCGTCCACGAACAACCGGAACGTCGCGCCGATGCGCGGGTTGGGATCGAGCAGCTTATAGAGGCCGTCGCGTGCATCGTACCGGAACCCGATGTCGAGCACACCCTGATATCGCAAGGCCCACATGAAATTGATGGTGAGCCGAGCGACCTCCGTGTTGTCCGCGCACACGCCCAGGCTGGTGGCGCCGCCCTGCGCCGGGTGCTGGCGCAGCTTGCGACCCGTGAAGCCGGCAACGCACTCGGACCACTCGTTGAAGACCCCGTTGAACATCCACACGGTCGTGTCATCACCTGGGACGTATTCCTGGAGCATGAGATTGGGTGCGTCCCCGTCCTCCCACTCGCCGTAGTGACGCAACAGCTCTTCCGCCGTGCGCGCCACGAGGAGGCGGCGACCGGTGCGCCGCTCCAGCCGCGTCGGGTTGATGGCTTTCAGCACCACCGGGAACGAGGCCCGCGACAGGAACTGCAACACGTCATCGCGAGACCGCGGGAAAACCACCGCGGGGGTCGGGACGCCGTGCTCCTGGGCCAGCCGGAACACCTCGCGCTTGTCCGTGAGGGCCCGGACCACCCGAGGCGACGGTCGCGGAAACAGGAATCGCGGCGTCAGCTCGTCCGCGTGCTCCGCGACGAGCACGGCCGCGGCGTCGGTCGTGGGAATCAGCACCGCCGGCCCCACACGCTTCCCCAAATCGTCGAGGAAGATCAACGTGTCGGCGACGGGCGCCTGCTCGCAATCCCACACGTGCGCGCTGCGGCAGTAGCGCGACGCGAACCCGGGAGCGCGCCGATCGCGATCCACACCGTGCACCCGGACGCCCAGTCGCCCGAGGCTCCTGGCCACGCCGAGACCGCCGTAATGAAATCCCAGCACTACCGCCGGAACGGAGGGGTTGATGCGCGTCATGCGGCGGCCCCGGCGGCCTCTCGCACGGCTACGACCTCGCCGTGCTGCAGCTGGTACACGTCGGAGAGGTCGTGCAGGTGCCCGAGGATGAAGTCGAGGTCGTCGAGCTGGCCGGTGCGCCGCAGGTAGGCCGCGCTGTGACTCCCCACCCACGCATCGGCCGGCGCATCGCGCCAGCGCTCGACCAGCTCGGTGGTGGTCCGGTCCTGCGGGGCATACCCCGCGTCGAGCAGCGCCGCGGCGATCTGGGCACAGCACATCTGATCCTCTTCACGGAACTCCCCACGGCTCGCGGCCCCCAGCACCGCAACGCGGCGATGCCGGCCGGCCAGCCAACGGCCCAGCTGCCGGCTGTTACGGAAGCACCCGAGGTACGTCGGCCCACACCGGCCGGCAGCGTCGAGCAGGGGCGTGCCGGAAGACGATACCAGCACCATGGGTCGATCGACGTCGGTGCGGCGCGCCAGCTCGGCCGGGCTGTTCCCCAGCTCGAACCCTGCGGGCAGTTCGCCGCCAACTTCTCCGGCGAGGAGCGGCCGCTCCAGCCGCGCGGCACGCTGCAGCGCGGCGCCCACGGTCGGCGCCGCGAAGCAGCGTCGCCCCAGCGCCACTGCCGTGACCGCCGTGGTAATCGCACGAACCACATCGACCGCCACGAACGCATAGCCGCTCGTAAAGCGACCCGGCGTGTCGCGGAAACAATCGATCGCTACCGTGCGATAGGCTGGAACCATCGGCTCACTCGCCCATCGCCCGGGTCGCGACCTCGGCGTCGCGACGGGGGAGCCTGAGCCGCGGTTTGGCGAAGGCGTCGGCGTGCAGGCCCCGGCGATAGATCTCGACCCGCAGCAGCTCCTCCAAGCGGACGTTGCCGAGGCGCACGTCCGGACCGAAATGATCGAGCAGGGCGAATTGACTGGGCTTGGTGGGAGCCTCGAACGTCAGGGCCTCCAGGCCGAAGGCAGTGGCGAACCGATCTGCGAACCGGCGGCTCAGTCCGCCGCTGCCGTCGAACAGCCCGACCCCTTGCGCGCTTTCCCGCGCCTCCAGCACGAGCTGCCGTGCCCCCGCGTCGAGCCAGGCGCGCCCGGCGCCGATCAGTGAGTCGACGGTGTCACCCGTGAACGCCCCGCCGCACTTCTCGCCCAACTCGAACTGGACCTCGAGCCCCCGCTCCAACGCCATCCCCACGACACGGTCAGGGTCCAGCTGGCGCGCGGCGAACCCCGTGCCGCACTCGACCCGCGTCACGCCCAAGTCAGCGCACAGATCGAGGTAGGCAGGCAACGCGCCCTGGGCCACCGCCACCTCGAAGGGCCCTCCCCCGGTGACCGTCGGGACACCATGCCGCCGGGCCGCGCCGATCTTGCGGCGCGTGGCGCTCTCGGCGGCGATGAGCCAGCACGCCATAGAGATCTTGAGCGTCGACATCAGGTGGGCGCTTTGCGCGAGATGAGCTTCTAGCGTCAGGGGGTCGTACCCGGGGTCGAACGGGCTGGTCGCGGGCTTCAGCTCCGGCACACCGATCGTATTAAGGAAGGCGGCTGTGTGGTGTTCTCCGAGCATTGGCTTCGACCCCCTCTGTGGCGCAGCGGCCGCGTTGCAGCCGCTCGTCATCCGATCGGGCAAAACGGGGGCCAACCGAGTCGGATGGAGACAGGAGCAGTACGTATGTTGCATCGACGCCACGATCGTTTTACCGCTGCAACACCTCATTCACGACCTCAAGCGCCATCGCGCCGGAATAGCCGCGCCGGGCTAGGAAGGCGAGCAACCGCCGTTTGCGGACGACAGGCGGAAGGTCGCCCAGCTGGCGCGCCCGCCTCGCGGCCACCGCCCGCGCCTCGATCTCGGGCGTCAAACCCTCGTCCTCGAGCGCCCGGCGTACCGATTCTTCCGCGACGCGGGCGTCGACGCCTTGCGCGCGCAAGTCTTTGACGAGGCGTGCCGGCCCGCGGCCGCGCGCGGCCCGTACCGCTGCGTACTGCTCCGCGAAGCGACGGTCATCGATCAGGCCGCGCGCTTCCAGGCGCCGGAGGGCCGCTTCCACGGCCTCGCGCGGGTGCTGCTTCTGGATCAGTTTCCGACCTAAGTCGTGCCGCGCGTGCCCACGCCGTGTCAGGACGCGCAACGCGGCCCGGCATGCGGCCTCGATGTCGGCGAGCTCCCGCAACCGCGTCAGCACCGCTGCCGGGATGTCCCGTCCGATATCGAGCCGCAGCGGCACCAGCGCATCTCCGGGGAGTGACGCAAATCGCCCCCGGTCCACTTCGACCAGCCGGTAGCCCGACTGGCGTGGATCGGGGGCGAGGCCCGTGAGGATCGGCACGGGGTGGTTACTCCTCGGGGGAGGCGGCCTCCTCGTCGGCGGCGACCGGGGCGGGCTTCACGCCGAGGTGCTCCTTGACCTTGGCCTCGACTTCGACCGCGAGGTCGGGATGATCCTTCAGATACAGCTTCGCGTTCTCGCGGCCCTGTCCGATACGCTCCTTGCCGTAGGCGTACCAGGCCCCGGACTTCTCGATGATCCCCGCTTCCGCCGCAATGTCCACGAGCAGCGACTCATGGCTGATGCCCTCGTCGAACATGATGTCGAACTCGGCCTGCCGAAACGGCGGGGCAACCTTGTTTTTGACCACCTTGACGCGCACGTGGTTACCGATCACCACCTCGCGCTCCTTGACCGGCCCGATGCGGCGCATGTCGAGCCGCACCGAAGCGTAGAACTTGAGGGCTCGGCCGCCGGTAGTGGTCTCGGGGTTACCGAACATGATCCCGATCTTCTCACGCAGCTGATTGATGAACACCACGGCCGTGCGCGAGCGGTTGATCGCCCCGGCGAGCTTGCGGAGCGCTTGGCTCATGAGGCGCGCCTGCAGGCCGGGGAGCGAATCCCCCATGTCCCCCTCGATCTCGGCCTTGGGCACGAGCGCCGCCACCGAGTCGATTACGACGACATCCACCGCCCCGGAGCGCACCAGGATCTCCGTGATCTCGAGCCCCTGCTCGCCCGTATCGGGCTGGGAGACCAGCAAGTTGTCGATGTCCACACCCAGCTTCTTGGCGTACTCGACGTCGAGCGCGTGCTCGGCGTCGATGTACGCCGCCGCGCCACCTTGGCGCTGCGCGTTGCCCACGAGGTGCAACGCCAGCGTCGTCTTGCCGCTCGACTCGGGCCCGAAGATCTCCGTCACCCGGCCTCGCGGGATGCCGCCGATGCCGATCGCCGCATCCAGATTGATGGCGCCGGTCGGAATCACCTCCACCCGCACGCGGGGTGAATCGGCGCCCATCCGCATGATGGCGCCCTTGCCGCACGTCTTCTCGATCTGCGTGATGGCGAGATTCAGGGCCTTCCTGCGCTCCTCGGTGAGCCGCGGGGCTTCCTTTTCTTCGGCCGGCATGAGTGTCCTCGACATGGGTTGGGAGCCTCCTGTATGAGGCCCGAATATATACCGAAGACCGGGCTACCGCCAGCCAGGTCGGAACGCGTCCGCCAGGTGCTCCAACTTATTGTCGATGAGTGCGATGCAATCGAAGCGGTAGACGTCGGCCGGTCGGCCATGCCGATCCACCCATACCCGTGCGGCCTTCACCAGCTCCCGCCGCTTGGCGCCCGTCACCGCCTCGAGCGGGCTGCCGAACGCCGTCCCGCGCCGCGCCTTGACCTCGACGAAGGCAACGAGGTTCCCTTGCCGCGCAATGAGATCGATCTCCTTGTGCCCCACTCGGAACCGGTGCGCCAGGATGTGCCAGCCGCGGGACAACAGGTACTGGATCGCCTGTTCCTCCCCGGCGAGTCCCCGCTTGTGGCGGTCGTCGGTCCACGCGGTCGGGTCTGAGCGCACGCCGTTCGTCACACGCGATAAACTAGCGCCGCGCGCCTGGAACACCAAACCATTTTCACGCAGCGCGAGCTATTCCCACGCTACGGCGTGGGCGCAGTCGGTCGAAGGTGGTCGATTCTCTAGTGGAGGACGCGGGTCAGTCCGTAAATCCCACCCGCCAGGCTGACGACCAGCCAGAGGAACCGCATGTGCTCGGTGACATCGCTACTGCCGGGTACGAAGAGCTGATCCCCGTTCTGCAGGTTGGCGTCTTCCAGGGTGCGACCCGCGGCGATCGCTTCCTGCACCGGGCGCCCCTTCAAGACAGTGGCGCCACTGCGCTCGATCCGCAGGTTCTTCATCTTCGCGTCGCGCACCGTGCCGCCCGCCGCCATGAGGGCATCCGACAGGGTGACGTCCGAAGGAACGAAGTAGTACCCCGGCTTCGCGACCGCTCCCTGCACCGAGACGCGCAGCAGCGGGCGGGCGCGCACCGCCGGGTACTTGAGATACTGGCTCAGCTGCTGGCTCAAGTAATCTTGCAGTTCCGAGCGCAGCACGCCGCGCAGGGAAATCGGGCCCCCGTCCCCGACCGGCAATACGATGTCCCGGTCGCGCCCGACCGTAAACGTGTCCACGCGAGCTTGTAGGGCTGCGGCGGACACTACGGCCGGCTGCCCGGCGACCTGCACTGCAGGCGGCGGCTGCAGTCCCAGGATTTGCAGCAGAATCCGATCGCCCGCCTGAAAGTCGCCGGCCGCGAGCCGGCTCCGTAGATAGGCGAGCGTTTCGCCCTGCCCCGAGGAATCCCCACTGGCCAGCGCTCGCGCCAGGCTGTCCAGCTCGGCCCGCGTGGCGAGGGCGCGATGGACCAGCGAATCGGCCGTCGTCTGGCCCGCCGCCGCAGCGGGTCGCGCCAGAGCCAGCACCACGCACAACGCCGCTCGTCTAATCACCGGGGACTCCCAGCACCGGTTTTTCCGGTCCCAGGTCCGCCTCTTCCTTTGTCTCGTAGCCGGGCACGTAATAGGAATAGTACCGGTACGCTCCTTTCGCCCGGACGTCGTTCAGCACCGATCCGACGACCCGCACCGGCATGTCGTCGAAGCTCTCGAGCTTGGCCTGCGCCAGCTCCAGGTCGGTGACCCCCGCCCGCAGAACGACGAGCAGGTTCTTCGTGTGGGACGCCATCGTGTAGGGGTCCGCCCCGGCGGCGAGCGGGGCGGTGTCGACCAGCACGACATCGTAACGGCTGCGTAGCGCGGCGAGCAAATCGACCATCGTCGTCGCACTCAGCAGCTCGGGCGAATTGTGCATGCGCGATCCACACCCGATGAACGAGAGATCCTTGTACGGAGTCGTCTGCAGCACCTGCTCGAGCGGGGCGCGTCCCGTAAGGTGATCGGTCAGGCCTGGTCGACGATTGGCGCGCAGCAGCCGGTGCAGCGCGCCACGCCGGATGTCGCCATCGATGACGACGGTGCGCAAGCCGGCGTACGCGAACGCGAGCGCCAGGTTCGCCGACACCAATGACTTCCCTTCTCCCACGCCGGGGCTCGTTACGGTGAGGAGCAGGGGGCTGCCGCCATTGCAGGCGTGCTGCAGCTTCACGCGTACGGTGCGCATCGCCTCGATCGCCTGCGTCGTAGCCTCGCCGTTCTTCGCCCGGCTCAGGTGGGGGAGCGCGCCCAGAATCCGCAGACCCAGCTCCTGGGTGACATGCCCAGGGTCGCGGAAACGCGGGTCGAGGCTGTCCACCAGCACCGCCCCCAGTACGCCCAGGCCGGCGCTCGCCAGGAACGACATGATGAGAACGAACGGTGCCAGGCTGCCGATCGGCCGGTACGGCTGGTCGGGAGCGTCGAGGATGCGGACGTCGGGTACGGCCGACGCCTCGGCGACGCGGGCTTCGTCATGGTGCTGCTGCAGCGAGGCGTACAGCTGCCCCGCCACCTGCACCTCCCGCTCGAGCCGAGTCTGCTCGAACAGCAGCGGCGGAATGTTGCTCAGGTAGCGGACCGTGGAGTCCACCCGCTGCCCCACGTCGCGCTGCCGCACGGCCAGGTTGTCCCGCACCGCCTGCAGCAGCGCCGGAATGGTGCGGTGCTCGAGCGTCGCCACCGCGTCGGCAAGCTGCTGGACCGGGAAATTCTGGTCCGTATAGGTGTAACGCAGGGCCCGGAGCTCGGCCTGCTTGTCGGTGAGCTCCTTCAACGCCTGCATCAGCTCCGGGGACTTTTGCACCGCGTCGATCACGACGAGGGCATCCGCCGACAGGCCGGAATCGGCGGGCTGGGCCAGGAAACGATCGATCGCCTGCCGGTCGCGGGCCAGCTGATCGAGCGTGACGCGCAACTCGAAGGCGTTCGTGAATGCCGGAGACGGCGGGGGAGCCGCCACGCCCGCCGGAAGCACACCGGCCGTGCGGATCCGGAAGTCCTTGAGGGCCAGCTCCGCCCCCGTAAGACTCGTCTGCGCGTGCTGCACTTGCTGACCCAGGATCTCGGCGAGCGCGGCCACCTTATGGCGCCGCAGCTCGGCCGCGACGGCGACGGTCCGGTTCGCAACCCCCCGCACGATCGCCGTCGTCAAATGCGGGTCCGTGCCCGTCAGCTGAACCGTCACGAAGCTCCCGCCCGGGTCCGTCGTCACCTGCAGCTCGCCCGCCAACACCTCAGCCGCGTCGTGCGGCGTGTAGACGGTGAAGTCGACGGTGCGACCAGGGTTGAGCACGGTTTTCCCCGGCACCCACGCGAAACCCAAGGCGGGGCCGACCGAGTCGCCGACCGCGCCGCGCTGCACGACTCCTCCCCCCACCGAGACCAGGGTAAAGCCCCGACCCGGACGGTCCACCTCGAGGCGGTAGCGGCCCGGGAGCACCCGGTCCTTGAGCCCGAAGCCGACCAGGGCGGCGGAGTCGGCCGCAGCACGGGGGGCGAGATAGAGGCGGACCTCGCGGACGACGGTATCGAGCACCGCATCCGAGCGCACGAAGTCGACCCACGCCTCGACCCCGAGCAGCCGGTCGGTACCGGGCGGCGGCGTAGTCCCCCGGAGGGCGTTCGGGTCGGGCTCCGCGGCCCCGACCCACAGGCGGGCCCGCGCCAGATAGCGGGGCCCGACGAATCGGACGGCCGCCACGATCCCTGCCGCGGTTCCGAGCAGTGTGACGCCCAGCACCAGCCAGCGCCGGCGGCGGATGGCCCCGAGCATGCGGCGCCAATCGGGCTCGGCCGCTATTCGCGGGCGGGGAGACGCTTCATACGGGCGAGAGGGGCGGCGCTCCGGCAGCGGAGCCGCCTCGTCGACCCGAGCGGACTCGGGAAGGAGCAGTGGGTCTTGCGCCATGTCGATGGTTTCGCCCGGCACTCGGTGTGCCAGGATCACACGCACCCACTGCAAGGCCGGGACCGTGAAGACAATACTCCCGAGCGGCGGCGGCGCGTGGCGCGCGCGCATCACATCATCACGCACATTCGTAGCGCGTGAGCGGCACGAGTCATGCGCCCGCCCGCCGCGCCGTCGCGCGCAACGCGTTGCGCTGCAAACGACTCGGGAATTGGCACGCGCCGCGCCGCGGGGCGCGCACGTCGTGTGCATCTCGCTCAGCGGGATGAACCTCTTGGTGCGCTTGCTGAAACGCCTGTACGCCT
>WNGI01005862.1_pt1 | contig 20855 bp, 18 predicted proteins | sample 5400621 | NCBI WGS metagenome assembly WNGI01 (sample SAMN13153374, study PRJNA577476) | soil metagenome | isolation source: 20 cm soil or saprolite under Garry oak tree replicate 1 | place: USA:California | collected 2016-06-15
ATTTACCTCCGCAGTCAGATTGCTGTTCTTAATGTTAATCTTGCCATCAGCGTGGGCTGAACCGGTTAACCGCTGTGGCATTCCCGCCGTTGCCCGTTGGAGATCAACCGCTGCCGCCGTGATTTCCAATGTGGCTGGAGTGTGTCCCAACTCTTTCACGTTCTGTGGCAACTCGGCTGAGCCACGAAGATGAAACTGGTTTTCGCCTTGGGTGACGTCGGCCGACTCCAAAGTCGCCTTGCCGTCGCGGGCAGAGAGCTGGAAAACTCCGCGGTCGAACCCAAGTTCTTCTTTACGGAAATTGTCGACGTGTGCGGCAACGGTACCGGTCCAGCTGTGCGGCGTATCGAGCACTCCGCTGCCATCGACATTTAATCGGTCAATTTGCCCGCGAAGGGAGCTTTCGGGCAAACCGGCATATTTATTGAAAGCAGCTGCGTCAACTTTTCGGCAAGTAAATGAAACTGCGAATTCAGGGAAGATGAGGTTTCATTCAAAGTCAGCGAGCCTGAAATTTTACCGCCGCCGATCTCGGAATCGACGCTGATGGCCAACTTCTTGGCAGCGATCTGCGAAGCATCAAGATTGAGTAAATGAATTCGATCCTGGCCCAACACCAGATCGCGCAAGATCAAATTGCGATTTGCATACGAACTTCCCGCAGAAAGATTGGACCAACTCTGGCCAGGAGGAAGTTGCAACTTGGCGATGCGAAGCTCGCCAGGGTTGCGAGGATTCAAATCGATGTCGGCGTGTTCGATCACCAGATCGTGCGGTTTATCCCTGATGATCAGCGTCACATCAGCCAATCGCACGCGTTCAGGAAATATCGACGGTAATTCTTCCCGTTCGTTAGGCTTAGCCCGCGGCTTTGGTTTCGCCTTGGACGGGTCCAGAACAATCCGGGCCGACCGCATTTCGACATTTCGCAAAAATAGACCGTGTCGCGCCAGTTGGGCCAAACTATAATCGGCGTGCACCAGATCGATATCAATCGACTCGACCGGTGAGGGCCCGGTCGGTGTGCCGTGCAGATTTCGGATGGTCAAATTCGCGAGGGGATTGCCTTCTAAACGAAAATCGAGCCGTAGATTTTCTTTGCTCGCGTAATGCAAAGCAACTCGGTGACCGAGGCTAAGCAACACGGGTCGGTGAAAAATAATGGCAAGCGCACAGAACACGGCGACCGCAATCGCCGCGCGCTGTCGCCAGGTTAAAACCCTTTGCCCATCGCGTTGACCATCTTCGTCCACGAGCGCGTTACTCTATTTCCTCGAGGGTAAAGAGCAAATAAGCCTGGGTGGCGGCATTCTGCGAGTGCCTAACATTGAACCATCAAATCAAGTGTTGGCCGTTGAGCGGCTGGATGTTAAGGGTTGGACGATGTCGGCGATGCAACGCACTCAGCTATCGAGCGGCCGCAAGCGATAGTACCATAGGTGCATCATATTATAGTACATCGAATTAAACGACCCTTAGCTCCGTAGGAGCGGCATGCCTTTGTTGCCACGGGAAAACTGTCGCCCCACGCGTTAATGGCTTCTTAACTCACACGGGTTTAGCCTGCGCCGTTAGCTGACTTTTTGGCCTCGGGCGGTCCAAAGCGGACAAAACCCCGCTGTTGCACAGGCGGGCACACCTGTGTTCCAGCTTTGTGCAAACCAGACATAGGCCGAGCGCCGTAACGTATTTACAAAATGAAAGGGAATCCTTTCGACAGCGGGGCGGCTGTCGAAAACAGCAGTCTGTATTTTGTTGAACGGAGCACGCTTATAAGATTCGAGTCGCCTGTCGCTGCCAGACTCGCCTTCGCCATCGAAGCATATGAGAGATTCCGCAAATTGATCCTGCGACCGGATTTTCCCTGCCTCGGAGCGAAAGCCGCATTTAATGACGAAGAGTACGGCTTCGCGGTTTACGATGAGCTCGGCCGCGATGAATCGACCGCCGGGCTTTGCCGCGATCTTTGCCATTTCATTCAGTCGGGCCTCATGACGAGCAGCGAATACTCGACATTCGTCGCGGTATTTCAGTCACCCATCGACCTGACAGAAGCTGAATTTGAAACATGCTTATGGCGGCAACTCGGGAAGTTGCATCGCGCCGACAGGAAATATTTCGACTGGGACAAGAATGTTTCGCGCGATCCTCTTGATCCGCGCTTTTCTTTCAGTTTTGCGGGCCAGGCCTTTTACATTGTTGGCATGCATGCCAATAGCTCGCGACAGGCCCGCTGCTTTCCATGGCCCGCCCTGGTATTCAATCCGCACGAACAGTTCGCGCGACTGCGGACCGATGGAAAATGGAAGCGAATCCAGAAAACAATTCGGGCGCGCGAGGTTGCGCTTCAGGGCAGTATCAATCCGATGTTGGGCGATTTTGGCGAGCAGTCGGAGGCCCGGCAATATTCCGGGCGCGCGGTGGCGGACGATTGGACACCGCCGTTTCCAAACACAGACGAAAAATGTCCGTTCCCCCATTAATTAGGGAGGGACGAGCTCTGTCTCGTCCCACAAATAATGGGACGTCACTGAGGGCGTCCCCTCCCATGAAAAAACTCGAACCGCAAACTGGCACCGCTTTCGAAATGAAAAAGGGCCAACTCCTTCGGGTAATCGATCTCGAAGGCGAACAAGTTGCAGACCTGATTGCGTTCAGCCGCGAGGACAAACGCGAATGGCTCTCGTCCGGTCGCAGTATTGATTACGCCAACAAGATCTACCTAACGACTGGTAACATTCTCTATTCCAATCGGAGCCGCCCAATGTTCACTATTGTTGCCGATGACGTCGGCCGCCACGATTTTTTGCTCACGCCGTGCAGTCGCGAAACTTTCCAGATCATTTATAAGAACAAGGCCGACCATCCCAGTTGCTTTGGGAATTTAAGCCAGCATTTAGCGCCGTTCGGGATCTCGGCCGATTCAATTCCGACCACGTTCAATATCTTTATGAACGTCGAAATTGATCCAGCCGGCCAGCTCGCAATCCTGCCCCCGCGTTCCAAAGCAGGGAACACTATCACGCTGCGAGCCGAGATTGATTTGATCGTCGGTCTAACCGCGTGTTCAGCTGAGATGTCGAATAATCACAGATTTAAATCAATCGGTTTTGAAATACTCGAACCGTAGTTAGGGGCGCGCGGAAGATGCGGAAAACGCGTGCGCGAGGGACTTTTGGACGTGGTCCAATTTACTTCAGACCAGAGAGGGTCCGATCGAGATTGTAAGCCGTGCTGATTAGTGCCAGATGGGTGAATGCCTGGGGAAAATTTCCGAGATGTTCGCCGGTCGGACCGAGTTGCTCCGAGTAAAGACCGAGGTGATTGGCGTACCCGATCGCCTTTTCGAAAAAGAAGCGCGCCTTCTCGAGATCACCCGCGCGAGAGAGGCATTCCACGAACCAGAACGAACACATATTGAACGTTCCTTCCTTGCCCGAGAGGCCATCGGAAGCCGCCTCGCCGATGTTATAGCGATAGACGAGCGAATCTTCGACCAGCGAATTTTCGATCGCGCGCAAAGTCGAGAGCCAGCGCGGATCCGTCGGACCGCTGAATTTCACAAGCGGCATCAATAATGTGGAGGCGTCGACAACTTGCGCGCCTTTGTATTGGACAAATGAGCGAAAGTTGGTGTCCCAAAAATTCCGGTAGATATCGGTGTAAATCTCGTCGCGCACGCGAAGCCAGCGCTCGAGCGGCGCGGGGAATGATCGCTTTAGCGACAGTCGGACGGCCCGATCCACCGCCACCCAGGCCATTAACCGCGAGTAAAGGAATTCGCGTCGTCCGCCGCGCACTTCCCAAATGCCTTCGTCGGGCTGCTGCCAGTTGGCGCAAAGCCAGTCCGTTACCCGAACCAGACTTTGCCACAGATCATAGGAGATCGGCTGGCCGAATTTGTTGTAGATATAAACCGAATCCATCAGCTCGCCGTAAATATCGAGCTGCAATTGACCGGCGGCGCCATTGCCGATGCGAACCGGAGAAGAGCCGGCGTAACCCTCCCAATGCGGCAGCGTTTCTTCGATCAGTTCGCGGCGTCCATCCAAGCCGTACATGATCTGTAAAGCGCCATCCGGGCTGCAGTCGTGACAGCGATCCTCGATCCAGCTCATGAACTCCGCCGCTTCCTCGGTATACCCGAGACGCATCAAGCCGTAGAGCGTAAATGAGGCGTCGCGGATCCAGGTGAATCGGTAATCCCAGTTGCGCCCGCCCCCGATCTCCTCTGGCAGGCCGAAAGTCGGCGCGGCAACGACTGCGCCCGTCGGTGCGTAAGTCAGAAGTTTGAGAGCGAGGGCCGACCGATTCACGATCTCGCGCCAGCGGCCTTTGTAGGAAGATTTACGAACCCATCGCCGCCAGAAGTTCATGGTCTCTTTGAAGGCCACCGCTACGTAATTTGGGTCTGCCGCCGCTCCATGGCTTTCCGCGGCGTTTTCCAGAACAAAGGACGCGGTCTCGCCAGCTGCCAGTTTGAATTCGGCAATGGCAGCGCCGTTCTCGATTTTTACGGGCACGCTCGTCCACAATCGGAGCGCGAGACGATCTGCGGCCTCACTGGTGAAGAGGACTTGACCGGGCTGCGCCTCAACTGTGTGGCCGGCGCGTCCGTAATCGAACGCCGGGGCGCAGACCATGCGGAAGCTCAACTCCCCGCGGACCGTCTTGGCCCGCCGGACCAAGTGGTGAGCGTGACCTTCTGCCTTGATCGGCATGAAATCGGACACTTCCGCGACCCCATCGGCCGAGAGAAACCGAGTGAGAAGCATATTTGTATCGGGGAAATAGATTTGCTTGCGGCGCTCTCCCCTGAGAATGGGCGCCAATTGAAAGCGGCCCCCTTTTTGATGATCGAGCAATGCAGCGAAAATCGAAGGCGAATCGAAGTGAGGGAAGCACATGAAGTCGATCGACCCATTCATCCCAACCAACGCAATCGTTTGCAGGTCTCCGATCACCCCATAGTTTTCGATCGGTTCGTACGGCATGATGAAAGCGCGCTGTTCTGAAGCGCACTAGACCATATTACGAATGATTATGAAGAGGCGAGCTTTTCGAATACGCGGCGAAAGGTCAGGCTCCAACAGCCTCGTGAAAGAGCTGAACCAGAACACCTGCGCTTTTCTTTTGGGCTTTCTCGGCCATGATCGATCGATTGATGGTCTGCCGATTCATCCTCTTTTTTGCATTCGCTTTACCGATCATCCTGCCGGCGCAGGAGACTGCAACGCCTTCTCCAGCAGCCCTGATCTCCGCTCAAAATCCAGCTTCTTTTGATCCCGCCGCCGCCACCCAAGCCTGGCTCGATACCGTTCCGCCCGACCAGCGTGCCAAGTCGGACGCTTATTTTGAGGGCGGCTATTGGCTGATTCTCTGGAACTTTCTACTGGGCACCGCAATTTCGATCTTTCTTTTGCAATCGCGCGTCTCGGCACGGCTTCGCGATCTGGCCGAATACATAACGCGCTTCAAGCCTCTGCAGGTCGTCATCTATGTGGTCCCGTATGTGATTATTGTCGCCACGCTCAATTTCCCGCTGACGGTTTATCAAGAATTTTACCGCGAGCACAAATACGGGCTGGCCACGCAAACCTTCGGTCCGTGGTTTTACGAGCAAATCCAAATGCTCATCATCGCATTGATCGCTGCGTCGCTCGCACTCATGATTCTCTACTCTGTTTTTCGGCGAGCGCCGCGCACTTGGTGGATATGGGGAACTATCGTTGCCGTCTGTTTTTCAATCTTCGGCACCTTTATCACGCCCGTTTACATCGAGCCAATCTTCAACACCTACAAACCACTCGAGGACCCGGCAATCCGCGATCCGATTCTGGCCTTGGCCCGCGCGAACCAGATTCCAGTGCAGCATGTTTTCGTGGTCGACGCCTCGCGCCAAACAACGCGTGTCGGCGCCAATGTTGCCGGTCTATTCGGCACCACGCGCATCGCGCTCAACGACAATTTGCTCAAGTACTGCACGCTGCCCGAGATTCGTCAGGTCATGGCGCACGAGATGGGCCATTACGTTCTGAATCACGGCGCGAAAATTGTCATGTATTTCGGCCTCTTCTTTCTGGTCGGATTCGCGCTTACCAGTTGGCTCTTCCAGGTCGGGGTGCGCAATTGGGGGGATCGCTGGGCGGTGCGTGGCATTGGCGATCCGGCAGGTCTGCCGCTGCTCGTCCTGATTCTGGGTGCGCTGTCTTTTCTGGCCACACCCTTGACCAACACCGTGATCCGCGTGACCGAGCGCGAAGCCGATGCGTTCGGCATTAATACGTCACACGAGCCGGACGGATTCGCAAAAGTGTCCCTCAAGCTCGGCACATATCGCAAACTAGATCCGGGACCGATCGAAGAATTTATCTTCTTCGATCATCCAAGCGGTCGTGCCCGGATTCGCATGGCCATGGACTGGAAAGCCGCGCAACTGCCCTGCGGGGAAGTCGGTCAATAGGTAGCGGAGGTTCACCAAACCGCACTGGCGATTAAGAGCCTGCCCTGAGCGGAGTCGAATGGGTCAATCGCTCTACCACCAAGTTTGTTTTAATCGGCGGTTGAAAGCCGTCGCTCCTTGAGGGGAAATCGATCCTAGCCCAATTCAGGGCCGTTGATCGATAGGAATCACTTTCTTGCCCGCCGGCTCACCGACATATTCGCTCAACGGACGGTAGAGCCGGTTATCCTGCAGTTGCTCGAGGACGTGGGCGCACCATCCGGAACAACGTGCGATGGCAAAAATGGGCGTGAACAAATCGGTCGGAATGCCTAACGAATAATAGACAGTCGCCGAATAGAAATCGACGTTGGCATTTAAATTCTTCTTTTGCTTCATCAACTCGGCGATGCGCTCACTCATCCGGATCCACTTCGGATCGCCGATCTTTTCGCTCAGCTTGATGGCCATGGCGCGCAAATGCGGCGCGCGCGGGTCGAGCGTTTTATAAACGCGATGGCCGATGCCCATAATCTTCTTTTTCTGGGCGAGTTTCTCCTCGATGTAGCGATCGACGTTCTCTTCCGAGCCAATCTCTTCAAGCATGTGGATAACGCCTTCGTTAGCACCGCCGTGCAATGGGCCTTTGAGGGTGCCGATGGCTGAGGTAATGGCGGAATAGAAGTCGCTCAGCGTGGAAATCGTAACGCGAGCGCTGAATGTCGATGCATTCATGCCATGGTCGGCATGTAAGACAAACGCGACGTCGAGCGTATCGGACGCTTCCTTCGATTGCTGTTCCCCACACATTAAATAGAGGAAGTGCTCGGCCTCGGTCAGGTCGTCGCGAACCGGTGGCAGGGATTTGCCGCTGCGAGCGCGATGAAAATAGGCGGCAATCACGCCAATTGTTGCCGTGATCCGGACTGCCCGGCGGCGATTTATTTCCTCAGTCGCCTCCTGGCCGATATCAGGATCGTAGAGGCTCAGCATGGAGATTGCCGTGCGCATCACATCCATCGGCGGCGCCTCGCGCGGGGCGGATTTTAAAAAGTCGATGACCGGGCCCGGTAATTCCCGTTGGCCACGTAGTTCACTCGTGAAGGTATCGAGCTCGCGGCGATTGGGCAGTTTGTTGTGCCACAAAAGGTAAACTACTTCCTTATAACTGACTTTGCCTGCCAGCTCATTGATATCGTAGCCGCAATAAATCAGCTGACCTTTGTCGCCAATAACATCGCTCAGTCGCGTGGTGGCGGCGACGACGCCTTCGAGGCCTTTTGATATCATGACGATTTTCCTTTCATCCGCGCAATCAGTGTGTCGGCCATGGTCGCCGGCGTATCAGCGACGGCGATTCCCGCAGAGCGCAGCGCTTCAATTTTTCCCGCAGCCGTGCCTTTTCCACCGGAAACAATCGCGCCGGCGTGGCCCATGCGACGTCCGGGCGGTGCAGTCATTCCGGCGATAAATGCTGCCACTGGTTTTTTGCAATTTGTTTTGATCCAAGCTGCTGCTTCTTCTTCGGCTGATCCGCCGATTTCGCCGATCAAAATCATGGCGTCCGTACCCCGATCTTGGTTGAAAAGTTTGACTGCATCGAGATGCGACATGCCGTTAATTGGATCGCCGCCAATCCCGATGCAAGTCGATTGACCATGACCGCGCGAAGTAAGTTGCCAGACGGCTTCATAGGTCAACGTCCCTGAGCGCGAGATTACGCCAACGTTTCCAGCCTTGTGAATGTACCCAGGCATGATCCCGATCTTGCACGCGCCCGGCGTGATGATACCAAGGCAATTCGGCCCGATCAGACGCGATTTCTTCCCGGCCATTTGCGCTTTCACGCGCATCATGTCCATCACAGGAATGCCTTCGGTAATGCAAACCACCAGCTCCACGCCGGCATCAACAGCTTCCAGAATCGAGTCGGCCGCAGCTTGCGCGGGCACGAAAATCATCGAGACGTTGCAATCGGTTTCACGGCGCGCTTCCCACATTGTGTCGAATACCGGAACTTTGCCGTCGAACTTCTGCCCACCTTTACCGGGCGTGACACCGGCCACGACGTTGGTGCCGTATTCCATGCATTGCCGCGCATGAAATCCGCCGGCGCTGCCGGTGATTCCCTGCACTACGAGGCGCGTATTTTTATCGACTAGAACGGACATGGCAGGATTGATGAATGATGAGAATGACGAAGCACTAATGACGAATGACGAATCAATGACAAAGCCAGAATAACCAAAATGTCTGAGTACGCGTACGCGCCCAGCGTTATTTCGAGCTTCGTCATTTGATCATTCCTTCGTCATTCGTGCTTCGTCATTTCGATTTTCGTTTATGCACGACGAGCTTGTTGCCATCGGGATCGCGAAACTGTGCCATCCAACAGACCGGCGTTTCGGTTTTGTCCATATCAAACTTAACGCCGCGCTCTTTTAACTTTGCGATTGTCGCGTCGATGTCGTCCACTTCAAACGCAACGGTGGTTCCGTCGCGCGAAGGTTGCCAGGCGGGATGACAACCAACGCCAATCGTTGCTGTCCCGAGGTCATACTCGACCCACGCGCCTCCCATCGCGGTAGAGCTGGGCTTCAGCTCCAGCGTTTCCTGATAAAATTTTCGAGCGCGCTCCGCGTCAGAAACGGCAATGGCCACAAATGCAACTTCTTTGATCATAGTTATTCCTCGTTTGTTTAGGTCGGCTTCAATTTGTGAATCATCAATTTGTTGCCGTCCGGATCTTGCACGACCGCTATGTGACAAACCGGGGTCTCGAATGCTTCGGCGGCGAAGCGGACATTCGCTTTCTTTAATTCGGCGATCGCGGTATCAAAGTCTTCCATTTCAAGTGCCGCACCTGTTCCCTGATCGGATGGCGTCCAGCTGTCGCTCACGTTGGTGATGCAGAGCGTGTCTTTGCCAACGCCGTACTCGATCCATTTTCCATCGACAAACCGCCCGGATTCTTTTAGCCCGAGCACGCCTTCGTAAAATTCGCGCGCGCGTTTGATGTCAGTTACTGGAACAGCAACAAATCCGATTTCTTTGATTTTCATGTTGTTGGGGTTTCGGCGTTCAACTCGAATCGCTTCTATTTGAAATTTGACTTCTAGGATTTGGAGCTTGCCGCTTGGACGACTTTCTTCGCCGCATCAGCCAGGTCATCTGCGGCGATGACGGAGAGGTCCGAATCGGCCATCAATTGTTTTCCCGCCTTGACATTTGTGCCTTCGAGTCGAACCACCAACGGCACGGACAAATGAACCGTTTTCGCGGCATTGATGATGCCCTGCGCGATCACGTCGCATCGCATGATGCCACCAAAGATGTTCACCAGGATGGCTTTCACGTTCTTGTCTGAGATCAGAATTTTGAACGCTTCCGTTACCTGCTCTTCCGTCGCGCCGCCACCGACATCGAGGAAGTTCGCTGGGCTACCGCCGTAAAACTTGATGATGTCCATTGTCGCCATGGCCAGGCCGGCACCGTTAACAAGGCAAGCGATATTACCGTCCAAGCCGATGTAGTTCAGGCCGTGTTTCGACGCCTCGACTTCGCGCGGGTCTTCTTCGGCTGTATCGCGCATCGCCGCCACTTCTGGGTGTCGATACAGCGCGTTGTCGTCGAAATTGAATTTGGCATCCAGCGCCAGAACGTCGCCCTTTGTCGTCACCACCAGCGGATTGACTTCGACCATCGAACAATCGAGCCCAATGAATGTTCGATAAAGGGCGTCGAATAATTTCGCAGCCTCTTTCGATTGCGACGACTCAAAACCGAGTTGCTTGGCCAGTTTACGCGTCTGAAAGGGCTGCAAGCCGGCGAGCGGATGGACAGACTCACGCATGATTTTCTCCGGCGATTTGTCGGCGACGGTTTCGATTTCGACCCCACCCTCCGTGCTCGCCACAATCAGGGGGGCGGCAGTGTCCCGATCGAGCAGGATGGCAAAATAAATTTCGCGCTCGATGTTGGCCGCTTCGGCCACCAGCACCTTGTTTACGACGCGACCCGCGGGCCCGGTTTGATGAGTCACTAAGGTTTGGCCCAGCATCTGGGCCGCGATCTCGCGCGCTTCTTCGGGCGACTTGCAGACGTGAACCCCGCCCTTGAATCCATTGGTAAAAGTCCCCTTTCCTCGCCCACCGGCGTGAATCTGCGCTTTTACCACAACCTCGGCCGCGCCAATCTCACGCGCGATCTTCTCAGCTTCCTCAGGGGTACTGGCAACCTTTCCGCGGGTTGTCGCTGCGCCGAATTTTTCCAACAGTTCCTTCGCCTGGTATTCGTGAATATTCATAGCAACCTAGCCGCGCCTCTGCGAGGCGCGTTGCAGACAGCTCATACAGCTGTGGCTACAACTGCTTCGCATTGAATAGATGCGAGTCGGCCGAACGTTGCAATTAGCTCGCGATATGGTTCGCGGCAATCGTTTTTCTTTATCTGCGCAAAACGGTCGTGAATTTCTCTCGTTCGTTTGCCATTTATGGCAATAGAGAAGACAAAAATCCCTTTAAGCGAAGAGGTTGGATGTTTATCTTACCGCCGCCCGAGATTCTTTGACCACCGAACAGATTCTGTGGTATGGTTTTTGTTGCAATTTCACATTGCTAAATGACCATCCCAATGTGTAAACTGGCTCCCCGCAAGATGTTAAGACCGGTGCTGGCTTGCCTCTCGCTGTGGCGGCGGTTCAGGCTCAAGTCACCGCCAACTGGATGCTCCAGCCTGAGGTGCTGGGCACCGCGGTGACGCTGGATAGCAGCGGCGCGACCGCCCTATTAGTATATGTCGATCGTGACTCGCCCAAAGCAGTGGAGGTGGTGCGGTCTCTTCCTGACCAAATTCAGGGCATCGGAGTTCAGGTTCGCCTAACGGAAAAGTTTCGCGCCATGCGCCACCGTCATCGCCGTCATCATCGCCGTCATCGCGGGCGCATCGTCGCCACTGTCGGCCATAAGTTCTTTCAGGTACCACCGATCCAACTGGGCACGTCTGGTGGTTGGAGCAAAGATGAAACGGGCAATTTTTGCTGCGCCGGCACGCTTGGTGCACTGGTCCAAATCGGGGCGCAGCAATACATCCTCAGCAATTGGCACGTCCTCGAGGACGACATTGTCCCTGGCTCCAATGGTGTCGTCGCGACGACTGGCGACGCGGTTATTCAACCAGGTTTAATTGATGTGAATTGCTCTGCGGCAGACGCGCAAGTTGTGGCCACTCTTGAGAAGAGAGACTCGTTGCCTAACAGCAATGTCGATTGCGCTATTGCCCAAGTTAACCCCGGCATGGTCCGGACGGATGGGGCGATTCTCGAGATCGGTACGATCTCTTCGCAAACAGCGCCCGCCTTCATCAACCAGGCGGTCAAAAAAAGCGGCCGCACGACCGGACTAACTCGCAATGTGGTGATCGGTCTAAACGCCACTATCCGGGTTGACTACGACAACGAATGTGATGGCCATTTTGCCTTCACCAAAATCTTTACCGGGCAGATTATGGTGGGGGGCAGAAACGGCCAGTTTCTCGGCGATGGCGATTCGGGGTCGCTCTTGGTTGAAGATGTGGCGACGAATCCGCGCGCGATCGGTTTGCTGTTCGCCGGCGGCAGTACGGACGCGATCGCCAATCCGATCGATGAAGTGCTTTCGTTCCTCGGCGCGACAATGGTAGGTAACTAACGATCGGCCCCCGATAACGCGGCCCCCCTCCACGTTACTTCTGAAGCGAGATCAAGGCGCGGCGGTTTCAAACCGCCCAGAACCCGCCCCTTCGCAATGCGCGTCCCAAAGCGGCGGTCACCGGACTTTCCCGCGCGTATGTGAAGCAGGCGGGATTGCCTGCTTCACGTCGTGGCTCGTTATGCGCGGTGCGGCGGGGCGTCTTCTGATTCGGTCTAGTGAGGCTTCAATTCTTCGCCTCAGTCAACGTTCTTCAGCCACTTTGAGCACGACCTTTCCGCGCGTGTGGTGCGTGTCGCTCTGCGCTTGCGCTTTTGCCGCGTCGCTAAGCGGCAGCACTTGCGAAATTATTACCTTAATTTTCTTCTCGTCGATTAATTTTGAGATTTCAGCGAGCTCATCGCTGTTAGGCTCCACGCTTAGGGGAGCGCCGCGAATGCCGTGCTTGTCCAACTCGGCTTGCTCAGGCTCCGCCACGAGCGACACAATGAAACCGCCTTTCTTCACGACACCGTAGGAACGCGCCAGCGTATCCTTACCGACCGAGTCAAGGACGACATCGACATCTTTGGCTATATCTTCGAATTTCGTCTTGGTGTAATCGATCGCCACATCTGCGCCCAGCTGCTTGAGCAGCTCCTGATTTGGTGTCGATGCTGTGGCGATCACCTTGGCGCCGCGCGCCTTTGCGATTTGAATGGCAAAAGTTCCGACACCACCGGATCCGCCGTGAATCAGAACGGTCTGTCCGGCGCTCAGCTTTGCCGTGTCGATCAGCGCCTGCCAGGCGGTTTCCGCCACGACGGGCACTGCCGCCGCCTCTATATAATTAAGGGATGTCGGCTTGGGCGCAGCCTCTTTCTCGGTTGCGACCGCATATTGCGCATAACCGCCGCCTTCGTTCAGGCCAATGTATGCGTAAACCGGATCGCCCACTTTAAACCTAGTCATGTTGGCGCCGACCTTCTCCACGTTTCCCGATATGTCGTAGCCAGGAATCAGGGGCAGCTTCGATTTGAAGAATTGCGCAAATTTGCCGGAGCGAATCAGCCCATCTACCGGATTTACGCCTGCTGCTATCACCCGTATCAAAATTTGATCTTCTTTTGGCTCAGGCCGGGGGAGATCTTCATACTTCAAAACTTCGGGCCCGCCGTATTCATGAACGACCATGGCTTTCATCGTCGATTGGGGAGCTTGGCCAGCCGTGACGATTGATAGAACTGTCGAAATCGTAGGAGCAAGGATTAACGGCAATCGAATCGCGATTCGCATAACGTCTCAGCGTGTACTGCCATCATGAATATAGGCCAGCCAAAAAGGTGGCGCGTGTGTCGGCCTCAGATTGCTTTTGTACCGGCAAGCCGTTTCAGATGAACGGCTTGCGACAAGTCTTGGTTTTGGGGAGCACGGGCTGCTAGCCCATAAGTCTCGGCAGCTTGTCGAGACAATGCTTCAACACGTGTGGTGTGCGCGAAAAGTTGTTGCCGGCAAGCTGCCGGCAACTGCGGGCTGGCAGCCCGCGCTCCCCAGAATTGCGCGCGCCTCGGGTTTTTTCGCGCCATCATCGCAAGCGCCGCGTTCTGCTGCCGCCGCAAAAAAAACCGCCCCGGAATTAATCCGGAGCGGCTCCCTTCTGACCCTAATCATATAACCATCTGCTTTGTATTTAGTTGCAGCCCGGGCCTGGATTTTTCGCGTTCATCTGGGTCGGCGACTTTTTCTCCGAGACATCGATTTCGTGAGAACTCCGCCTTCTGACGTTTGTGAGTTATGGGGAAGATCAGTTTTCTCTAATCCAGGGCAAAGCGTCGAGATCGACGTTCCCGCCAGTTAGGATAATGCCGACGCGCCGACCGCCGAGGGCGATCTTGCGCTCGAGAATCGCGGCGTACGGGACGGCCGCTGATGGCTCGACAATGATCTTCATCGTCTCCCAAATCGTCCGCATTGCCGCGACGATGGCATTTTCGCTCACGGTCACGACATCGTCGACGTATTGTTGGATTAAGGCAAAGGTAGTCGGGCCAATGTTGGTGCGTAATCCATCGGCTATCGTGTCTGGTTTTTCCACCCGCACCAGGCGACCAGTCCGAAACGACTGCGCTGCGTCATCCGCGTTGGCCGGTTCCGTGGCGATCACTGCAAGCTTCGGCCGCATGCTCTTGGCCGCCAGGGCGGCGCCACCGAGCAGCCCGCCCCCGCCTACCGGGCAGAGAAGCAAATCGAGATTGGAAATATCTTCGAGCAACTCTACTGCCGCTGTGCCTTGTCCAGCGATGACGCGCTCGTCCTCAGACGGATGAATCAACGTCGCACCGGTTTCGGCCGTGACACGCGCACATGTTGCCTCGCGCGCCGCTTGCGTCGGCTCACAAAATACGAGGCGGCCGCCATAGTGCTCGACCGCCCGCACCTTTGCCTTCGACGAATTGGAGGGCATGACAATATGAGCGGCAATCCCGCGCAGTGTCGCCGCCCGGGCGAGCGCGGCCGCATGATTACCCGAGGAATGAGTAGCCACGCCACGGCGCGCCGTGGTTTCGTCGAGCAAGAAAACCGCGTTCGTGGCTCCACGCGCCTTGAACGCGCCAACTTTTTGAAAGTTCTCGCATTTAAAAAACAAAGAGGCGCCGCTTGCGGCATCGAGTCGCGCGCTGGTCAGCACGGGCGTGCGATGGATGTGCGGACGAATGCGTTCATGCGCGGCGCGCACAGCGGCAAAATCGAGCGACATACCTTTCTCTATGTGCCCAATCCGCCGTCCGCAATCCGCGATCCGCAATTCTTTATTTAATACGTCCGTGAGAGATCGGCCTTGGTCGGTGGGCCTTCTACCCAGTTTATGTCCCATGCACCGTCCACATTAATGAAGGTGAGGGAGCCGGCGGGCAACCACGCTTCGTGAACCATTTTTGCCGGCATGAAGTTAAACCCGCCTTGGGCCAGCTCGAACTTCTTGCCGTCGCAGGCCAGCGTGGCCGTCCCCTTAATCATGGTGTGTGTCTCATTGGCGGTGTGCCAATGCTTGCGCACGTGGATCGCTTTCGGGGTGCGAACCACCAAGCTCGTCGCCTGCGTCTTTGGATCGACATGCAAGACGCAAATCTCGGGAGAATCTGCTCCCAGATCAGGCACAATCTTATCCCATTTAAGGTCCGATAGATTTTTAAATTCTGGCGCGTTTCCGCCTGGCTCTCCAGCCGTCGGTTCCGATGGGGAATTTGCAGGGCTCGCGGGGACGGGACTTTGAGCGACCGCGCCGACATTGGCGTCGGGCTCCTGGGCGCGTTCACTCACCGCAAAAGCGAAACCAAACACACCGACAGCGATTAAGAGAAAAAAATTCGACTTCATAGACTTACTGATCGAGCCGATTCGTCCGCGACGCGATGCATATTTTGGCAGGGATCCGCGGACATCGCAGCGCGATGTCCCTGCCTCTGCACACGTGCGATTCTTCTCGCCTCTCTCGACGGGACTGCTCAACCTAATTGTCTCATGAGAACGAAAACCTTCTTGATTCTAGCGTTGTCTCTAAGCCTCACCCGTCTTTGCTCAGCGCAAACCACCAATCCGACAACGACGTCTGGCACTACCACGATCACGCATGGCAGCAACGCGCCTTACATTCAAGGTCCAGTGTGGACCCTCACGATGATCAGAACCAAAGCAGGACTGGACGATGATTACTTAAAACAGATCAGCGGGACGGTTAAGCCGGTTTACGAAGAGGAGAAGAAGCAAAGGATCATTCTCGATTACAAAATTCTCCAGGGTGACGCGATGGCTCCGCAGGACTACAACATCATTATCATGGTTCAATATCCAAACATGGCTGCGCTTGACGGTTTGCGCGACAAAATGGATCCGATCATTGAAAAAGTGATGGGTTCCGAAGACCAACGCCGCGCCACTGCGGTGAAACGCCTCGACATCCGCGAAATCCTTGGCACCAAAACTATGCGCGAAATCACCCTGAAATAGGATGGCGCGCTGCGCGGCCGCATTGCGAGCGCAAATTCCAGGGAGCGGCGGTTCCACACAGCCGGGGCAACCTGGAGATCGACCCTTCCGTTTTCTTTGCCTTCAATCGCGACGCTGAGGTCGCTCCCACATTGGAAGAAGCCTACGGCTTCGGTGGTTCGGTCTTTTTAAAAGGCGCGAATAGATCAATCGGGACGGGAAGAAAGGTGGTCGTGTTGTGCTCGCTTGAGATTTCGCGCATCGTTTGTAGGAAGCGCAGTTGCAATGCAATCGGCTCCTTGCTCATCATCGCGGCGGCCTGCACCATTTTTTCCGCCGCTTGAAATTCGCCCTCGGCGTTGACGATCTTGGCCCGGCGCTCGCGCTCGGCCTCGGCCTGCTTGGCCATGGCGCGCTTCATGGTGTCCGGCAGGGCCACGTCCTTTACCTCTACCGCCGTGACTTTGACGCCCCATGGTTCGGTTTGCCGGTCGATGATCTCCTGCAACTTCAGGTTGATCGACTCGCGTTGCGAAAGCAGGTCGTCGAGCGGGGCCTGACCGAGTACGCTTCGCAGGGTGGTCTGCGACATCAGCGAGGTGGCTTTGAGAAAGTTCTCTACTTTCACGACCGCGGCTTCCGGATCGACCACGCGAAAATAAACAACCGCATCGACCGTCACCGGCACGTTGTCACGCGTCATCACCTCTTGCTTCTCGACGCTGATGGTCACGACGCGCAAATCCATTCGCACCATTCGATCGACGATCGGGATGAGGAAAATCAGCCCCGGCCCTTTCGCGCCAAGTAATTTTCCGAGACGAAAAATCACGCCGCGCTCATACTCACGCAGGATGCGGATGGCCTGTGGCAGAATGATCACGGCAAGGATGAAGAGCGGTATGATCCAGCTGATTAATTTGAGGGGCGTTTCGAGTGGCATGGCTTTATTCTCCTTTGGCTTTTACTTTTAGAGTTAATCCTCGCACGGCTGCGATCTCGGCTACTTCGCCTTGTTGAATAGGTGCATCGCTGACCGCGTTCCAATATTCCCCTTCGATGAAAATTCTGCCGCCCTGCGAGTCGATCGGTGTCAATGTGGTCGCCGTTTTCCCAACCAGCGTTTCCGCACCGGCTTTCACCGGCAAGCGCTGCGCGCGCAAACCTTGTCCAATCACGAAAATAAAAAACGCCGCGGTAATCAAAGTTGCCGGGATGATGTAGCTCAGCGACAAACGAAAGAGGGGATCAGCGCGATTGAAGAGCATGAGCGAACCGACGAGAAAGGAAATGATTCCCCCGACGGTCAGCACACCGTGCGTAGGCGCATAAACATCAAAAATGAAAAGCATGAGCGCGAGCGCAATCAACACGAGTCCGGTCACGTTCACCGGGAGAACGGCCGCCAGATAAAGCGCAAGGATCAACGCAATTGCGCCAACCACACCAGGCAGGATCGCGCCGGGCGTTGTCAGTTCACCAATGATTCCGTAAATCGCGATGAGCATAAGAATAAACATAACCTCAGGTCGCCAGAGCTTTTGGAAGACTTGTTCTGCTGCCGACATTTCGATCTCCGCGACTTCTGCGCCCGCCGTTTTGAGCGTCTTGCCATCCACGACGCGTCCGTTCAATTGCTTCAACAGGTCCGGAATGTCGGTGGCGATGAGGTCGATCACTTTTAATTCAAGCGCCTTGTCCGCGCTGATTGATGCACTGTCGCGCACCGCGGATTTGGCCCATTCAACATTGCGATGACGCTTGGCCGAGATCGCCTCCATGTAACTGACCGAAAAGTTCTCGAGCTTCTGTTTCATAGTGTCGTCCGGCTTCTTTTCCTCACCACCGGGAATACCACCGAGCATCACCGGATGCGCTGCACCGATCGTGGTGGCCGGCGCCATGGCCGCAATACTGGCGGCCATGGTAATGAAACAACCAGCACTGGTCGCGGTCGCGCCGGTTGGAGCGACATAAACCACCACTGGCACTGTCGAGCCCAACAAGCTTTGCACAATGGTTTGCGTGGAATCGAGCAGGCCCCCCGGAGTGTTGAGTTGAATGACGAGAGCTTGGGCGTTTCGTTTTCCGGCTTCATCGATACTGCGCGAAATATAACTCGCCGTCGCCGGACCAATGGCTCCGTCAATTTTGATCAATGAAACCGTCTCCGCTGTAATTGCACTCACGCATACGAGCCACAGAGCCAAGCCTGTTACCGCCGCCTTCATCTGGAAATGACCTAAACTAACATTACCTCGGCGCGATCTCCACTTTTCGGGAGACAGCAGGTAGTGCGATTGACCCGTTCGACCCGTTCGACTGCGCTCAGGGCAAGACTTTCGCTCAGGGCAGGCTCTCAATCGGCTCCACTTAGGCCAGCCTCTCATTCGCCCCAGTTTCTTGGTGTCTTTAGATCGGGGGCCCGCCTTCAGCCGTTCAAAACTGTAGCGGCAGTCTGTGACTGTCGGCACTTTAGATTGTTCGCGCCCCCGATCACCCGGGAATTAAATTATGCCGGGTCGAGGGTTCGCTGCTAAAGCGTACCGACGCCGAACAGGCCGATCGCGGCGAAAGCCGCGTCCCCACGGAATGTCAGACGGCCAGGTTCTTCTGCGTCGCAATCTTGGCGCTGCCGCGAAAAGCCGCTTGCTCGTCAACCACCAGCCGCGGCGCTTCGATATCGCCAAGTAGTGTGCAACCAGCCTGAAGCTCGCAACGTTCGCTTGCCACAATATTGCCCTCGACGTTGCCTTTCACCGTGACCGATCTTGTTCTAATTTCGCCCTTGATTCGGGCGTGCTCACCGATCGTGAGCGTTCCAGTGGACTCAATAGTGCCTTCCACCTCCCCGTCGATCAGCAACTCGCTCGCAAATTTGACTGAACCCTCAATCGAGACTCCTCTGGAGAGAATGCCGCCGGATCGGGCCGGGGTAGACACTCGATTAGGCTGCTCTGAAACTGCCGAGGGCGCGGTCGACTCGGGTGGCGGCACCATCGGTTCGGTTTTGCGATTTGAAAATATCGGCATTCCTTAACTCCTCCAAATTAAGTACCTGTAGCTGATCTTGTGCCGCACAGGGCACGTTCGCCTCTTAGAGCGCAGAAGTCCAGAAGTTGGAGTATCCGAAATCAGAGCGGGACGGAGTCGAATGTTGTCACATTTCGTCTTAATCCCGGCTACAATTATTCCTGGCTGGCGGAAAAGACTCTTTGGACGAGCGCTTTGAAACGCGGATCGCCGCGCAACGGATCGAGAAAGGCATCAACCTTCAGGAATGCGATATTATATCCATCGCGATCTTCGTAAGTTTGCTCGAGCGCCCGAATAGCTTCATCCTTTTGACCGAGTCCGAGATAGACCAAAGCGGAGTTGTATGGCGATACGTATCCTTGTGCCGATGAGGTCTGTAATCGCTTAAGAATTTTCAGTGCCTCGTCTCTTCGGCCGATCCGCGCGTAAACACGACCAAGTAATGCCAATGGCAGCGGGTCTTCCTGATTTAGTGCGAGTGCTTTCTCATATTCAGCCATCGCTTCCTTGGTCCGGCCCTTGATCTCGAGGGCCTCGCCTAAAGCCCAGCGCGCATAATAAAACCCCGGATCCATCTGGACGGTTTTGCGCAGCTGCTCGATCGAATCGTCGAAACGCCGTGCATTAAATAAAACCGTTCCAACATCGGCATTGATGATGAGGGAGAGCGGATCAAGTTCCAGTGCACGCTTGATCTCGACGATGGCTTCGTCGAACCGACCGAGCGGTGTAAGCCCGCTTTCAGCATACCAATGATGGGCCGTCGCGTAGTTCGGGCTCAATTCAATCGCCCGCCGAAATTCCCGATTCGCTTCTGCGAAATTGAATTCGTAGGCGAAGAGGGCCTGGGCCAACGCGGCATGCGCTTCGCCCAAGCTACTATCCAACTCGAGCGCCTTTTCCGCGGCCGCTTTAGCCTTGGGCAAACTGTCTTTCGGGGAAGCAGCGCCGAATCCTGAGAGCAAAACATAAGTATCTGCCAATCCTGTGTAGGCCAGAGCAAAGCCGGGATCTTTGTCGATCGCTTGTTGAAAGTACTGAATCGCAGTCGTGAAATCGTGCGCCGTGCGTTTGTTCCAGAAATATCTGCCCTTCAGGTAAAGCTGATGCGCTTCGGAATCATTCGTCGGGCGAACTGCGATGGCTTGCTGTTCCGAGCCGGTCAGCTTTGCCTTGAGCGTGTCGGCTATTTTTGTCGCAATTTCGCTTTCGACGGCAAAAATGTCGGTAAGATGTCGGTCGTACGTCTCTGCCCACAGGTGCGCATCGTCAGGGGCATTGATCAACTGGACCGACACCCGAACTCGATCGGCGGCTTTTTGCACGCTGCCTTCAAGGAGGTTCGCCACCCCGAGCCGCTTGGCAATCTGCGGCAAATCGTCGGGCGAACTTTTGTAACGCTGAGTCGAGGCGCGTGAAATCACTTTCAAGTCGGCAATCTTGGCGAGTCGCGTCAGGATTTCTTCCTGTATACCTTCGGTGAAATAGGCGTTATCGGGATCACGGCTGAGGTTTTCAAACGGCAACACGGCGATCGATTTCCCTGGTAGGGAGGCCCCGCTACGGCGTTCGTCCGTCGCCGTATAACGGCCGAGAAAAAATAATCCCACCGACAGCACGCTTGCGATCGTGACAACATAAATCCACGTGCGAGTCCCGGATCGTTGAGTCGGTGTGCGATCCGCCACCTCGGTGCGCTTTAACCCTTCAGGGGTGAGTTCAAA
>WNGI01001245.1_pt1 | contig 20849 bp, 15 predicted proteins | sample 5400621 | NCBI WGS metagenome assembly WNGI01 (sample SAMN13153374, study PRJNA577476) | soil metagenome | isolation source: 20 cm soil or saprolite under Garry oak tree replicate 1 | place: USA:California | collected 2016-06-15
AGGGGTCCCCGCGAACTCACGCCGCAGGCTCTGAGTTCGTGGGGATTTCATGCGAGCAGTTCCGGCAGATCAGACCACATCACCTCGCGCTGCTCGCCCGACCTCATGTCGCGCAGCTGCGCGACGCGCCGCTTCGCCTCGTCCGCGTTGAACAGCACCGCCCAGAGTGCATCCACCTTGTCGGCCGCACGCATCTTCGCTCGTAGGCTTCGTGGCTCGTAGTCGACCGAGGCCGAGCGCACGACGCGGATCAACCGCGCGATCTCAGCCGCCTCGGCGACCAGGTCGCCATCCGGTAGGACGATCACGTCAGCTGCGGGCTCGGGCACTACCTCCTCGCCTTCAGACGCCATGAGCTCGGTCACGCGGTCAAGGCCGCCGGCGAAACCCACGCCCGGCGTCGACGGCCAGCTCTCGGCGGCGGCCAGCCCGTCGTATCGGCCTCCCGACGCGAGCGCATCCTGCTGGCCAGACGCACCCGAGGGATAAAACTCGAAGACGGTGCGCGTGTAGTAGTCGAGGCCGCGGACCAGGTACGGGTTCAGGTTGTATTCGATGCCCGCTGCGTCCAGCAGCTTGCGCACCACGGCCCAGGCGCTCGCGCACGGCTCGCACAGGTGCTCGGTCATCTTTGGGGCTCCAGACTTGAACGGCTGGCACTGAGGCACCTTGCAGTCGAGCAGGCGGAGCGGGTTGATCTCGAGGCGGCGCTGGCACTCCTTGTGCAGCTTGTCCCTGAGGGGCCGGTAGTAAGCCCGGAGCAGGTCCAGGTACGCGGGCCGGCACTGATCGTCGCCGATGGTGTTGAGCTCGAGCGTGAGCTTGTCGAGCCCTACTTCGATCAGCCACGCGCGGGCAAGCTCGATGACCTCCACGTCCACCGCAGGGCTCGCCCCGCCAATCGCCTCGACGTTGAACTGGAAGAACTGCCGGTAGCGCCCTTTCTGCGGCCGGTCGTAGCGGAACATCGGGCCGATGAGATAGAGGCGCGCGGGCTGCGGACCCTGGTTGAGACCGCCTTCGAAGTAGGCGCGCACTACGCCCGCGGTGGCCTCGGGCCTCAAAGCAAGCTGCCGGCCACCGCGATCCTCAAAGCTGTAGAGCTCCTTGGAAACGGCGTCTGTGTCCTCGCCCACGCGCTCGATCAGCTCCCGGTGCTCGATCACCGGCGTCTGGATCTCGCGATAGCCGAACCGATGCGCCACCCTCGCCGCCGCGCGCTCGGCCACGCGCCACAGGGCGCGCTCCTCGGGAAGAATATCGCGGACACCGCGGACGGCCTTGATCGGCTCGGTTCGAGGCATAAGAGAGGTCGATTGTAAGAAACGGTTGGTTAGTATCTCGGGTCGATGGTGACCACCGGCATCGTGCAGCTCGTATCACTCATCCTGGCCGCGCTCGCTCTTTTGATGGGCGCTTATCTGCTGGTGATCGGCAAACGGCCATGGCGCGGAGAGGAACAGCAGAGGGTTGCTCCGCGCGTCCGCCTGCTCGGCTTGAGCTACATGCTCGTCTTCGGCTCGGCGATGATCCAGATCGTCACGCAACCGACTGGCATCGAGGCGGAGGCGCTGGGCGGGTTGATGGTCCTGGGCGGCGTGATCGTGATCGTGGTCGTACTGCTGGAGGCGCGGGCGTCGCGCCGGAGCGCAATCTAGCCCAGCGCCGTACCCGCGTTTGTATACAAACGCACGCTAAATCCCGTCAGAAAGCCGCGTCTGTATACAGCCGCGTGCTTCAGCCCATTGTCTTGGGCGCGGCGCGGAATCCCGCCGCGGCCTTCAGCGCCTCGCCGAGCTCGTCCATGTGCACCGGCTTGCTCATGTAGTCGTCGAATCCCGCCTTGAGGCAGCGCTCCTCGTCGCCGGGCCCCGCCATGGCGGTGAGGGCGATCAGCCGTGGGCGAGCGCCTCGGCTCCACCGGCGGCAGATCTCCTCGGCCGCCTGCAGGCCGTCCATGCCAGGCATCAGCACGTCCATCAGAAGCGCGTCGTACGGCTGCTGCTCAACCGCGCTGACCGCTTCACGGCCGTTGGAGACGACGTCGACCGTGTGGCCAAGCTTGGTGATCTGGCGGCGCAGCATGTTCTGGTTCAGCGTGTTGTCGTCCGCGACAAGCACCTTGAGGCTCACTACCGCGACCACGTCGACGGCAGGCGCGACCGGCGGCGCGGCGTGGCGCACGCCAACCTGGGCCATGACGTCTCGCAGCTTCTGCGGCGGCACCGGCTTGGCGAGCGTCGCCTGCACCATGCCGCTGTCCGCGGCCATCACCTCCTCCGGACCGAGCGTGCCGGCGACGATGAGCACGATCGGCAGCTCATGCCTGCCGCGCCGGCTGCGGAGCTCGGTCGCCACCGCCAGTCCGTCGATCACAGGCTTGCGGTGCTCGATCAGCGCCAGGTCGAAAGGCTGACCCGCGCCGACCAGCCTGGCGGCTTCGCCGGGCTCGGCGGCCGTCGACGGCGCGCCCCACAGCTCCGCCTGCATGGCAAGCACGCGGCGCTCGGTCGCGTCGGCGGCGACCACCAGCACCTGCATGCCCGAGAGCGTCGCGTGCTGGTCCGGCTCTGCGTCGGATGCCTCCGCGAGAAACGCGAAGTCAACCTCCGTCAGCGCCGTGCCGTCGCCTCCGCGACGAATCGAGAGGTCGCCGTCCATCATCTCGACCAGGCGCCGCGTGGTTTGCAGGCTGAGCGCGGCAAGCCTCTCGCCAGGCTCGAGGCCGGCGGAGCCCATGCCGTCGGACCAGGCCGCGTCGAGCACGCGCTGCGGCACGGCCTCGCCTGAGTCGCTGACCTTGAAGCGCAGCTTGAGCGGTCCTTCGTTGGGCTCGCACGAAAGCTCGACGTGGATCGCGCCCTGCCGCGTTCGCTCCGCCGCCAGGCGCAGCAGGCTGTGGAGGATCTGCTCCAGGCGGCGTGAGTCGCCGACGATCACATTCGGAACGTCGGCGCCGGCGCTGAAGGAGAGGTTCACTCCCCTGGTCATCGCCGAGCTCGCCACCCGGGCCAGGCATGCCTCGACGCTGGCACGCAGATTGAAAGGATGGAGAGCGAGCTCGAAGTCGCCGCTGTGGATTGCCGGCGAGTCGAGCACCTCGTCCACAAGTCCCGCCAGCTCTTCCGCTCCGGTGAGCACGACCGAGGCCAGCTCGCGCTGGTCGCTGGACGTCGCGGTCGCCGAGAGCAGGCCCGCAGCGCCGACGATGGCGTTCAGCTGGTTGCGGAGCTGGTGCCCGAAGTCGATGAGCAGCTCAGGGTCGAGCCTCGCGTGGCCGGCCGATGCGCCGTTGGTTTTGATCTCTTCCATTGGGCTTTCAGACGAAGCTTGCTGCTGGAGGCTCTGGGGTCGGTGCGAACAGCGCGTCCGACAGCTCGATGCCATCAGAACGGAAGTGCTGCATGAACATCGACCGCGCCCCGGTTGCCGTGTGGTAGCCGATAGCGCGACCGTCGGGGGAAACGCCCATCTGCCGGAAGGCGAACAGCTCCTGCATGATGATGTCGCCATCCTTCAAGCCGAGCACCTCGGCGATGGAGACGACCTTGCGGGCGCCGCCGCGAAGGCGCTCGGTCTGCACTACGACGTTCACGGCGGATGCGATCTGCGTGCGGATGGCGCGCGAAGGCAGCTCCGTGCCTGCCAGCAGCACGAGCGTCTCGAGGCGGTTCACCGCGTCTCGCGGATTGTTGGCGTGCAGGGTGCTCATCGATCCGTCATGACCGGTGTTCATCGCCTGCAGCATGTCGAGGGCTTCAGGTCCGCGACACTCGCCGACGACGATTCGGTCGGGGCGCATGCGCAGGCAATTGCGCACGAGGTCGCGAATCGAGATCGCGCCGCGGCCCTCGACGTTCTGCGGCTTGGACTCGAGGCTGATGACATGCACCTGGCGCAGGCGTAGCTCGGCCGCGTCCTCGCACGTGACGATCCGCTCCGCGGCGGGAATGAATCCCGACAGCACGTTGAGGAACGTGGTCTTGCCTGAGCCAGTGCCGCCGGAGACGATGATGTTGAGCCGCGTCTTCACCGACGCGTCGAGGTACTCCATCATCGCCGCGGTCGCGCCGCCCGACGCGATGATCTGCTCCGGGCTCAGAACGTCGCGACCAAATTTGCGGATCGTCAGGCATGGCCCATAGATGGCCACCGGCGGAATGACCACGTTGACACGCGAACCATCCTTCAGTCGCGCGTCACACATCGGCTCCGACTCGTCGACGCGACGTCCTATCGACGAGACGATCCTGTCGATGACCCTGCGCAGGCTGTCTTCGTCTTCGAACGCGAGGTTTGTGAGCTCGATGCGGCCGCGGCGCTCGACGAAGATCTGCTCAGGCCGGTTCACCATCACCTCGGTGATGTCCGGGTCTCGCAGGAGCGTCTCGAGGGGGCCGAGCCCGACGACCTCGTCGAAGAGCGTCTCGACCAATCGCTCCTTGTCGGCGGTGGTGACGCCCAGGCCGGGCTTGGCGCGGAAATGCTCCTCGGTCAGCTGCTGCAGGAGCCGCCGGATGCCGGGGCGGTTGTTGAGGTCGATCTGTGCCGTGTGATGCGCCAGCAGCTGGGCGTGGATCTCGTTCTTGGCGCCGGCCAGTGCCGGCGTGAGCTTGGTCGACGGCTCGGGGGCCTGCGCGGCCTGATGCTGTGATGACTGGATCGGGATCACCTGGGCCGTGGTGGTGGGCGGGCCGGCCAGCGTGGCCGGCGCGGGAGCGGCCGCCGTGGACGGGGGCGGGGCGCCTGGCGGCACCGGGACGGCCAGCGGAGTCTGCTGGTACCGGCGGTCGAAACGCTCCGAGAGTTTCATGTCTGGCGCCTCTGCACGCCGGGATGGTAGCGCCGAAGCGCTCGGGTAGCTGCCTCCGAAACCGCAGAATCCGGGTCGAGACCCAGGTTCCGAAGCACGCCCGCGGCCGCGCGGTCGCCGATCATGCCCAGGGCCCGGCACGCCGCGGCTCGAACTTCGGAGGGCCCATTCCGGTCGCGCGCCATGGCCACCAGGCGCGGAAACCGGAGCGCGTCGGCCCGAAGGCCGCACGCCAGAGCGACCACGACCGCGGTCCTGGCGCTCCCCCCAGAGCGCAGAAGACCGTCGAGGTCGATGTCGGACGCACCGTGCGCGATCGCCAGCGCCAGCCGGTGCGGCGGGAAATCTTCGACCACGCGCATCAGGGCGTCCACCGCCCGCCTCCCTCCGGTGCGGCCCAGCGCCCGCGCCGCGGCCACGCGGACCTTCTCGTCTGGGTCGGACAGGAGGTCGCTCAACCACGCCACCGACTCGGCCAGCCGCATGGCGCCGCACAGCTGGGCGGCGGCAGCTCGGGTGGCCGGCTCAGGGCTCGCGAGCGCGTCCAGGAGCTCCCCGCCGAGGCCGCCTCGCTTGATCACCTTCGTGACCTGCCACTGCTGGGCCAGCGTGATGCCCGGACGGTGCATGACCGACGCGATCACGGGCGCGACCACGTCGACATGCGCGAGCAGGTCGCTGGCAGTGGCGTTGAGCACCGCATTCTGGCCGGTCAGCGCGGAAACCAGGGCCTGGTTGATCTGCGCCGCGATCTGCTCTGATTCAGCGGCTCCGAGCTTGGGATCTGGAGCAGATGCCATCCCGTTAGCGGGATGCGGGGTGGAGTTCTGGGGGAACGTTGGTACATTATCGGCGATTTGTGCGCCCGCGAGGTTCGCGAGACCCACGGGCCGCGGGAGGAAGGAGCATCCGAAGAGGTGACCGGGCCGACGCCTGTTAACGATCAGGCGCCGTCGGTCCTGCAGTCGCGCGCCCGCCTGCTGGAGATGGCGTCGGTGTTCTCAGAGCTGAGCGATGGGACCCTGCGCGCCCTTGCGCGGCGCATGCGGCCGGTGAGCCTGTCCGCCGGCGAGACCTTGCGATTGGGCGCCCAGGGCGGCGACCTGGTGATCTTCCTCGCGACCGGTTCGTGCGAGGGCGCCATCCTGGACGGCGCCGGCAAGGTCGTGCTGACGCGCCGGCCGAAGCCTGGCGACCTCCTGATCCTCCCCGCTCCCCGCGGCAGCGACCGCTATGTCACCAGCATCCACGGCCTCTCCGACGCCACTCTGCTGACGCTCGACCGGGACGGCCTGATGGAGGCCCTCGGGTCCGACGTCGAGGCGGTGAGCATCGGCCTCGACAAGTTGTGGGAGCAGGAGCTGGCCGCGGCCGACGCCGCCCAGGCGCAGGAGGCGTGGCGCGCCGCGGCACCGATCGCCGCGTTCTTCTCGGCCAAGGGCGGGTCCGGTGCCACGACGCTGGCCATCAACACCGGCGCGGCGCTGGCGGACAAGTATCCGCGGCAGGTTTTGCTTCTCGACCTCTCCGAGCCGTTCGGGCACGCGGCCCTGCTCGCAGACCTGATCGCGACTGGATCGATCGCCGGTGCGTCAAAGGCCCCGCTCGCCGACTTCACCAAGAACCTGCGCGGCGCGATCGTCAATCACCGCTCCGGTCTCGGAGTGCTGCCGGCGACGCTGCGTCCCGAAGAGCTGGACCTTCTCAATGCAGAGCTGACGACGCGCGCGCTTGACGTGGTCGCGCCTGGACAGCGCGTGATCGTCGCCGACCTCGGCACGTCGCTGGGCGAAGCTTCGCTGGTCGTGATCGAGCGGGCGCAGTGCCTGATCATGGTCGTGCCGCCGGAGATCGCGGCAATGACTGACGCGCGCCGCGCGCTTGCGGTTTTCCGCGACATCATGGGCGTGCCTGCCAGTCGCATCGAGGTGGTGCTGAACCAGCGCTCGCCGCACACGCCGCTCGACAAGGCCGCGATCGAGTCGGTGCTCGGCCGCCAGATCGCCGTCACCGTCGGCTTCGATGGTTCCAAACCCGAGGAGGCGACGCTCTCCGGTTCGCTGGCCATCCAGCGCGATCCATCCTCATACATCGCCCGCGGAGCGAACGACATCGCCCGCCTGATTGGTGCCCACGTCAAGCTCAAGCTGTAACCGGCGTTCCCGCTCCGGCCAGGCCCTGGTGGAATTTGCCATCGCCCTGCCGATCCTGATGCTGCTCGTCGGCGGGACGGTCATGGTTGGGCGCGGCTACTCGTTCGCTGTCGCCACCTCCAATGCGGCGCGTGACGGCGCGCGATATGTCGCCGGCAAGACCACGACCACGAACGGTCCCGGCCTCACCAACATGTGCAACGTCATCAAGGCCGATCTCGCCGGGGTGACATCAAGCGTCAGCTGCCCGACACAGGTCGGGCACGCGCCTCCGTTTGTCGTGAGCACCGACTACGCCAAACCGACTGGCGGGCAGGCCGTGGTCGCCGTTTACTGCGGCGGCAGCGCCAACTGCGCCGGTGGCGTCAACACGCTCTATCAGTCGGAGGTCGATGTCTACGTCTACTACGGATTCAACGACCTCAACCTCTTTGGCGGCCTTATCACCATCTCGGGCTCGGCGAGGGCGACGTCGTCGTGGTGAGGCGCCTCCGACATCCCCACCCCCGATCCCTCCCCACCTGTGGGGAGGGTGCCTATCGCTGGCGCAGGCGCCAGCTCGGACACACATTCCCCACCTGTGGGGAGGGTGCCTATCACTGGCGCATGCGCCAGTTAGGACAGACATTGGTCGAATTCGCCCTGGTTGCCCCCGTCCTTTTATTGCTGATCGGGGCGACGGTCGACATGGGCCGCGGTGTGCTGCTCAACAACCTCCTTTCCGGCGCGTCGCGAGAGACCGCGCGGCTCGCCGCTCTCTCTTACAACAGCGGCTCAAACACCCTGCCGCCCTCATGCAGCGGTCTGGGAACGCCTTGCTCGCGCACGGCCGTCGTGCAGGGCGCGCACATGCTCGACTCGCTCGGCGTCGCGGTGGTTTATGCCGATTCGGGCACGATCGGGGCGGCGCCCGCATACGGCACCTACGTCGCGAACGCCGACCCGACTCAGCCGGGCACCATCACGTTGACCGGCGGCACGAGCACCAACACTGTCTACGTCTTCATCTATGAGATAGATCAGCAGGCCGGCAACCCAAGTCCGCGGTGGAGCTGCCCGACAGCCGGGTGCACAGCGACTTATGGAAGCGCCGTACGCACATCCGGCCGCCAGCTCGTGGTCGTCGACCTCAAGCTCAAGTGGCAGCCGGTGCTCGCCGGCTTCCTCGGCATTCCGACGGTCATCACATTCGATTCCCAGTCCGTGGACCGGATCGAGTTCTGATGGCGCGGCAGCGCCAACAGTCGGGCCAGGTCCTGGTGCTGGTGGCGGTGGCGCTGCTGGCGCTGATCGGCTCAGCGGCGCTCGTCCTGCTCGCGGGGTCAGCCGCGTCGCAGCGCAACCAGCTGCAGTCACTTGCTGACACGTCGGCTCTGGATTCGGCGCTCAAGATCGGCATTGGCTGCAACGCGGCGATGGCGTCGACGGTGATCACGGAGGCCGACAACTTCATGGCCACGCAGCGCACGCGAACGGGATCGCTCGCGATCGCGGCGGGAACGTGCGCGACTCCGTACCACGGCACCGATACCTTCGCCGGGGGTTTGAGCGCCGACTACTACTACCCGTACCGCGCTCACCAGCAGCAGGTCGAGGTGCTGCTCACGCTGACGCTGCCGATCTCGTTTGGAGGTGCGGTCGGCGCGGCCAGCACGACGCTCACCCGCTACGCGGTGGCGGAGGCTCTGCCCGCGTCGGTACCGGCCATCAAAGCGAACACCCTCAGCTGCACAGGCGGCCAGGTCAACGCCCTGGGCGACGTGCTGGCCTCGAACGCGATCGCGCTCAGCGGCGGCTGCGCGCTGTATGCGCATCAGAACCCGACATCAGGCGCGTACTCCGGCCTCGGAAATGTGAGCGTCTATGCGAGCGGCCAAACGTGGGTGAATGGCGGCGGCACGTGCAGCGCCGGCGCCAACTCCGGCTCGACCAACGCCATCTGCGCCGACGGCTACGAGCTTTCCGGTCACACGACGACCGCGTGCGGCGGAGTCACGACCGAGTACCTTTCCGCCGCGAACGCCGCCATCAACTCCAACCCGTGCGGGGCAGGGGTCGGCGGACAGCCGGTGCCTCCGCTTTCTTCGATGCTTGCGCCTGACCCCAACGCAGATCCGGCCGCCATCTCGACACTGCAGGGCACCGGCGGCTCGGCGTGCTCGGCGGCCGGCGTCTATCCCAACATCGTTGCCGGCGGCATCACGTGGGGTACGGGCCAGGCGCCTGCGCCGACGAAGGACGCGGCGGGCTTCTGGCACTTCAAGCCCAGCTGCTACGGCTACCTCACGCTTGGCAACGTCGCGGGCGGCATCACAGCAAAGCAGATCGGCGCGGAGAGCGCGGTGCAGAACCACTTCATCACCGGCACACTCCCTGTGGCCAGCACCGCAGGCACGCTCCTCGTGGCGACGATCAACTCGCTGACCACCCCCAACAAGTTCGCCGGGCCTGCAGGCTGGACGTCCGCTGCCGAGATCGACAACCCCGCCGAGGGTCGCAGCGAGATCTGGTACTACCCCAACAACCCGGGCGGAATCAGCAGCGCCACCTTCACCATGAACCCGGCCACCGTCGGCGGCGCGGCACAGATCACCGAGTGGAACGGTGCGGCGACGATCGCGCCGTTGGACCAGACCGGGACGACGAGCATCAGCGTGCCCGCCTCTTCCGCGACCACCTCCACAGTCGGCGCGATGGCGCAGTCTGGCGAGCTCGTGATCACGAACATCGGGTTCAAGGTTGCGGCCGGCAACACCTACTCGCAGGGCGCCGGCTGGAACAGCATCGCCAAGGACAACATCTTTGGATTCGCGTCCGAGTACCGGCTGGACCTGCCGGCCGGCACGGCCAGCGAAACCTCAACGACCACCGTCGTGAGCAACTGGGCGAACGCCATGGCCACCTTCAAGCCCGCCTCGTCGGCGACTGGCGCGGTGCTCGATCCGGGCTTCTACTACTTCAACGGCTCCGGGTTCGCCGGCGGTGGCGGCGTCTGCCTCAACGGCGGGACCCTTCTCGCGCGCGACGTCACAATCGAGTTCGTCAACCAGGCAGGCTTCTCGTCAGGGACCTGTGCCGCGGGCGGCGGCGGCGGCTGCTCGACAGGGTCCTGCGACTTCGGCAGCGACCCCGCCGGGAGCCTGATCGACACTTCGTTCAGCTGGTTTGCCGCGCCATGCTCGCAGGATCCGAGCGCCAGCCCGCCCGACGCCAGCTGCCTTGGAGCCTCGAGCTGGTGTCCGACCGGCGACCGGTCCTGCTGGAACCTGCTGCTCTATCAACCCGCCTCCGCGACAGGTCAGATCGCGGTCACGGGCACTGTCGCCAGTCAATGGCTGCTGGGCTCGGTCTCGTGGTCGGGCACGTGCACCGACACCGTCAACGGCACCTCGACCATCGCAGGCTCCCTGGCCTGCGGCACCCTTTCGATCTCGGCGGGGGCGGGTGCCCGGACGGCGGTTGGCGGCGATTACGGAATCAGCACAGCCACCGTCGAGGCGATATTGGTGGAGTGATTCCAGGGCATTAAGTGCATCATTTGCTGCGCCAAATGAGCACCGAACCGGAGTCAGACTGAAAATGGCGACCTCTGGGCAGGTCGGCCGCCCACGCCGCAGCCGTCAGTACATCGTCATCGGCACAGTCCTCGCGGTGGTCGCATTCCTGGCCGCCGCGGGCCTGGCCAGCGCCCCGTACCTCTTCCCCGCCAGCCCACTCGGGACCAAGGTGGTGGTGGCGAAGAGCAACATCCCAGCGCGCACGCGCATCACCGCCGGCGACCTGACCTTGACCGCTGTCAACCCGGTCCCGCCAGAGTCCTTCACGAACATGTCGGCGGTCGTAGGCAAGGGCGCGCGGGTCGACATCCCGGCCGGTGAGCCGGTGACCTCAAACCTCATCGCCTCGGCGCCCGACCTCGTCAGCAGCAGCGACGTGACCTACCTGCCGATCCCGCAGGGCTACGTCGCCGTCGCCATCCCGACATCCGAGCAGGCCGGCGTCGCCGGCTATGTCCAGGTGGGCGACCGCATCTCGATCCTGGCGAGCCTCAACACGCAGGTCCTCGGGGCCAGCCCTGCGTTGCTGGCCGTGCGCACGGTCTTCCGCGACCTCATGGTCCTGCGGGTCGGACCCGCCACTACCGGGCAGAGCACCTCGCAGGTGAGCACCAGCCTGACGGTGCTGATGACTGCATGCGACTCGGAGTACATGTTCTGGCTGATCAACAACGCGACACTCAAGTACGAGCTCGAGTCCTATCACGACTACGGCGCCACGCCGACCAAGCCCGACCCCTCGTGCGATTCGGTCCTCGCCGCGAAGGGCGTCGGTCCGGCCGCGGTGAACAAGCGCTGGAGCTTCACGACTCCCTGAGCCAATGCCTTCCATAGCGATCGTCGTCGCGGTTGGCGCAGCCCTTGGGGTGGCTCTCGTCGTCTACGGGATCGTCGCCAGCAATCGCGAGGCGGGACTCGAGTCCGGCGTCGGTGCGCGCGTCACCTACCGGACGCTGGCTGACGTTCGCGAGCAACTGCGCCGGCGCTTCGAGCCCACCGGCGCCCCGGTTTGGGTCGCCGGTCCCAACACCAACGCTCTCGCTCGCGACCTGGCGAGCGCCGACCTGCAGCTGCGGCCTTATGAGTTCCGAATGCTCCAGATCGGCGCGGGGATCGCGCTGGCGCTGCTGGCATTCCTCCGCTTCAACGTCAGCTTCGCGGTTCCGGTGGCCGCGGTCATCGGCTACGTCCTCCCGGCCTTCTACCTGCGCAACCGGCGCGGGCACCGCCTCCACCAGTTCGACGACGAGCTGCCTCGTGCCATGGAGCTGATCGCCAACTCGATGAAGGCCGGCCAGTCGGTCGCTCAGTCGTTCACAGCGGTCGTTGAGAACGCCGGCGCGCCGGTCTCCGAGGAGTTCGGCCTGGCGCGCCGCGAGATCGAGCTCGGCGCGTCCGTCGAAAGCGCGTTGGGCAACATGGAAAAGCGCATGGGCAGCAGCGACCTGCGTCTGATGATCATGGTGATCACGATCCAGCACGCAGTCGGCGGCGACCTGCCCGCGATCCTCACGACGCTCGCCGACACCATGCGCCAGCGGCGCGAGATGCGAGAGGAGGTGCTGGCGGCGACAGCTCAGTCGCGTGCGTCGAGCGTGATCATCACGCTGCTGCCCCTGGCGGTCGCGACGTTCGGTTACTTTGTGCTGCCGGACTACTTCAGCCCGCTGTTCACCAACTTCCTCGGCTGGGTGATCCTCATCTTCGCGGCGCTGCTGCTGGGAACGGGGACGTTCATCATCCGCCGCATCACGGCGGTCCAATGAACACGATCCCTGTGCTGCTCGGCGTGATCGCCGCCGCCGGCGTGGCGCTCGTGGCGCTGGGAATGCGAGCTTCCAAGGCCACGGACGCCACGTCGCTGCTGCGCGAGCGCCTGATCCGGCAGGAGCTGGGCCTCGGCCAGAGCGCCATCGCGCTGCAGCTCGAGCGGCCGCTGGTCGAGCGCCTTGTCGACCCGCTGCGCAAGGCGGTCGCGCGCCAGGTGAACCGGTTGACTCCGGCGGCTCAGGCCGCGCGGTTCCAGCGCGAGCTCGACTTCATCGGCAACCCGTTCGGCCTGGATCCGGCGGGAGTGCAGACACTTCGCATCGCCGCCGCCGCCGGATTCGGCGCGGTTGGGACGGCGCTTGGCGTGCTGATCGGACAGCCACTGGCGGTGGTGCTGGGGCTCGTCGCCGGAGCGGTGCTCGGCTTCTACCTCCCGATGCTCTGGCTGCGCCAGCTCGTCAGCGACCGGCGCGGAGAGCTCGAGGCGGTGCTGCCGAACGCGCTGGACGTGATCGCCATCAGCATGGAGGCCGGCCTGGGCCTCGACCGCGCGCTGGAGCAGCTCGTCCGCCACCAGGAGGGGCCGCTGACGCTGCTGGTGGCGCGAGCCCTGCGCGAGATCGAGCTGGGCCGGCCGCGCGCTGATGCTCTGAACGAGATGGCAGAGGCGACCGGGGTCGAGGACTTCGCCGGCCTCGTGCGCTCGATCCTGCATGCGGAGCGCACCGGAGTGCCCATCGCTCGCACCATCGCCGCGCACGCCGCGCAGATGCGCGTCAAGCGCCGCCTGAAGATTCGTGCCGACGCTGCACGCGCCTCACTGAAGATTCTTCTGCCCACAGTCGGCTGCGTGTTTCCGACGCTGTGGCTGATACTCCTTGGCCCGGCGCTGATCGTGATCTTGAGTATCAACAGCCACTAAAGAAAGGGGTTCGTCTTTCGCTCCCGCCCGATGGTGGTGTCGGGCCCGTGACCGCTGTGCACGATCGTGTCGTCCGGCAGGGCCATCAGCCGTGTGCGAATCCCGTCGAGCAGCGCTTGCGCGTCGGAGTTGTGAAAGTCGGACCGCCCGACAGAGCCTGCGAACAGCGCATCCCCGGTGAACACGTGGCCTTCGATCTTCAGCGACACGCCGCCGGGGCTGTGTCCCGGCGTGTGCAGCACATCAAAGTCGAGCGAGCCCGCCCGGAACTTCTCGGATTCCGCGAGCGCGGTCACCGTCTCGATTGGCGGCAGCTGAACCGGGAACTGTCGCCGGAGCGGCTTCGACTCAGTGATGACCGAGCGTTCGGCGTCGTGCACCGCAACCGGGACCAGGCCGAGCTCCTGCAGGAGCAGAGGAAGTCCCGCGATGTGGTCGACGTCGGTATGCGTGAGCAGGATTGCTTTGATCTTCGCGCCGCGCTTCCTGACGAGGTCGACCATCACCTCCGGCTCGAGATTGGCGTCGATGATCACCGCGTCGTTTGTGTCCTCGTCCTCGACCAGAAACGAGTTGGTTCCGAACTGCCGGTCGACGGTGGGGTCGACGCGGAGACGCACTAAAGGGTCTTCCGAACGACGAAGTTGCGCTCTGTCTCGCGGTACGGCTCGAAGCCCGCGTTCTCGTACATCCGAAGCGAGCCGCGGTAATTCGCCTGCGCGGAGCTGTCCTCCTGGCGCCGCGGGTAAGCCTCTACAGCACGCAAGCCGCGCGCCTTCAACCTTTCGAGCGCGGCGTCGAGCAGCTTTGTCGCCACCCCATGCCCGCGGTACGGAGCGGCGATGACGAAGCATGCAATCGAGCCCACGCCCGAGTGCTCGGCGGCATCGAGCTTCAGCTTCATCATCACGCCGCTGAGCCGCGTGGTCTCGCCGTAGTTGCACCATCCCACCGGCTTGCCGTCGACGTAGGCGAGCAGGGCGGTGACGCGGCCGTCGCGGATCATCGCCTGCATGTCCGTGCGGTTGTCGACGCCGGTGCGCTCCGACCACTCCTCGTCGGTGTGGTCGCGGTGGGTCTCCATGCAGTAGCACGACTGCCACGCCGGGAAATCGCGAAACGCGCTGTGGTCGAAGAAGTCCAGGTAGTCGGCGACACGCTCGGGCGTGACATCGCGCACGTCGATCTCGCCGATCTCCGGCAGCCGTTTGAGCTCAGCCCGCGCCGACGGGTCCACAGCGAGGCGGAGCCCGCGGAGGATGCCCTCGCCCTCGGACTCGTAGAGGTTGCCGGCCAGCGGAGTGGCGTCCCAGGAGAGAGTCACCAGCGACCCGCCGTTATCGGGCACCACCTCCCAGACGAGCAGGTGCGGCGGCAGCGCGGCCAGGTTGGGGGCGAACAGGAGCCTGGTGCGCAGCTCGAGCCGCCGCGGCGGATCTGCCTCCACGACGTCCGCCTCCTCAGCAAACTCGCCGCCGGCCTTCCAGACCACGCGCTCGCCGGTGGCAAAGGTGCCATCGACGTCCAGCAGGAAATACCAGTCGTTCCTTCCCTGCTTCGTGATCTCCTGCCACACCACGTCGGGCGAGGCGTTGACGTGAAGCTCGTGCTTCTTCCTGGTCAAGACGCTTCGCGGCCAACCGTGTGCACGTCGCGTACGCCCTCGATCTTCTCCATCAGGCGCGAGAGCTGCGCCAGCGAGTCGATCTCCACAGTCGCGGACACGACAGCGGTCTTGTCCTCGTGCACCTTCACCTCCAGCGATGACATGTTCACGTGGTTCTCGGCGATGACGGTGGCGATGTCACGCATCAGGCCTTGACGGTCGTACGCCTGGATCTTGATGGCCACCGGGTAGAGGTGGTTTGCGCCAACGTCCCAATCAACTGGCACCACGCGAGCCTGGTCCTGCGCGTTGATCGCGTTCATACAGTCGGCGCGGTGCACAGTGACTCCGCGGCCGCGGGTCGTGTAGCCCACGATCGGATCGCCTGGGACCGGCTGGCAGCACGGCGCGATCTTGGTGAGCAGGCCGGTCACTCCGCGCACCAGCACCCGCGGAATCGGCTGCACGCTGGGTATGAGCGGGATCGATCGCAGGTCGGTGCCGGCGCCGCCGGAGCTGATGGCCATGCGCATCACGACCGAGTGCGGGGACAGATCGCCGTAGCCGATTGCGGCGAGGAAGTCGTCGGCGGTGGCGAACTTGTGCACCCCAGCGATCTCTGCAAGCTTGTTCTCAGGCAGCTCGGCGAGCTCCACGCGATGCATGCGGTGCAGCTCTTTGTCGAGCAGGTCGCGGCCCTTCGCGACGTTCTCGTCGCGCCGCTGACTCTTGAACCACTTCCTGATGCGCTCCTTGGCGGACGCGCTCTTGACGAAGCCCAGCCAGTCACGGCTCGGCCCGTGCGGAGCCTTGGTGGTCACGATTTCGACGATCTCGCCGTTGTTGAGCTCGTAGTCGAGCGGCACCATGCGGCCGTTGACCTTGGCGCCGACACATCGGTGACCGACCTCGGTGTGGATGCGGTACGCGAAATCCACCGGCGTCGAGCCCGCCGGAAGGTTGAGCACGTCGCCCTTGGGCGTGAAGACGTAGACCTCGTCCTGGAAGAGGTCGATCTTCACCGTGTCGACGAATGACTCGGCGTCCCCCACCTCGGTCTGCCACTCGAGCAGGCTGCGCAGCCACGACAGCTTCTGGTCGAAGCTCGCGGCTTTGCCGCCCTCTTTGTACGTCCAGTGCGCTGCGACGCCGAACTCGGCGACGCGGTGCATCTCCTGCGTGCGGATCTGGATCTCGATCGGCTCGCCGGTGTGAGCGATCACCGTCGTGTGCAGCGACTGGTAGCCGTTCGACTTCGGCATCGCCACGTAGTCCTTGAATCGCCCTGGCACCGGCTTCCAGAGCGAATGCACGACGCCGAGCACGCCGTAGCAGTCGCGCACGCTGTCTACGAGGACCCTGATCGCGGACAGGTCGTAGATCTCAGTGAAGTCTTTCTGGTCGCGCGTCATCTTCTGCCACACGGAGAAGATGTGCTTGGGCCGGCCCGTGATGTCGGCGGTGATTCCCACCTTCTCGAGCTCGCGGGCGAGGATGTCACTCAGGTCGGTCACCAGCTGCTCGCGCTCGTGACGCTTGCGCGCGATCCGCTTCGCCACGTCCTCGTACGCGTCGGGCTCGAGGTTGCGGAACGCGAGGTCCTCGAGCTCCCACTTGATCTGCCCGATGCCGAGCCGGTGCGCCAGTGGCGCGTAGATGTCGAGCGTCTCGCGTGAGATCTTTCGGCGCTTGACCTCGGGCAGCGGGTCGAGCGTGCGCATGTTGTGCAGCCGGTCGGCGAGCTTGATGAGGACCACGCGGAGGTCCTCGGCCATCGCGACCATCATCTTGCGGATGTTCTCCGCCTGCTGCTGCTGATCCGAGCGCAGCGAGATGCGGCCCAGCTTGGTCACGCCGTCGACCAGGCGGGCGACCTCGGGACCGAACTCCTCCTCCACCGCCTCCGACGTGAGCGGCGTGTCTTCGACCGTGTCATGAAGAAGGGCCGCCGCGAGCGTTTCGGCGTCGAGCTCGAGATCGGCCAGGATGGCCGCCACCTCCATCGGGTGGTTCACGTACTCCTCGCCTGACAGGCGCCGCTGCCCGGCGTGGGCGGCGAGCGCCCGTTCGTAGGCCCGCCTGACGATCTCCTGGTCCTTGCGATCCAGGTGGTCGGCAATCCGAAGGAGCTCAGAGACGGTCATCGAGGCTGGTGCTGAGTTTAGGAGAGCCACGTGCTTACCAAGTCTGAGTCCGTGATACCCACTCTTAGAATTTCGAAGCGCGATGGCACTGCGGGCTTCGTTCGCCATGAGGATCGGCTTTTCAGTTGCGGCCGGGGTGCTGATCCTGGCCGGGGCTTCGATGAACGTCGCGGGACGCTCCGGAGCCGATGTGCTCGTGCCTGCGATCGCCGGCCTCATGGCGGCGGCGGCCGGCGCCGCCTACTCGGAATGGACCATCGCCGGGCCGGCGGCGATCGGAGCGCTCCTGGTCGCGTTTCTGTCGGTGCACTTCAACTTCACCGACCAGTCCCTGCCCTACGAGCTCGGCGGCCTGTTGCTGCTGGGGCTTGGGGGCGTCACCGGGGTCACGGCCTACCGCAGCTTCAACGACGCGCTGGAACGCGACCACGACTCGCTGGCCGATGTGCAGTCGCAGCTGGAGGAGAAGCACCGCGCCTTCATGGCGGCAACCCAGGACGCTGAAGGCGTCGCGCAGCCCGGCGACGCCGCGACGCTGACGGCGCGGCTCGCGCAGCAGCTCGGTGCGACGTTCGCATGCAACTACCTCGTGTCCGCCGATGGCAAGCAGTACGTGCCCCAGCCACCCGGGGTTGGTCTGGGCCGGCTGCACCCTCAGGCGGTGACGCGCGGTGCACCGAACGCAGGGCCGCTGCTGGGATCCATCGACTCGGCCAAAGAGTTCGTCGGCGCCGACAAGTCGGGCCTTACAGAGCTCGTGAACTACGTGCCCGACGAGCTGGCCGTCGACGGCCTGCTCGCGCTGCCCATGCCGATCGGCGATCGCGTGGGCGGCTTCGTGCTCCTCGGCAACAAGCCGGGCGGCTTCACCGACGATGACCGGCGCCTCGGCATGACGCTGATCCGCCGCGCCGGCACCCTGCTGGCGAGCGCCCACGCGGTCGCCTTGAGCCAGCGGGAGTCCGAGCGCTACACGTTCATGAACGAGCTCGTGACCGAGGCGTCCGGCAAGACAGTGCAGCAGGTCCTCTCCCTCGTGCTCGATCGCATCGGCCGGGTCGTGCGCTTTGACTCCGGCCGCGTCGCCCTGTTCCAGCCCGACGACACCTTCGTCTTCATCGACGGGCAGGGCGGGGCTGCACCGGTCGAAGGCCCTATGCAGCGAGTGCGCAAGGGCGAGATCGTAATTCGCAGCCACGCGGCGGCCGAGGATGGGGTGTTCAGCGGGATCACGCCCAGCACCACCGCGGGCACGGTGAATGAGCTCCTCGCTCCAATCGGCGGCAGGGACGGCGTGCTCGGCGCCATCTGCCTGGGCCGTAACGCGACCACCGGGTTCAACCAGCAGGATGCGTCCGCGCTGGAGGAGCTCGGCTCGATGGCCGGCGTCGCGGTCGAGAACTCGCGCATTCTCGCGACGGTCACGGGCCAGGCCTCGAAGCTCGACACCGCGCTCGACGCGCTGGGCGAGATCTCGCAGGCGCTGACCACGGTCACGCAGGGCTCGAAGGTGCTCGAGCAGAAGACGCTCGAAACGGCGGCGCGAGTCACAGGCGCGAGCGCGGGACTGCTGACACGGACGACTCCCGAAGGCACACAGCACGTGATCATGTCGCTCGGCTTCCCCACCGAGGTCGAAAAGATGGAGTTCGACAACGGCCAGGGCATCATCGGCGCCGTGATGCTCAGTCAGGGCGTCACCGCGCTCGCCGACACGAGCGCCAGCTTCGACCTCAGCTCACCGCCGGACCTCAAGGCATACGGACTGCGCTCGGCGCTCTGCACGCCGATGCTCGAGGACGGCCGGCTGTGGGGCACGCTCACCGTGTTCGACGTGCGTCCGCGTGAATGGACTGGAGACGACCAGCGCGTGCTGTCGACGCTGGGCAACCAGGGTGTCGTCGCGGTCCGCAACGCCGAGCTGTACGACGACAACCAGCGAAGCATCTGGGAGCTCAAGAACCTGCAGGAGGCGCTGCAGGCGGCCACCTCCACACTCGACCTCAACCAGGTTCTGCAGCAGGTGCTGGCCGGCGCGGCCAAGGCCTCATCCGCGCAGATCGGGTGTCTGGCGCTGGACGAAAGCGGACGGCTCATTCTGAAAGGAGGCTTTGGCACCGACTCCAAAACGGCCGAGAAGCTCGCGCTGCAGCTCGGTGGCGACATCTGCAAGCAGGTGATGACGACCAAGCAGCCCTTCATGGAGGCGATGGAGCGCAAGCCCGGGACCGACAGCCCGCTCAATCCACGCGCGGTTCTGTGCGTGCCGATCACGCTCCGCGGCACGCCGCTGGGCGTCCTGTTCCTCGCCAACTACCAGGTGGGCCGCGTGTTCAGCAACGACCACCGCAACCTCGTCACCGAGCTGGCGACGCAGGCAGCAGTGGCCATCGACAACGCTCGATTGTTCAAGGACCGCGAAGAGGTCATCCTGTCAGCCCTCGAAGCGCTGGCGAACGCGGTCGACGCGCGCGACCCTTACACGGCAGGCCACTCGCAGCGGGTGACGCAGTACGCGCTGATGATCGCGCGCCAGATGAAGTACTCACCGAAGGACCAGGGCGCGTGGGTCCGCCTCGAGCGCGGTGTGCGGCTGCACGACATCGGCAAGATCGGCGTGCCGGATGCGGTGCTGCAGAAGCCTGGGAAGTTGACGGACGAGGAGTTCGCCAAGATGAAGGCGCACACGACCGTCGGCTTCAACATCCTTAGCGGCCTCAAGATGCTGACCGACGAGCTCGTGATCGTGCGCTCGCATCACGAGCGCTATGACGGCAAGGGCTATCCCGACCGCAAGAAAGGCGACGACCTGCCGATCTTCGCGTGGATCGCCAGCGCGGCCGACGCGATCGACGCGATGACCTCGGACAGGCCTTACCGCAAGGGAATGTCGCTGGAGGTCGCGATCGACCAGGTCCGCCAGGGCGCCGGCACGCATTTCCACCCGGACGTCGCCGAGGCGGTGCTGGACGCGGCGCACAACGGCACGCTAAAGCTGATCCCGCAGGAGTCGTTCTTCAAAGACGCTCCGGCGATCGGGGCCTTCGAGAACCCGCTGCCCGACGATCCACGGCCAACGGCACGAATGAAGGGCCCGACGCAGGGGTAGCCTCTCAGTACGCCTTCGCGAGCGCGACCCGAAGCGTTGCCGGCCTTCCGCACACAAAGCAGTTGCCTGACGGCCTGGTGTCCTCGTCGATGGTGCGGATGGTCACGCCGCCCGCGTCGGTCTTGACACGCGCCTCCTCGGCCTCGTCACCGCACCACTGCACCCAGACGAAGCCTCCTCGGTCGCGGAAGTGGGCGATCACCTCGTCCAGCGTGCCGAGCTCGAACGTGTTCGCTCGCTGAAATGCCTGCGCGCGCTCGAAGAGCCGTGTCTGGAACTTTTGCAGCTCGCCCCCGAGCGCCTGCGCCAGGCCCGCGGCCGGCAGCGCACGCTTCTCCCGCGAAAGCCGGTCCACCAGCTCGACCTGACCTGCATCGGCGTCCCGCCCGCCGACGTTCAGGCGAAGAGGAACCCCCTTCAGCTCCCAGTGCGCATATTTGTCGCCTGGCCTCTCATCGCGCCAGTCGACGCGGGAGCGAATGCCTGCCGCCTTGAGCTCGGGCGCCCAGCTGTTGATGAACTTCTCCACCTTGGCTCGGCCTTCCGAGTCGCGGAAGATCGGCACGACCACCACCTGCACCGGTGCGACCTTCGGTGGAACGATCAGGCCCGAGTCGTCGCCGTGCGCCATCACGATGGCGCCGACCATGCGGGTGCTGATGCCCCACGAGGTGGAGTAGCACAGCTCGCGCTCGTTGTCCTTGTTGGAGAACGAGATGTCGTAGGCGCGCGAGAAGTTCTGCCCGAAGTAATGCGACGTGCCCATCTGAAGAGC
>WNGI01001821.1_pt1 | contig 20849 bp, 17 predicted proteins | sample 5400621 | NCBI WGS metagenome assembly WNGI01 (sample SAMN13153374, study PRJNA577476) | soil metagenome | isolation source: 20 cm soil or saprolite under Garry oak tree replicate 1 | place: USA:California | collected 2016-06-15
CCGGCTGCCCCGTGACGCGCGCGTGGAGATCGACGCGATCGCGGTCAAGGCGTAACGCGGGGGCGGATCGGGCCTGGTGGCCTGACTGGTCTTCAAAACCAGCTGGGGTTCGAATGAGCCTCGGTAGGTTCGATTCCTACACGCTCCCGCCACGCCCGCCGCGCCTGCCGCAAATGCGGCGCCCGGTGCCGCAAAAACGCCCTATCACTCACCGCCCCGCGGCCCCATCATAGAAGGGTATGCACCTCCCGCCGCTCTCCATCCGGGTAAAGCTTCCCCTCCTCATCGGCGCCTTGTTGCTCGCGGTGGCCGCCTCGTTCTCGTTGTCGGCCTACCGCGGCGTGAGCCAGGCGTCCGTGGTCACGGCGAGCGACCGCCTGGGGAGCGTTACCACCCAGATCGCCCGGCTCCTGGAGACCTCCGCGTCTCAGCTCCTCACCAACGCGCGCGCCGAGGCCGACAGTCCCGCGATCCGGGCGTTCCTGCAGTCCCCTACGCCGCGGGCGCGCGCTGCGGCGCTCGCCGCCATGCGGCCGAGGGGCCCTGCGGCGCAGCAGATCGCCGACGTCGAGCTGGTGACCACCGGCGGCGCGCGCCTCCTGTCGCTCAGCGATAGCGCGGCCCCCCCCGCTCGCGCCGGCGTGCCGGCCGCGAGCCCCGAGATGGTCCAGACCGGCAGTCGCTCGGACTCCGGGGTGATCCGGCCGTTCGAGGTGGTCGGGGATTCCGTTCGATACGCGGTGGTGGCGCCGGTGAAACAGGGCGGCCGCATCCTGGGGTATCTCGTTCAGGTGCGCCACCTGACGAGCTCGGCGCGCGGTCGGGGGCAGCTCAACCAGTTGATCGGCCCCGGCGCCAGGCTCTACGTGACGAACTCGTCGGGAAACCTGTGGACGGACCTGGCGGCGCGCGTCCCCCCGCCGTCACCGCCCCTCGATCTGCAGCGCGCGGCCGCCGGGGTCGTCCAATACGCTCGGCCGGGCACCGGTGGGGTGATCACCCCCCGGTTGCAACGGCTCACGGGCGCCGCCGAGGCGGTCGCGGCCGGCGATTACTCGCGGCAGGTGCGCGTGGAGCGTCGGGACGAGCTCGGCCGGCTGGCCGAGGCGTTCAACATCATGTCGCAGCACGTGCGGGACTCGCAGCAGCGGTTGGAAACGCAGGTGCACGAGCTGCAGGCCACGCGCTCGCGCCTCGAGCAGCTGGTGAGTGCCAGCGATGCCATGATCTACGCCAGCCGCGTCGCCGGGGACGCCACCGTGCCCGAGTACGTGAGCGAGAACATCAGCCGGATCACCGGCTACGAGGCGCCGGAGGCGCTGCGCCCGGACTGGTGGAGCGGCAACGTTCACCCCGAGGACCGGGAGCGCGTCCGCGGCGAGATGGCGGAGCAGTTTGGCGCCGGGCAATTCACGATCGAGTACCGCTTCCGGCACAAGGACGGATCGTACCGCTGGATCCTCGACGAGGGGCGCGTGCGGCATGACGCGACGGGACACGCGGTGGAAGTGGTCGGCGCCTGGATCGACATCACCGAGCGCAAGCAGCTCGAGACGCAGCTGCGCCAGGCGCAGAAGATGGAGGCGATCGGCCAGCTCGCGGGCGGGGTCGCCCACGATTTCAACAACGTGCTGACCGCCATCGCCGGCAACGCCGAGCTGCTGCAGGAAGCGCTCCCCGCGGGCGACCCGAAGCGGGAGCATATCGAAGAGATCCGCTCGGCGGCCGGCCGGGCGGAGTCGCTCACGCGCCAGCTCCTCGCGTTCAGCCGCCAGCAGGTGCTGCAGCCGCGGGTGCTCGAGCCGAATCGCGTCGTCGCGGGGATGGAAAAGATGTTGCGGCGCCTCATCGGCGAGGACATCGACCTTGTGTGCGTGCTGCCGGCCGACGTGGGTCGGGTCGTCGCCGACCCCAGCCAGATCGAGCAGGTGATCCTGAACCTCGCCGTGAACGCCCGCGACGCGATGCCCACCGGCGGCAAACTCACCATCGAGTCGGGGAACGCGGAGTTCGATGCGGCCTACGCCCGCGCGCACGCGCCGGCGGTCCCGGGCCGCTTCGTGATGCTCGCCGTCAGCGATTCGGGGGCGGGGATGTCCCCCGAGGTGCAGGCGCGCGTCTTCGAGCCGTTCTTCACCACCAAGGCGCCGGGCAAGGGCACCGGCCTGGGGCTCGCCACCGTGTACGGGATCGTGAAACAGAGCGGCGGATTCATCTGGGTGTACAGCGAGCCCGGCCAGGGAACGACGTTCAAGATCTACCTGCCGCGGGCGAGCGACGACCAACGCCCGGCGGCATTGTCGGTGGCGCAGCGGGACGTGCGCGGGGGCGACGAGGTCGTCCTCCTCGTGGAGGACGAAGCGCCGGTGCGGCGCGTCGCCCTGCACGCGCTGCAACGCTATGGCTACACGGTGCTCGAGGCGGCGCTCCCGTCCGAGGCCCTCACGATCTGCCGAGACCACGCCGGCCGCATCGATCTCGTCGTGACGGACGTCGTGATGCCGGGGATGAGCGGGCCGGACCTCGTGCAGCAGCTGCTCGTGATGCGGCCGGGGCTCAAGGTGCTTCTCAGCTCCGGCTATCCCGGCGAGGCGATCGCGCACCGCGGGGAGCTGCTCGCCGGCGTGGCGTTCCTGCCCAAACCGTTCACGCCGGTGGGACTCGCGCGGAAGGTTCGCGAGGTGCTCGATGCACCGTCTCCTGAGGCGCAACGCCCCCCGGTGCGTTAAGTTGGCCTCTCCTCCGGGAGGGTCGTCATGGCGGGTATCCGCTGGGCGCGCCTGCAGGTGGATGCCAACATCCGGCTCCGCCGTGGCGCCTGGTACAAGGTCTTGGGCGAGGAGGGCTTCGACCTCATCATCGAGGTGAACCGGAAGCCCGTGCGCGCCCTGCGTGCCCTGTTCGAGGTGCGCGACCGCCCGGTACCCCGCTGGTCGGTCGTCACCTCCGCGCCGGGTAAGAAGACCCCCATGGCCGCGATCTACGCCGTGTGTCCCAGCTGTAACGAACGCGCGAACCTCAAGGGGAAGCCCAAGCGGTTGACGTGCCCGCACTGCCGCTCCGAGTTCGACATCGCTTGGGACGAAACGTACCTGCGATCGCTCTGATTCATGCGCTGGTGATCTGCAACCCGGCCGCGGGCCGCGGGCTAGCCCGGCGGCACGCGCCCCGCGTCGCCCGCGCGTTTCGGGCGCAGGGCTGGACGGTGGACGTCGCCGAGACCGAGGGCCCCCGGCACGCCACCCGCCTCGCGGCGGCCGCGGCCGCGCGCGGCGTCGAGCGGGTGATCGCGCTGGGCGGGGACGGCACCGTCCACGAGGTCGCCAACGGCCTGCTGCAGGCCGGCAGTCGCGCCCTGTTCGCGGTCATCCCGGTCGGCTCGGGGAACGATTTCGCCAAGCTCACCGGGACGCACCCGCACCGGCACGACGTTGAGCGGGCCGTGGCCAAGATCGTGACCGCGACGCCGCGCCGCTTCGACGCGGGGCGGGTCTTCGACGAGTACTTCGTCAACAGCATGGGCTTCGGGTTCGGGCCGGCCGTGGTCCGCACCCGCAACGCGATGCCCGCGTTGCGCGGCTTTCTCTCCTATCTCATCCCGGTGCTGCGGAGCTTCGCCAGCTACCGCCCCGTGCGCCTGGACGTGCGGGCCGCGGAGCATCGGGAAACCGGGAACTTGATGATGCTCGAGGTGTGCAACGGGACGACGGCGGGAGGCGACTATCGCTTCGCGCCGGAGGCCGACCCCGGCGACGGCCGCCTCGACGTCTGTTTGATCCGCGCCGTGTCGCTGCCGCGCTTCCTCCTCGCGATTCCGCGGGTGATGCGCGGCACGCACGGAGCGATGCGGGAGGTCGCGTCGTTCCGCACGCGGAGCCTGACGATCCGCGGCGAGGGGCCGCTGCTCCTGCACCTCGACGGCGAGCTGCGGGCGCCGGGAGCGACCGAGTGCACGGTGACCGTGGAGCCAGGATGCCTGAACGTGCTGGTGGCGCGGTGAGGCGGACGGTCGGACGAGCCTGCCCCGAGCGGAGCGAGGGGGACGGCCGGACAACGACAGCATGCTCGCTGCTCGTTGTCCTTCTGTCTATCAGTCCGACCGTCCGAGTGTCCGGCCAAGTCGTCGCGCCCGGCGCGCAGGTCGTCCCCACCGACACGGCGCATCGCATCGGCCCGGGGGGCGCCTTCTGGCGCTCGCTGCTGCTCCCCGGCTGGGGCCAGGCCGCCACGGGCCGCCACGTCTCCGGGGCGTTGTTCACCACGTGGGAAGGCGTCACCGCGATGATGACGCTCAAGGCGCGCCGCGAAGCGAACTACCTGAGCCGGATCGGCGCGACGGGGCTGAAGCTCAAGCGTCAGGAAGTGCAGGACTGGACCGTGCTGTGGGTGTTCAACCATCTCTTCGCGGGCGCCGAGGCGTACGTCGCCGCCCACCTCCAGGACTTCCCCAGGGATCTGCGGATCCAGGCCGTGCCCGGCGGCATCGGCGTCACGCTGCCGCTGCCGCGGCCATGAACGCGGCGCCCCTCGGCGTCTTCGACTCCGGCATCGGGGGCCTGACCGTCGCCCGGGCGCTGTTCGAGCGGCTGCCCCACGAAGCGGTGCTGTACTTCGGGGATACCGCCCGCGTCCCCTACGGCCCCAAGTCGCCCGAAACGGTGCGCCGCTACAGCGCGGAAATCCTCGCCTATCTGCTTGACCGCGGCGTCAAGGCGGTCGTCGTCGCCTGCAACACGAGCACGGCGCACGCGCTCGACCATCTGCGCGCGCGCGCGCCGGTCCCGGTGGTCGGCGTCATCGAGCCCGGCGCTCGGGCTGCGGCGGCCGCGACGCGGTCGGGAACGATCGGGGTCATCGGCACCGCGGGCACCGTGGCGAGCGGCGCCTACGAGCGGGCGATCAAGGCCGTGCGCCCCGACGCAACGGTCGTGTCGCAGGCCTGTCCGCTGTTCGTCCCGCTCGTCGAAGAGGGCTGGTTCGATCATCCGGCGGCCGAGTTGATCGCGCGTGAGTACCTGCAGCCGCTGAGCCGCGCCGGCGTCGATGTGCTGGTGCTGGGCTGCACGCATTATCCGCTGCTCAAGCCGCTGCTGCAGCGCGTCCTGGGGCCGGGCGTCCGGCTCATCGACAGCGCGGACGAGACCGCCGCCGCGGTGGAGCGCGAGCTCGCGGCGCAGGGCCTCGCCGCGCCCGGGGCCAAGCGCCCCGAGCACGCGTTCGTCGTTTCCGACGACGAGCCGCGGTTCCGGCGCGTGGGCGAGCGCTTCCTCGGCGAGCAACTGAAAACGGTGACGGTGGTACCGCTGGGATGATCTACGGGGAAAAAGTCTTGAGCTCGATCGCGTCCGGCGTCACCACCGCGTAGCGGTAGCCGTCCAGCCACGCCCCGGGATTGAGGTACGCACGCCCGTCGGGCAGGCGCTCCACACAGGGGCGATGCGTGTGGGCGAGGACGACCAGCCCCAGCTCGCGGCGCCGCTCCAGCAGCGCGCGCGCGTAGGCGGCTTGCGCGCGCGCCGCGCGGTCCAACACCGCCGGGTCCCGGGTATTGTCCGCGAGCTTGCCGCTCAGTTTGGCGGCGATCCAGAATCCCACGTCCGGGTGCAGCTTGCGAAACACCCAGATGGTGAGCGGGTGGCGGGTGACGCGGTGGAGCAGGGCGCCGCTCCAGTGTTGCTCGGTCAACCCGTCGCCGTGCGCGACGTACGCGCGCCGGCCGGCCACCTCGAGCTCGGTCTCGCCCGCGTAGAAGGCGATCCCCAGGTCGTGGCGGAGGAAGTCGCCGCCCCAGCGGTCGTGGTTGCCGCCGATGAAGGTGATGGTGACGCCGCGGGCGCGGGTCTGCTGCAATCGGGCGACGCTCGCGAAGTGCTTGCGGGGCACCACGGCGCCGTACTCGAACCAGAAATCGAACAGGTCGCCGTTGATCAGCAGGTGGTCGCCCGGTTGCGGCACTCGATCGAGGAACGCGTGGAACGCCGCCTCCGTGGCCTGGGGCACCTGGCCCAGGTGGGCGTCCGCGACCACGAGGCACCGGGCGGCTGGCACGGACACAAGCTAAGAAAGGCGACGGAACGGCGGAAGGACGGAAAGCCGATGTGGGGACCTGCCACCCCCTTCCGTCCTTCCGTCTTTCCGCCGCCTTGTCGTAGATTGCCTACGTCATGCCGACCACACGCGACAAGACCGTCGGCGCTACGCCGATCGCGGCGCCCGCGCCCCGCATGCCCGTCGTCCCCTCTTCGGGCGACCGCGGCGTCGAGGTGCACCGCCGGCCGCCCCGCAATCCCGGCGCCGCCCTGGACCTGGACTGGGCGCTGGCGGTGCGCGTCAACCGCAGTGCGGTCGAGCGCCGCGCGGCGACGCTGCCCACCCGGCGCACCGTGAAGAAGCAGTGGCAGGCGGCGTGGTTGCTCCGCGCCGTGACCTGCATGGATCTCACGACCCTCCAGGGCGACGACACGCCGGGAAACGTCCGGCGGTTGTGCGCCAAGGCGCGGCGCCCCATCCGCGACGACCTGATCGAGGCCCTGGGCGTCGGCCACCTCGGCCTCACCGTCGGCGCGGTGTGCGTGTACCACCAGCTCGTGCCGACGGCAGTCGAGGCGCTGGCGGGATCCGGGATTCCCGTCGCCGCGGTCTCGACCGGCTTCCCCGCCGGGTTGAGCCCGTTCCGCCAGCGCGTGGAGGAGATCCGCGCGTCGCTCGAGGCCGGCGCCCGGGAGATCGACGTCGTGGTCACGCGCGGGCACGTGCTCACCGGCGCCTGGGAAGCGCTCTACGACGAGGTGCAGGCGTTTCGCGAGGCGTGCGGCGACGCCTGCCTCAAGGTGATTCTCGGCACGGGCGAGCTCGCGACCCTCACCAACGTGGCGCGCGCCAGCCGGGTCGCGATGCTGGCGGGGGCGGACTTCATCAAGACGTCGACGGGGAAGGAAGCGGTGAACGCGACGCTGCCGGTCGGCATCGTGATGGTGCGCCAGATCCGGGCGTTCCACGAGCGCAGCGGTATCGCGGTCGGGTTCAAGCCCGCCGGCGGCATCCGCGCAGCGAAGCAGGCGCTCGAGTACCTCTATCTAATGAAGGAAGAGTTGGGCAACCCCTGGCTGCGCCCGGCGCTGCTGCGCCTCGGCGCCAGCGCCCTGCTCACCGACATCGAGCGCCAGCTCGAGCACTTCGCCACCGGACGCTACTCGGCGGCGTACCGCCACCCGATGCCCTGAGCCCCCCCGCCCCCCCACATGAATCATCCCACGGGCATCAGCGAGATCTTCGAGACGATGGAGTACGGGCCGGCACCGGAGACCGATCAGCCGGTCCTGGAGTGGCTTGCCCGTCACGGCGGCGCGTTCGGGCTGTACGTGGGCGGCCGGTGGGTGCCGGGGCAGGACGGGCGCAGCTTCGACGTCATCAACCCGGCGACGCGCGCCACGCTCACCCGGGTCGTCCAGGCCGGCGCAGCGGATGTGAACGCCGCCGTCGCCGCCGCGCGAGCGGCCTTCCCCGCCTGGGCGGGCCTCGCCGGCCACGCCCGGGCGCGCCACCTCTACGCCCTGGCGCGCGCGGTGCAGAAACATTCCCGGCTGCTCGCCGTGCTCGAGAGCCTCGACAACGGCAAGTCGATCCGCGAGACCCGCGACATCGATATTCCGCTCGTCGCTCGCCACTTCTACCATCACGCCGGCTGGGCGCAGCTGCTCGAAACGGAATTCGCCGGCTACGGTCCCGCGGGCGTCGTCGGCCAGATCATCCCCTGGAACTTCCCGCTGCTGATGGTGGCGTGGAAAGTCGCTCCGGCGCTCGCCGCGGGCTGCACCATCGTCTTGAAGCCCGCCGAGTTCACGCCGCTCACCGCCCTGGCGTTCGCCGAGCTGGCGCACGCGGCCGGCCTGCCGCCGGGCGTCTTGAACGTGATCACCGGCGACGGCGAGACGGGGAAGCTGCTCGTCGAGCATCCCGACGTGGACAAGATCGCCTTCACCGGCTCGACGGAGGTGGGGCGACACATCCGCCAGGCGACGGCGGGCACCGGCAAGAAGCTGAGCCTCGAGCTGGGCGGGAAGAGTCCGTTCATCGTCTTCGAGGACGCCGATCTCGACAGCGTCGTCGAGGGCGTCGTCGACGCGATCTGGTTCAATCAGGGGCAGGTCTGCTGCGCGGGCTCGCGGCTGCTGGTGCAGGAGGGCGTGGCGGCGCCGCTCATCGGCAAGCTGCGGGCGCGGATGGAGAAGCTGCGCGTGGGCTCACCGCTCGACAAAGCGGTGGACATGGGCGCGATCGTGGCGCCCGTGCAGCTCGAGCGCATCCGCGGCCTCGTGGAAAAGGGGGTCGAGGAGGGCGCGCAGATGTGGCAGCCGTCGTGGGCGTGCCCCACCGACGGCTATTTCTATCCGCCGACCCTGTTCACCGACGTGGCGCCGTCGGCGACGATCGCCCAGGTCGAAATCTTCGGACCGGTGCTGGTGTCCATGACCTTCCGGACGCCGGCGGAAGCCGTCGCCCTCGCCAACAACACGCTGTTCGGGCTGGCCGCGAGCGTGTGGACGGAGAACATCAATCTCGCCCTCGACATCGCGCCCAAGATCAAGGCGGGCGTCGTGTGGGTGAACTGCACCAACCTCTTCGACGCGGCCGCCGGGTTCGGGGGCTACCGCGAGTCGGGATTCGGGCGCGAGGGGGGGCGGGAGGGGATGTGGGAGTATTTGAAGCCGGCGTGGGAAGCGAACGCGGAACGCGGAACGCGGAACGAACCCGTCGCCACTGTTCCGCGTTCCGAGTTCCCAGTTCCGCGTTCAGGGGAGGTCCCCGAGATTGACCGGACTCCCAAGCTCTTCATCGGCGGCAAACAGGTCCGGCCCGACCAGGCCTACAGCCGCCAGATCGTCGGACCGGGCGGCCAGGTCGTCGGAGAGGTGGGGGAAGGGAACCGCAAGGACATCCGCAACGCAGTAGAGGCGGCCCACGCCGCGGCGGGGTGGGCGCAGGCGACGGGCCATGTGCGCGCCCAGATCCTGTATTACATCGCCGAAAACCTCGCGCCGCGGCAGGCGGAATTCGCGGCGCGCATCGCCGCGATGACCGGTGGGGGCGCCGACGCGGCGCGTCGCGAGGTCGAGGCCGCCATCGCCCGGCTGTTCACCTACGCCGCCTGGGCCGACAAATGGGACGGCGCCGTGCACCAGACGCCGGTCCGGGGCGTGACCCTCGCGATGAACGAGCCGATCGGCGTCGTGGGGGTCGCCTGTCCGGCCGACTACCCGCTGCTCGGCTTCGTCTCCCTCGTCGCCCCGCTCGTCGCCACCGGGAATACCGTCGTCGTCGTCCCGTCGGAGCCGGCGCCGCTGTCGGCGACCGACCTGTACAGCGTGCTCGAGACATCGGATCTCCCCGCCGGCGTGATCAACATCGTGACCGGCGCGACCGACACCCTCGCGCAGGTGCTCGCCGAACACCTGGACGTGGACGGCATGTGGTACTGCGGCGCGGTCGGCGGCAAGGCGGTCGAGCTCGCCTCGGCGGGGAACATGAAGCGCACGTGGGTGGAGGCCCCCCCCCACCGCCGCGACTGGCGCGATCCCCGCCAGGGGGAGGGACGCGAGTTCCTGCGCCGCGCGACGCAGGTCAAGAACATCTGGATCCCCTACGGCGAGTGAGCGCCGGGCCCCAGGCGACGGCCGAGTCCGTCATCGAGCTGCGCGTCAACTATTCCGAAACCGACCAGATGGGCGTGGTGTACCACGCGAACTATCTCGTCTGGTTCGATCGCGCGCGCACCGAGCACCTGCGCGTCACCGGCTACACCTATCGCGCCATGGAGGAAGCGGGCGTCTTCCTGGCTGTGACCGAGGCGCGCCTGCGCTTCCGCCGGCCGGCGCTCTACGACGATCTCGTGCGTGTGCGCTGCTGGGTGCGCGACCTCGCGTCTCGCCGCGTGACCTTCGGCTACGCGGTGGAGCGCGCCGCGACCGGCGAGCTGCTCGCCACCGGCGAAACGTCGCTCATCGCGCTCGACCGCCAGCGCAACCCCACCCGCATTCCGGAGCACGTGAGTGAGCGTCTTCAGATGGTGCCGGACCCGGTGCGCCTGTAGCGCCGCCTTCCTTCTTCTTATAGGGCTGGGGGCCCCCCGCCGGGCCCTCGCGCAGCAGGCCGACGAAGCGCTGGTGGGGGTGCTGGCCCGCCTGCTCGCCGCCGCCGATGCGCGCCGCTTCGACGCCCCGCTGCTGGGCGACGCCCTCCAGCATCCCGATCCGGCCGTGCGCCGCCAGACCGCGCTCGCCGCGGGACGGATCGGCGATCCAGCGGCGGTCGACCTGCTCGTGGGGGCGCTCGCCGATTCCATTCCGGCCGTCCGGGCGGCCGCTGCGTTCGGTCTGGGGCTGCTCCACCAGGCGCGCGCCACCGGCCCACTCGTGACTCTCGCGCGCGCCGCCGCGCCCGACCAGCAGGGTGACCCCGAGATTCAGGCGGTGATGGCTCTCGCGCGCATCGGCGGCGACTCGGGTGCGCGGGCGATCCAGCAGCTGCTCGACCTCGCCGCGCCCGGCCAGCCGGTGTCGCCGGTCGTCGCCCAGGCGATTCTCGAGTCGTGGCGCCTGGGCCGGCGCGCCGCGGTCCCCGCGTTGCTGCGTTTCGCCGCCGACCCCAACGTCGACGTGCGCTGGCGCGTCATCTACACGCTGGGCCGCGCGCGGTCGGTGCCGGGCGTGCCGGTCGTCCTCAACGCGCTGCAGGACGCGGACCCGCGCGTGCGGGCCATCGCCGCGCGCGGCGTCAGCGCCGTGCTGATCGACAGCGCCGGCCTCGATCGCCGCGGCGTCGCGCCGCGGCTGGGGGCGCTGCTCGGCGACCGCGACGCCCAGGTGCGGATCAACGTCCTGCGCGCCCTCGCGTCGCTGCGCGACAGCACCGTCGCGTCCGCGGTGGCGGCGCTGGCGTCCGACGCGGACGTGAACGTCGCCGTGCAGGCCGAGACTACCCTCGGCGCGGGCGGCGGCAGCGTCGCGATCGCCGCGCTGCGCGCGCGGATCGCGAGCCCCCTCTTCGCGCTGCGGCGCCAGGCGGTCATCGGGCTCGCCCAGGCCGACACCGCGGCGGGCGCGGTGGAGGCGCGCGGGTTGGCCGCGGACCCCGACTGGCGCTGGCATCTCGTCGCCGCGGAAGCGTTCACCGCGGCGCGCTCCCGTCCCCAGCTGGAGACGCTGCTGGCGGATCCGGATGGCCGCGTCGTGGCGCAGGCGCTCCAGGGGCTGCAGCGCGTCGTCCCCGACAGCGACGCGGCGCTGCGCGCCCGCGCCCGCGAGCTGCTCGCGCATGCCGACCCCGCCGTGCGCAGCGTGGCGGCCGACCTGCTCGCCCGCCATCCCGATCCCGCCGACGTCGACCGCTTGGCGCAGGCGTACGCGCGGGCCGCCGGCGACCCGTTCGACGACGCGGCCCTCTCCGCCGTTTCCGCGCTCGCCGCGATCGCCAGGGCGTCCGCCGCCGGTCGCCTGGCGGTGGCGACGCGCTTCCTGGGCTCGGTGCGACGGCCCGATGACTACCTGGTGCGCCGGCTCGCCGTTGCCGACACCTTCACCGACGCGGCCGCCGCCTGGGGCCCCGACGTCCCCATCGCCACCGGCCGCAGCGACGCCGACTATCGCGACATCGCGCGGCGCTACTTGGTGCCGGCGCTGACGGGGCAGCCCAACCCCCAGGTCACGATCGAGACCGACCGGGGGAGCCTGACGCTCGAGTTGCTGCCGGCCGAGGCGCCGATCACCGTGGCGGCGTTCCTCGGCCTCGTGGACCGGCGCTACTTCGACGGCGGGCGCTGGCACCGCGTCGTCCCCAACTTTGTGATCCAGGACGGCGACCCGCGCGGCGACGGATGGGGCGGGCCCGGCTTCGTCCTGCGTGACGAGGTGAACCCCGTGCGCTACCAGGCGGGTATCATGGGCATGGCGCTCTCGGGCCCAGACACAGGCGGCAGCCAGTTCTTCATCACCCACTCGCCGCAGCCGCACCTCGACGGGATCTACACGGTGTTCGGGCGCATGACCGCGGATCAGCGCACCCTGCCCCTGGTCGCCATCGGCGACCGCATTCGCAGCATCCATCGGTGACGCGCCCCCTCCACGCGCTCGCCGCCGTGGTCGTGCTGCTGGCGGGGCTCGCTCCTCCGGCGGCGGCGCAGTTCGGCTACTTCGGCCAGAACAAGATCCAGTACCGGCGCTTCGACTGGCGCGTGCTGCGCGGCGAGCACGTGGACTTGTACTACTATCCCGAAGAGGAGGAGCTGGGACGGGTGGCACTCGCGTACGCCGAAGCGAGCTACGACACCCTGGAGCGGCGCTTCGCCCACGCCGTACGCCGCCGCGTGCCCCTGATCATTTACGCCTCCCACACCGACTTCGAGCAGACCAACATCCTGCCGTTCACGCCTCCCGAAGGCCTGCTCGGCGCCACCGAGTTCCTGAAGCGCCGCGTGACGCTGCCGTTTACCGGGAGCTACGCCGACTTCCGCCACACGCTGCGACACGAGCTGGTGCATGTCTTCCAGCTGAGCCTCTACGGAGAAGCGGCGGCCCGCCATACCCGCGCGCGGCTGCCCGGTATGCCGTTGTGGTTCTCGGAAGGGCTGGCGGAGTACTTCTCGGCCGGCGAAGACTCGCGCGATGAAATGATCCTGCGAGACCTGACGATCTCTGGCGACCTGCCGACCCTGGGACAGCTCGCCTGGGCCGGAGGGGGGATCGTGTATCCGCTGGGAGGTGCCATCGTGCGCTTCCTGGGGACCACGTACGGGGACTGGCGCATCGGGGAGCTGTACCGCGAGCTGTGGAAATACACGACGTTCGAGGAAGCGGTGGCGGGCGTCTACGGCAAGACGCTCACCCAGCTTTCGGGGGAATGGCAGTACTGGATGCGGCGCCGGTACTACCCGGCCGTGCAGGAAGGGCGCCCCCTCGCGGTCTCCGCGGAGGTGCTCGCGCGGCTCGCGATCAAGCCCACCGCCTATCGCCTCCCCGGGGACAGTACCGCGGCGGTGCTGTACTTCTCGCCGTCCACCGGCTACACGAACATCTACGCCCGCCCGCTCCGCGGCCGCCACAGCCACGCGGTCGTCAAGGGGGAGCGTTCGCCCCAATTCGAGTCGTTCCACTTCTTCGAGTCGCGGATGGACGTGAACCCCAAGGGCGTCGTGGTGTTCGGCAGCCGCTACCAGGACCGCGATGCGCTGTTTTTCTGGAACCTCGCGAAGAACAAGGTCGTGGGCCGCTATCAGTTCCCCGAGCTGGTGTCCATCCTGTCGCCAGCGTGGGTGCCGGACGGCGAGAGCGTCGTCTTCAGCGGGCTGGCGGTGTCCGGATACTCCGATCTGTACCGCCTGTGGCTGGCCGACGGCCGTCTCGAGCGTCTCACCTCCGACCGCTACCAGGACCTCGATCCTACGGTGAGCCCCGACGGGCGCACCGTGGTATTCAGCTCGGACCGCACGGCGTTCGGCCCCGACGGCGCGCGCAACCTGTTCGCGCTCGAGCTCGCGACGGGCACGATCCGCTACCTCACCTACGGGCCCTGGCAGGACGACGGGCCGCGCTGGTCCACGACCACGCGGCGCGTCTACTTCTCGAGCGACCGCGACGGCATCCCGCAGGTGTATTCGGTGGATGCGACCGGCGCCGGGCGGCGAGAGACGAGCACGCTGAACGGCGCGTTCGATCCGCAGTATGTGGAGGGGGAGGACGGCATCGTGTTCGGCGGCTTTGCCGACTTGAGTTGGAACCTCTACTTCGCCCACACCGCGCCGGACAGCGGGGCAGCGGGGGGAGGACCGGCGTTCGCGCTGGCCGCGCACCCGGCGCCGGCGGAGTGGAGCTGGCCCGAGCTCGCGAGCTCGCCGTACGCCCGGGCCGACGCGGCACCGTATGAGAAGAAGTACACGCTCGATTTCGCCGCCGGCGACGCCGTCGTGGCGCCGGGGCTGGGATCGGCCCAGGGCGCCCTGTTCCTGTTCAGCGACCTGCTCAGCGACCACCAGGTCTACGTCGAAGTGTCGTCGTTCCAGGGGAACGGCCTCGGCAATCTGCTCGATAACTTCAACGGCACCGTCTTCTACCTGAACCAGGCGCGCCGCATCAACTGGGGCGTGGGCGCGTTCCGTCTGCGCGGGCTGTTCTTCGAGTCGGATTTCAGCACCCTGTTCCAGGAGCGGTCGGCGGGCGCGTTCGCGCAGGTGCGCTACCCGTTTTCGCGGTTCCGGCGGCTGGAAGCGGAGTATCGCGTGGAGCACTCCGACCGGTTCGACATCACCCGGCCCGACGTGTTGACGGGCGACCCCGGCGACTTCCACCGCGTCGGCTGGCTCGCGTCGAACTACCTGAGCTACGTCAAGGACAACACCCTGTGGCTCTCGACCGGCCCCGTGGACGGCGAGCGTTACAACTTCACCGCCGGCCTGGTCAACGACATCAGCCACGGCCGCTTCGACGCGTGGGTGTTTTCCGCGGACTGGCGCCACTACTACCGCACCTCCTTGCGCAGCGCGTTCGCCGTGCGGCTGCTCGGCTACTTCGCCGGCGGCGAGCGGCCCCGCCGCATCAGCATCGGCGGTTCGTGGGCCCTGCGGGGCTACCCGGGATTCGGCTACGTCACCGGCACGCGCGCCTGGCTCGTCAACACCGAGTGGCGGTTCCCGATCACCGACTTCCTCACCATCGGCTTTCCGTTCGGCGCCCTGCGCCTGCCGGGCGTGCAGGGCGCTCTCTTCGCCGACTACGGACGCGCGTGGAGCGAGGTCTCGACCGCGCGAGGCGCGCTGGGGAGCACCGGGCTCGGCCTCCGCATGCCGATCGGCGCGCCGCTCGTGCTGCGGCTTGACTTCGGGTACCGGTTCCATTCTGGCGACCTGAGCCGGTATGGCCTGCCGGATCAGGACCGCCGCAGCCGCTTCGTCGACTTCTTTTTCGGGTTTAACTATTGATCCGGCAACACGTTTCGCTTGACCGGCTCCGCGCGCTTTCCTACATTGGCGCCGTAGTCGGGGCCGCGGCGTGTCATCCGCGCCCGGGCCCGCTGATTCCGGTGCCGCTGCCGGCGATGCATCGCGATAGCGCGGTGGCGTGGACGGACGCGACGCTGCCGCGGCACCCCACCGCGATCCGCTTCCGCTGGAAGTACCGGGACGACCGGCTCAGCGCCGCGGGCAGGGGACAGGCGCGGATCGCGCCGCCGGATTCGCTGCGCCTCGACTACGCCGCGACGCTCGGCGTGAAGTCCGGGGCGGGCGTGGTCGTCGGGGATTCGGTGCAGTGGGCGGACCCCGAGAAGGACTTCCGCTCGCTGGTGCCGGCGATCCCGATGCTCTGGGCCGCGCTCGGGTTCGTGCCGCCCCCGGCGGACACCGCGGCGCTGTTCGGCCGGACCGACGCGGGCGGTGATGCACACGGCTGGACGCTGCGCGTCGTCGCCGGGGCGGACACGCTCGAGTACGTGCTCACGGTGGGACGCGACCGCGTGCTGGCGGCGCAGTGGCGGCGGGCAGGCAAGGTGGTGGCGGCGAGCACCACGCGGTTCGACGCGAGCGCGCTGCCCAGCACCGCCCGCATCGACTTTCCGGAGGGACCGGCGCGCTTTGAGCTTCGGGTCGTGGCGGTGGACACCGTGGCGGAGTTTCCGCCGGCGCTCTGGCGCAGTCGTCGCTAGTGCCCTGGCCTTGGTCGCGGCAGGGTGTTTGTACCATTTCAGCGGTGGCGGGCTGCCCAACGTCCGCACGGTGGCGATTCTGCCGTTCGACAATGACACGCCGGAGCCGGCGCTCACGCAGGAAGTGAACACGGCCGTTCGCGAGGCGATGGAGAACCGGTTGGGGCTGCGGCTCGCGGGTGAGCAGACCGCCGACGCGGTGGTGCACGGCCGCGTCGCGCGCTACGAGCCGGGCGTCGCGACCGTGATCCAGCCCGGTGTCGGCAATCCGAACGTGACGCAGCGGCAGGTGCAGATCACGGTGGACGTCGAGATCATCGATCGCCGCGACGGCAAGTCGCTGTGGAAGCGGCAGGGCCTGATGGTGACGGGGGAGTACGAGCCGCCGCAGGAAGCGGACGGGCGCAAGAAAGCCCTCGACAAGCTCGTGACCGAGATTGTCGATGGAGCGCAGTCCCAATGGTGACGGGGGGGCGGTGGGCGCGACGCGGCGCGAGCAGCACGGGATGTCTGATTTCGATCCTGGTCTTCGTCGCGTTGCTCTACTACGCGTTCCACATCGTGCCGGTCTACCTGCGCTACTACCAGTTGCTCGACGAGATACAGCAGCAGGCCCACCTCGCGTCGGCGTTGGACGACGGCACCATCCAGCGGCGCATCGTCGCGGAAGCCCAGGAAATCGGCCTGCCGGGCGAGGCGGCGACGAATCTGCGCGTCAGCCGCACGGCAATGCCACGGGAGATCACCATTGAGACCACCTATAGTGAGGTGGTCCAGCTCCCCCTGTTCCATCACACCTTCAGTTTCCATCCGCGCACCAACGAACCGCTCTGAGCGCCGGGCGGCGCCGTGAACACGGCGGCCAAGATCCGATCCGCGATGGACGCGGCGCGCTGGCGCGAATCGCAGCGCGCCCCCGTGGTGTTCACGAACGGCGTCTTCGACCTGCTCCACGCCGGCCACGTGCACCTGCTCGAGGCCGCGCGCCGGGAAGGCGGCGCGCTGATCGTCGGCGTCAACAGCGACGCGTCGGCGCGCCGGCTCGGCAAGGGCGAGCATCGCCCGGCGGTCGCCGAGGCCGACCGCGCCCGCCTCCTGGCCGCCTTGGCCGCGGTCGACTGCGTCGTGGTGTTCGATGAGGACACCCCGCTCGAGGTGATTCGTCGCCTCCGTCCCGACGTGCTCGTCAAGGGAGCGGACTACGCGCGCGACGACATCGTCGGCGGCGACGAGGTCGAGGCATGGGGCGGCCGGGTGGTGCGAGTGCCGGTGGTGAAGGGCAAGTCGACCACCGATCTCCTGCGCAAGCTCCACGACTCGCAATGATCTCCCGATCCAATCCGCAATCCGCCATCCGCAATCCGCAATGAAACTGCTCGTCGCGACGCGCAGCCCCGGAAAGGCACGGGAGATCCGCGACCTGCTCGCCGGCCTGCCGTTCGAGGTCATGTTCCCCCCCGACGCGCACCTCGAGCGGTTGCCGGAAGAGGACGATCTCGAGCGCGGCAGTAGCTACGCCGAGAACGCGGTGGCCAAAGCGCGTTACTTCGCGCAGCGCAGCGGTCGGCCCACCATCGCCGACGACTCGGGGCTCGAGGTGGACGCGCTGCAAGGCCGGCCCGGCATCCGTTCGGCGCGCTGGGCCGGGGGCAGCGGGGGTGGCGACTTGGACCGCCGCAACAACGAGAAGCTCCTCGCCGCCTTGGAGGGGGTCCCGGAGGAGCACCGCACGGCGCGCTACCGTTGCGTCGTCGCGTATCTCGAGACGCCCACCACCGCGCCCGAGATCGTCGAGGCGAGCTGCGAGGGCTACGTCCTGCCGGCCCCGCGCGGCACGGGGGGCTTCGGCTACGACCCGCTGTTCTTCTCGAGCGACCTGCAGATGAGCTTCGGAGAAGCGCCACCGGGCGCCAAACACCGCGTCTCCCACCGGGGCCGGGCGTTCCGGGCGCTGATCGAGGTACTGCTCAGGAGGATGAAGTAGCTTAGCTTTCCTGTGCGTCTTGGCGTCTGTGCAACTGGCGTCCAGCCGTATACGGGGTGTGGCGCAGCCTGGTAGCGCGCCTGGTTTGGGACCAGGAGGCCGCGGGTTCAAATCCCGCCGCCCCGACTTCGCGCCCGTAGCTCAACCGGACAGAGCGCTGGGTTTCTAACCCAAGGGTTGGAGGTTCGAGTCCTCCCGGGCGCGCTGCGATTCTCCGTCCTGCTGCTCCTGCTGAGCCTCGCGGAGGCCCGCGCCGCGCAGTCCCCGCGCGCCGCCAACCCCGAACGCCCCACCGTCGCCACCCATGCGTATGCGGTCGCTCCCGGCTATGGGGAGCTCGAGCAGGGGATCGTCATCCGCGGCCTGCGCTCGCTCGCAGAAGCGACGAGCTGGGACCTGAACCTGAAGCTCGGTCTGGCGCGGGGCTGGCAGCTCGCCGTGTCGGGGACCGCCTACGGCCGCACAGGCAGCGGCACCGGCGTCGGGGATCTGGGCGTGGCCCTCAAGGGGCGGACGGATCTCACCACCACCACGGCGGTCGCCCTCGTGCCGAGCGTGACGCTGCCGACGGGGGCTCGCGGCGCGGGGCTGTCGGCCGGCCGCACCCTCGGCGCACTCGTCGGGGTTGTGAGCGTGAACATCACGCCGGCGTGGCACGTGGACTTGAACCTCGGGCCGACGGGGATTGGGGCGGAGAAGACACAGTGGTTCGGCTCGACGGGGGTGACGTGGAGCCGGGGTGCGGCGGCGCTCACGACAGAGTTATTCGGGTTTACTGCGGGCGGAAGCGGTCCGCGACAGCGCGGCGTGCTGGTGGCGGTCCTCACTACTCTCGGTGAGTCGGTCGTCGCGGACGCTGGCGGTGTGTGGGGCGCGACCTCCGGAACCCCTGACCAACTGTTCGTGGGACTGACGACGAACCTGGGGCGTCTCTTCGAGTAGCTGCCGCGGGTCGCCTTGACACCTTTCCTGCCGGGTGCCATTTCCTACCCAAGTCGGGCCCCGGGGATAATTGTGTTTCCTGCCGTCTCGCCCTCATCGACTTCGCTGGATGGAGCCGTGTCACATGGTGTGCCTGGCGCGGCCTACCGGACGGGGTGTGCCCCCGTGATCCCTCTGCTTCCTCGTTCAGCCACAGGAGCCTGCTTATGACACGTCACGCGTCTCGCTGGCGCCCGCGGGTGTTGGGTGCCGTGGCGGCGGGAGTCGTCGCGTCGTTGTTCTCACTCGGCGCAGTCACGCTGGCGGCGCAGACGGGGACCATCGAAGGGAAGGTCACTGCCGTCCGCTCCAGTGAGCCCATTGCGGGGGCCGAGGTGGCGATCCCAGGACTCAACTTGGGCGCGGTTGCTGAACGTGCCAGTGGGGCTGCGCGAGCTTCGCATCCTCGCCATCGGCTACAAGGTCGTGACGCTGCGCCTCACCGTGAGCGGGGACAGCGTGAGCACTGTCACGGTACAGCTGGCGCCGAGCCTGCTCCAGCTCGATGCCGTCGTGGTGACGGGGACCGCCGGCCAGGCGCGGGTGCGCGAGATCGGGAACTCGATCGCGCAGGTCAACCTCTCGCAGGTCAAAGACCCGCCCGCCAACATGGACCAGCTGCTCCAGGGCCGGGCGCCGGGCCTCAACGTGATGCAGACGAGCGGGATGGCCGGCGAAGGGGCGCAGATCCGCTTGCGCGGCGCCGTCAGCGTCTCGCAGAGCAATCAGCCGATCGTCTACGTGGACGGCGTCCGCGTGCGCAGCGAAGGCTATCGCCGCAATCGACCGCCGCAGCCGGGCTCGGACGGGTTCCGCGGCGGGAATTACCAGGCGAGCCCGCTCAACGACATCAATCCCGCCGATATCGACCACATCGAGATCATCAAGGGTGCGGCGGCGAGCACGTTGTACGGCACCGAGGCCGCGGCCGGGGTGATCCAGATCTTTACCAAACGCGGTACCAGCGGGGCGACGCACTGGATCTTCGAAATGGGGCAGGGCTTCGACCAGTTGCGGCCGTTCGGTACCGACTCGGTGCCGTATCTCAATCTCCGACCGGCGAGCAGCCCCAAGGGGCAGTGCGTGTCGAACCCCGTCCCGGGTTGTTCCTGGATCCGCAACGGCTACCGGGCGCGCTACGTCGGCTCGGTGTCGGGCGGCTCCGCGGGATTCCAGTACTTCGTTTCGGGGAACTGGGAGGACAACGACGGTGTGTTGCCGCTCGACAACGAGCAGAAGCTCGGCACGCGAGGAAACTTCAGCTTCAACCTGATGGACAACCTCAAGTTCGACTGGAACACCGCCTACTCGAAGACCGATCTCTCGAATACGCCATCGGGCAACAATGCGCAGGGGCTGGTGCTCAACGTGTACCGGGCGGAGCAGAACTACCGGAACTCGAGCGACCCGCGGGTCCTCGACTCGCTGCTCAACTGGAGGCTGACGACCGGCATTCAGCGGCTCACCACCGGCGCCACCGTCACCTACACACCGATCCCCTGGTTCACCAACCGGTTCACGGTCGGCTACGACGTGGCCCAGCAGGAAAACCGCAACCTCCGGCCCTTCGCCTTCACCAGCCAGCCGGAAGGCCGTCTGTCCGACGAACAAATTCGCTACTCGCTCCTCACGGCGGACTACGTGGGCAACATCGATTTCCGGCTGGTGGGCGAGGTTGGGTCCACGCTTTCGTTCGGCGGTCAGAGCATCACCTCCGAGCTGGCTCGTACCACCGCGTTCGGCCAGGGCTTTCCTGGTCCGAGCGACCCCGTCGTCACCGACGCCCGGACGTTCCTCGCGGGTGAGGACCGCCTGCGCGTGATCAATGCGGGGTTCTTCTTCCAGAACCTTTTCAAGCTGCGGGACCGGTATTTTCTGACCGGTGGCCTACGGTTCGACGGCAACAGCGCCTTTGGGAAGTCACTCGGTCTCCAGGTCTACCCCAAGATGAGCGCATCGTACGTCATCTCGGAGGAGCCCTTTTGGCCCCAGGCCCTCGGGGAGCTGAAGCTGCGCGGCTCCCTCGGCTCGTCGGGGCGGGCGCCCGGTGCGTTTGACGCCCTCAGGACCTGGTTGGCGTGCACCTCGAACAATGAGTCCTGCTTCCTCCCCGGGACCATCGGCAACCCCGACGTCGGTCCTGAACGCACTCGAGAAGCGGAGCTTGGCTTCGATGCCGCGTTGTTTCGCAACC
>WNGI01001993.1_pt1 | contig 20845 bp, 23 predicted proteins | sample 5400621 | NCBI WGS metagenome assembly WNGI01 (sample SAMN13153374, study PRJNA577476) | soil metagenome | isolation source: 20 cm soil or saprolite under Garry oak tree replicate 1 | place: USA:California | collected 2016-06-15
CGCTGGATGCGGCAAGCCTCGACCTCGCCATCGACGGCGTCGAGAGCCTGGCGTTGCCCGGCCGCCTCATCGGCGTGATCTCGCACGTCGGCGGCGTCCAGGCCCGCCTCGACGACCTGATCGTGCTCGAGAAGGCGAAGGACGGATCGACGATCGTGATCCAGACCGAGGGCCCGATCGCCTATCCCACCGGCTCCATCTGAGGGCGGGCGCCACCTCCCACCAAAGTTAGTCCCTCGTCGCGCGTATATGCGCGTTGCGCACCTAACCTCCGCCTGCCTCCGCCCTCTCCTAATTCCCATACCAGGGGTGACAAGCTCTTAGAAAACAACGGAACTTTCAGGGAATGTACGAATGGTAAAGACACCACGTGGTATGGAACGGCAACCGCAGACTCTATGGAGGATGGTCAACCGTACGAGGCGATGGTTCGGTCGTTGCACAATGCGACCCTCGCGTGTGGTACGTGATGGTGATTCCTGACGGTCCACCAGTGCCGGTCGAGGATCTGCGTGCGGCGCACTGGGTGGTTGATGAGGTCACGGACGGCGCCCTCACCGTGGGCTCCCCTGCTGCCCACGCGCTTTGACCACTGCGCCCGCATTTTGCATCCGGCGCAGAGGATCTTGTCGAGGAATCCCGACCGAACGGTGTGGGTTTCGTGGGCCGACATCGCGAAGGCGAATGGCGCGCGTATCCATTCTCAGGTGCAATTCAACGCCATTTCTAGCGCAGGGCTCTCTCAGCAGAGGCTCGAAGGCCGGGTTTGGGACCATGCCCCTTCGCTGGGCACGTTGCCTCCCCATACAGCCGATGCATTATTGCGTGTCTTGACGAGGCATACGGGGTCGGAGTTGTTCTGGTTTGGACTCTGGTATGGCTACGGGACACGAGCCTTTGACATGGAAGCATTTCCCCGGTTCCATGTGCCCGGTCGTGAGTATCTGCTCCTGCGAGGTCCGGCTTCGGGTGCAACCGCGTCATTCGCTCCCGCTCCGCACCGCGTAACGCCCAGCCTGTGGTGGCCAGACGATCGCGCCTGGTTCGTGACCCTGGACCCGGACCTCGACAGCACCTACGTGGGTTGCGGTTCCCGGGACTGCCTGGAAGACCTCCTGGATGCCCAGGATCTCGAGACCCTCGAAGCCAAGCGAACAGACCGCATCACCTGGGCAAGTGACTCCATCAATGAGCATGAACCCAGGACCGGGACGTGATGCCTACCAAGGTTGGTCCGAAATCGCGCGTCGACGCGCGACCGGGGACTGACCTTGGCTACCGGTACACCTGCGGCTTGGGTTAGACCCAGGCCCAGCGCTCCTGGGCACGCAGGATCGAGGCAGCGAACCGCACCAGGCCGGGCGCATCCCGCATCCAACCGAGCACGGTCCCCACCGGCGTCACGTGGTTCAGCGAGCCCACGAGGGTCAGCCGGGCGCGTGCCCGGGGGCGTACCGCTGCCACGAGTTGCGCCGACTCGATCGCCGGGGCCGCCGGGTCGACCCGGCTGTGGAGCGCCAGGAGGGGCACCCGGATGGTGTGGACGTGTCTCGCCGGGGAGACCTGGTCGAGCTTGGCGCGGACGTCGCCGGGGAGCTCGTCGATGAGCGACGCGGTCCGGCGGGGATCCCGGTTGGCGAGGATCTGCTCGACGACCTCCAGCTCGCGGCCGCCGAGGAAGTCGCCGAGCAGCGGCCCGACCTGGCCCAAGGCCGCGACGGGGGGCTGCCAGGGGTAGAGACCCCCGTTGACGCAGACGCTGCCCGTCGTCACGCCTTCGATGAGGTGGACGATGTCGAAGTAGGTCCCGATCGTGGCGAGGCTGCGCACCCTGGCCTGGATCGATGGGCGCCGGGCCAGCGCGCAGAAGGCGAGGGCGCCGCCGTAGGAGAAGGCCACCACGACGACAGGGCCGGCGCGGTCCGCAAGCGCATCGATGGCATCGAGGATGCGCAGGCCGTCATCGGGGTCCACGCGCCGCTCGGCGAGGACGAGCGACGGCGCCAGGACGCTCCGGCCCACCCGGCAGAATGCCCCGGCGAGGTCCCGGACCCTCGGGTCGTCGATCCCTGCAGCGTTCGCGCCATGGACGAGCACAATCCCCGGCGCCCCCGGTCTCGCCTCGTAGAAGTCGGCCGGGCCATGCGCGAGGTCGATGCGGCGGGCCCGATGCCCCCGGGACACCCCCGAGAGGGGATGGAGGGGGGACGGAAGGACCTCACTCAGCACCAGGGCGCCCTTGAGGACGCTGCGGCCGCGGGGGGTGGCCGCCAGTGCAGCGAGGGAGCCTGCGATCAGCCACGCCTTCCGCCCCCCCACAGGCCACAGCATAGAACGCGGCAGGGCAAAAAGGGAAAGCGCTACTTCAGGGAGCCTCGAGTTCCTCGGGCAACTCCCAGGGCAGCGAGAGGCGGAGAGTGTGCTCCCGGGGCTCGTAATCGGCCTCGGGGAAGAGGGCGTGGACGAGAGGTTCCCTGAGCCTGCGCTCGATGGGGCCGATCTGAAGGGTCGGCGCTTCGGTGCCTGGGACTTCGGCTTCGATCCCCGCGGGCTCGGACGAGACGGTGACTTCGAGCGCGTCGACCCCCGAGCGCATCGCGATCCTCAGGTGGTCGGGACGGCGTACGTCCTCAATGGCGTCGGCGCACACTTCGGATACGGCGACCTTGACATCCGCCACCGCCTCCTCGCTCAGTTCGAAGTGGCGCCCGGCGGCTGCGAGAAACAGGCGAGCCGTCCCCACGAACTCCGCCTGCGGCGGGATCTGTAGTTCCAGCAGGTCGTCTTCGGTCACGTGGTCGTCCCTCCGCCAGGCGGTGCCAGGCCGGCTGCGTCCTCCACCGAGGGGAAGGTCTGGAGGACCTTGTCGAGATTCGTGAGCTCGAGCATACGGCGCACCTGGTCGCCCGGCTGGACCAGCACGAGCGTCCCGTCGCTGTTCCTGGCGAGCCGCAGCCCGTTGATCATCACCGCCACGCCGGCGGAGTCGAGGAATTCGACATGCTCCAGATCGATGATGATCCTGCAGTCGCCCCGCTGGATACGGTCGAGGATCTGATGGCGCAGCGTGGGGGAGCTGTAGACGTCGAGGTCTCCTCGGACGTCAAGGACAGTCCACTCACCCTCATTCCGGCAGGCGACACCAAACGGTTGGACCGCGTGTTCGCCGCTGTCCTGCCGGTCGTCGCCTCCATGGGCCTCCATCCGCGCAAGATGTACCCCGGCCGCCAGGCGGGCAAACTGTAGTGGTAAAGCGGGAGTGGAGGCGGTCATTCGCACGGGGTCAGCAGTCCCCTGGTGGGGTTTGCCAGGTCTAGAGTCCGGGGACAAGTCCTGGAGTGAGCACGCAAGAGGTGAACACAGGGGTGAACGCGGTCGAGGTCAGGACAATGGGCGACGTCTCACTGAGCGTACCGGCCAAGCCGGACTTTCTGCATGTCGTGCGCGCCGTGGTGTCGGGCGTCGGCGCCCGCCGGGGCCTCAGCTACGACGCGATCAACGAGTTGTGCCTCGCCGCCAGCGAGGCGGCCGCCTACCTCCTGGGCCTGACGCCAGCGAAGGGCGTCGCCCGGGGAGGCAGGCTCTCCGTCCGGCTGCGGGCCGAGGACGATATCGACGTCACCGTCATGATCGATGCGCCGGTGCCGATGTGGCCTCCGCCTGCCCAGCGGACGCTCGCATGGCGGATCCTGGCCGGCCTCGTCGACCAGGTGTCGTTCGTCCTCGAGGAGGGGTGTCCCGCTATCCGTCTGGTCCTGGCCGGACCCGCGCGGGAGAGCGTCACAGAAAGTTGACAGCCAAATGGACTCGACGGGGGCCACGCCGGTGACCGACACGGAACAGCGCGACCTCAATCGCGAACGCACGCGGGAGCTCTTCGAGCAGCTCCCGACCGACCCGTCGGCACGCGACCGGCTCGTCGAGCTCCACCTGCCCCTGGTCGAGTACCTCGCCCGCCGTTTCCGGGGCCGGGGCGAGCCGCTGGAGGATCTCATCCAGGTGGCCAGCCTGGGGCTGCTGAAGGCCATCGACCGCTTCGACTCGGACCGGGGCGTCGAGTTCTCCACCTACGCCACCCCCACGATCGTTGGCGAGTTGAAGCGCTACTTCCGGGACAAGGGGTGGGCGATCCGCGTGCCCCGGCGCCTCCAGGAGGTGGGCCTGCAGCTTGCCGAGGTCGTGCCCGCCCTCGCCCAGGAGCTGGGCCGGTCGCCGACACTCCAGGAGATCGGGGACTCGTTGGGCTTCTCGGAGGAAGAGGTGCTGGAGGCCATGAACGCCGCCCAGGTCTACTCCCTCAAGTCGCTGGACGCGCCGACGGGAACCGATGACGGCAGCCTTTCCATTTCCCAGCTTGGGGCCGAGGACGAGGCCCTCGAGCTGTTCGAGTCATGGGCCAGCGTCGCTCCGTTATTGAAGAAGCTCCCGGCACGCGAGCGTGAGATCCTGTACCTGCGCTTCGTGGCGAACGAGACCCAGAGCAAGATCGCCGAGAAGCTCGGGATCTCCCAGATGCACGTGTCCCGTCTCCTGGCCAAGACGCTGGTCTCCCTCCGGGAGTCGGTGGGCAGCTTCGACGCCTGACCCGCCGTCTGACGTCTACTCGTCGTTGTGGCCGTGCTTTCCGGCCGGATGGAGCTGGTCGCGGACCGCACCCCCCGGGTAGGCGGCGTCGTGCACGTTGACGTAGTACCCGGACGGGTTGTCGTGGATGTCCTGGATCAGCGCAGGGTCGACATTGTGCACGCAGCCACCGACGCTGGTGATGGTGTCGGGGATCGGGGCGGAGAAGAACGGGACAACGATGGATCCGGTGACGCCGGCGTCACCGAGGTGGATGTGCGCGGCGGTCACCGAGGTCAGCCCGTCCCAATGCAGGCGGAAGCAGACGGAGTCGCTCGACGGCTTCAGGGTGATGACGGCCCGGGCAGTCGCGGTCGGCTCCGCCGGCGGGACTTCCATGCCGCCGGTCATCTTGCCGACGAACACGTTCGCCTTTCCGGAACCTCGGGCAAAGACCGGTCCGGCGACGACCACGGCTGCCACGACGGCGATGCTGGCGATGCCGCCGATGATCCACATCTTCTTCCCGCTGCGCATGGAACCTCCTCGATCTCGGCCCCCGCCCTCCGGAGAAGCTCTACCCAAAAAAGCCCTGGGGGCGGAGGCAATGGGGGAGATTTCTTATGGCAGGGGGCTCTCCAGCCGGAGGAGATCCTCGAGGCTCTCCCGCCGCACGATCGTGTGCACTGCGCCCTCCTTGACCAGCACAACCGCCGGCCGGGGCTGGCGGTTGTAGTTGGACGCCATCGAATACCCGTAGGCGCCGGTGGCGGGGACGACGAGCACGTCACCGCGCTGCACCGATGCCGGAAGGGCCGCGTCGCGCACGAGGATGTCGCCAGACTCGCAGTGCATCCCGGCCACCGTCACCGTCCGGCCGGGCTCCTGGAGGGCCTTGTTCGCAAGGAGGGCGGCGTACCGTGCCTGATAGAGGGCGGGCCGGATGTTGTCGCTCATGCCCCCGTCCACCGAGACGTAGGTCCGCATCCCGGGGATGTCCTTCACCACCCCCACCGAGTAGAGGGTCACCATGGCGTTGCCAACAAGGAACCGCCCGGGCTCGAAGGCCAGCCGAGGGACCGGAATGGCATGGCGGGCGGCCTCCTGCTCGGCTGTCTCGCCGATCAGCTTGGCCAGCAGATCGAGGCGGATCGGGAAGTCGCCGGCGATGTAGGGGATCCCGAGCCCGCCGCCCAGGTTGACTTCCTCGACGGTGAGGCCCAGCACCTTCTCCACGTCGGCAAGGAAGTCGAACAGGATCTCGACGGTCTTGCCGAACGGGTCGTAGGAGAAGATGTTCGACCCGATGTGGGCGTGGATGCCCACCAGGTCAAGCGTGTCGCAGGCGTCGATCCGCTCGACGGCGTCCATGGCAAGGCCGGCCTCGATCGACAGGCCGAACTTCGAGTCCGCCTGGCCCGTCTGGATGTACGTGTGGGTGTGCGCCTCGACGCCGGGCGTCACCCGCAGCAGGATCGCCTGCCGGCGACCGGCCTCCGCCGCCGCTGCGGCAGCCCGGTCGATGTCGTCGAAATTGTCCACGGCGATTCGCCCGATCCCCACCGCCACGGCTCGGACGATGTCGGCGTCCGACTTGTTGTTGCCGTGCAGCGTCATGCGCGCCGGAGGCACGCCGGCGACGAGGGCCGCATGCAGCTCACCCGTCGAGGCGACGTCGACCCCCAGGCCCTCCGCGGCGGCGAGCTGGAGGACGGCAAGGGCCGGGCAGGCCTTGGCGGCGAAGTACAGGCTGGCGTCAGGAAAGGCGGCGCGCAAGTCCCGGGCACGGGTGCGGAACGTGGCCTCGTCGAAGACGTAGAGCGGCGTCCCGAACTCCGCCGCGAGGTCGCACGTGTCGCAGCCGCCGATCTCGAGATGGGCTGCACCGTTCACCGTGGCGGTCACCGGGAGGACGTCCTTCAGGGTGTGGGGCATGGCCCGCTACATCCTCTCGGGCGCGCCGACGCCGAGCACGGCCAGGGCGTTGGCGAGCACCTGGCGGGTTGCTTCCGCCAGCCACAACCTGGCCTGCGTCAGTTGGGGATCGTCGGAGATCACCCGGCAGTCCCGGTAGAAGGCATGGAACAGGGCAGCGAGCTCCCGAGTGTAGGTCGTCAGACGGTGGGGTGCCCGCAGGCGGGCGGAGACCAGGACGGTCTCGGGGTGCTCCGAGAGCATCCGGGCGAGCGCCTGCTCCGAATCGTGGACGAGCTCGGCCAGGGGAGCGTCCTCGATGGGGACCAGGACGATGCCGCGCTCGGCTGCCGTTCGGAGGATGGAGCAGATCCGGGCGTAGGCGTACTGGACGTAGTAGACGGGATTCTCCTGGGACTTGGCCTTGACGAGGTCGAGGTCGAAATCCAGGGCGCCGTCGAGCGAGCGCAGCAGGAAGGTGAAGCGGGCTGCGTCCACGCCGACCTCGTCGATCAGCTCGTCGAGGGTCACGATCTCGCCGGTGCGCTTCGACATGCGGACGACCTCGCCTCCCGAGTACAGGTTGACGAGCTGATGCAGGAGGATCTCCACGACGACGGGCAGGTCCAGCGCCCGACGCGCCGCCTCCAGGCTGGCGACGGCGCCGTGGTGGTCGGCGCCCCAGACGTAGATGGCGTGATCAAAGCCCCGCTCGACCTTGTCGAGGAGGTAGGCAGTGTCCGACATGAGGTACGTGGGCCGGCCGTCGGAGCGGATGAGGACGCGGTCGCGGCTGTCGCCAAACTGGGTGGAACGGAACCAGACCGCCCCGTCCTGCTCGAAGGTGACGCCGGCATCCCGCAACCGGCCGAGGGCTTCGGTCAGCTTGCCGCTGTCGTGGAGCGACTGTTCGGAGAACCAGGTGTCGAAACGGACCCCGAAACGCTGCAGCGTGGCCTTGATGCCGTCCAGCATGCGCTCGAGGCCCCAGGCACGGATCTCGTCGGCGTGGCCGACCAGCCCCTCGCCGCGGGCCTCGGCGAGCTCCCTGCCGAGTTCCACCAGGTACTGGCCGGCGTAGCCGTCCTCCGGCACCTCGGCCTCCTGGCCCAGGGCCTGCAGGTAGCGTGCCTCGAGGGACTGGGCGAACAGGTCGATCTGGCGCCCGGCGTCGTTGATGTAGTACTCCCGGGTGACCGAGTGCCCGGCAGCTTCGAGCAGGCTGGCCAGGGCGTCGCCATAGGCAGCGTTGCGGCCGGTTCCCACGTGGAGGGGGCCCGTGGGGTTGGCCGAGACGAACTCGACCTGGACCTTCACGTCCTCCGCCCTGTCCGGGCCGTCCCAGCGCCCGTAGTTCTCCCCGAGCCGGGCGATGTCCCGCAGGGTCTCCTGCAGCCAGGCATGCGTCAGGACGAAGTTGATGAAGCCCGGCCCTGCGACCGTCACCTTGGCGACCCAGCCGGCGTCCGGAAGGGCCTGCACGATGCGGTCCGCCAGCGCCCGAGGGGGGGTCTGCAGCTTGCCGCTCAGCGCGAGGGCGATGTTGGTGGAGAAGTCCCCGTGTTCGGGCCGGGCTGGGCGCTGCAGCTCCGCCGGCGCGGTGACGCCGTCGGGGATGACCCCGTCCCGACGGAGCTCCTCGATCGCCTCATCCAGCAGGCCGCGGAGCCGCTCCTGGATCAAAGTCGCCCACCGCCGAGGGGCGGGCGCTCGTAGTTGCCGTCGAGGACCCGCCCGATGATGTCGAGCAGCTCCGTCGGGTCGAATGGCTTGGTGACGTATTCCGCCACCCCTGCCTCGTAGCCCCGGCGGAGGTCGGCCTGCTGGGCGCGGGCGGACAGGAAGATGACCGGCGTGTCCTGGAGCCGCGGAATGGCCGCCAGCGCCTCACGTGCCGCCCAGCCGTCCATCCTTGGCATCATGATGTCGAGGAGGACAAGGTCGGGGGGCTGCTCCTGGGCCTTCTCGACCGCATCCTGGCCATCGTAGGCGCAGACGACGTCATAGCCTTCCATCTCGAGGTTGACCTGCAGCAGCTTGATGATGGTGGGGTCGTCATCGGCGATCAGGATGGTCTTGGGCATTGTTCGAAAGGTCCTATGAGCAACAGAGAAGCGTTCAGGCATCATAAGGTCTCCAAGGTCACCCGCGAACGCGGCCGTGACTGGGACCGGAGCAGGACCGGAGACTACAATGGCCGCGTTGCCCTCGTAGCTCAGGGGATAGAGCGTTCGCCTCCGGAGCGAAAGGCCGCAGGTTCAAATCCTGCCGGGGGCACGATCCCGCCCGCCAGGACCGCCCCTAGCCTCACCGGGCTGGGGAGCGGTGGGTTTCTTTGTGGCCTGTGTTGCGAAAACCGCAACGTGGCTCGCAAAGAATCCACCCGGGGCTCCGGGTGCCTTACCGGCCGCCGCTTTACTCGAAGCGGGCACGCTCGGTTCGCAGAGAGGTTCGCATAGATCGGAAGCACGGTGACGCCGGGGAACGCCTGCAGCGAGGCAATGAGCTCTGCGCCGGCTCCGGGGGGAGTCCCTGGGCCGCGAGCCGGTGGGAAGCCGCCGCTCTGGCAAGCCAGTCAGCCGCGCTGCTCGGCCTGCTCGCCCATCGGCTTCAGAAGCGGCCTGAGTCGGTGATGTACCTCAGCGTGGCAGTGGAACTGGCAGTCGAGGCCCAGAGCCGTTCCTTGCGCGGTCATGCTCTCGTCGTTCTTCGGGCCGTGTATTCACCTGTAACGGCCAATGGGCCGAGTGCGGACGCACAAAAGGCACTTAGGCTCCTGGATGAAGCCGAAGACGTCGCCGGTCCGACAGCACCACCTTTGCTCCGCACGTGGCTACACGCCTGCCGAGCCGAGGATCATGCGGTACTCGGTCACGAAGAGGAGGCTCAGCGGGACTTGGACGTTGCCGACTCCGCGCTGGCTGAAGCGCCACAGCATCCAGGCGGCTTCTTCGATCACTGGGATGGGACGCGGCTGGCGGGCTTTCGCGGTAACTGCGCCGTGCTGCTTCGGAAGCCTGAAGACGCAATCCCGATTCTGGAGGCGGTGGTGCGGAACACCAGTCCCGACCTGGTAGGCCCATATGCAGCGGTGCAGGCCGATTTGGCCGCCGCATACAGCCAACGCGACGAACTAGAGCGCGCCTCAGCGCTTCTCGATGACGTACTGGTCACGGCGCGTACGGCACGGATGCCCGAACAAGCCGCGCGCGTGCAGCGGATACGCAACCTCTACCTGAGTGACCGGGCAGACACGGCGGCAGTGCGCCAGCTCGACGACCACCTGTCGCAGTTCGGGATCGGTGCATGAACTACATTGACGAACTCGCCCAAGCGATCCGGGCGCGGGTAGACCCTGGCTACCAGCTTCCCAAGACCGACACCCAGCGTCTTTTCCGAATGTATGCGGTGCTGGCGCTCGTCAAGGGTATGCGCGTGACTGCCAAGGACGTTCACGACGCGTGGTCAGCCTGGGAGTGTGACCGGAAGCTTCAAGCTGTTTCAATCGTTCCTTTCGTGCAACTCCCTGCCGAGACCCAGCGCCTCGATGAACCCTTGGTAGCTGCCATCCATGCAGCCGTGCGCGAGTGTCCCACTCTGTTGCAATAGGTTCAGTGCCGAGGAAGTCCGCAAGGAAATCCGTGGTATCCACGGCAAACCGTGCGGACTTCCGCGTGGACCGGAGCAGCCTCAGGGCCAGATCGTGCCAAAAAGTGCGGATTCCGCACTTTTTGGCACAAACATCAACCAGGGCCAGATGTAACCCCATTTAGGCGAATATCTTTCAGGAAGGGCCCCCCAGGAGCTCCTCCATGAGCTGGAGGATCACCTCCATATGGAACGGCTTGGTTAGATACGCCCTTGCCCCGGCCTGGAGCAGGTCGTCGACGTCGCCCGGCAGAGCCTCGGCGCTCAAGATCACCACCGGGATGTCGGCCGTGGAGGGGTGGCCTTGCAACCGTTTCAGAACCTCACGGCCCGAGATATCGGCGAGCCGCATGTCGAGGAGGACGAGTTCGGGATGGTGCTCCTTGGCGAGCGCGAAGCCGAGACGGCCCTGCATCGCGGAGATGAGCTTGACGCCGGGCCGGTAGGCGAGGACGAGCTCCATGACCTCGAGGTTCGCCAGGTTGTCCTCGATGTAGAGAACGGTGCAGGGCGGGTAGGCACGGCGAGCATCATCGGGCGCGGTACCGGTCGAGGTCTCCGCCAGTTGGACCGCCGGCCCATGCACGATGGGGAGCGTGACCGAGAAGGTGCTTCCCTCACCCATCTCGGTCTCGAGGGCCATCGTTCCTCCCATGGCCCGGACGAGTTGCAACGACAGCGCAAGGCCCAGGCCGGTCCCCTCGACCCCGCTCTTCTCGGCACCGAGACGCTCGAACGGCTTGAACATCCGGTCCCGCAGCTCAGGGGCGATCCCCGGGCCGGTGTCGGTCACCAGGACCGTGAGGGTGCCCTTGACCTTGGACTCCCGGCAGGAAAGCGTGACCATGCCGTGCTCCTTGTTGTACTTCACCGCATTGGACAGCAGATTCAGAAAGACCTGGACCAGGCGCTGGCGGTCTGCTTTTACGTAGCGGTCGGCCTGGTCGAGGGACAAGCGGATCTCGATCCCCCGTTGTTCGGCAGCCGGGCCGATGAGATCCAGGGCGTCCTTCACCACGTCGCCGATTCGCACCGGTTCGAGGGAGAAGGCCATCCGGCCCTGCTCGATGCCGGCGATGTCGACGGACTCGTTGATGAGCTGCAGCAGGTGCCGCCCGGCTTTGAGGATGTTGTCCACCGATTCGATCTGCTGCACGGAAGTGAGCCGTCCCATCTGCAGGAGCTGCCCGAATCCCAGGATCGCCGTGAGGGGTGTGCGCAGCTCGTGGCTCATCCGGGAGAGGAACTCTGTCTTTGCCCGGTTGGCGCGATCGGCTTCGTCGGTCTCCCTGCGACGCAACGTCTCGGAGCGCTTCTGCCCGGTGATATCGAGGACCGTGCCCTGGTAGGTGGAGGGCCTGCCGTTCGCATCCCGCAGCACCACCATCGTGCCCGAGACCCAGATCTTCGTGCCGTCCCTGCGGCGTCCTTCCATCTCGAAGTCCCGAACCTCTCCCTCGCCCTCGAGCCGGGACCAGAGCTCCTGCCGCTCGCTCGTCTTCCATGACCCGAGGAGGTGGTCCGGGTCCGCGATGTATTCCTCCGCGGAGTCGTAGCCGAGGAGCCGGACGAGCGCGGGATTCGCTGCCACCGTCTCGCCATCGGCCGTGACGTAGAAGATCCCCTCGCGGGTGTTCTCGAAGATGGTCCGGTACTTCCGCTCGGTCTCGTGTAGCGCCAGCTCCACCGCCCGGCGCTGGGTGACGTCGCGGGCGATGGTCGTGACGCCGATGACCTTGCCGGAGGGCGCCCGGAGGGGCGATGCTGTGATCGAGACGTCGATCTCGATCCCTGTGCTGGTGGTATGAACGGTGTCGAAGCGCTCGACGCGCTGAGCGTTGGCGATCCCTTGCAACACGTCCGGCATGACGTCCGGCAGGCCGGGGGGGACCAGGATGCTGATCGGTCGTCCGATCATGGCACCGGACGGATAGCCGTACATACGCTCCGCCCCGGAGTTCCAACTCACGATGGCGCCGTTGAGCGCGTGCGTGATGATGGCGTCGTCGGACGCCTCGACGATCGCAGCCAACTGCGACTTGGCAAGGCTCGCCTGCTCGGTGATGTCGGGGGACCCGCTGCGCATCGCTCACTCCCCGCCGCTGGCCGTTCGGGCTGGTTCCCGGTGGCGCTCCCGGAGGTCCAGGACCGCATCCATGGAATCGAGGAAGGCATCGAGGAGGCCGGGATCGAAATGCCTGGCCCGCCCCCGTGCCATGACGTCGATGGCCTCGTCGATGGTGAACGCCGGGCGGTAGATGCGGTCGTTGGTGAGCGCGTCGAAGACATCGGCCACGGCGACGACGCGACCTTCGATCGGGATGGCCTCGAACGCGAGGCCCACGGGGTAGCCGCTGCCGTCCCACCGCTCGTGGTGCGTGAGCGCGATCACGGCTCCGAGGGTGAGCACGGCGGAGTCCGAGTGCTCCAGGAGCTTGTGACCCATCAGCGTGTGGCGCTGCATCACCGAACGCTGTTCGACGGTGAGCGGGCCCGGCTTCTGCAGGATTGCGTCGGGAACGCCGATCTTGCCGACATCGTGCAAGGCGGAGGCGAGACGGACCTTCGCGTGCTCCGATGCCGTGAGACCGGCTCGGTCCGCCAGCAGGGCCGAGTATTCGCTCACCCTGCGGATGTGGGCACCGGACTCTTCGTGGCGGACCGTCAACGCGGCGGACAGCCGTTCGATCACTTCCTCGACTGAGATGGGATGCAGCAGCGCCCCTTCGAGGGGGGCGAGCGTCTGGCGCAGGGCACTGGTTCGGACCACGACCTTCTCTTCCAGTTCCCGCATGTGGGCGCGGCTGTGCATCTCCAGTTCTCTGCGGTGAAGGGCGTTCAGCAGGCTGATCAGCAGCTCCCCCACCCGGTAGGGCTTGACAACGTAGCCGAAGGCCCCACTCGCGAATGCCTCGTCGATGAGCTCCCGGTCATTGGCCCCCGTAACCATGATCGCCGCGGTGTCGATGTGGCGAGCATGCACGTAGGCCAGCAGATCGATGCCCGACTCGCCCGGCAGGCAGACATCGATCAGGATGGCCGCGTACTCTCGTTCCTGGAGGCAGCGCCGAGCCTCGGCCACGCTGGCAACCGCGGTGCTCTCGTAGACACCCTCTTCGTCCAGGATGCGCACGAGGAGGAGGCGACCTTCGTCGTCGTCCTCGACGATCAGTATGTGGGACCGTTCACCATCCATGGGCGTGTCGCAGGCCGAAGTCCAGCATGGACGGTGACCACCGCTGGAGTGTTGCGGGTCGCTCGGTCGAGGCGTCATCCTGGTCAGGGGGCACAGGCGGAGGCGATCCCGGCCGCGCACACAGATTTCTACGGCTCTCGACGTCGCACCTCCAATGAGGCTTCTGGAGCCGGGGCTGGGGCTCGCTGGTCCGCAGCGGTTAGCCGCTGAAGGCTGGCCGGGCTGGGGGATTATCTATCGGGAATCGGGATGACGGCCGTGCGACCGGTGCCATCGCCTCGTCAACGACTCCACGTAGCGCTGATCCCAATCCACCTGTTTTTTTGGTGGACTTGCCCAATTCGCGATAAGACCATATCACGTTCAGAGATAACCCTCGGAGTAATGCGGAGAGACGGGATTGTTAGATTTTTCGCGGCGAAATGCCGGAAATGGGCTGGCGGCAAAACGGAAGAAGCGCCGCCTTCACCCCCTTCGGGGGGCCGGACCGGGGGGCCGGACCGGGGCCGGAGAGAACGGCGGCCAGCCTGTGGCAGGCTGCCCGGGTGGATACTGCGCCCGACCTTCGGTTCGCCATCGCCCTCTTCGGCGCCACGGCCGGGAGCGGCGACTCGAACCACGTGTGCTCGCCGTGGTCGGTGGCCTCCAGCCTGGCGGCCCTCGCACCTGGCACCACGGCCGATGCCCGGGACGAGATTGCCGCGGCGGTTGGCCCGCCCGACCGGCTCAGGCACGAGGCGGCACTCGTGGCGGAGAGCGGCGGGGGGGACGCCGTCCTCCAGGTGGCCAATCGCCTCTGGGTCGACGAGGGCCGCATCCCCAACCCGTCGTTCCTCGCCGAGCTCGGGCTGTGGCCGGGAGCCGGCGTGCGAACGGCCCCGATCCGCCGTGACCCGGAGGGAGCCCGGGCGCTCGTGAACGCGGATGTTGCTGCCACAACCCGGGGACTCATCCCTGAGATCATCGGACAGGGGACGCTCCGCGGGATGACGGCGGTGCTGGTGAACGCTCTCTACCTGCTGGCCGGATGGCTGCAGCCCTTCCGTTCCGAGGACACCGCCGAGGAGGCGTTCCACGCCCCCGGAGGCACCCGGAAGGTGGCGACGATGCGGGCTTACCACGAGACCAGCTATGCCCGCACCGCCTCCTGGCAGTACGTTTCCCTGCCGCTCGCGTTGGGCATGCAGGCCGAGGTCGTCCTGCCACCCGGTTACACGGCGGAGCCGCTCTCGGCCGGACGCCTCACCGCCCTCCGGGAAGCGGCCACCCCCTGCCGTGTCGACCTGCACCTTCCCCGCGCCAGGCTGGAGGCCGGGACACGGCTGGCGGGCCCGCTGGCAACCCTGGGGGTGTGCAGGATCTTCGACGTGGCGGCCCCGGCGGTCACGGGTGTCGCCGACCGGCCGCTGTTCATCTCGGATGCCGTCCACCGGGCGGTCCTGCGGGTGGACGAGCGCGGCATCGAGGGAGCCGCCGCCACGGCCATGGTCATGAGGGCGGTGGCGTTCCGCAGCCTCCCGGAGGTCGAGATGGTGGTCGACCGGCCCTTCTCCCTGCTGGTCGGGCACCGGGCGACCGGCGCCGTGCTCTTCCTGGCGAGGGTCGCCAATCCTTGAGGCGCCCTTCAAGGCGCCGGATCAACTTGAGTCCTCGGCCCCCTTCAGCCTCCCTGGGAAGCCATGCGCCGCTGGATCTCCTCGGCGGACAGGTCCTCGATGCGGGACTGCACGCTCCAGCGGTGACCGAACGGGTCCTCGAACTGTCCGGAGCGGTCCCCGTAGAACTGGTCCTCGACCGGCCGGATCGCGGTGGCCCCCTCCTGCAACGCCCGGTCGAACACCTCGTCCACGTCCTCGACATAGACGCTCAGCGTCACGGGTGTGCCGCCGAGCTCTTTCGGCGTCTTGGCGGCGCTCCCGGGGAACGGATCGGACAGCATGATGAGCGAGTTGCCGAGTTGCAGCTCGCAGTGCGCCACGGTGCCATCCGGCATCGGCAGCCGCACCCGCTCGGAGGCGCCGAAGACGCTGCCGTAGAAGGCGATGGCGGCCTCGGCGCCGTCGATGACGAGGTAGGGCGTGAGTTGGGGGTAGTGCTCGGGGATCGGGTTCACGTCGGCCATGAGTTCCTCCCGGATCGGTTGAAGGCGGCGCTGACCACCTCTGCAGCGGAGGATACCCCCAGCAGCCCACGTAGAATGGGGGCAACTCAGGACGCTCTGACCCAAGCTTTTGCCCGGGTTTGACCAGGCTTTTGACAAGAGGAGGTTGGACGATGACCGACGCAGGCGAGCACCACCACGACGAGAGTTGCGCCCACGGCGAGGCGGCCGCTGGCGGGCTGTGCGCCCACGACGCCGCATGCGCCGGCGATGCGGAGGCGTGCGGGATGGAGGGCCAGGCCTGCTGCGGGGGCCACGGGCGTGGGGACCTCTTCGCGTTTCCCACCACCACCGAGACCGTGACGGTGCCCGCCGTCCAGCTTGCCAGCCTGCTCGACCTCGTCGAGAAGCTGTGCGACGACCCCCGCGTGCTCACCCAGGAGCCGGACTACCTCGAGGCCCATCGCCTTCTCGGGGAACAGGCCCCCGAGCTCGTCCAGCTCCGCGAGGAGTTCCTCGAGCGGATGAAGGTCCTCCTGGCCGAGGCCCAGGCCGCCCGCTAACGCCGTCCCTGCCTCACCCGGCCTCGGAGAGGAGCGTCCGATGGAGATGGAGTCCTACGCCCACGGTGTCCCGTCCTGGATCGACCACAGTGGCCCAGACCCCACCAAGGCAAGTGAGTTCTACCGCGCCCTCTTCGGATGGGACATCATGGAGGGGGGCCCCGAGTACGGCGGCTACAACCTGGCCACCAAGGACGGGAGGAACGTGGCAGGCATCGGCCCGCAGATGGGAGGGCCGGGCCCCTCGTACTGGGCTACCTACATCAACGTGGACTCGGCCGACGACGTCACGGAGAAGGTCCGGGCCCATGGCGGCACCGTGATCGTCGAGCCGATGGACGTGATGGACCAGGGGCGGATGGGAGTGTTCGCCGATCCTGCCGGCGCCGTCATCGGCATCTGGCAGCCCGGCAACATGAAGGGCGCGGGGCTCGTCAACGAGCACGGCGCGCTCGGCTGGAACGAGCTGGTCACCTCGGACGTGGAGGGGTCGAAGGCGTTCTACGGGGCGGTCTTCGGCTGGGGCCACGCTTCGCATGAAGGAGGTCCTCCGGGCGGCTACACGGAGTGGAAGGTGGGAGGCCGGACGATCGGCGGGATGATGGCCAAGCCCCCCGGCATGCCCGCCGAGGTGCCGTCCTACTGGGGCGTGTACTTCGTCGTCTCCGACGTCGACGCAACGGTCGCCAAGGCCACCGAACTCGGCGGCAGCGTCTTCCTCCCGGCGTTTGACAGTCCGCAGGGCCGTCTCGCAGGGATCGTCGACCCCTTCGGGGCCATGTTCAGCGTCATCAACCCGACCGGGGTTCCGCAGCAGTAGGGGAGTAGGGGATGGCCGTCGACGGGATGGGGGCCGACATACGAGCGCTGGTCGCCGAGGAGCAGCGGTGCTGGGGCGAGTTCCAGGGCCTCCTCGCGTCCCTCAGCCCCGAGCAGGCGGAGCGGCCCGGCTACTTCCTCGAGGGCTGGTCGGCCAAGGACCTGCTCGCCCACGTCGCCGGGTGGCTGGCCGAGGCCGGGCAGGTCCTCGAGCAGGTCCGGGTGGGCACCTTCACCGGCAGGGACATGGACATCGAGGGGCGCAACGCCGTGTTCCTCGAGGCCAACCGTCCCCAGCCACTCAGGGTGGTCCACGCCGAGGCCTACGCCGCCCGCACCCGGCTGCTGCAGGAGGTGGGCCGGCTCGTGGGGGTCACCGCGGTTGCCGATGTCTGGCTGCGCAAGGCGGGACCCGAGCACTACGCCGAGCACCTCCCCCGGCTGCGGGAATGGGTGAAGGAGCTGAGCGGCTAGGTCTCAGTCCCCGGGCAACTCCCGCCCGTGGAGGGTCACCAGGGTGTGGGCACCGTCGGCCCCCTCGACGTCGATGGTGCGGACGGCGCCCGGCGACGGCGGGTCGAAGAGGATCTTCCAGGGATCCTGGACCATGTGCTACCACCTCGATCGTCACCGGCTCGCCCTCGAGCTCCCGGGTCACGCTGTCCAGGAACCCCCGCCACTCCTGGCGCACGGGCTGGCGCATCTGCTGGCTCATCCGATGTCTCCCTTCACGGCGGACCCTGCTCTCCTCGCCCGCGCCGGCAGCCTACCCTGCCGGCCGGGGTTGCCAGCGTTCGGTCGCTGAAGGAAGCCAGTCGTATGCTAATGATTAGCTATGAATCGTTCTTGTCCCCCCACGCTCGGCCGCCAGCTTGCCATGGCCGCCAAGGCCACCCGCGCCGAGTTCGACGCCCGGCTCGCGGACGTGGGAGGCAGCCTGACCGCCTTTATCGTCCTGCGCCTTGCCGACGAGGCTCCCGGAGGCCTCGAGCTGTCCCAGCGCCAACTGGCGGAGCGCATGGGCGTCGAGGCGCCGACGATGGTTCGCCACCTCGACCGGCTTGAGAAGGAGTGCCTCATCGAGCGCCGCCGCGATGCACGGGACCGCAGGGTCACAAGGATCGCCGTCACGCCCGCGGGCAGCCGGCGGCTGGGGGTGCTCCGGAAGGTGGCCGACGCCATGGATGCCGAGATTCTCACCCTGCTCGGCCCGAAGACCTACCGCGGCCTGGCAAGCGCCCTCGACCGGCTGCAGGAGCACATGACCCAGCTGTCGGGAGAAAGGAAGTCGCATGCCCATGCAGTCCTCTGAGTCCCCTGTCACGGCGCTGGAGGCGCCGCCGTCCAGGGACTCCCGGGAGGCGTCCCCATCCGGGGAGCCCCGGAACGAGGTCATCGCCGGGACCATCGTGACCGTCACGGCGGACGGCGACCTCGCCCAACTGGCATCCCTGCTCGGCCGGGAGGTCGAGGGTGTCGCCCTCAGCCGCAAGGTCGAGGACACCGTCCTGCTCCACGCCATGCAGGCGAGGGGCCTCCTGCCCCAGCTCCTCAACGCCGCTGAGCGGGGCGGGTTCGGCGTCAGGGACGTCTCGGTTGCCGAGCCCACGCTCGAGAATGTCTTCATCCACCTCACCGGAAAGGATCTTCGCGACTGATGGCCACGGTCACCGCTCCCGCCGCCGCACCTACCGAGTCCCAGGCCCTGGGCTCGGAGATCGGCCGGTCCGCTGCCCGGGCCAGCCGCAGCGCCTTCGCGGCGCTACTGTACCGGGACCTCGCCGTGCTGAAGAAGAACCTCCGTGAGTTCATCCCACGGACGATCATCCAGCCGTTCCTGCTCGTGTTCGTCTTCCTCTACGTCTTCCCGAAGATCGGCCAGGGCGTCGGCGGGGGCCGGACGGGGGGCGAGTCGGCCTTCGCCACCATCCTCGTCGCCGGCGTCGTGGGCCTTTCGATCCTGTTTCAGGGCATCCAGTCGGTCGCCCTGCCGATGGTGCAGGAGTTCGGCTACACCAAGGAGATCGAGGACCGGGTGCTCGCCCCGCTGCCGGTGAGCCTGGTGGCGATGGGCAAGGTGGTCGCCGGGGCCCTCCAGGGCCTCATTGCTGCCTGCGTCGTCTTCCCGATCGCGGCCTTCGTCCATGCGGCCGGCGTCGTGCCGCATCTGACGATCCACTGGCTGATCCTGCTGACGATGATCCCGCTGGCCTGTGTGACCACCGCCTCGCTGGGCCTCACATTCGGGACGAAGTTCGATCCCCGGCAGGTCCCCGCCCTCTTTGCGCTCATCATCCTGCCGATCACGTTCCTCGGCGGGACCTATTACGCCTGGACGACGTTGCACGCCGTGCAGATCGGCGGGTTCCCCTGGCTGCAGGCCCTCGTGACCCTCAATCCGCTGATCTACATCACGGAGGGGTTCCGGGCTGCCCTCACGACCGCGCCGCACATGCACCTCTACGTGATCTATCCCGTACTCGTCGGCTTCGCGGCCTTCTTCCTGCGCCTGGGGATCGTCAACTTCCGCAAGCGTGTCCTGAGTTAAGGGGAGGGTCGCCGGCCAAGCGGGGAGAGCGGACTGAAAAGGTTAGAAGATCGGAGGGACTCCTTCATGAGGCCCCGAGAGAGCCCCGGGGGAGGATCGCCGGCGCCGGCGGGGCGGCGCCAGGCGTCGGCGATCCTTCCAGTTCTCGATGGCCACGTGGGCGGCGGGCCAGCGGTCCCCGGGGGTCCTAGCCCGTGGCGCTGGCGGGGGTCGCTGCCAGCGTCACGGTCACTGTGTTCGTCGAGCTTCCTCGCTGGTACTTGATCCTCACTTTGGTGCCAGGGCTGAGCGAGCCGATGGTGTCGGCGGCGTCGGCGTTGGTCGCCACCGGCTGGTCGTCGATGGCCACGATGACGTCGCCCGCCTTGAGGCCCGCCGCTGCCGCCGGCGAGTTCGGGGTCACGGCGGTGATCTGGGCGCCGCCGCTCTGGGCTGCCGTGATCTGCACGCCGAGGAAACCTCTCCCCGTCGTGGTGACCGTTCCCTTCTTCAGGGAGTCGACCAGGGGGGTGATGCGGCCGATCGGGATGGCGAAGGCGACGCCCTGTCCGTTGTTGGAGACCGCCGTGGTCATCCCGATCACCTGGCCGCTGGCATCGGCGAGCGGGCCGCCGGAGTTGCCGGGGTTGATGGCGGCGTCGGTCTGGATCAGGCCGGCCAGGCGCTCACCGCTGGTCTGCAGCGACCTGTTGAGCGCCGAGATGATGCCCGACGTCACCGACGGGCCGCCGGGGGACAGCCCCAGGGCATTGCCGACGGCAACCACGGGATCGCCCACCTGGAGGCCGGACGACTTGCCGATCTTGACCGGGGTGAGGGTGCCGGGGTTCTGGATCTGGATGACAGCGATGTCGTCGGCGGCGTCGGTCCCGAGCACCTTGGCCTGGTATACGGTCGACTGGCCGAAGACCTGCACGCTGACGGTGGTTGAGCCACTGACGACGTGGGCGTTCGTGAGGACGTTGCCCTGGGTGTCGAGGACCATGCCACTGCCCTCCCCCCGGGCGGTGCCCCCGAACGTCCCCGACGCCGAGGTGTTGATCATGACGACGCCCGGCTCGACCGCCCGCAGGACCGAACGGATGTCGAGGGACGGGGCGGTGCCGGTGGGCGGCGTCGTCGCCGCAGTGCGCAGCGAAGCGTCGGTGCCGGAGGGCAGCGTGGTGGTGTTGTCCCTGAATGCTCCGAGGGCGTTGGCGACAACGAAGACGGCGACGAGCAGCGCCGCCGCGGCCAGCAGGCCCTTCCACCACGGCAGCAGGCGCTGGGAGAACATCTTCGGGGGTTTCGGTGCCTCCATCGGCGGGGGGCCTCCGTAGGGAGGTGTGCCGTACGGTGGAGTTCCATAGGGCGCCGTTCCGTAGGGGGTCGTTCCATACGGGCCATACGGGCTGCCATACGGGGCCCCGGCACCGGGCTGGCCCTCAGGGCCGGCCGGCGGCGTCCAGTAGGGCGTCTGGCCGGGCCCGTATCCGCCGTAGGGCGGCCCGGGC
>WNGI01001732.1_pt1 | contig 20839 bp, 21 predicted proteins | sample 5400621 | NCBI WGS metagenome assembly WNGI01 (sample SAMN13153374, study PRJNA577476) | soil metagenome | isolation source: 20 cm soil or saprolite under Garry oak tree replicate 1 | place: USA:California | collected 2016-06-15
GGCGAAGGCGCGTTCTTCGGCGAGATGGCGCTGCTTGGCAACAATGTGCGCTCCGCCAACATCACGACCACGCGGGTGTCGAGGCTCCTGGTGCTCGATCTCGTCGACTTCCGCATGCTGATGGCGCGGCATCCCGACCTTGCCCAGACCATCGACGCCGAAGCCAAGCGCCGCGCGCTGGAGAACAAATGATGCAGAGGCATTCCTCCGGTGCCACTGACGCGCCAAGCGCGCCGGTGCTCGACATCAACGGCGCGCGGGCCACCATCCGTCTCAACCGGCCGAAGCATTTGAACCGGCTGCAGCCCGAGGACCTCGACGCGCTATTGAAACTGTTCGACCGGATCGAGGCCGACCCCGCGCTCCGGGTTCTGGTGCTGACCGGCACCGGCCGGGCCTTCAGTAGCGGGTACGATCTCGGCTCGATCGCCGAACGCAACGCCAGGGCGCAAGAGCAGACCGCCGGATCGGCATTCGAGATCGTCGTCAACCGCCTTGAAGATCTCGGATTACCGACGATCTGCCAGCTCAACGGCGGCGTCTATGGCGGCGCGACCGACCTGGCGCTGGCCTGCGATTTCCGTATCGGCGTCGACACCTGCGAGATGTTCATGCCGGCGGCGCGGCTCGGGCTGCATTACTACAAGAGCGGCATCAAGCGCTATGTGGCGCGGCTCGGCGTCGACAACGCCAAGCGGCTGTTCCTGACCGCGGAAAAGATCGGCGCCGCGGAGATGCTGCGGATCGGCTATCTCACAGCGATGGTGCCGGCCGAGGCGCTCGACCAGGAGGTCGATCAGCTCGCCGGCATTCTCGCCGCCAACGCGCCGCTGGCGATGCGCGGCATGAAGCGCACGATCAACGAGTTCGCCCGCGGAAGGCTGGATGAAGAAGCTGCCGACCGCCGCCATCGCGACAGCATGCAGAGCGTCGAGATCAAGGAAGGCGTCAAGGCGTATGCGGAAAAGCGTCCGCCAAAATTTTGATAAGACTTTCCAGTCTCCACGTCATTGCGAGGAGCCAACGGGTCGCAATGACGATTTCAACCGTTTTGTTCTATTGATCGCTTTTTTCCGGTCAGTCTCTCAGGATGAGGCCTGAGTTAACATGTGACCATTCGCCAAGATATCTTCGCCTGGCTCCGCGAAACACTCCGGAAACACAATAGTTTAGCGCGCCATTGAACGCGCCGCGAGGTCGCTGCGACAGACGGGCAGGGACACAACAACGGCATCGCGCCAATTTGACTGGAGAAAGATAATGCTTCGCAAGATTACTCTCGGACTGATCGCCGCGGCTTCGCTTGGCGTTGTCGCGCTGGCTCCCGGATCCGCCTCGGCCCATGGCTTTCATCACGGCTGGGGTTATGGTGGCTGGAGCGTCGGCCCGAGCCTCTATATCAACACCGGCGTCAGCAATTGCTATCAGCAGCGGTGGGTTCAGACCCGCCACGGCATGCGCCTGCGCACCGTGAATGTCTGCGATTACATCTACTGATCGATAACGCTCTCCGCTAAAATGGAAACCCCGATCGCTTAAGCGGCCGGGGCTTTCCTTGCCGTCCTTATTCGTCGACCAACGTCACCGCGTCCGCAAGGCTTGCGCGTGTCGTGCGGTAGCTGTTGGCCTTGTGATCGCGGTCGGCGAACCCGAATGAAATGCCGCAGACCACCTTCCGGTCATCGCCGAGGCCGAAATGCTTCCGCACCACCTCGGAATGAAACGCCAGCGCCGCCTGCGGTACCGTGGCCACGCCCAGTGCCTGCGCGGCCAGCATGAAGCTCGTGACATATCCGCCGCAATCGATCGCGCCGTAGACGCCGAGCGCCTCGTCGGTATGAACGATGGCAACGTGCGGCGCGCCGAAGAAATTGAAGTTTTCCAGCGCCTGCCTGGCGTAGGCCGCCTTGTCGCCCCTGACTATGCCGAGCGAGTTGTAAAGCTGAAAGCCGCTTTCTCGGCGGCGCTGCAGGTAGACGCCGCGATATTCGCGCGGGAACGGAAAGTCTCCGCTGTTCGGCTTGCCGCTGGAGGCGGCACCATACATCACATCGCGAAATTTCCTGGTCGCCGCACCCGAGGCGATCACCAATTGCCACGGCTGGCTGTTGCACCACGACGCGGTTTTTTGCGCCGCCGCCAGGATGCGCTCGATGGTGGCACGCGGCACCGGATCAGGCTTGAACGCGCGGCATGAAAATCGCGACGCCAAGAGGTCTTCCAGGACCTCGATCGCCGCGGTGTCGGTCTTGGCATCCATAGCGTCGTTACCTCTCTTTGGAGCCGTGCCCCCGATGCTGCGCAGCGCGAAGCAGTGCGCTGCCAAGCCGGGGCCCATTCTTTCTTTGTGGGTCGTTGTGGGTCCCGGCTCTGCGGAGCAGCGCGAAGTGCGCTGCACCGCGTCCGGCACACGGATACTCACCTGCCCTTGGTCGGGATCTGGTTGAACGGCACGTCCTTGTCGACGCGGATATCGCCGGGCAGGCCGAGCACGCGCTCGGCGATGATGTTGCGCAGGATTTCATCAGTGCCGCCGGCGATGCGCATCGACGGCGAACTCAAGAGCATCTGCTGGAACTGGCGAGCCCGCCACCAGCTTGCCGATCGAATTTTCCGGTCCCGGACGCTCGCCCTTCGACAGCGCCGAGATCGCGCGGTAGCTGGTATATTTCAGCCCGCTCGCCTTCACCGCCCAACTGGCGAGTTTCGCGCGGGTGGCGCGATCGTCGATGGCGAGCCCGTCGTCGGTCATCAGATTGGAGCAAAAATCGAACATCTCGGGAAAGCCGGTCGCAAGACGGGCGCCGATCGACATCCGCTCGTTCATCAGCGTGGTCAGCGACACGTTCCAGCCGTCGCCAACCGCGCCGAGACGCTGATGATCGGGAATCACGACGTCGGTGAAATAGACCTCATTGAACTCCTGCATGCCGTTGGCCTGCTTGATCGGGCGCACTTCGACGCCCGGGCTCTTCATGTCGAGGAAGAACATCGTCAATCCCTTGTGCTTGGGCACATTGGGATCGGTGCGGGTGATCAGGAGGCCGTAGTCGGAGTAATGCGCGCCCGAAGTCCAGATCTTCTGGCCGTTGACGATCCAGTCGTCGCCTTTTTTCTCCGCGCGCGTGCGCAGGCCCGCGACATCCGATCCGCCCGCCGGCTCGGAGAACAACTGGCACCAGATTTGTTCGCCGGAGGCGAGCTTTGGCAGATAGTGGCGCTTGTGCTCCTCAGAGCCATAGGCCATCACCGTCGGCCCGCACATGCCCTCGCCGATCTGGAACGGCTGCGTCAGCTTGCCATAGACGCCTTCTTCCTGTTGCCAGATCACCCGCTCGATCGGGGTGGCGCCGCGCCCGCCATATTCCTTGGGCCAGTGCAGACAGGCCCAGCCGGCTTCGGCCTTCTTTTTCTGCCAGGCCTTGCCGACCTCGACGATTTCTTCCTTCTGCAGCCTGATACGACCGAGCGAGGATTTTGAGAGCTCCGCCTCGAATTGCTTCGGCGCATTGGCCTCGATCCAGTTGCGGGCCTCGGCGCGGAACGCGGCTTCTTGCGGGGTGTCGTCGAAATTCATGGCGGATTACCTTTGAGCTTGAAATGTTATCTCGGCCTTTCCCCTCATGGTGAGGAGGCGCGCTTGCGCCCTCTCGAACCATGAGGCCCATCCTTCGAGACGCCGCGCGTCGCGCGGCTCCTCAGGATGAGGTCGCGTCTTATCCTCTTCCCCCGGTCGGTATCTCGTTGAACGGAACTTCCTTGTCGACCCGGATATCGCCGGGCAGGCCCAGCACGCGCTCGGCGATGATGTTGCGCATGATCTCGTCGGTGCCGCCTTCGACCCGCGTTCCCGGCGCGCGCAACAGCATCGCCTGGAATTTTCCGGCGGCTTCGGCATCCTCCGGTCCGCTCAACACCCCGGCCGCGCCCTGCAGGTCGAGCGCGTAGGCTGCGACATCCTGGACCATCGAACCCGCCACCAGCTTGCCGATCGAATTCTCCGGTCCCGGACGCTCGCCCTTCGACAGCGCCGAGATCGCGCGCATGCTGGTGTATTTCAACCCGCTCGCCTTCACCGCCCAGTTGGCGAGTTTCGATCGCACGCCGCGGTCGTCGATCGCGGGGCCATCTTCCAGCATCAGATTGTTGCAGAACTCGAACAACTCCGGAAAACCGGTGGAAACACCGGCGCCGATCGACATGCGCTCGTTCATCAGCGTGGTCAGCGACACGTTCCAGCCGTCATTGACGGCTCCTAGACGCTGCGCATCGGGTATTCTTACATCCGTAAAATACACTTCGTTGAATTCGGATTGACCGTTGGCCTGCTTGATCGGCTTGATCTCAACGCCCGGGCTTTTCATGTCCAGGAAGAACATGGTGAGCCCCTTGTGCTTGGGCACATTGGGATCGGTGCGGGTCAGAAGAATGCCGTAGTCGGAATAATGCGCGCCCGAGGTCCAGATCTTCTGGCCGTTGATGATCCAGTCGTCGCCTTTTCGCTCCGCGCGCGTGCGCAGGCCCGCGACATCCGATCCCCCGGCGGGCTCGGAAAACAGCTGGCACCAGATCTTTTCGCCTGACGCGAGCGGCGGCAGGTAGTTTCGTTTCTGCTCCTCGCCGGCATAGGCCATCATGGTCGGGCCGCACATGCCATGGCCGATGATGAACATTGCGCTGAGTTTTCCGAAAGCCCCCTCCTCCTGCTGCCAGATCACGCGTTCGATCGGGCTCGCGCCGCGGCCGCCATATTCCTTCGGCCAGTGCAGGCAGGCCCAGCCGGCTTCCGCCTTCTTCTTCTGCCAGGCTTTTGCCACGTCGAGGATATTGGCGCCCTTGAGCTGGGTGCGGCCGAGCGAAGCCTTCTTCAGCTCGTCTTCATATTGTTTCGGCGCGTTGGCGGCGATCCAGACTTTGGCCTCGGCGCGGAACGCGGCTTCCTGCAGGGTGTCGTCGAAGTTCATTCGCGTTGTCCTTGCTCGTCATTCCGGACGATCGGCGTCTCGCGGATCGATCCGGAATCCAGAAGTTTGTTACATCGAGATTCCGGGTTCGCGCTTCGCGCGCCCCGGCATGACCCTACGCCGCATTCCGCTTGCGCATGCGGTCGATCAGCGCATCTTCCCAATAAGAGAGACTGCCGAGCGCCAGCGCCGTCGCGTTCGAGCGCCGGTAATACATGTGGCAGTCGAATTCCCAGGTAAAACCCATGCCGCCATGGACCTGGATGTTGTTCTTGGCGCAATGCTGGAACGCCTGGGTCGCGCTGATCCGCGCGGCGGCCGCGGCCTCCGGCAGTTCCGACGCATTGGTCGAGAGCGCCCAGGCGCCGTAGTAGCAATTCGAACGCGCCAGCGTCGCCGAGACATACATGTCGGCAAGCATATGTTTCACCGCCTGGAACGAGCCGATCGGCCGGCCGAAGGCGATACGATCGAGCGCGTAGGCGCGGCCCATTTCCAGCGCGCGGTCGGCGCCGCCGACCTGCTCGAACGCCATCAGCACCGCGGCGCGGTCGAGCACCTGCGAGACAATGCTCCAGCCCTCATTGGCGCGGCCGAGCGGCTCGGCCTTGCAATTTTTGAAGGTGAGTTCGGCTTGCCCTCGCGATGGATCGACATTGGTCAGCGACTTGGCCTCGACGCCCTCGGCCTTCATGTCCACCAAGAACAGCGAGATATCGGTTTCGCGCCCGCTCGATCCGGTGCGCGCAGCGACAATTGCAAAATCGGCCATCGCGCCGTCAGGCACCGGCTTCTTCACGCCATTGAGGCTGCCGCCGGAGGCCGAGAGTTTTATTGCTTGCGGCGACGGATTGCCCTTGCCTTCGAACAGTGCCAGCGTGCCGATCGCCTCGCCCGATGCGATCAGCGGCAGCCATTTCTGCTTCTGCGCATCGCTGCCGGCGAGCAGAAGCGCTTCCGCCGCCAGGTAGACGGTGGAGGAAAACGGCACCGGCGCCAGCGCGCGGCCCATTTCCTCGGCGATCACGCAGAGCTCAAGATGCCCCGCACCTGCGCCGCCGTAGGCTTCCGGGATGGCGACGCCGAGAAAGCCCATGCCGGCGAGGCCGTTCCACAATTCGCGGTCGTACGGCTGCTTGCCGTCGAGCACCGTGCGCACCGCCTTGGGCGGGCATTTTTCGGTGAGGAATTTTCGCGCCTCGTCGCGGAGCTGTTTTTGTTCGTCGGAGAAATCAAAATTCATGGCGTGTTACTCGGGTTGTGTTGGGAATTTTTTACTGCGTCGTCCCCGCGAAAGCGGGGACCCATAACCACAGGCCTTTGTCGTTACGGACGGCATCGGTCATCTGGACCCAAGAACCGCTGCGGAGTATGGGTCCCCGCTTTCGCGGGGACGACGAAAGAACGTGTACTACCGCGGCGCCATGCGGATGGCGCCGTCCAGGCGGATGGTTTCGCCGTTCAGCATCGGATTCTCGACGATGTGGACGGCGAGGTTGCCGTATTCGGAAGCATCGCCGAGCCGCGCCGGATGCGGCACCTGTGCGCCGAGGCTCTTGCGCGCTTCCTCGTTCAATCCCATCAGCAGCGGCGTCAGGAACAGTCCGGGCGCGATGGTGTTGACGCGGATTTTCTGGCTGGCGAGATCGCGCGCCGCCGGCAGCGTGAGACCGACCACGCCGCCCTTCGACGCCGAGTAGGCGATCTGGCCAATCTGGCCCTCATAGGCCGCGACGCTTGCGGTGTTGATGATGACGCCGCGCTCTTCGCCGATCGGCTCCGCGGTGACGAGGCGCTCGGCGAACAGCCGCAAGCAGTTGAAGGTGCCGATCAGGTTGACGTTGATGATGCGCGCGAATTTCGCCAGCGGATAGACGCCGTCCTTGCCGACAATGCGCTGCGAGCCGCCGATGCCGGCGCAGTTCATCAGCACCCGCGCAATGCCGTGGGCCGCTTCGGCCTTGCCCAGCCCCGCCTTGACCTGCTCCTCGTCGGTGACGTCGGCGTGGAGCGCGACGCCTTTCACTTCGGCCGCGACTTTCTCGGCATTCTCCTTGCTCTGATCGAGCACGGCGATCTTCGCGCCCTTGGCGGCCATCGCCCGCGCGGTGGCGGCGCCGAGACCGGAGCCACCGCCGGTGATGAGAACAGCAACGTCTTTCAACTGCATCAGATAAGAACCTTTCCCTGGGCGTTTCCAGTTTTTGTTAGTCGTCAAGGCAGAGCGATCGTCATTCGGCGGCCGTGGCGACCCTTTCCGTGTTCTTGGTGAGCATGCCGGCGCAAATCAGCGCTTCCATATGCTTGATGTATTGGCGGCAGACTTCCTCGGTGACCGGCCCAACACCGCTCGCGCGCGACATTGCGTGGCGGCCGAAAAACAGATGGTCGCAGGCGCCGATCAGGCTGGTGTAGAACAACACCGGATCGATGTCGCGGAATTCGCCGCAGCTGATGCCTTCGGCGAGCAGGCGGCGATGAAAATCCAGTAATGGTGCGACAAAGAATTTCGAGACCTCGTCGGCCGCTTCCGCGCTGCTCTCATGCAGGAGATAGTGGATCAGCCGGTTCATATAGGGGAATTGGTGATACGCCCTGATGATGCCCGCGATGTGCAGTTTGAGCTTCGCGGTCGGTGTGATCGGCTGCGCCAGCAAATATTCCAAATGCGCCACCTCGGTCGCGGCATCCCGCGCCAGTAGCGCCAGCAGCAGGCCGTCCTTGTTGCCGAAGTGATATTTCACCAGCGCGGCGTTGACGCCGGACTTCTGCGCGATGTCGCTCAGCGACACCTCGATCGAGGAGCGCTCGATCATCAGTTCGCTCGCCGCGACCAAGAGCTTCTCGGCGGTGGTATTTCTCGCAGCCTGAGGCCGCGACGGTACGCTGGTATTCAATTCTGATCCCATGACCTGCCTTGCCGGGAATTCCGGGGCGCAGATAACCCGATGCGGGCGCATACCTCAAGAGTTAATTGATCGATTGACTAAATCCCGCCGCGTCCCTTAAATCCGCACCTGTCATTCAAACACCTACCATCACCATCAGGGAGAGCAGTCATGGCCGAGGCTTATATCGTCGCCGCCGCACGCACCGCCGGCGGCCGCAAGGGAGGCCGCCTCGCCGGCTGGCATCCGGCGGACCTCGCCGCTGCCGTGCTGGATTCGCTGATCGAGCGTTCCGGCGCTGCACCCGACCAGATCGAAGACGTGATCATGGGCTGCGTGATGCAGGCCGGCGAGCAATCCAACAACATCGCCCGCAACGCCATCATGGCCTCAAGACTTCCCGAAACCGTGCCCGGCACCTCGATCGACCGGCAGTGCGGCTCTTCGCAGCAGGCGCTGCATTTCGCGGCACAAGCCGTGATGTCCGGCAGCATGGACTGCGTCATCGCCGCCGGCGTCGAATCGATGACGCGGGTGCCGATGGGGCTTGCCTCACAATTGCCGGCCAAGAACGGTTTCGGTCACTACAAGAGCCCGAACATCGAAAAACGCTATCCGAACATCGTGTTCAGCCAATTCACCGGCGCCGAGATGATGGCGGAAAAATACGGTCTGTCGAAGGACGAACTCGACGAGTTTTCCTATAACAGCCACCAGCGCGCCATCGCGGCGACCCAGGGCGGCAAATTCAAGGACGAGATCATTCCGCTGCAGATCACCCGCGCCGATGGCTCGACCGACACCCACAATATCGACGAGGGCATCCGCTTCGACGTCAGCCTCGACGGCATCAGAAACGTCAAGCTGATCGCGGAAAACGGCAAGCTCACCGCCGCCAGCGCCAGCCAGATTTGCGACGGCGCCTCCGGCGTGATGGTGGTCAACGAAAAGGGCCTCAAGTCGCTCGGCGTCAAGCCGATGGCGCGGATTCACCACATGACCATGATGGGCGGCGATCCCGTGATCATGCTGGACGCGCCGCTGCATGCGACCGAGCGCGCGCTGAAGAAGGCCGGCATGTCGATCGACGACATCGACCTGTTCGAGGTCAACGAGGCCTTTGCCTCGGTGCCGACGGCATGGCTGAAGACATCAGGCGCGGACCCCGCAAAACTCAACGTCAATGGCGGCGCCATCGCGCTCGGCCATCCGCTCGGCGGCTCCGGCACCAAGCTGATGACTACGCTGGTCAACGCGCTCAAGCAGCGCAACAAGCGCTACGGCCTGCAGACCATGTGCGAAGGCGGCGGCATGGCCAATGTCACGATCGTGGAGCGGCTGTAAGCAGCAGCATCAAGAAAACTGGTGTCGTCCCGGCCTTGAGCCGGGACCCAAAACCACAAATGTTCGTGGTTGTGCGCAGCTGGGGCTCCAGCTCGTTTCAAAAATTCAAGCCGGTGCTATGGGGCCTCGCTTTCGCGGGGACGACTATGTTTGATTATTTAGCCTATCATGCCCGGCACTCGGGTCCGGCTGCGCCGGCCCGAGCACAGGCCCATTGTGCTTGGCATCCCCGTCCTTACAACGCATCGGTATCAAAGACGTGGATGGCCGGGACAAGCCCGGCCACGATGAGGAAATGCCATGACCGCCCTCCCCGCCATCCCGCTTCCCTCCGGCATCCGCTCCCGCTTCGTGGAGAACATCAACGGGCTGCGCGTGCATGTGCTGGAAGCCGGCCATGAAACAGGCGGCCGGCCTTGCGTGCTGCTGCTGCACGGCTTTCCCGAGCTTGCTTACAGCTGGCGCAAGGTGATGCCGGCGCTGGCGGAAGCCGGCTACCACGTGATCGCACCGGACCAGCGCGGCTATGGCCGCACCACCGGCTGGGACGCAAGCTATGACGGCGAGCTTGCATCGTTCCGGCTGCTCAATCTGGTGCGCGACGCGCTCGGCCTGGTGTCGGCGTTTGGCTATCGCTCGGTCGACGCCATCGTCGGGCATGATTTCGGCAGCTTTGTTGCCGCCTGGTGTGCGTTGGTGCGGCCCGACGTGTTTCGATCGGTCGCACTGATGAGCGCGCCGTTCGCCGGACCACCGCCGCTGCCGTTCGATACCGCAGATGCGCCGCCGAGGCCGAAGGCCGATGATCCCGTGCATCGTGAGCTTGCGGCGCTGCCGCGTCCGCGCAAGCATTACCAATGGTACTACTCGACGCGGCAAGCCAATGCCGACATGCACCACGCGCCGCAAGGCGTGCATGATTTCCTGCGCGCCTATTATCATCACAAGAGCGCGGACTGGAAATGCAATCGGCCCTATCCTTTGAAATCGTGGACCGCGAGCGAGTTGGCAAAATTGCCGACCTATTATGTGATGGATTTTGCGAGGAACATGGCCCAAACGGTGGCGGAAGAGATGCCATCGGCGGCCGCAATCGCAGCCAACAAATGGCTGCCCGACAACGAGCTCACCTTCTACAGCGCCGAATATGCCCGCGCCGGATTCCAGGGCGGGCTGCAATGGTATCGCTGCGGTACCTCGGGTGCACTCACGAGCGAGCTCGAAACATTTTCGGGCCGCACCATCGACGTTCCCTCTTGCTTCATCTCGGGCAGACAGGATTGGGGCACCTATCAGCGCCCCGGCGTCTTCGAGGCGATGCAGTCAAGCGCATGCACCCAGATGATCGGCTGTCATCTGGTCGAGGGCGCCGGCCACTGGGTGCAGCAGGAGCAGCCGGAAGAGGTTACCCGCTTGCTGCTGCAATTCTTCAAGCGGGCGGCAGAACGCGCAGCCTGACAATGGGCCCGCGATCCGCGGGCGTCGGCCGCAACGGCTCCAAATGCGAAATCGCTAATGACGCGAAGGGGCGGGGCGCTTTTGCGTCCCCGCGCGATCGATTTGACCCCGCCCAATCAAGCCCCTATATATTTAGAACTATTCTAAATCGTAATTCAGGAATGCCCTCTGATGAAGAATTTCGCCGATTTGACCGAGCGCGAAGTGCTGGCGGTCGCGATCTCCGCGGAAGAGGAGGACAGCCGCATCTACATGAGCTTCGCGGAAGATCTCGCGGAACGTTATCCGGAATCGGCCAAGATATTCGAGGAAATGGCGGAAGAGGAAAAAGGCCATCGCCACATGCTGCTGGAAATGTACGAGCAACGCTTCGGCAAAAACTTACCCCCCATCCGAAGGGATAATGTGCGGGGATTTTTGCGCCGCCGCCCCATTTGGCTGACCAAGAACCTGTCGCTGGAGGCCATGCGCAGGGAAGCCGCGACGATGGAGTTCGAAGCGGAGCGCTTCTATGTCAAGGCGGCCGAGCGAACCCAGGATGTCGGCGTCCGCAGGCTGCTCGGCGATCTCGCGGAAGCCGAAAAAGGTCACGAGAACGTGGCGGCAAGGCTGACCGACCAGATCCTCAGCCCGGACGTGCGCGAGGAAGAGGACAAGACACGCCGGCGGGTGTTCGTCCTGCAATATGTGCAGCCGGGTCTTGCCGGATTGATGGACGGATCGGTGTCGACGCTGGCGCCGCTGTTCGCGGCGGCGTTTGCAACCCATCAGAACTGGCAGACATTCCTGGTCGGCCTCGCCGCCTCGATCGGCGCCGGCATCAGCATGGGGTTTGCGGAAGCGCTGTCCGACGATGGATCGTTGACCGGACGCGGCTCGCCTTGGCTGCGTGGATTGACCTGCGGGCTGATGACGACGGTCGGCGGTCTCGGCCACACCATGCCCTATCTGGTCCCCGACACATGGCCCAACGCGTTCTGGATCGCGACCGCGATTGCGTGCATTGTCGTGTTCTTCGAACTATGGGCTATCGCCTACATTCGCGCGCGATACATGGACACGCCGTTCCTGCAGGCGGTGTTCCAGATCGTGCTCGGCGGCGCCATCGTGCTCGCGGTCGGCATCTTGATCGGCGCGGCGTAGGCACCACGAAGCTGGATTGCTTCGTCGCTTCCGCCTTCGCTCGTTGAGCTACGGCGGACAAGTCGCTCCTCGCAATGACGGGTGACAGAGTAGAGGAGAAAGCGGTGAGCAAGGACATCGACGAACTGGCACGGCTCAATCGCGACTATGTCGCTTCGGTGCAGAATTCCGACGTCAAGCGGTTCGACGAAATTCTCGCCGAGGACTTCTATTGTTCAAACCCCGACAAGTCGCTGGTCGACCGCGCCGGTTTTCTCAAGCAGACCGCGGTGCCGGTGACAATCAAGAATCTCGAGTCGCATGACGTCAAGATTCGCGTGATGGGCGATTTTGCGATCATTCACGCCCGCACGACCTATACGACACCGGACGGGCAGCCTGCTTCGGGACGCTATACCGACTGCTGGGCGCGGCAAAACGGCCGCTGGCTCGCGGTATCGGCGCATGTATCGCGGTGAGGATAACTCGTCATGGCCGGGCTTGACCAGGCTTGACCCGGCAATCCATCCTTTCTTCGAAAAAGTTTCTTACGAAGATTGATGGATGCGCGGGTCAAGCCCGCGCATGACGATTGCGTATGCTCAGGCATCAAACACGATGACACTGCGCACGGTCTTGCCGGCTTTCATGGCGGCAAAGCCCTCGTTGATCTCGGACAGTTTCAGTTTCGCCGAGATCCAGTCCTCGAGGTGCAGCTTGCCGCGCATGTAGAACTCGATAAGCCGCGGCATGTCGACGCGGAAATGGTTCGAGCCCATCGACGATCCCTGAATCTTGCGCTCGCGCAGGAAATCAAAGCCATGCAGCTCGATCTTCTGGCCGAACGGGATCATGCCGACGATGGTCGCGGTGCCGCCGGGCGCCAGCATCGCAAACGCCTGCTCTGCGGTCTCCTTGCGGCCGAGCACTTCGAACGAGTGATGCACCCCGCCACCCGTGAGTTCGCGCACCTGCTGCACCACATCGCCATTTTGCGGGTCGACGATGTCCGTTGCGCCAAGCTTGGTCGCCAGTTGAAGTTTTGCCGGATTGGTATCGACCGCGATGACGCGGCCGGCGCCGGCGATCTGCGCGCCGTTGATCGCGGCCATGCCGACGCCGCCGCAGCCGATCACCACCACGCTCTCGCCGGGTGCGACTTTTGCGGTGTTGACCACCGCGCCGTAGCCGGTGATGACGCCGCAACCGATCAGCGCGGCAAGCTCAAGCGGCATGTCCTTGCGGATTTTGACGATGGCATTCTCGTGTACCAGCATCTGCTCGGCGAACGACGACAGGTTGAGAAACTGATTCAATTTCTCGGAACGCGCCCATGATAGCCGGTTGGATGCGCCCGGCAACATCTTCACTGTGGTATCGGTGCACAGCACCGGCCTCCCCGTCGTGCAATTGTCGCAGGTGCCGCAGAACACCGACAGGCAGGTCACGACATGATCGCCGGGTTTCACATAAGTGACGTCGGAGCCAACCTGCTCGACCACGCCGGCCGATTCGTGGCCGAGCACGGCCGGCAGCGGATGCGGATAGAGCCCTTCCATGAAATGCAGATCGGAGTGACAGAGCCCGGCGACCGCGGTGCGGATCAACACCTCGCGCGGACCGGGCTTTGGCAGGCTGACGTCCTCGATCACCAGCGGCTTGTTGACTTCATGCAGGACGGCAGCCTTCATTAGATCCTCCCCGAATTTTGTGATGTCCTTGAATCAGGACTTATTGCTGGCTCAAGCCTACGCCGCGACAAGCAATTCGCCAACCTCAGCCATGCCCTTGTTGGTTCCACCCTGTGTTTTAGATGATATAGATCATTCCTGGATAAAACGGGCGACAGGCCGTCAAGAAACTTGAATCGGAGGACCATCCCATGGCGGACGGCTATCGCATTCTCGGCGCCGAGATGTCGCCCTACTCGGTAAAAGTGCGCTCCTATTTTCGCTACAAAGCCATTCCGCATCAATGGATTTTGCGAAACGCCGACAGCCAGGCGGAATACGAGGAACATGCCAGGATGCCGATTATCCCGTTGGTGGTAACCCCGGAGGGAAAAGGCATTCAAGATTCGACACCGATCATCGATCAGTTGGAGAAGCTTTATCCGGAGCCATCGATCCATCCCGATGACCCCCTGACCAACGTCATCTCGGCACTGATCGAGGAGTTTGGTGACGAGTGGGGCAACAAATGGATGTTCCACTACCGCTGGGCGCGCGATGTCGACCAGATCAGCTCTGCGGGGCGCATCGCGCGAATGCGCGGGCCGAAGGCCAGCGAGCAGGAGCATGAGGCTTTCGCCAGGCAAGTTCGCGGCCGCATGGTGGACCGGGTCTGGTTCGTGGGCTCCAACGCGGTGACCGCGCCGCAGATCGAGGCCGGCTTTCTCGAGATGCTGGGACTATTGGACAACCATCTCGCGAGCAGGCCCTATCTGTTCGGCGGTCGCCCAGCCTTTGGCGATTTCGGTCTCTGGGGACAGATTTATCAAATGTGCAAGGACCCGACCGCCGGCGCCTTGATCGAAGGCGGCGCGCCGCGTGTGCTCGATTGGGTGCACCGCATGCTCTGGCCGAAGGCTGAAGGCGCGTTTGAGGGCTGGTCGACGCTGGAGCCTACGCTGATGCCGATCCTGATCAGACAGGTCGGAAGGCAATTCATGCCGTGGACCTGCGCCAACCAGAAGGCGCTAGCCGAAAGCCAAGAGGAATTCAGCGTCGCGCTCGGCGACAAGATCTGGACCCAGAAGCCGCAAAAATATCACGCGCGATCGCTCGGCATGCTGCGCGCCCGATATGCCGCCGTTGCCGACAAGGCCGCGCTCGATCCTGTGCTGGAGGCGGCCGGTTGCCTTGCCGGATTGCGCGGCTGAAGACCCTGTTCCCATAGTTGAGGAAAAACGCCCATGGAAATCCCGAAATACAAGATCGCCCTGATTGTCGGCGCCGGCGCAGGCCTCAGTTCATCGCTCGCGCGCCTGTTCGCCCGCGAAGGCATTCGTGTCGCCCTGGCGGCACGCCACATCGAAAAGCTCGGCGCGCTCTGCACCGAGACCGGCGCGCGCGCCTTTGCCTGCAACGCCAGCGAGCCCGACGACGTCGAGCGCCTGTTCGGGCTGGTGGAACGCGAGATCGGGGTGCCCGACGTTGTTGTCTACAACGCCAGCGGAAGGGAGCGCGGACCGTTCGTCGATCTCGTGCCCGCCGATGTCGCCCAGGCGATCGCGGTCAGCGCGTTCGGCGGTTTTCTGGTGGCGCAACAGGCCGCGACACGAATGCTGCCCAACAAGCACGGCGCGATCCTGTTCACCGGCGCGTCCGCGAGCGTCAAGGGGTATGCGCAATCGGCGCCGTTCGCGATGGGCAAGTTCGCGCTGCGCGGTCTTGCCCAGAGCATGGCGCGGGAATTGTCGCCACAAGGCATTCACGTCGCGCATTTCGTTATCGACGGCGGCATCCGCAGCGCCGCGCGCTCCGAGCCTGCCGACAGGCCGGATTCGATGCTCGATCCCGATGCCATTGCCTTTAGCTATTGGAGCGTGCTGCAGCAGCCGCGCAGCGCCTGGACCTGGGAAATCGAATTGCGACCGTGGGTGGAGAAATTCTGAGACAAGGACCGATTAACGTTCCCTCATCGGTTCCCGTCATAGCGGGCCGACGGACGCACAGCAATGACGGAAGTGACGGAGACGCACGCTATTCCTTCAAGACGCGGCGGCGTCAACGCTCATCAGGAAAGGTGATGCGGCGTTGTCCGATCCAAAAATGCTCCAGGTTTTCAAGCCGCGGCGTGATGGGTGATTTGGTCGGCCGCCAGCCGCCAGCTGGCGCAGGGAATTTCCTGTGGCGCGACGTCGATATGCTTTTCGAAGCGCACCAGCTTCCAGTCGCCGGGGCTCTGCAGAAAGGCAAAACCGGACTTGCGGGCAAGGCCGATCATGGCGGCGTTGGAGCGCAAGGTATCGCCGAACAGCCGCTTCGCACCGAATGCGGCGGCACGGCATTCCAGATTCCGCAGCAACGCCTGACCGATGCCCTGGCCTTGCCAGCGGTCATCGATTGACAGGCCGAACTCGAAGCTTGCCGTGTCAGGCTCGAACGCGTAGCGGGCTTCGCCGACCACCGTCTCATTGCCATCGACCAGCATGGTCGCGACCACGCTGAAGCGGTCGTCCTCACCGACATGGATGAAATGATCAAGCAAGGTTCGCGGCAGCTCGCTCATGGCGCCGAGGAAGCGGTTGTAGCGAGAGCGAACCGAGAGCGAGCGGAAGTAACCCTGCAAGTCCTCCGCGTCGCGCGGTTCGACAAAACGAACCGTCAACGACCCGCCGCCGCGCAAGCGCAGAATATCGGAGTGCTGCCGGAGGTCGTTCAATCGAAGCGCAATCATCGGAAGGCTCCCATTGGTTCGAAAAGACGGTGGCCGGCGCCCCCCTCAAGAGGCGGCGCCGGCCTGGCTGCTCGTTAAGCCCGCCAAAACGGCTTTTCGGCCTCGAGAGCGACATCGCTCCAGGAAAGTCCGACGTCGTGCAGGTCGCGGTCGCTCAATTCGGCCAACAGGTGTCGTTCGCGCTGACGCTGCCGCCAGACGTGCAGGGTTTCGCTGATCTTTGACAGAAGGCCGGAACCATGATGATTTATCATCGATTCGTGTGTAAGAATGGACATTTTCATCTCCTAAAGCTAAACTGTTGCCACGAATGTCGGCGCGATCTGGGCTTTCGACAAACGATAATTTGTACCGCCTCGCATGATATAAACTCATGTATTGGGGTCCGGAAGATGACCGCTAGGCTGCCCTCGCTCAATGGATTGCGCGCGTTCGAGGCCGCCGCCCGGCATTTGAGCTTCACGCAAGCGGCTTCCGAACTGAACGTCACCCAGACCGCGATCAGCCATCAGATCAAACGGCTGGAGCAGGAACTCGGGATTCGCCTGTTCATCCGACAGAACCGCGCGCTGGCATTGACGGCGGAAGCCAAGGATTATCTGCCCGGCGTCCGCGCCGCGTTTAACGATCTGCGGCTCGCGACCGACCGGGTGCTGCGCAAAGACAATGACCATGTGCTGACGGTCTCGACACTGGCGTCGCTGGCCGCAAAATGGCTGCTGCCGCGGCTTTCCGCCTTCCAGGAAGCGCATCGCGACATCGACGTCCACATCACAACGTCGGCCAGCCTTGTCGACTTCAAGGGCGGCGATGTCGATGCCGCCATCCGCTATGGCCGCGGCAATTGGCCGGGCCTGCGTGCCGATTGGATAATGGCGGATCAGCTGTTTCCGGTCTGCAGCCCCACCTTGCTGACCGGCGACAAACCGCTGCGGCGCCCGGAGGATCTGGCGGACCAGGTGTTGCTTCATACCAGCGGCGGGACGGAGGACGATTGGCGGCTGTGGCTGACAGCAGCAGGCTTGCCGACCCATATCTCAAGGCACCCAGGCGTCACGTTCGATCTCAGCTTCATGACCGTGCAGGCCGCGATCGACGGCATCGGCGTTGCGATCGGCCGGACATCCTATGTCGAGGCCGACATCGCCAAGGGCCGCCTTGTGGTTCCGTTCAAGGTCACCCTGCCGGCAGACGCCGGATTCTATCTTGTCTCGCCTGAGGCTAGGGCGGAACCGCCGAAGCTCGAGGCCTTTCGGCAGTGGCTGCTCGCCTCGGTGCAGGGAAGGCCCGAACAGGTTCCGGACACGCCGCCCGCCCGGCGCCGGCGGTTTTGATTTCGATGCAAACAAGATAACACCACCGCATGGTCGATCTGACTCGTAAATTCGACGTGCTGGTGATCGGCGGCGGCAATGCCGCGCTGTGCGCCGCGATCAGCGCGCGCCGCGTCGGCGCGTCGGTATTGGTGCTGGAAGGCGCGCCGAAATTCTACCGGGGCGGTAATACCCGCCACACCCGCAATATGCGCTGCGCCCACGATGCGGCGACCGAAATTCTCACTGGACCCTATACCGAGCAGGAATTCTGGGAAGACTTGTTGCGCGTCACCGGCGGCCAGACCGACGAAGAACTCGCGCGCTTGATGATCAGGGCATCGAAGGACATCCTGGACTGGTTCGTCGAGCAGGGCGTGCGCTGGCAGCCGTCGCTGGGGGGCACGCTGAGCCTGGGGCGGACCAATTCATTCTTTCTGGGCGGCGGCCGGGCCATGCTGAATGCGCTCTATCTCACCGCCGAGCAGCTCGGGGTCGAAATTCTTTACGACGCCGAAGTGCTCGATCTCCAGATCGACGGCGGCATGTTTCTCTCCGCAGGCCTGAAACGCGGCAACGGACGCGCAAGCGTTACCGCCTCGACGCTGGTGGCGGCCGCCGGCGGCTTTGAGGCCAACATCGAGTGGCTCAGGGAATATTGGGGCGAGGCCGCCGATAATTTCCTGATCCGCGGCACGCCTTACAATCGCGGCTCGATACTCAAGCTGCTGCTCAACAAGGGCGTGCAGGAGGTCGGCGATCCCACGCAATGCCACGCGGTCGCGATCGACGCCCGCGCGCCGAAATTCGATGGCGGCATCATTACGCGGCACGACTCCGTGGTGTTCGGCATCGTCGTCAACAAATGCGCAATGCGTTTTTACGACGAAGGCGAGGATATCTGGCCGAAGCGCTACGCGATCTGGGGCCGGCTCGTGGCGGCGCAGCCGGACCAGATCGCCTACATCATCTTCGACGCGAGCTCCCGCAACAGTTTTATGCCGACGCTGTTCCCGCCGATCGAGGCCGGCTCGATCGCGGAGTTGGCCGCCAAATTCGAACTCAATCCGGCCGCGCTGGAAAAGACCGTCGCCGATTTCAATGCCGCCGTTAAGCCCGGCACCTTCGATCACACCCTCCTCGACGATTGCCGCACCGAAGGGTTGACGCCGCCCAAGAGCCATTGGGCGCGGCGGATCGAGACCCCGCCTTATTATGCCTATCCGGTGCGGCCCGGCATCACCTTCACCTATCTCGGCACCCGCGTGAACAGGCAGGCGCGCATGCTGATGAAAGACGGCAGGCCCGCCGCCAACATGTTCGCCGCCGGCGAGATCATGGCCGGCAATGTGCTGGGCAAGGGTTACGCGGCCGGCATCGGCATGACCATCGGCAGCGTATTCGGCCGGATCGCGGGACGGGAAGCGGCGCAACATGCACGGAACTAGCATCCTCGAGGAGGCTGACCGGCTGATGACGGTCTGCAATGCGTGCCGCTACTGCGAGGGCCTTTGCGCGGTTTTTCCGGCGATGGAAATGCGCCGATCGTTTTCCGATGGCGATCTCAATTATCTCGCCAATCTCTGCCATGCCTGCGGTGCCTGTTATACCGACTGCCAGTTCTCGCCGCCGCATGAATTCAACGTCAATGTGCCGAAGACGTTTGCCGTTGCCCGCGCCGAATCCTACTCCGCCTATGCCTGGCCGCGGGCCTTTTCGGGCGTGTTCGCGCGCAATGGCCTCGCCATCAGTCTGATCGCGGCTTTGAGCGTGGCGGCGTTTATCATCGGTTTTGCAGCTTTCAACGACCGGCAGGTTCTGTTCGGTGTACATACCGGACCGGGCGCGTTTTATAAATTGATGCCGCACAAGGCGATGGTGGCGCTGTTCGGCGCGGCGTTCCTCTATGCGATTCTGGCGTTGGCGATGAGTGTCCGGGCGTTCTGGCGCGATATCGGCGAGCCGGTCGGCATGCTTGCCGATCCGGCATCGTTTTGGCAGGCGATCAAGGACGCCGGCCAACTGCGCTATCTGGATGGCGGCGGTGCCGGCTGCGTCAACGAGGATGAGCGGCCGAGCGACCTGCGCAAGATCCATCATCACTTCACGTTCTACGGCTTCCTGCTGTGTTTTGCCTCGACTGCCGTGGCGACGCTGTATCATTACCTCTTCGCGCGCGAGGCGCCCTATCCATGGTGGGATCTGCCGGTGGTGCTGGGCACGCTGGGCGGCATCGGCCTTCTGATCGGACCCGCGGGCCTGCTGGCGGAAAGATGGAAACGCGATCCCGCGCTGGCAGACGAGAAGCGCACCGGCATGGATGTCGCGTTCATCGTCATGCTGTTCCTGACCAGCCTCACCGGCATCGCGGTGTTACTGTGGCGCGATACGCCTGCAATGGGGCCTTTGCTGGCGCTGCATCTCGGCGTGGTGTTTGCGCTCTTTATCACCATGCCCTACGGCAAGTTCGTGCACGGCATCTATCGCTACGCCGCGCTGGTGCGCTATGCGAGGGAGCGGCGGATGGTGGGGCAGACGCTGATTGAGTGAATGGTCCTCACCCTGAGGGGCGGCCACTTGGCCACGTCTCGAAGGGTGAAACCTGCGCATCCTTCAAGACGCGCGCTATCGCGCGCTCCGCGGGATGAGGCCTCACAAGTCCACCACCACGTAGTCGCTTTCCACCGAGACCGCGATGGTCTCCGCGACGTACGGCCCCTTCACCACGCTCGTGCCGGGCTCGACATTGACCGGATAGGCTTTCGCCCGGAACCGCTTCGGATCGCAATAGGATTGACCGGTGCGGATATCGAATTCCCAGCCGTGCCAGGGGCAGCGGATGATCTCGCCGAGTCTGGTGTATTCGATCTCGCCGGGATCGGACGATTGCGCGAGGCCGATCAGCGGCCCTTCGCACAGCGCCGCGCCCTGATGCGGGCAGCGGTTCAACAGGCCGAAGAACTCACCTTTGATGTTGAAGATGGCGATCGGGCGCTGATCGATGGTGAGAAACTTGCGCGTGCCCGGCGGCAGTTCATGCACCGGGGCGATGACGTGACGAGTCATGGTATTTTCCAACGCATCATCTCCGGACCAGCCAAGTCCTTTGTCCGCAAAAACCGGCTGCCACTTTTTCGGATCATGCTAAGCCAGACCGTACAACTGCCGCGCATTGCCGAGATAAAACGCTTCGCGGTCGGCGTCGCTGACGCCGGGCGGCAGCACCCGTGACGGCTCGTCATAGTCCCAGTGCGGGTAGTCGGTCGCGAACAATAATTTGTCCCAGCCGATCCAGTCGATCACCTCAAACAGGTGGTCGCGCCGCTCGGGGTCTTCCATCGGCTGCGTC
>WNGI01001246.1_pt1 | contig 20838 bp, 17 predicted proteins | sample 5400621 | NCBI WGS metagenome assembly WNGI01 (sample SAMN13153374, study PRJNA577476) | soil metagenome | isolation source: 20 cm soil or saprolite under Garry oak tree replicate 1 | place: USA:California | collected 2016-06-15
AGGATTGATGTCGGGCAATCGATAGATGACATAAATAATCGTCGCGCCCCAGAGCGCGCCTAAGAGATTCATTGGAACACGAAAACGCGGGCTGCGGCTCGGATAAATATATTTGATCGGCACAAATACTAGGACCGATAAGCCGATGACGACAAAGGCGTTCACCCATGAGGGAGTTTTGAGAACGTATAGATAAAACACCACGATGTTCCAGTAGGAAGGGAAGCCAAGAAAGAAATAATCGGCGGTCTTGGCGCTTCGCTGGCAAAAGCCATAGGCGCTGGCGAGCAACGGCAGCGCGGCTAGCCACAACGCGTCTTGGGACGGCAGGAGTTTGCCGTGAAGCAGAAAAAAGCACGGCACGATCACGTAATTTAGATAATCGACCAGCTGATCCAGCAGGTCGCCGTCGAACCAAGGAATCAGTTCTTTAACCCGGGCGGCGCGCGCCAAGGTACCGTCGGTGGCGTCGATAACGACGGCTAGACCCATGAGAAAGAATGTGTCGCGGAAAGCGCCTTGCTCGATATCGAGGATGCTAAAAAAACCGACGACGGCACCGAGGGCGGTATAGAGATGGACGAGCCAGGCGAGAGCGAGACTCCTGAACATCCTGCCGAACTACGCGGCGGAGGCGGCGAAGCTTGGCCTGGCCTTGAGCCGGGCGATCCAGGCGACGGTGTTCTTATATTTATTGCCGTCCACCGGGATGGCGAATCGATCTAACAATTCGATGTTCGACATGAAAGCGATATCGGCGAGGCTGAACGGGCCGGCCAAGTATTCGTTGCCGTTGAGCTCGCTCTCGGTTCGATCAAACGCTCTGGTGATTTCTGACCTGGCGTTGTCGATCCGTTGCGCATCCCGTTCGCCCTCCGGCTTGCGCATTTCCTGGATCAGATGAACGAAATAAGGGTTAAAATGAGTATCGCGAAAATCCTCCATCAGCCGGGCGCGCGCTCGACCTTCTGAATCCTTGGGCATCAATGATGGATAGGGATATTCATCTTCGAGATATTCGTTGATGACCGTCGAGTCATAAATGATGAAACCTTCATCGTCCAGCGCAGGAACCTGACCGAAGGGATGGATTTTTAGGTAGTCGGAATTTTTCTGCTCGCGTTTGGAAAGGTCGATGTTAACCCGCTCGAATTCAAGTCCTTTCTCCAAGAGTGCAATCCGTACCTTGCGCGAGTTGGTCGAGGGCGGAAACGTGTACAACTTGATCATCGACAGCAAACCTCCTTAGCCTTCACCACTGAATCGATCTTAGCATATCACCGGCATTAACTGCGAGCGTTTTTTAAATTTCGGGCAGTTGGCGCCAGCCGGACACAAACTCGTGTTCGTGAGTTGTTGGAGATGACAGACTAGCCGCGACGACTCAAAGTTGCCTTGAGCGTAACCGACTGACCGGCGCGCAACACCATGATGGCGACTTCGTCGCCTGATGTGTGCTCTCCCAGCGCGTCGGTAAGATCCTCAATATTTTGGATTTTTCTGTCGCCTAGCTGAACAATAATATCGCCCTCGCGCAGGCCGGCAAGCGCGGCCGGGCTGCCACTGGAAACCCCAGCGAGCCGAACGCCAGCGGCGGCCGCGCCGTAATCCGGGATCGTGCCCAGATAGGTCCGAACCCCGCGTGGCCTCCCTGCGCTTTCGGGCGGGTGCGACGGCAGGCTGACAAAGCTGATCGGTTCCTTAGTGTCAGCGATTTTGAGGGCTGTCAGCATGACCAAGTCGCTGACTTTCGCCATGCCCTCGATATTCAGTTTTTCCCAAGTATCGGTTGCCCTGTGATAGTCGCCGTGGTTGCCAGTAAAGAAATGAAGCACCGGAATCTTCTTCACGTAAAACGACAGATGGTCGCTGCGGCCGACGTCGTCGGACTCGTTGATGTCGAGCTCGAGTTGGCGGGCGTCAGCGCTTACGAGATTGCTGAAGTTGGCGCCCGACCGTGCGCCAAACACGGTTAAATGGTTTTCGCGCAAGCGGCCGACCATGTCTAAATTCAACATCGCTTTGATCGACGCGAGCGACTGCGCATGCTCGACATAGTAGCGCGATCCATAAAGGCCGAGCTCTTCGCCGGAGAACGCGACGAAAATGACCGTGCGAGCCGGCTTGGCCGGCAGCTGGGCGAGGCGGCGCGCCAGATCGAGCAGCACGGCAACGCCCGACGCATTATCATCGGCACCGGGGTGAATCTTGCCTTCCGCCTCGCGGTCCAGCGCGCCGAAATGGCCGAGCCCGAGGTGATCGTAGTGGGCGCCGATAACGATTTTTTCATCGTTTAGCGATGGATCCGCGCCGGGAAGAACGCCGACGATGTTTTCTGTTCGTTGGCGATTTTCCCGCAAATTGACTTGCAGTGTGGTGCTCCCGTCGGAAATCGGCATTGAGGCTGGCTTCCCGGTTGCGTCGATTTTTTCTTTCAGGGATCCCAGCGAGACGCCTCGATCGCCGAGCCATTGCTCTATGACACGGTGCTTCACTTGTGCGGCCACGAGGCTGTTGCCGCCGCGCCATAAGCTATTTTGCGTCGACAACAATTCGGCTTTCGCCTCGTCATCGTGATTGAGGTCGACGAGGATCATGCCCAGCGCGCCATGATCGCGGGCGTTGTTGGCTTTGGTCCGAAGCGCGGCGTAAGTCGAGGAGTTGGGTAATTTCCTAAACGGACTCTTGTCGCCTTTCGGTGGCGGCTCGTAGCGCAGCACCAACGCAATCTTTCCTTTGGCGTCGAGCCCCGCGTAGTCATCGTAGTCGTAGTCCTTGGCGGTGATGCCGTAGCCGGCAAAAACCACCTCCGCTGCAACTTTGTCGGATGTCGACAGGCCAAGCGGAATCCATTGCTCGTTTAGTTGCAGCGGTGCGCTGTTTCCCAGCGTGAGGCTGCTCGGTTCGACGACTGTGACGCCTACGGCGACATCGAAGGGTTGCCGGAAGCTGCCGTTGTCGCCGCCGGGCTGCAACCCCGATTTGGCAAAGTCGGCCGCGATGTAATCTCCCGCGAGTTTGATGCCGGGCGTATCGACGCCGCGCCCGGTGAGCTCGGCGGAGGCCAAGAATTTCACGTGCCGCAGCAGCTCGTCGGTCGCGCTCGGCACCTCAAGGCTCGGCACCTCAAGGTTGGGTTCGAGGGTCCAAGCGGTCAGTGCGGCCGCGATCGTCGCGATGACGACAAAGCTCGCCAGCCAATATCTCGGATCAATTCGGCGCCGGAGTTTGAGCGGCATACTAAAAATCAGATTATCATGGTTGTCGGCTGATGTTGAAGGTTACGGTGTGAAAAACTATCGAACAGGCCCAAAAAAGCTTTTCGCGTTCGCTAAGGGTGACTGGTTGTCGGTCTTCAACTGGGGACGAGTCACTTTTGCGCCCTTGTTTCGTAAATGCTATATAGGCTTCAACTATCCATGGAGGCTGAATCATGGCGAAATCCGTAGTCGTCTACACCCAACCGGGCTGAGGGCCTTGTCATAAAGAGGTGGAGTTTCTATCTCAAAAAGGAGTCGAGTTCGTGGAAAAAAACGTGCGTGCGGATAAAGAGGCTTTGAAGGAGCTGCTCGCCCAGGGATTTCAAAGCACCCCGGTCACGATCATCGACGGCCAGTCAGTGGTCGGGTTTGATCAAGACAAGATTATGAAGTTGCTGGGAATTTAATTGTTAAGGGAGTAGATCATGCCAAGAAACTTGTTGCTTCCAACAATTCTGTGTTCCGCCACCTTCGCTCTTTTTATCTCGTTTGCAGTGGCTCCTGCAAACGCCCAAACGATTATCGACGAATGGACGACGGTGCAGCCGCCCAAAGCGCCGGAATTGAAGCCTGTCACCCTGGACTCAAAAACTTCGGCGCTACTCGTGCTCGACTTTGTAAAACAAACCTGCAACAGCGAGCGGCGGCCGCGTTGCTTGACTTCGGTCCCCAAAGTTCAAACGCTATTGAAGCTGGCCAGGGCCAAAGGCGCATTGGTCGTGCACAGCATCACGACGGCTGCAACTCCGGCTGACATCGCGAAAGAATTGACGCCCCTCGAGGGAGAACCGATCGTTAAAGCGCCGGCCGATAAATTTTTTAAGACGGACTTGGAAAAAATTCTAACTGAAAAGGGCATCAAAACGGTCATCGTCGTAGGAACAGCTGCTCAGGGTGCCGTGCTCAATACCGCAAGCCAGGCAGCTTTCAGAGGGCTGCAAGTCATCATTCCGGTGGATGGGATGTCGGCCGAAAATCTCTATTTCGAGCAGTACAGCGCCTATCATCTCGCCAATGCTCCTGGAGTCGGGCAGCAGGTGACATTGACCAAGATCGAGATGATTAAATAAGCCTCGCGATCGAACTCAAGGCCGCATCTCCGACGGGATGAATTAGACGGCGCAGGATTGCGTGAGGATGAAATCCGTCTTCTCTACTCATTTGAGCTGTGCCTTCCACCCGGACGAACTCAGCATCTTGCCCGTCACACTCTTTGATTCGTCCGAACCGAGATAAACAAACACTTCCGTCACCGATTCTGGCTTGCTGCCGTGATAGCCGGTGAGCTTGGTGGCGACGTAGCCGGGCTCCACTGAATTCACTCTAACATGACTCGACCTCGCTTCCGCGGCAAGCGTCTGGGTAAATCCCTCGAGTCCCCATTTTGAGGTCGCATACGCGATGAAATTGGCGTAGGCGCCGCGCCCAATCATGGACGATACGTTGATGATCGAGCCGCTCTTCTGCTTCATCATGATCGGCAGGACAGACTGGGTAACCAGAAACGGGCCCCGCAGGTTCACCGCGAGGGTGTAATCCCACTTCTTCACGTCGAGCTCGGTGATTGGCGCCGGCCGGGTCATGACTCCGGCATTGTTGACCAGAACGTCGATTCGGCCGAATTTCCTTTGCACGTTGGCGATGTATTGTTTGACCGGCTCTTCGAGGGCGACGTCGCATGTCCAGCCTTCCGCTTCGACTCCGAGGCCGCGTAGCTCTGACACGGTTTGGTCCAGCTCAGTTCGGGTGCGGGCGCAGACCGCGAGCTTCGCGCCTTCGCGGGCGTAGTGTATCGCGATCGCTCTGCCAATGCCTCTGCTGCCGCCGGTGATGAGAGCGACTTTATCTTTGAGCTTCATAGATATTTCATCGAAGTCATGGAGTCCGGGAGCATTGGATTTCTCTACAACGATTTGCCGCTCAAGCCAAGACGATGCCCTTGAGACGCGGAGCAGCCGGCGCTACAAAGAGCGTGGCACAGGAGGAATTCATGGATGTACTGAGTGTCACCGGATACCAGCGCAGAACGCCGCATGTCATAGCTGAATGCAAGGGATTTTTCGCCAAGGAAAACCTCGAAGTAAAATTTCATCACACGACCTACGCGCCCGATCATAATCGCGGCATGGCGGAAGGGCGCTGGGATTTTACTTTGAGCAGCGCCGATACGATGATCGCGCGGACAACGACGGACGGCGTCGATTACATGCTCTTCATGCAAGCGGAGGAAGGGCTCAGTGCGTATCTGATCGGCCAGCCCGGTATCGATTCAATCGAGAACCTGCGCGGTAAAATACTCGCCGGCGATCCCGGTGATTCCAATCTCGATCTGATCCGCAAAAAAATTCTCCGCACCCACGGCATTGACGATACGGAATACCACATCGAGATCATCGGCAGCTCGCCGGTACGGCTGGAAGCATTTCTCCAACGGCGTGTGGCGGCCGCCATGCTCACGCCACCTGCATCGGATAAGGCATTAGCCGCCGGTGGCGTGTTGCTGGCCGATTCTGAAAGTTACGTTCCTGGCTGGCCGCTGACTTGCGGTTGGACGCTGAGACGCTGGTTGCTCGATCACCGTGAGCTTGTCGTGCGCTTCATTCGCGCCTGGGCGGCGGCCACGGACTGGCTCTTGTTGTCGGAGAACCGCGACGAAACCATCGGGCTGGTGATGGAAAAAGAAAAGCTTCAGCGCGCAGCCGCCGAGGATGCTTATCGTAAGGTGGTGCCGAAAGCGCGGATCCATCCGGCGGCATTGCAAACGGTTATAGACTTGCGCAAAGAAATGGGCGTATACAAGCCGCCCTTCGATCCACCGGAGAGATTCTACGATGCGAGCTACTGGACTGAGGCCAGCGGATTGTCGATGAAATGAGAAACCGCGTCATGCGATCAGGACGCTTAGAATCGTACTGACGATGCTGAGCACGATGGCGCCGAAGAAAGCCGACCAAAATCCGTAAATGATAAAGCCGGGTACCAGCGCCGCGGCCAACAGCAGCATGAGGGCATTGATCACCAGCCAAAAAACTCCGAAGGTTAAGAGTGTGAGCGGAAGGGTAAGGATCTTAATAATGAAACCGATCGTCGCGTTGAGAAATCCGATGGCGATCGGCGCTATTAAGGCGGTGCCGAATCCGCGCACCTCGATGCCGGGAAAAAGATAGGCAACGATCATCAGGCTCGCGGCACTGATGAACCAGTGCATCAGCAGGTCCAGCATGACAAATTATAACCTACCAAAGCGCTCTGGGTCAGACAATGGGAGTCGCCGACAAAGCTTGCGAAGGCATGGGCGGAGTGTAAATATGGAGCCGTTCAACAACTCATAAGGAGGAATGAACGCCATGTCTAAACAGGAACTCGAATCCGTCGCTCAAGCGATGGTCGCCAAAGGCAAAGGGATTCTGGCTGCCGATGAGAGCATGGGCACCATCAAAAGGCGATTCGATAGCATCAAAATAGAATCCAACGACGGCAATCGGCGCGCCTACCGTGAGATGCTTTTTTCCACTAGGGGCGTCGAAGAAGCGATCAGCGGTGTAATTCTTTTCGACGAGACGATCCGCACGGCGGCGAGCGACGGCACGCCATTTCCTCAATTGCTTGCCAAAAAAGGCATCATGCCGGGCATCAAGGTCGACAAAGGGCCCGTGGATATTCCCGGTTTTTCCGGCGAAGTCGTCACCGAAGGACTGGACGGCTTGCGCGGTCGATTGAAAGAGTACAGAGAGCTCGGTGCGAAGTTCGCGAAGTGGCGCGCTGTCATTACCATCGGTGACGGCATTCCGACTTACACCTGTTTGGAAGCCAACGCCCACGCACTGGCACGCTACGCTGCGCTGTGCCAGGAGGGCGGCATCGTGCCGATCGTCGAACCGGAGGTTTTGCTCGACGGCAATCACCCCATTGAACGCTGCCACGAAGTGACGGAGCAAACGCTCAAAATCACTTTCACGGAGCTTTTTTTGCAGCGCGTGCATCTTGAAGGGATGATTCTCAAGCCGAGCATGGTTGTTTCCGGTAAGGATAATCCCAGGCAGGCAGGTGTCGATGAGGTCGCCGAACGTACGATCCGGTGTCTCAAGCGCACCGTGCCGGCGGCAGTTCCCGGTATCGCTTTTCTGTCGGGCGGACAGAGCGCGGTGAGCGCCACCGAGCATTTAAACGCGATGAATAAAATCGGTCCGCACCCGTGGCAGGTGAGTTTCTCCTACGCGCGGGCGCTGCAAGATCCGGCGCTGAAAGCTTGGAAGGGCGAAGGCGCCAACGTCGCGGCGGCGCAAAAGATCTTCTATCATCGAGCCAAGATGAATAGCGCGGCGCGCAGCGGCAGCTATACGGCGCAGCTGGAAACGGCCGCGTAGTTTAATCCTCGACTGTCTTGGCGCAAGCAAACCAACCCCTGATTGAACATGGCGGCGGGTGTCATTGCGGCCGCGTAGAATTTGCGGTCACGGCGCCCGCCGACATCGAAGCCATCGAGTGTAACTGCTCGATCTGCAGCAAGAGCGGATTCCTTCACCTGATTGTCCCCAAGTCGTGTTTCCGGCTGCTTCAGGGTTCTGAAGCGTTGACGACCTACACGTTTGGCACCGGCATCGCACGCCATCTCTTTTGTCAGATTTGCGGTATCAAGTCTTTCTACGTGCCGCGCTCCAATCCTGACGGCTACAGCGTGAATGTGCGCTGTCTCGAGCCCGGCACGGTCCGACAGATCAAAATAAGTCGGTTCGACGGACGGCATTGGGAAGAGCATGCGCGTGAGCTCACTGGTTTGTTCGGCGAAAATCCGCCTCCCGCCGAGCCGAGAAAATCGAGCATTGGGGATTAGTGCGGTGGATATCGAAGGGGTGGGATTTGTCATTGGTTTGATCGGCGCAATTTGGCTGAAGAGCTCGATGAACTTGATGCGCGAGTACAAAGATCAGCCGGAACTCAAAATGATCGGCCGTGAACCGGAAAATCCCGCGTTGAAAAACTTCCTGCGCGGGCTTACCCTGGTGCTGCTCGGCTTGGGCATTGAGACCTACGCGCGTCTGTTTCTGAATTGAGTCCACGAGCGGTCCGATCGCGTCCCGTCGGCGTGAGCGACGCGGTCATGCTGGACTTTTCCGTGCCATCGTTGAATGTCGAGCTTATCTTGACTTTGACATGGCATCCTTTAACTTAAAGCATGTTCTCGCAACGATGGTTTGGCTATGTTCTGACAATATTTTTCTTTGGTGTCACTCTGGCAAATTCACAAGCCGCTCAAGTTCAAGAATTTACTCTCGATAACGGTCTTAAGGTCCTGCTGCTGGAGGATCACAAAAGTCCGGCGGTGACTTTTCAAGTTTGGTATCGGGTCGGTGGGCGCAACGAGAAAGATGGCAAGAGCGGTCTCGCCCACTTTCTCGAGCACATGATGTTCAAAGGCACGCCGAGCACGGGTCCGGAGGAATATTCGCGCATCATTGCCAAAAACGGCGGCAGGTCGAATGCGTTCACGTCCTCCGATACCACCGTCTATTTTGCGACCATGAGCCGGGAAAAAATCGGCATCGAGCTCGATCTCGAAGCCGACCGAATGGCCAACGCGCTGCTGGGCGACGCTTACTTCCAGCCCGAGAAAAAAGTCATTCAAGAAGAGCGCCGCCTGCGCACCGATGACAATCCGGCATCGGCGCTCGGCGAGGTGACGAGCGCGGTGGCTTTCACGATTCATCCGTACCGCCGGCCCGTGGTCGGCTGGATGGAAGACATTGAAAACTTGACCCGGCAAGATCTGGTCGATTTTTACAAGCTCTATTACGCGCCGAACAACGCCTTCATCATCGTCGTCGGCGATTTTTCTACCGAGGAGATCCTGGCAAAGATCCGCGCGGCCTTTGGTAAAATACCGCGCGGCGGGGAACCGCCCAAGGTCAACGCGACGGAGCCCGAGCAACGCGGCGAGCGCCGGCTGATTTTTAAAAAAGAGGCCGAGTTGCCGTTCATTCTCACGTTCTATCACGCGCCCAATCTTAAAAGTCCCGATAACTTTGCCCTCGATCTCTTGTCGGTCGTGCTTGCCGGCGGGCGCAGCTCCCGGCTCTATCATGAGCTGGTTTACCAGAAACGGTTGGCGCGCAACGTCGATGCCGACTACAGCGGCGCGTCGATCGATCCCATGGGTTTTTCGCTCACGGCGCAGCTGCTTCCCGGTATCCAGCCGGCTGCGGTGGAGCGGGAGATCGACGGTTTGCTGAACAAGCTGAAAACCGAATTGATCAGCGAGCGCGAATTGCAAAAAGCCAAGAACCAGATCGAAGCGTCTTTCATTTTTGCTCAAGATTCCATTTTCGGGCAGGCAATGAAAGTCGGCTCCTACGAGGCGGCCGGCGGTTGGCGGCAGATGGAAACCTATCTCGACGGCATTCGAAAAGTGAGCCGCGACGACATTCGCCGGGTGGCGCGCCAATATCTCAACCCGGACGGGCGCACGGTCGGCACGCTGATTCCGACCAAAGTTCAATGAAGATATTTCGCCTGAGCCTGTGGGTGCTCTTGACTATTTCTTATGGCGCGATGTCCAGCGAGGCGGGAATGACTCCGAAACGCACGGTGTTGAACAACGGCACGGTTTTGTTGACCTCCGAGCAGCGCACGCTGCCGATGGTGTCGATCGAATTGTTGATCGACGCCGGTTCGCGATACGAGGGCTCGGAACAAGCGGGATTAGCCAATCTTACCTCGAAGCTGCTCATTTACGGGACCAAACGGCGCAGTGCCGTGCAGATCAGCGATGCCCTTGATTTCATTGGCGCCGGTCTAGAGACGGGTTGCGCGCAAGATTCCGCGAGCGTGAGCGTGACGGTGCTCAAAAAGGACCTGGCGACCGGCCTTGACCTATTGGCGGATGTTTTAACCCAATCGACGTTTCCCGAGACCGAGATCGAGCGTCAAAAGCAGGCGGTGATCGCGTCCATCAGAGCCAGGGAAGAAGAACCCGGCGCCGTGGCGGGAAAAGCTTTTGCCGCGGCGCTGTATCCACAGAGTCCTTACGGTCGGCCGGTTGAAGGAACCGAAGCTTCGGTCAAAGGCCTGCAGCGGAAAAGCTTGCAAGATTTTTTCACGCGATACTACCGCCCCAACCGTGCGATCATCGCGGTGGTCGGCGATGTCTCGGAAAAGGAAGTTGCCCAGGCGCTTAACACGGCGTTCCGAAGCTGGAGCAAGGGCGAGGCCAGCGGTCCGGCTCTCGTTCCGACGAAGCTTGGCGCGCCCAAGGTGCAGCGCATTAACAAAGATCTCACCCAGGCCAATATCATTTTTGGCCATAACGGCGTGGCGCGCGGCAATCTCGACTATTATGCCATTCAGGTGATGAATTATATTTTAGGCGGCGGCGGTTTTTCTTCGCGCGTGATGGACTCGATTCGCAACGAACGCGGTCTGGCGTATTCCGTCTACAGTTATTTTGCCGCGGAAAAAAGTTACGGAACTTTTGAATTCGTCATGCAAACCAAGAACGAGACCGCAATGGAGGCGATCCGCATCGCTGGCGACGAGATGCGGCGCATGCGCGATCAGGCCGTGACCGAGCAGGAATTGAACGACGCCAAAGATTACCTGATCGGCAGTTTCCCGCTGCGTTTCGACACCAACCGAAAGGTGGCGAGTTTCCTCGCGCAGGTGGAGTATTTTCAGCTCGGTTTGGATTATCCTGACCGGTATGCGGATCTCATTCGCAAGGTCAGCCGCGAAGACGTTCAGCGCGTCGCCAAGCAATATTTGCAGCCTGATAAGCTCGTAACGGTAATCGTTGGAAACGTAAAGAAAATTGGTGAAAAATAGCCGCGTGAGAGTTGGTTATTGGCGTTTTGCCCGTCCTGGTTGGGCTGTCGGGGCGTCCGGTATTGATGCGCCTTGACAGTTGCCGATCCACTGCGGCATAGTTCGTGCTGTTTGGCATTGCCGGAGTCGCCCGCGAGTTGCATACGAACCAGGAACAATGAAAAAAGTTTTGATCATCGAAGATCACGCGGACATGCGTGAGTTGCTTACTTGGCAAATCGAGCTGATGGGTTTCATGGCGATCGCGGCGAGACGCGGCAAAGACGGCGTTGAAAAGGCGCTCAGCGAAAAACCCCATTTGATCATCATGGATATCATGATGCCCGGCATGGATGGCTGGGAGGCGACGCGGGAGCTTCGCGCCAATGCCGAGACGAAGGATATTCCAATTTTAGCCGCGACGGCGCTGTTTCGCGACTCTGACCTGAAGACTTGCCTCGAAGCCGGATGCAACGGGTACATCGTCAAGCCTTTCACGTTTCAGGAACTGCAGGGAAAGGTGCGGGAGCTGATTCCCGCGACGAGCACGACCTACCCGCTCTGACTCTGAGCGCCGCCAAGTTTCACTTCGACAATTGACTCTACTGAGGTGTGATGCGCCGGTGTCCGCGCACGAGAAAGCCCTTTTTGTCGTCCAACGTCTGCGCCAAGAAGGTTACCAAGCCTTCTTCGCCGGCGGCTGCGTGCGCGATATGCTGCTCCACAAGCCGCCGCAAGACTACGACATCACGACCAACGCCAAGCCGGAAGATATTCAACGCATTTTTCCGGCAACGATTCCAGTGGGCGCGCAGTTCGGCGTGATTCTAGTTCTGATTGACGCACAGCCTTTTGAAGTCGCCACGTTTCGACATGACGGGCCGTATTTGGACGGCCGGCGGCCGAGCCACGTGCGCTATGGCACTCTTGAAGAGGATATTCGGCGGCGCGATTTTACGATCAACGGCATGGTTTACGATCCCGTTGAAGATCGCGTGATCGATCTGAGCGACGGCCGCAAAGATCTCGAGCAGCGCAGGATTCGCGCCATCGGCGATCCGCGGGAGCGCTTCGAAGAAGACCGGCTGCGCATGATTCGCGCGGTGAGATTTGCCGCGAGCCTCAACTTCGAAATTGATCCGCTGACTTTTGCGGCGATCCAGCCGTTGGCCGGCACGGTCACCCAGATCGCGTGGGAACGCATCGGCGACGAAATAACCCGCATTCTCACCGAGGGCGGCGCGCGCCGCGGCTTTGAGCTTTTGGATCAGAGCGGGTTGCTGGAAATCTTGCTGCCGGAAATTGTCGCGCTCAAAGGCACCCGGCAGAGTCCGGATTACCATCCCGAAGGCGACGTGTTCGCCCATACGCTTTTGCTTCTGAGCCATCTTCAAGCACCGACTGAAACTCTCGCTTACGGTTGTCTGCTGCACGACGTGGCGAAGCCGGTTTGTTTCCGGCAAGACGGTGAGCGCATTACTTTTTATGGCCACACGGAAAAAGGCGCGGCGATGGCCGAGGAAGTGCTCAAGCGGCTCAAGCGCGGTCGCGCGGTCTGGGAACGGGTCGCGTATTTGGTGCACAATCATTTGCGTCACGTGCAGGCACCGCAGATGCGCTTGAGCACGCTGAAGCGATTCTTGCGCGAAGAGGGCATCGACGAGCTTTTAGAGCTGGCGCGGATCGACGCTTTGGCATCCAACGGCGATTTACAATACTATCGCTTTTGCAAAGAGCGGCTGGCGGAGCTAGATCAAGAAACGATTCGCCCGGCGCCGCTGGTGCGCGGCAACGATTTGATCGCTCTAGGGTTTACCCCGGGGCCGATCTTCGCCGACATCCTGCGGCAAGTCGAAGATCAACAACTCGGCGGCGAGCTGAAAAGCCGCCAAGAAGCATTGGATTGGATTCACCGAAACTATGGCAATCGAGGCTGACGGATGAAGGTGGGACACGCATATCAAGTCGTCGGGCGCGCGGAGGCGCGCTCCGACGGAGACGACAAAGTCACCGGCAAAGCGATCTATACGGTCGACGTCACGCTGCCGGGAATGGCTCACGGCAAAGTCTTGCGCAGTCCCTATGCGCACGCGCGCTTGCTTCGAGTCGACGCCAGCAAGGCCGAAAGTTTTCCCGGCGTCTTCGCCGTGATCACGCGCACGGATCAAGCGCGCCTTAAGATGTTCGGCGCCGCCTATAAAGATCAAACCATCGTCGCGGTCGATAAGGTTCGCTACGCCGGCGATCCAGTGGCCGCCGCGGCCGCGGTCGACGAAGCGACGGCGGAACAGGCGTTGACCTTGATCGAAGTCGACTACGAAGAGTTACCTACGGTAACGAATCTCGACGAAGCCCTGGCGCCGGGGGCGCCGTTGGTACATGAAGCCGCAGCCAGCGGCGGCGAATTGATGGGACAGCATTATGAAGCGCCCAAAGAATTCGCCGGCACCAATCTGTGCTACCGATTCAGCTATTCCAAGGGTAACGTCGAGGAGGGATTCGCGCAGGCGGATCACGTCTTCGAAGATACCTTCACGTTTCCGCGGGTGCAGCATTTTTCTATGGAGCCGCACGCAACCGTTGCTCATTTCGAAGGCGACCGGCTGACGCTTTGGGCCGGCACCCAGGAGCCGTTTACGCTGCGCGAGCACCTGGCTGAAATCTTTCATCTGCCGCTGAACAAAATTCGCGTGATCGTGCCGTACCTCGGCGGCGGCTACGGCGGCAAACTCGCCGTGAAAACCGAACCCCTCGCGGCGGCGCTCTCTTGGAAAGCGAAACGGCCGGTGCGTTTGGCTCATACCGTCGAAGAGAGTTTTAAAACGGTGTCGCGCCATCCCGCCCGCGTCATGATCAAGACCGGCGTCATGAAGGACGGCAAGCTCGTGGCGCGCCAGTGTCGGATTCACATGGAAACCGGCGCCTACGCCGACGCCGGGCCGCGGGTGACGCAAAAGGCCGGTTATCGTTGCTTCGGGCCGTATCGTTTACCGCACATGCGCACGGACGCCTTTACGGTCTATACGAATACCGTCCCAGCCGGCGCCTATCGCGGTTTCGGTACGCTGCAGGTGACTTGGGCGTACGAGTCGCAAATGGACATCATCGCGAAAAAGCTCGGGCTCGATGCGCTGGAGTTCCGGCTGAAAAATTTGTTGAAAAAGGGCGAGGCGTACACGCCCGGTGATACGCCGGTGGATTGCGACCTCCGCGCCGGCCTGGTGCGCGCCGCCAAGGAAATCGGCTGGAGCGATAAGAAAAAATCCAATCGCGGTAAAGGGCTGGCGGTGTGCATGAAAGACGGCGGCGGCACCTACAAAGTTTCCTCCGCGGCAGTGAAGATGAATGCCGACGGCAGCGTCGTGCTGCTAACCGGAACCGTTGAAATCGGCCAGGGTGCGCGCACAGCACTGAGCCAAGTCGTCGCCGAGGAGTTGGGTGTGCCGTTCGAAGCCGTGACTGTGGCGCAGCTCGATACCGATGTCACACCCTATGACGTGAACACCAATGCCAGCAGCTCGACGGTGGTGATGGGACTGTCGGTGCAGCGCGCGGCGCAGGATTTGAAAAGACAGTTGCTGCATCATGCCGGACGCATTTTGAAAACCAGTCCGGCGCGACTGAAGCTCGGCGGCGGCAAAATTCACGGCGTCAAAGGACAGCGCCTGTCGTTCGACCAATTGATGGGAAAAGTGTTTCTCTCCAAGGCGGGCGAATTGATCGGCCACGGCGCTTATCAGGATATCAAATCCAAGAAAGCTGCGCTCGGTTCGCCGACGACTTTCTGGGAAATCAGTTGGGGCGCTGCGGCAGTGGAAGTGGATCGCGATACCGGTGAAATCAAATTGACCCAGTACGTCTCCCTCGCTGACGTCGGCCAGGCGATCAATCCGGTGCTATGCGAAGGCCAAGACGAAGGCGGCGTGATGAACGCCATCGGGCACAGCCTATTGGAAGAGATGATTTACAAAGACGGGCAGCTCTTGAACCCGAATCTCGTCGACTACCGCGTGCCGACGTTTGTGAACGTGCCAAAAGAGTTCGAGTCGATCCTCGTCGAGAGCCACAACGGCCCAGGACCATTCGGCTCCAAGGGCACCGGCGAAGGCGGGTTATTGCCGGTCGCGCCGGCGATCGGCAACGCGCTCTACCAAGCGACCGGTCTGCGGCTTTATAGTTTGCCGCTCACGCCGGAGAAAGTGTGGTCGGGATTGCGGCGAAATTAACGTGACCGTACGTTTAAGCTCGCAAATTCCGTTGCGGCAGAACTACTGTCCGCCTTTAATCAATTCGATTAGCAGGCCTTCGGGAAATGGGACGTTCAACATCTTCTCGAATAGGCTCCAATAAAACAGCCAGGAAAAGAAGGTTACCGAGGCTGTCATTAACCAGCTTTCCCCGCCGGCGACCTTGAGATACAGCAGGATGGTCAACGGCACTGCGTACGAAAATCCCAGGAGCCAGATCGCCACGAAGAAGCCAACGGTCCACAAGAGGATCGAGAAGGTTCGCTGCCGGACCAGCTCGGGCGCAATGTCGCTTTGAATTTCGACCGATTCTTCCAGTCCCGCAACCTTCTTTTTCTTTTTGCCGTAAAGCTCCTTGGCGATCTGACCCAACGCCAAAAACAGCGTCGGAATGCCGATAACCCAGGGGAATAGGCCGGCGCGATAGCCGAAGTTGCGGCTTTGCCAGAGGGCCACGGCGAGCACCGCGATCACAGCGATACTAAACCACGCGCCCGGACCAAAGGTCATGCGTCGCGGGCCGGCGTCTTCAGCCGCTTGTTGGGTTTCGCCTTGGGCTGCGGTTTTTTCTCGTTCCTCGCGCCGGCTCTTGATCATCGGATAAAAGATGCCGAACAAGGTTAAGGCAAAAATCCCGATCACCGCCGGTCGGTGGATCCACGCCAGACCATAATTGTCGGTGGATAAGAAGAGTCTGTTTTCGGCCAGCGGACCTAACACGAGTCCCAATAACACCGGAGGACGTGGCCAGTGCAGCTTCTCCATCACCCATCCGAGGGCACCAAAGAACAGCACAATGATCATGTCTTCAAAGGCGTTTTTTTCGGCAAACGCGCCGAGATAAATCAACACGAGGATGATGGGGATGATGATACTGCCGCGGACCTGGGTGACTTTGGCTATGGGTTTCAAGAAAAGAAAGCAAATAGCGACGGTGATTATGTTCGAAATAATAATGACCCAAACAAAAGAAAACGTTAGATCTAAATGGCCTTTCGGCGGCGGCAGCAACATGTCGGGGCCCGGAACAATTCCCTGGATGATGAACGCGCCGAGCAAAATCGCCATGATGACGCTGGCGGGGACACCGAACGCGATCGTCGTGATCAAGCTGCCGCCGAGCGTCGAGTTGTTCGCCGCGCCGGGACCCAGCACGCCGCGAACGTCGCCTTTGCCGAAACGCTCTTTATTCGGCGAACTCTGCACTGCGTGCGCGTAAGCGAGCCACTGGGTCGTCGCAGCACCCATGCCGGGGATGATCGCGGTCACCGTGCCCAAGGCGCTGCAGCGCATGACCAGCCACCAGTGCCGAAAGGTGTCTTTGACGCCTTCCATCACTCCGCCGAATTCACCGACCTCTTTGTTGGAGATACTGGTGCCGAGCACGGCCAGTTCGATGGTTTCCGGAATCGCATAAAATCCAATGGTAATGGGAACAAGCCCGATACCGTCCCACAGAAACAATTGGCCAAAGGTATAGCGCTGGATGCCGGAGATCGGATCCAAGCCGATGGTCGCGAGCATGAGGCCGATGCCGCCGGCAACGAGACCTTTGAGCGCATCTTCGCCGCTCAGGGCGGCAACGAAAGATATGCCAAGAATGGAGAGCATGAAAAATTCCGGCGAGCCGAAGGAAAGGACCAGTGGCCGGATAATCGGTATGGCCGCGCCCAGCGCGACTCCGGCAAAGATGGCTCCCACCAGCGAACTCATGAGCACCGCGCCCAATGCGCGCCCGGTCTCGCCGTTACGAGCCATGGCGTGCCCGTCCACAATGGTTGAAGCGGTGGTCGGCTCGCCAGGCACTCCAAACAAGACCGAAGTTATATCGCCCGTCGTCGCCGTCACCGCGGTCATGCCGAGCAGGAATGCGAACGCTTCGACCGCGCTCATTTTGAAAACAAACGGCAGCATGAGCGCCATGGCCGTCGGCCCGCCGAGCCCAGGAAGGATGCCGACGACAAAGCCGATGGCGATGCCGACCATCATTAGATTAAACGTCGATAAGTTGAAGCACTGAAGAAAACCGGAAACCAAGGCATGCAACATGTCCATGACGGTCCAAAACCTCCAGCGAATACGGGCTAATGTTCGCCGCTAAATATCAGCGGTGGCGTTAGTTGTAAAGGACATCTTTGAGTCATCCGCGACCGAACACGAGCCGATCCATACGAAACTATGACGATCATATCTTGATTTTTTGTCATCGTGAATGGCGTGGCGCCTCGACGGGGCGCACGATCGTCGTGTTTGTGTTCATATCCGCGGGCCTTTAAAATGGCGCTAGCGTTTGAACGACCTGACCGGATACTCGAAAATGAAGACGCGAGGGCAGTATCATGGCTGAGCTCTACAAAAATTTTATCGATGGGAAATGGCGTGCTGCCACGTCGGGAGCGACGTTTGAAAACCGCAATCCCGCCAACCGCGACGAGGTGATCGGGCTGTTTCCTGCTTCGACAGCGGAAGATGTCGACGCTGCGGTGCAAGCGGCAAAGCAAGCTTTTGCCGCATGGCGCCTAGTGCCGGCGCCGAAACGGGGCGAGCTTCTCTATCGAGTCGGTGAATTGTTGCGCCAATATAAAGAGGACATCGCCCGCGGCATGACCCGGGAGATGGGCAAGATTCTCAAAGAGACGCGCGGCGACGTGCAGGAGGGAATCGACACCGCATTCTACGTCGCCGGCGAAGGCCGGCGGCTTTTCGGCGAAACCACCCCGGCGGAGTTGCCCAATAAGTTCGCCATGTCCGTGCGCACGCCGATCGGCGTGTGCGCGTTGATTACGCCGTGGAATTTTCCCATGGCGATCCCCACCTGGAAGATGTTTCCGGCGCTGCTTTGCGGCAACACGGTGGTGCTCAAGCCGGCCGAGGATACGCCGCAAACGGCGCAGCGCTTGATCGAGATTTTAATCGAAGCTGGTATTCCTTCCGGGGTGGTGAACTTGGTGCACGGACGCGGCGAAGACGTCGGCGCGGCGCTGGTGCGCCATCCGGATGTGCAGCTTGTTTCGTTTACCGGTTCCGCCGCGGTTGGCCGAGAGATCGCCTCGGTTTGCGGTCAGAATTTGAAAAGAGTTTCATTGGAGCTCGGCGGCAAGAACGCGCAGATCGTGATGGAAGACGCCGACCTGGAGCTCGCCGTGGAAGGCGCGCTGTGGGGCGCCTTTGGCACCACCGGCCAGCGGTGCACGGCGACGAGCCGGCTGATTGTGCATCGCGACGTCGCCAAAACCGTGACTGATGCGTTGGTGGCGCGCGCGCAAAAAATTAGGATAGGCGACGGCCTCGATGAAAGCGTCGACATGGGGCCGTTGATCAACGCCGCTGCGCGCGAAAAAGTCTTGCGATATATCGAGATCGGCAAGCGGGAGGGCGCGCGTTTGCGGAGCGGTGGTGGCGTTCACGACGCCGGTGTTTGCGCCAAGGGTTACTTTTTCCAGCCGACGATCTTTGATCAGGTGAAGCCAAACATGCGCATCGCGCAGGAAGAAATCTTTGGTCCGGTGCTGTCGATTGTTGAAATTCAAAGCTTCGAGGAAGCCGTTCAAGTGATGAACAGCACGCCCTACGGGCTGTCGAGCTCGATCTACACGCAAGACGTCGCCCGTGCGTTTCGCGCCATGCGCGACATCGAAGCGGGCATTACTTATATCAACGGTCCAACCATCGGTGCCGAAGTTCACCTGCCGTTCGGTGGTGTCAAAGACACCGGCAACGGCCACCGCGAGGCCGGCACTACGGTGTATGACATCTTCAGCGAGTGGAAATCGATTTACGTCGACTATTCCGGTAAGTTGCAGAAGGCGCAGATTGATAACAACTAAGCGTTTGGCGTCTAGCGTCTAGGGTCTAGAGTTTAGGATCTCAATGCCTGACGCTAGACACCAAACGCTAGACGAGGGCTGTTGAATGAAAGCACCCCATATCAAAACAGCATTGCCGGGACCGAAGGCGAAAGCCATTGTCGAGCGCGATCGCCAAGTGACGGCGCCGGCGTACGGGCGGGTTTATCCGTTGGTCGTCAAGCAGGCGCAGGGCATGACGGTCGAAGATGTCGACGGCAACTTGTTTCTCGATTTCATGGCAGGCATCGCCGTCGCGAGCACCGGCCACTCCCACCCGCGTGTGGTCAAAGCGATCGAAGAGCAGGCGAGAAAGTTTCTCCATATCTGCGGCAGCGATTATTATTTTGAGGCGATGGTGGAACTGGCGGAGACGCTCAGCCGTCTCGCTCCAGGCGTCGGATCCAAAAAAGTGTTTTTCACCAACTCGGGCACCGAGGCCGTCGAGGCCGCGATCAAACTGGCGCGCCATCATACCAAGCGCCAGCACATCATTGCCTTTCATGGCGCCTTCCACGGCCGCACGCTCGGCGCCTTGTCGCTGACCGCCAGCCGGGCGTCCCATCGCGCTTATTTCGGCCCGCTGATTCCCGGCGTGCATCACGTGCCCTACGGCTTTTGCCATCGTTGTCCGTATCAATTGACCTACGGTTCCTGCGGCATCGAATGCGTTCAGGTCATCGAAAAACGACTCTTTCGACATGAAGTCCGACCCGAGGAAGTGGCGGCAATTTTTGTCGAGCCGATTCAAGGCGAAGGGGGCTACGTGGTGCCACCGCCGGAATACTTGCCGATGCTCCAAGATCTTTGCCGCAAGCATGGCATTCTTCTCGTCGTCGACGAGATTCAGTCCGGCTTCGGCCGCACCGGCAAAATGTTCGCGAGCGAGCACTGGGGCATCGAACCGGATATTCTCTGCGTCGCCAAGGGCATCGCCAGCGGCATGCCGCTCGGGGCGATGATCGCGCGCGCCGAGGTCAGCACCTGGACGCCGGGCACGCACGGCAGCACCTTCGGTGGCAACCCGGTGGCGTGCGCCGCGGCATTGGCGACGATTGAGCTCTTGGAAGAAGGCCTGGTGGAAAACGCCGCCCAGGTCGGCGCGCGGCTCAAGGATCAGTTAACGGCGCTCCAAACGCGCCATGCGGCGATCGGCGAGGTGCGCGGTTTGGGGCTGATGATCGGCGTCGACTTCGAGCATAGCGACGACAGCCACGCGCCGGACGGAAAGTTGCGCGATCGCGTCATGCAGAAGTGCTTTGAAAAAGGGGTGTTGCTGTTGAGCTGTGGCGAGAGCACGCTGCGCTTTTGCCCGCCTTTGATCGTCACCGGGGAAGAAGCGGCGACCGCCGTGGGTCTGTTCGACGCCGCGGTCGGCGCATCGCAATAGCAATTTCCGTTATTGGTCGGCTATTCTGCCGACGGCGGAAAATTACTGTAGTTTGGTTTGCAGCTCTTCGACCAGCTGCGTCAGTTCCTGATCGCCGGGATTGAGCGCCAGCGCGCCACCAAACTCCTCCAGCGCTTTCTGAAGCATTCCTTTGGTGAGATAGATCCTACCCAAATTGATGAACGGAAAATGGCGCGGGTCATAGCGTTTGGCAGACTTGGCGCGCTCGAGCCAGGGAATGGCGTCGTCAAAGTGCTGCTGCTGCATGAGATAAACGCCGATGTCGTTATAGGGATTGC
>WNGI01001247.1_pt1 | contig 20826 bp, 22 predicted proteins | sample 5400621 | NCBI WGS metagenome assembly WNGI01 (sample SAMN13153374, study PRJNA577476) | soil metagenome | isolation source: 20 cm soil or saprolite under Garry oak tree replicate 1 | place: USA:California | collected 2016-06-15
AGTCGAGCCCGCGCAATGCGTCGTAGTGCCAGCCGGTCGGAAACGAGAACCGCGTGAAGGCGGGATCGATCAGCTCGCCGCTCGACAGTCGGCGCAGCATCCGGCGTTCGAGCAGGTATTCCTGCCCGCGCTCAAGCGCCGTGGTCACCTCAGCGGAGCCGCCGGTCGCGCGCTGATGCTCGAGGAGGCCCTCGAGGACGTCGATCGTCGTGTGGAACGATCCGCGGGTCGAGCCATTTTCCTGCTCGCAGTTCCACCCGCCATCCGCCATCTGCTCGCCGAGCAGACGCTCGACGATGCCGGTCACATCTTCGCCGAAGTACGATCCGACCGCCACGACGCGTCCGTTGATGCACGGCTCCACCTCGCCCGCGAACAGTGGTGTGCCGCGCCACGGGCCCCCCGCGTGCCATGTCGCGTTATCGCGGACGAGGCCGATCGCTTTACGCGCCACTTCGCTCGACGGGTCGAGACCCATGTCGCGGAGCATCAACAGGGCGAGCAGCGTGATCTCCTCAGTCCCCGGAGTGCCGGTGTCCCACAACCCATCCTCCCGTCGAAGAGCCAGCAGCCGTGCGCCCCAGCCTTCGGTCGCAACGCGGGCACGCTCCGCGGCGACCTGGTCGGCCGGCGCATCGGTGAGGTCGCGCATCGCCTGCCAGCGAATCGCCGGATCCGAGTCCAGCAGCCAGTCGATGACGGACACGATCTTCCTCCCACGGACCGAGGCGTTCACAGAGAGCGACACTAGGACGCCTCGAGGCTCGCGCATTCGATGATGTCGAATCCGCCGACCGCCTCCCTGGTCTCAACGAACGGACCGTCCGTGACGATCGCCTTCCCGTTGCGGACACGGACCGAGCGGCCCCGGCGCGGCGGAGCAAGTTGGTCGCCGGTGATCCAGCGTCCCCGCGCCTGGAGGTCGTCCAGCCACGGAAAGCTCTGCGTACTTGCGGCGTCGGTCGAATCGGGCTCGGTCTGGGCGTCCATCTTCTTGGCGTCCCAGCAGACAAGCATTAGGAAATTCATGTCGGTTCTCTGCAGTTCGATCTCCGGCGGATATGTGGACGACGAGCGCGGCGGGCCGAAATCGACACGCCTGCATCGACGCACGGCGTCATTTCGGCGACGGCGCAGACGAGGGCGATCGGCCGTATCCCACGGCGGCTCGTACGAGCTCCGGCGCGGCGTCCGCGAGCTGTTTGTCGGGCGTTGCCCCCAGGGCGTCATTGATGGTCGAGAACGCGAGGCGGAACGCGATCAACGCCGTCGCCTCGAAGATCTCCCGGTCGCCGAGCCCCACCTCGCGCAGGCCTGCGATCTGACTCTCTGTCGTCGCATTGGGCTCGCGCACGACCTGGCGGGCCCACACGGCGAGCGCGACTTCGCGATCGGATAGGGCCGGCGCCGCCGCGCCGGCGATGATTTGTGCCGCCGTCGCATCGTCACTGAGCCCGGCCAGTCGGCGGCCCCAGGCGAGCGAGCAGTAGGAGTCGCGACGTTCGGCGGCGGTCGCGGTCACGAGAACGGCACGGTCGCGGCGGGTGAGCTCCGAGCCTTTGGCCAGACCCGACTGCAACGCGGCGAAAGCTGAGTACACATCGGGACGCCAGCACCACAGACGGGTCAGGTTGTTGATGTAGCCGTCGCTGGTCCTGTCTTCGTTGAAGGCGACGTCGGCTGCCTCGCTCGGTGGTGGTTCGCCTAGGAACATCGCCTGTTCTGTGGTCACTAAGCGCGCCACTCGAAGGTCGCGAAGTGGCCATTGTTCTTTCCACTCTCGTCGTCCCAGTTGAGGCCGAAGCCATGGAGATGGCTGCGTGTCGCCTTCGCCAGCGCTAGGCGGGTGGCGACCGGATGGCCAGTGTTGTCGAGATACATCGGCTCGGACTGCTTCAGGCCAGGGACACCCTCGATGGCCTGATCGAGCATGTCGCCAACCGTGGCAGAACGGCTCATGGCATTCATCTGGAATTTGATCGGTTTCGATTCCACGCCCAGAAACTTACCGATGAGCGGCGCAAGAGCCGACATCGGGCCTCCTGCCTGACCGCTTGCGATCGCGACGATCGCATCTTTTTGCTCGGGCTTTGCACGCACATCGGTCACAACGCCGACCTCCCACTTGCCTTTGTCCATGGCTTCGGGGGTGCGCCCGAGGACCGCGAAGTGCAACCCGTTCAGGTTGACGTCGCCGTACCTTCCATCGTCGATCCGATGCACGAACGCGAAGGTGCATGAACCCTTCGTCGGCCGCGCGCTCAGATTTGTGGTCGGACACGGGCACAGGAAATCGCAGCTGCACGTCTCGAAGTACTCGCCCTTGACCCGCCAGTTCACTTTGTCGGTTGTCTTTGCCACCGAACCCTCCTTTTGATGCGCCAGCGACTCACATCGGCGATGACATAGCGGTGCCGCGGAGCGTCGCGGCCAGTTCAGGATCGATCGCCACCGCAAGACCGAGAACGACAAAACCGACCCCGACCATCCGGGCCACGAAGTCGCCCCGAGGGAGAAGCTTCTCAATGAAGACGATCAAGGCGATCAACAAGACCCATGGCAGGCTCATCGCTCCTGCGGCCACCAGAACGACCATGAGTGCGGAGCAACAACCGATGCAATACGCCGCGTGAGCGCCCGCGAGCTTCAGCGCTCCGGCATAACCGCTCTGCCAGCGTCCCATCAGGAAAGACAGCGGAGTGCGGCAGTGGCCCAAACACGATTGCTTCAGTGCCGTGAACTGGTACGCGCCTGCCGCAACCAAGACTGCCGCCAGGCCGTAGGGAAGCCATGCCGACACGACCGGACTCGCATCTGCCAGAGCTCCCAGCGCGGCGCTCATGAGGTACACGAGCAAGCCGAAGCCGACCCAGATCCCGAGATAGACCAACGCGAAGAGCGCGGTGCCGGCAGCGCGATCGCGCCCTTGGATCGAGCCGCGGCCAACTTTGTCGAACAACGCGATCATCGGCGTGGCGCTCGGGAGCATCATCGCCGCCATCATCACAACCCACGCTGCAAGGAAGGCGAAGCCTCCGGATAGCGAGATCAAGTCGTAGGCGCCGGCGCCTTCCTTCATGCTCATGCCCTGAAGCACGACGCCGACCCAGGCAACACCGGCGACACCGATCAGCGCTGCCCCGGTGATGATCGTGCCGCGGTCTCGCGACGAGCCCCATTCGGAGTCAGTTGATCGCATCACGGTCCCCTGCTCACGTGTTTGCACGAGCGAGCCTCCCCCAGCGTCTCGATGACCGGTGGCGAACAGTACACCCGCTCTGCTGCAGAAGGTCCTGCTGGGTCGTTCATCCTGATCCCGCTATGACCAAGCACTACGTCTTTGCAAAGGGCGTCACGATCACAGAGGTGCCCGGCATCGGACCAAGCGGCATCGCGTACGTGAACCCTGCGGACGACCCGCGCAAGTAGCGAGCGATTAGCAACCGACATTGAACGACCGCGCGGCGAGGCGCGGTCGTCATGTTTCCTGTTGCGGTCAGCAAACACGTCGTCCGCTCAGCTAGCCTGAACGGCGCTTGAGGTTGGCAGCAGGGGGAGCCGGGACCACACATGATCTCTGAGGCGCCTTTCTTCTTTTCGGTCGCAGCGCTCAGCGTCACGCTCGCGGGCTTCTCCGGCTTGTTGGCGGCGCTCCGCCGCGGCGACCAGCTGCGAACCGTCGACGTGTTTCATTTGCGTGGAATCGCCGAGGTAGGTCTGGCGAACGCTCTCATCGCGCTGATAACGATTCCCGCCGCAACCATCGCGGGCGATCTCCAGGCTGCGGCCCGCCTCGGAGCCGGCGTCGTCGTCGCGTACGTCATTTTCCAGATCCCGATGTTCGCCTTGCGGCAGCGGCGAATGTCGGTCCGCGTCCGCGTGGCTCAAGCGGTCGGCGCTGCGGCGATCGACACAGCGGCCATCGCGGTCGCTGTCGTCACCATCGCCACCGGAGCAGTCGGCGTCTACGAGCTACTGATGGTGCTACTGCTCGCGCGTCCGATGTGGGACTTCGTCCAGTTCTTGCGAGACATGGCGGGTCCAGCCGGCGGGGACAAACACAGCGCATGAAATTGGCTATCGCATCGCGGCGAGCCGACCGCAACGCAGTGCGCTTCGCCCATGGTCTGACCGTTTCGGGCCGGCGTTCGCTAGCATGAGCCGCTCGCAGGCCGGCAGGGCGCCGCCGGCGCCGATCGTGTTGAGTGCGCCCAAGCTTCGGGGGGAGCCGCATGTTGAATCGTTCGGGTGGTCCATCTCGCTTTGTGTTTCCTGTGGTGCTGGGGCTGTTGCTCGCGGTCTGTGGCGGTACAACCGGAACTGGGACCGGCACAGACGGCAAGTTCACCGGCACGATCAACATCGCCTCATCGACCTGGACGGGCTACGCGATCATCTACATCGCGAACGCCAAGGAGACTTGGAAGAGCCACGGCCTCGACGTCAAGTTCTCGGACGTCGAGGACCCCAACGATCGTTTGATCGCGCTGACGGCCGGACGGCTCGAGGGGATGGCATCGACGGTGGATGCCTTCGCCCGGGCTCAGTCGAACGGAGTGCCCGCGGTGGAAGTGTTTCCGATCGACGCTTCGGTCGGCGGTGACGGGATCCTCGCCAAAAACACCGTGAAGACGGTGCAGGACCTCAAAGGGCAGAAGGTCGCGGTCAACCAGGGCTCGGTGTCCGAGTGGTTCCTGGCTCAGGTCCTCCAGAAGAACGGCTTGAAGCTCTCGGACGTGAGCGAGCAGAACATGAAGTCCGGAGAAGCCGGTGCGGCATTTGTGGCCGGGCAGGTGGACGTCGCGGTGACGTGGGAGCCGTGGCTCAGCAAGGCCAAGGCGCGCACCGATGGGCGCGTCCTCGTCTCGTCCAAGGAATATCCGGACCTGATCATGGACAGCTTCGCGTTCCGGAAGGACTTCGTCGACAAGTACCCGGCCACGGTCAAGGAGTTCATGAAGGCCTACTACGACGCCTTCGACTGGTTCCAGAAGAACACGACGGAGGGACTGGGCATCGTGGCCAAGGCCACGAGCGAGACCGCTGATGATGTGAAGGCGGATCTGACGACACTCACGCTGTTCGATCTGGCGAAAGGCAAAGAGATCATGGGCACGAAGAGCTATCCCGGAAAGATCAATGACAACGTCAAGGCCGCGGGTGATTTCTGGAAGGCCCAGGGAAAGATCGATAGCCCGGTGAAGCCTGCGGACGCGGTGAACGCCGACTTCATCAACTCGTTGTAGAGGAGCGCAATTGAGCCGGGTCCCTGCGGCCCGAGTAGCTCCGGCGCCGTCTGCGGTCCGAACGCGGCGGAGCCGGGGCTTCGTTCGCACCTACCTCACACCGAAGCAGGCCATTCCAGGACGGGCCCGGGCGATACTGGCGGTGGGCAGCTTCGTCTTCGTCGTTGGCGTCTGGACGCTGCTCGCCGCACTTGTGCAGAACCCACTCTTCGTCCCGAGCCCCTACCAGGTGGTGCTGACCTGGTGGGACATGATGGTGAACCTCGCCTTTTACAACGACGTGGGCTGGAGCACCTTCCGAATCGTCGCGGGGTTTCTGCTCGCGGCCGTGGTGGCGGTGCCCCTCGGGCTCTTGATGGGGTCGTTCGAGGTCGTGCGCTCGTTCTTCAACCCGCCGATCAACGCCATTCGCTACATGCCCGCCTCGGCGTTCATTCCGCTGCTCATCCTGCTGCAGGGGCTCGGGGAGGACGAAAAGATCACGATCATCTGGATCGGCGTGTTCTTCCAGTTGGTGTTGATGGTCATGGACATCGCGCATCGCGTGCCCGATGAGATGCTGAGCGTGGCCTACACCCTGGGTGCGTCCCGCTGGACGGTCTTCTACAAGGTGTTCCTCCCGGCGACGTTTCCGGAGGTCGTCGATGCGCTTCGCATCACCATGGGATGGGCATGGACGTATCTCATCGTCGCGGAGCTCGTCGCGGCCGAACATGGCATCGGAAGCTTCATCCTGATCGCTGAGCGCTACTTGCGCGCCGACCGGATCATCGCCGCCATCATCACCATCGGCGTCCTGGGGCTCATCACGGACACCCTGTTCGCCGCCATTCATCGAATCGCGTTCCCCTACGTGCAGAAGGTGCGCGCGTGAGCGAGATCGAGATCGCCGACGTCGCGATGCGCTTTCGCACCCGCCACGGCGAGGTGAAGGCCCTGGAGCGGATCTCGCTCACGGTGCCGGACGGCCAGTTCGCCTGCATCGTCGGGCCCTCGGGCTGCGGCAAGTCGACGCTCCTCATGATCGCGGCCGGGCTGGTGACTCCCACGGAGGGTGAGGTGCGGCTGAATGGCAAGCCAACTTTGGAACCGGGGGCGGACCGCGGCATGGTGTTTCAGTCGTACTCGCTTTACCCGTGGCTTTCGGTACGGCGCAACATCGAGTTCGGGCCCGAGATCAAGAGGGTCCCTCCGGCGGACCGCCGCAAGACATCGAGCGAGCTGATCCACCTCATGAAGCTTGATGGCTTCGCCGATGCGTATCCGAAAGTGCTCTCAGGTGGCATGAAGCAACGGGCCGCGATCGCGCGCGCGCTCGCCAACGATCCCGAAGTGCTGCTGATGGACGAGCCCTTTGGTGCCCTCGACGCGCAGACCAGACAGATCATGCAGGAGCTCCTCACCGACATCTGGCAGCGCTATCGCAAGACCGTGCTGTTCGTCACCCACGACATCGAAGAGGCAATCTTCCTGGGAGACGTCATCTACGTGATGACCAGCCGGCCGGGTCGCATCCGGACGACTCTCAGGGTCGACATCCCGCGCCCGCGCACGTTCGATACCCTCACCGGCCCACGATTCGCGGAGCTGCGCAACCAGGTCGTCGGCATCATCCACGAGGAGAGCCTGAAAGCAGTGGAGTCCGAGCTCGCTCGTGCCTGAGACTCGTGGGCGAGCTGGGCCGACGCGCTACCGGCCGGTCGATGCCATGCGGGCCGCGCGCTTCACGGGTATCGGCACCTTCATGCGGCTCCCGAACGTCGCGGACATGACCGGGGTCGATGCAGCGTTCATCGGGATCCCGTTCGACACGGCAGTGAGCTATCGGATCGGGGGGAGATTCGGCCCCGCCGCGATCCGAGAAGCGTCGCGGCTGCTGCGTCCGTACAACGTCGAGCAGGGGATCGAGATCTTCGAATATGTCTCTGCCGTGGACGCGGGCGACCTATCGGTCATACCTGGAAACGTGGAGGCGTCGTACGGCGTGATCGAGTCGGGACTCGGGCCCATTCTGGATGCCGGCGTGATTCCGCTCGCTCTTGGCGGAGACCACTCCATCACCCTGGGAGAGCTGCGAGCGGTCTTCAAGCGGCACGGCCCGGTCGGCCTGATCGATTTCGATTCGCACACGGACACCTGGGACAACTATTGGGGAGAGCGCTACACCCACGGCACGTGGTGTCGCCGAGCCATCGAGGAAGGATTGATCGATACCGCGAGGGCCGTGCAGCTCGGCATCAGAGGTTCCCTGTATGGCCCCGAGGATCGAAACGGTGCGCAGGCGCTCGGCATTCACCTGATTCCGACCGAGTCGCTCTTGGAGAGAGGCGTTGATGCGGTGTTGCCGGAGGTGGTCGAGCGCGTCGGCACGGGTCCGGTCTTTCTCACCTTCGATATCGATTTTGTCGACCCTGGCTTCGCGCCGGGGACCGGCACGCCCGAGGTCGGGGGTCCGAGCAGCCGCGATGCGCTCCGGCTGGTTCGCGGTCTACGCGGCCTCGACCTGATCGGCTTCGACCTGGTCGAGGTTCAGCCCCAGTACGACCACGGTGAAGTCACCTCGCTCCTGGCCGGCACGCTGCTGCACGAATTCCTCACCCTGGTCGCCCTGAATCGTCGCGGCTAGGGTTCCGTCGGGACCTGAACAACGCAGAACAGGTTGCCATCCGGGTCTTCGAGAACGACGAAGTCGTCATCCGCCTTGTACCGCCACGGGTATCGGGTCGCCCCGATCTCGACGAGCCGTTCGACTTCGCGCTCTTGATCGGTCGTGTAAAGGTCGAAATGGAATCGGCTCCTCTTGCCCGAACGTTTTTGCGGCGTTTGGTCCAACGACACATTGGGTCCGCTTCCCGCAGGGTCCCGAAGGATCACCCAGCCGTCTTTGGCAGGCCGTGCGGGCGTGTAATGCAGGGCCTCTTGCCAAAACGCGAGCATCTTGTCGAACTCGTAGCACCGGATAACGATCGAGCCGATCTTCAGTTGTTCGGCCGTCATGTACGAGGAGGCCTCCCCGGCTTTCGCGTCCACGAGCGAAATCGTATCGCTGGCGTGAGGCACTTCTGCCTCGGCGGCAACCTGCCGCCTTCATCGCGTGGACAGGATCACGCCCTCCTGAAGATCGGACCCCAGTCCGGATTCCAGAGTCGGACGCGCTCGATGAGAGTCAGTACCTTCGGCCCCAGAACGAACGCGACGCCGGCGTAGAGGGCACCCAGGATCACATCGATGGCGTAGTGCTCACCGAGGTAGATCACGGCTAGCCAGGCCGCGAGCACGTAGAGCCCGACGACGATCCCACGACGGCCGAAGAACCGAAGCGCGAAAAGCAGAACGAGGAACGGATATGCCGCGTGCAGCGACGGAATCGCCGCGACGGCGTTCGGATTCAGCTGCCGGTAGATCGATGGCAGGTCCAGGCGGTCCGGCAGGACGTTGATCGTCTGCCCGAGGACTCGCGTGACACCGCCGAGATAACCGTCCTGCGCCGCCAGCCACGGCGGCGCTGAAGGGAACACGAGGTAGGTGAGCCAGGCCGCATACGAGAGGACGGTCAGGCTGGCCGCGAACTCGGTGAATTGGCTCCGGCTGCGGAGCCACAGGACCATCGCGAATCCCAGCGGCAGGAGGAAATGCAGGAAATACAGGAGGGTCGCCGCGTAGTCGTACCACTGGAGAGAGCTCGAGTTGAAGAAAGTCTGTTGCAGGAATGCCGTTGGGACGACGCCGAATATCGCCGAGTCGGCTTGCATCGGCAGGACGAATTCGGCGCGACCGGCGAGGTCATCCGCGAATCCGCGAAGAAAGTCGTACGAGATGAGCAATCCGATGAACGGGGACCAGTCGGTGATGAACCGCCGCCCCCGGCCGAGGATGATGGCTCCCACGAGCATCGCGACGGCATACCGATCGGGAAGCACTTCGATCCCTTGCGACAGCATCACGACGACGAGGAGCCCGAGGTAGAAGCCGAACGCGACGGCGGCGATCGGGCCTGGGCCGCCGCGTCCGTTTTCCTTCAGAAAAGCTCAGCCCTTGTCAGGCACTACGGCGACCTGCGTTGGCTCGTCCCCTCGCAATGTCGCAGACCACGCGATGACAGCGGTGTTCTCCCCGGCGTGGCCGAGCGTCGCGTTCCCCAATCGGCCGACGGCGAACGCGAGGACGACGCTTGGCAGATAAAGGAACGTCACCACGCAGACGCCGATCGAGAGAGTCACAAGATCGAGCAGGCGGGTCAGCGTGTGACGTGACTCAACCTGCGCATGCATCTTCCCGACGCTAGGCAGGCTGTGCGCTGTGAACATGAAATTGCCTTAAGAATCGGAACGACGCGGCTTGTGGGACGTCCTTGGCGGCGACGTTAGAGTCGGTCGATGATCCGTTCGCGCGGCCATGCATCGACGGCGACGGCCGCAATGTTCCTACTCGTTCTGGGTGCCTGCTCGCCCGAAGCCAGCTCGCCGAGACAGACCTCGACAGACACCGCGGTTCCTGGTCGGTCAGAAGCATCCTCCACAGCTCCGAGCGTGACGCCGTCGCCGAGAACCGCGCGACGCGCTCCCACCCCGCTGCGCGCAGTACGACCCTCCGATCTCGTCGTGCGGATCGACGCGCTCGGAGAGCTTTGCTGTCCGGCCCCGGTGGCCGTCGCGACGGTCGATGGTCGCTTGGTGACAAGGGCCGCCGACGGCCCGCTCGTCGAGCGCAGGCTGACCGCCGCAGGAGTGCAGCGCTTGCGCGACGAGGTGGTTGGTACCGGGCTCTTCGACCGCGATCTTGAGGTCCGTCTCGAGCTCAGTCCGGCGGCGTCCCCGGTTCCGCATGGCATTAGCGCGCGCACATTCAGAGTGTGGAACGGTGCGCGCACCGTGACCGTGTCGTCGCCGGTCCTGCAGCAGTCCGAGGAAGTGTTCTACAAGCCGTCGCCTGCGCGGACGCAGCTGGACGCGCTCGCGGCACATCTCACCGCGCCGGAGTCCTGGCTCCCTTCGACCGCCTGGGCGGTGGAGGCGCCGCGGGCCTACGTCGCCGACGGGTTTCGCGTCGTGAGCTCAGCGGAGCCGGTGGGTGGGTCGCCGCCCGACGTCGATGCCATCGACTGGCCATTCACCACGTCCATTGCGGACTTCGGCGAGCCCCTCGCGGCGACGAGTCAAGTCTTCGTCCCGATCGGCCCAGGGACCCGGCCGCTCCGGTGCGCGGCGCTCGACGCGAACGATGCGCGATCGGCTCGAGACGCCTGGGAGCGAGCGGGCGCGAAGGTGAACGACTTTCCGGACGGCGCATTTATGACGGTGCTCGCCTGGGGAGCGGGCGGCAGCGGCATCGTGCTCTTTGCCCAGGCGCTCATGCCAGATCAGTCCTCGTGCGGGGACACCTACTAGCCCGCCACCGCTACTGCCAACTAACCTGCGCGAAGAATGTCCACCCCGAAGATTCCCCGTCGGCTCGCCGAGTTGATCCCTGCGCTCGAGCAGACGACAACCGAGATCTCGCTCTTGCTGGAGTCGGTCGCTGACGACCAGGACTGGCGGCCGAAGGACGAGCACTGGTCGTTCCGCCACATAGCGGCACATCTCGAAGCCTGTCAGACCGAGTGCGTACTCGTTCGCGTCCGCCAGATCGCCGCCGGGGCCAAGCCGACATTCGAGTTCTACGACAACGACGGCTGGGACTTCAGCGACCGTGAGCTCCGTCATTCGCTTGTGGATTGGCGCGAGAGTAGGGCTCGCCTATTCGAGTTCGTGCGATCGCTGTCGCCGGAGCGGCTTTCACGGACGGGGAGTCATCGCACGTTCGGTGAGATCACCGTGCTCGATTACCTCGCGGTGGATCTGGACCATGACCGCGCGCATCTAGCGGATCTCAAGGAGATGCTCGAAAGTCGAGCGCGACAGCGCGAGACGTCGGAACGGCCCAGCCGATAGGTCGGGTGCGAGGCGGACTGGGCGGCTATCCGCCACCCCCGCCACCACCACCGATACCGCACGTCGGCGGCGTGCCCGCCCCGCGCACTCCGGTCGCGTGGTTCGAGTCGAAGCCGCGATTCAACACGAGGTTGGCGTGAGCGCACGCTTTGCCTGGGGAGAACGCATCGGTCGCCGGCGGAGGCGAGGGCACTTGGCCTGGGTTGGCCGCCGCGGGGACTCCCGTCCCGAGTGTCAGCGCGATCACCGCGATGCTGTACGAAAGAAGCTTCCTCAAGTCGAGTACCTCCACGCTGCGGCGGCTAGTTCCCGTCTAACGGCGCGTGGGCACCCCCGTTAGGGCTTCGCCGAGGGCCGCCGCGCGCGAGCATGGGCGGCTACACGTTTGATGCCCGCCTTGGTCCCGAGACGCTCCCCATATGCGCGGCTGATCGCGAGATATGGTTTCAGCTCGGCTGTGCGAGCGAGCAGTGCGGCCGGGACCGCGACGAAATCCTTCTGCACGATGCCATACGAGACCGCGAGCTTCGCCCGGTATTTCTTCATGAACGTCTCGCGCTCCTCGTCGGGCAGCCGGATCCGAAGCTCGCCGGTCGGTGAGAGGAACGTGAACATCTTTCCGTTGGTCGACGTGTAGGGCACGGTCGCGCCCTTCCGCTCGATGGTCGGATCCGTCGCGATGAGCCGCTCGTAGAGAGCAAGCTTCGCAGCAGGGATGGTGTTCGCGGGCTTCTTCTTCGCGCTCACTGATCGATTACCCCAACAGCCTATCCCCGCTACCCTCCCGCGGGTGGCGGCGAAGATCAGCTGGAAGCAGGCCCTCGCGTGGCGCATGCGGCGACAGCTGCTCGATCCGGTAGGCGACGAGTCGGCGGTGGGAGTCGTCCGCCGGCTCTGCGCCGTACAGGCTCAGGTCGCGTCGTTCGCGGAGCTCTGCGTCCGGGTCCGGCGCACAAGATCGAAGCCCGGCGACGTCGGGCGTGCGCTCAGCGACGGCCGGCTCATCAAGACGTGGGCAATGCGCGGAACCCTCCACTTGCTCACGCCCGAAGACGCGGGTGCGTTCCTCTCGCTGATCGCGTCCGGACGATCTTGGGAGCGGCCGAGCTGGCAGAAGTATTTCGGCGTCACCCCGAAGCAGCTCGACGCTCTTCGTGAGGTCATCCGCGAGACGCTCGCCGGCAAGGTCCTCACCAGGGAGGAGCTGATCGGGGCGGTCACCGCGCGTCGCGGATATGGGCATCTCGGCGAGGCGCTCCGCTCGGGGTGGGGCACGCTCCTCAAGCCATACGCGTGGCAGGGCGATCTCTGCTTCGGCCCGAACCGAGGCAACCGTGTCACCTTCGTGCGGCCCGAGGACGCGAGCTCGCGCTGGGTTCGTCCGCGCGAGCCCGAGGAGGCCGCGGCGATCGCGATCGTCGCCTACCTGCGCGGGTACGGACCCGCGAGCGTGGACAACTTTCACAACTGGCTCTCGCGCGGCAGGGTCAGCACCCGACAAGTGCGGAAATGGTTCGCCTCAGTCGGCGATCGGTTACGCGAGGTCGAGGTCGGCGGTGAGCGCCGGTACGTTCTTGCCGAAGATCTCGACGAGCTCCTCTCGACCAAGCCCACCAAGGTCGTGCGCCTCCTGCCGGGATTTGACCAATACGTGCTTGGCCCAGGGACCGACGATCCTCACGTCCTGCCGGCGGCTCGGCGACGCGCCGTAAGCCAGCAGAGCGGCTGGATCGCACCGATCGTCGTCGCGGGCGGCGTCGTCAGTGGCACGTGGAAGATCGCGGCGGACAACGTTCTGGTCGCGTGGTTCAGCGAGGCCGGCGCCGTGCCGCGATCTGGCTTGCGGGCCGAGGTCCAGCGTCTTTCGACGATCCTCGGGCGCGATCTCGGGCTCGCGGTGAATTAAGGCGACTCTTCGTGGCGCGGGGAGACTCTGCGCCGCACCGCCGTCAGGGGTGGGATCCGGCCGATCACGCTGAGCGGGTTCGGTCGGCGCTCGCTGTGTTCATCGGCGTACTCGCTTATGAGCTCCCTCAGCTCGGTGCCCTTCGGGAGCGCCGCCTGATGGAGGTACCAGTGGTGCTCGGTGATCCAGAGATACAGGTCCGCCTCCGAGCGGTGTGGAAAATCTCGGAGCGCGCCGGTCGCGCGGACCGCCTCGACCGTCGGAAGGTAGATGCGGTCGTACCAGCTTGCGACGGCCTCGCGGTACGAAACCTCGCGTTTTTCCTCGATCCCCAGATACCACTGGTGCGTCGCGATGTGCTCGAGCAGCTTCTCGTACTGGCCGGGGAGGGTGAGCTCGATGCGCGCGTCGGGTCGCAGCTCGCTGATGCGGGTTTTCTCATAGAAGGACAACGCGTCCTGGTCGCGGATGAAGTCGAGCAGGTCCTCGACGGAGTCGACCGGCGCGGGCGCGGTGACCTCGATGACGTGCGCATCGATGAAGGACTGTCCCCGCTCGCGTGCGACCGAGACGCGGTGGTTGCCGTCCTTCACGAAGTACGTCTCGCCGATCTTGTACAGGTCGACAGGGGGAAGCTCGGTGTGGTCGAGATATGCGCGATCGACGCTCTCCCAGCGGTCCTGCGTCTGGACCTGTCGCGGCAGGAATGCGCGGTCGAAGTCCCGGTAGCGGCCGACACTCCCTACGATCTGGTCGATCTCGACCTCGCGCAAGCCACCGTCGCGCTGTGCCTGCGCGTGAATGCCACGACGCACCTCGTCGAACGCGAGGAGCGCGTTGTCCGCGCGCCGGAACCAGCTCAGGACGCCGCGCATGAAGGCTCTCCGCCGCGCTCGCCGGTAGTCGGCTCGAGCGACATCCGAACGCATCACAGGTCGATCGCCCTCGCGCCGTAGACGTTTATCACGGTCGTTGCGCCGACCCGCGTCTGCGTGACCGTGCGCGCGTCATACACGTGCGTGTGCCCGTGAAGGTGATACCGGGGTCGGAACCAGCGCAGAAACGTGCGGAACGCGGCGAAGCCGCGATGCGCCGGATCGGGCCGGTCGTGGATGCCGCGCGGCGGCGCGTGCGTGATCAGGACGTCGAGGAAGCGGCCTCGCCGGATGCGGTTCATCACGAGCGCCGGCAGCATCCTCAGAATGGCGATCCACATGTCCGTCTCGCTGGACTGAAACGGGCCATTGTTGTAGCGGGGCGATCCTTCGAGGCCGCCGACAAGCACCCCGTCTATCGACGCCACGCGGCCGTGCAGGTCGATGCCCTCCCACCAGACCTGAACCTCATGATCGTCCAGGGTCTCGGGCGGCACGTCGTGATTCCCGTGCACGGCCCGCAGGGGAGCGGCGACCGCTGTCGCCACGTAGTCGAGATAGTCGTAGGTGAGGTCGCCGCATCCGAGCACGAGATCGATGCTGCCGGCGCGCGCGGGTAACGAGGCGGTGACGGCCTCGTCCTCGACATCGCTTATCGCGAGGATCCGCATGACTTCAGTGTGAGGCCTGTGGAAGACTCATTCCGATGAGTGCGCGCGTCGCGTGGATTCACGTCGCGCCGATAAAGGCGCTCGCGATCCAAGCGCTCGAGTCGGTCGAGCTCGGTCCGCGCGGCGTGGAGAACGACCGCCGATTTTGCATCGTCGATCCGGACGGCCGGATGTTGAACGCCAAACGCGTGCAGCGCTTCGTCGCGATCAGGCCGCGGTTCGACGCCGTCTTTCGTCACCTGACGCTCGAGTTTCCCGATGGCTCGGCGGTAGAGGGCACGGCCGATCCCGGCGCCGCGATGGCGGTGACGATCTACGGCCGAACTGTCCCGGCGCACGCTGTCGATGGGCCGTGGTCCGAGGTCCTGTCCGCGGTCGCCGCGCGGCCGGTGCGCTTCGTTCGCTTCGACGACCCCGGCGAGGGTGTCGACCGGGCCGATGAGGCCGCGGGCGCGTCGCTCCTCTCGGAGGAATCGCTTCGCTCGATCGCGAAGGCCGCCGGGGTCAGCGCGCGTGTCGATCCGCGCCGCTTTCGAATGCTCTTTGGCATCTCGGGCGTGGACGCGCACGCCGAAGACACGTGGATCGGGCGTCGCGTCCATATCGGCGCGGCGGTCGTCGAGCCCGGCGGGAATATCGGGCGCTGCGCAGTGACGACCCTCGATCCCGACACCGGCGTTTCGGATCTCGATACCCTCGCCGCGATCGGACAGTACCGCCGCGATGAGGTGACCACGGAGCCGCTCGCGTTCGGCGTGTGGGCGCGTGTCGTGAAACCCGGGGCCGTTCGAGTTGGGGACGCTGTCGAGTTGATATCCGAGAGCACGGCTACTGAGTCGCGCGGACGCGTTTAGTCTCGCGATTCAAGATGAGAACGCTGGAGACCGAGCGTCTCCTGATCCGTCCGTTCGTCCTTGGCGACGCAGCCGAATTCAAGCGTCTTCTCGATGAAGCTTTCGGCGCGGACGGATCGCACGACGAAACGCGCTTGCTGCTCGACTACAACGTGATCGCGGACAGAGCGCACGAGGCGCTGCACCAACCGCCGTATGAAGACCGCGCGATCGTTTTGAGGGAGGGAGGAACGCTCGTGGGATCCGTCGGCCTCGCTCCCTGCCTCGCGCCATTCGGACGACTTCCTTCGTTCGGCGGCGCGGCACATCGGACGCCGGAAGTTGGACTTTTCTGGGCGCTATTTCCGGCGCACTCGGGAAACGGCTATGCCACGGAGGCCGCTCGTGCGCTGATCTCCTACGCGTTCGATGAGCTCGATCTGCGCAGGATCGTCGCGACGACCGAGCATGAGAATCTCCGGTCTGTCGCGGTCATGCGACGGTTGGGCATGACGATCGAGCGCAATCCGGAAGCTGAACCGCATTGGTTCCAAACCGTGGGCGTATTGGTGAATCCGGGCCGGTAGTCGCGACGCGCGTTGCTATCAGGCCTTCTGCGAGTCGTCCTTCGCCGGCGATGCCGGCAGCGCGAATTCCGCGAAGCGCTGTTTGGTGAGCTGCTCCGCCTCGTCCCACCATTTGGCAAGACGCTCTTCCTGCTCGCGAAGGCGCTCGCCCAGCTGGTGCTCGAACTCGACGAGCTCCGTCATGAGCTGCGCGTGGAACTTTTCGCGTTCCTCGACGAGCTGGTGCTCGGCTCGCTCGCGCTCGCCCTGCTTCCACTCCTCGATGCGCGAGAGCTCCGTGTCCCGTTGCTCCTTGAGCGAAGCCACCATCGCGTCGATACCGAGGCCGAGCCGGCGGCGCTGATCGGCCATCCACTTGTCGACGCGCTCCGCGGTTTGCTCGATCGCGCGCTGGAGCTCTTCGCTCGCCGCGGCGCGGAGCGGGTCCTTCGCCTCGATCGGCTCGGCCACTTCCGCGGCGGGCTCAAGCGTTTGCGCCGACGCCGACTCGATCCGCGCGTCGAGGTCTTCGGCGACGTCGAAGCTGTCAGCGTCTTCGAAGGCGGGCGGCAGCGGGACCTCCGATCGGGGACCGAGGCGCAGGCGCAGCGGGGTCGGCTCAGGTTCGGGCATCCAGCTCATGTCATTCGCCTCCGACGCATTGCGAAAAGCCTCCTACGGCGGCTCGTTCCTTGGAATAGTCCGAATGGGGGATCCCCCTAGGCCCCTTCCCATCAGGGCCGCTCCCGCTAGTGGGCCGCGATAAAACGAATGCTGATCATGGTGCGGCATCGAGGACAGCTCATCGTCGCGAGCGAGGACTCGGTCTGCCCGAGGGCCGGCACGAATCTGAGACCATCGGCCTCCGCAACGCTCCGCTTGCACTCGGGGCAGCGAAGCTCGCCGCGATCAAGCTCGGCGTGCGTCGCCTGGAGGTCGGCGAAGCCAATTCGCTTCTTTCGTCCCACCTAGCTTTGCCCCCTTGGCCGCCTGGGCCACCTTCGAGTGTGCGCTATCCGGCGCCCGGCCGCTGTCGGCGATCCGGGCTTCGCTTGCCCGAGCGCGGGCGTCGCCGGGAAGGTCAGCCGCTCGCGGCGGAATGGCACTTTGGCGAGGCGGCGGATGTCCTCGAAGTCTTTGCGCTGCGTCTCGTTGACGAACGTGTAGGCGATGCCTCGCCGCCCGGCCCGTCCGGTCCGCCCCACACGGTGGACGTAGGTATCGGCGTTCTCGGGCAGGTCGTAGTTCACGACGTGACCGATGTCATCGACGTGGATGCCCCGTGCCGCGAGGTTCGTTGCGACGAGCGTCGGAAACGAGCCGCGGCGAAACCCCTCGAGCACGCGCTCGCGCTCGCGCTGGCCGACGTTGCCGTGCAGCGCCCGCGCCGGCCGGCCCAGCCGGTCGAGCGCCTTGACGAGCTTGTCCGCGCCGTACTTCGTCCGGCGAAACACGAGCGTTCGCTCGACCCCGGATCGCCCAAGCAGCTCGTGAAGTGCGCTCACTTTGTCGGCCTCGCGCACCTCGATCCAGGCCTGGTCGATCGCATCAACGGTGGGTGTCTCCGGCCTCACGGCGACGAATTCAGGGTTCTTCGTGTAGCGCTGGGCGATGGCGCGCACCTCCGGGGTGAGCGTCGCCGAGAAGAGCGCCGTCTGGCGAGGCCCCGAGAGGAGCGCCACGATCCTCGCGATGTCCGGTGCAAACCCGAGATCGAGGAGCCGATCGGCTTCGTCGAGGATGAGCACACGGACCTTGCTGAGATCGCAGGTCCGGCGCGACACGAGATCAAGCAGCCGGCCCGGCGTCGCGACCGCGACGTGCGCGCCGCGGCGCAGAGCGAGCTCCTGATCGCGATAGCCGACGCCTCCGTACAGCGCGACGATGCGCGCCGAACGATGGCGGCCGAGCGCCTGGAACTCCGCCGCGACCTGGGCGCAGAGCTCGCGGGTCGGCACGATGACGAGCGCGAACGGCGCCGCGGCGCGGCCCTGGATCCGCTCGAGGATCGGAAGCGCGAAGGCGCCCGTCTTTCCAGTGCCGGTCTGGGCCTGCGCGAACAGATCGCGCCCGGCGCGCAGGTGCGGGATGGCGAGGTCCTGGATCGGCGTGAGGCTCGTCCAACCGAGGTCACCCGTCGCGCGATCGAGGTCCGGAGCAAGTGTGATCAAGAGCGTGGGGTTCCTTCCCTGGGCTTCAAAAAAAGCGGGCCGCGAGGCGGCCCGGCACATATCTCTTCTGGGGCCCGATGTGTTGACGTAATCATCTCATAGGTTTCGATCGTTGTCGGCGCCCGCATCTGGTACTCGCAATGTCGCGCTTTCGCTGTACGCTGAGGTCTACGCGGGCCGCTCGTCGGCCAGAAAGGTGGCCCGCATGAGATCAGGCGGATTTCCCTGCAGGTTCGCCGGCTGCCGTGAGTGTTTCGTCGTGAGTACCCAAGGCTCCATGTCAGCCCTCACTGCAGCGAGCTTGCTCCGCACCCAGCACGAGGTCACCGTTCACAACTACCAGCACGTCCGTCTCGAAGAGCATCCCCGCGGTCTGCAGACCGCGGTGCGTTTCGTCCCAAAGCGCTCGACCCCCTAGACGATCCCGGTCGCCTGCGCGGCAGGCAAGTTCGGCGTCGCTCTCCAGCCTGCTGGCACGAAGCATGCGCGGTGCCGCATCATGCGAGGCGGATTGCTTCATCGTCACGCCGTCATCGCGCGTGCCCTCGCACTCGCGACCGTGCTCCTCATGGCCTGCACCGCTTCGACCCCACCGCCGCCCACGCCCGGTGATCAGGCGCAGGCGTCTCCGACACCCACTCCGACCCCCATCCCCCCGCTAAAACCGGCCCATTCCGTGAGTCCGGTCGGCTCAGGGGTCGCCGCGAGCGGCGACTTCAGAGGAAACGGCAAATCGCAGATCGCCTTGCTCGAACCAGGTGTCGGAGATGCGAGCCTGGGGATCGCGGTGCGCGAGCCGAACCCGGACGGCGAAACATTCGCCGAGTCGGTGTGGCTGACAACGGGGCCGAACACCTTCCGGTTCAACAGAGCGAAGTTCGCGGTCGCCGACGTCACCGGCGATGGCAAGGACGATCTCGTCGCGCTCTACGACGAAAGCGAGAACAAGACCGGACTCCTCGTCTTCCGGTCGACCGGCTCCTCCTTCACCGAGCCAGAAAAGTGGTGGGACGGCGAGAACTACACCTGGAACCGGGCGCGCGCTGTCGTCGCAGGGAACTTCGGAGGCAACGGGCACGACGCCGTGGTCGTGGCGTACCAGTACGACAACTTCGACATGCGACTGCACTACTTCGAGTCGACGGGCTCGGCCTTCACGTTCGGCGGCACGCAGGGAGCGTATGACTCGGGTCCCGCCCAGTTCGACGCGTCTCTCGCGCGGTTCGCCGTCGGCCACTTCACGCGGACGGGCGGCGCGCAGCAGCTCGCCGCGTTTTACCAGTCGCCCAACGCGAAGGCGAAGCTGCTCCTCTTCGATCCGACACCGAACGGCCTCGCCCTCATGAGCAACGTGTACGAGACGAACGAGGGTGAGTACGACCTGAGCCGCGCATCGATCGGCGCCGCCGACGTGACCGGGGACGGCAAAGACGACCTTGTCGCGGTGTATGGCGACGCCGATGGGAGCGCGAAGGTGCAGGTCTTCGACTCCGGCAACTCGTTCCAGCCGGCGGGCGGTTTCGGAGGCTGGGCTTCGCTACCGGCGGGCTCCGCATGCGCGGGCGCGACAGCCGTGCTGGTCGGGGACTGGAATGGCGATCGCCGGGTCGACGTGGACGCCGTCGCTCCCGCGGATGGCATTGGGGTGCGCAGCAACGTCCTGCGGAATATGGGCGGCGGGTTCAAAGTGACTTCGACGTCCGAGGAAACGGTGTGCCCGCGCTGGCCGCTCTCGGGGATGCCGCTCGGCGGCGGCTCGGCCTCGAAGCGACCGCTGTACGTGAAGATCGACAACAACCCGCACGCTCGTCCGCACTACGGGATCACCAAGGCCGATCAGGTGTATGAGTGGCTCGTCGAGGGCCTCACCACGCGCCTTGCCGCAGTCTTCCAGTCGAAGGATCCCGACGTCATCGGGTCGGTCCGCAGCGCACGGATGACCGACACGCCGGTCATCCCGAGCCTGGGCGCCGCGTTCGTGTACTCAGGCGGCGGCCCTGAGGAGCTGATGAAGATCCACTACGACGCCGCGGTCGTCGATCGCTACATCGACCTCGCGCCCGGCTACGGCTGGGGCTATCGCGTCGGCTTCCGGGAAGCGCCCTACAACTACTTCACGACGTACCGCAACTTGCGCGACGCCCTCGCCGGGGCGCCCGACGGAGATCAGCCGGTCAGCATCCCGTCGTGGAACTTCCTACCGGCGCCCGCGACCGACTCGGTCGCCGGCGGGATGACGGGGAGCGTGGACGCGACGTCGATCACGATCCCGTACCGCGATCTGTTCACGGTGGGCTACCGGTATGACGCGGTCTCGCACACCTACGCGCGCTACGACGACGGCGTGCGCGATGTCGACGGCGCGACCGGTGCACCGGTCGCGGCGAACAACATTGTCGTTATCCAGACGGAGGTCCATTTCACGACTGACTTCGGACTGGACCCCGCCGGCAATCCCAAGCTCGACATGACCCTCGTCGGAACCGGCAACGGCTCGGTGTTTCGCGACGGCAAGCGTCAGGACGTGACCTGGACGCGTCCCGACATCTTCGACGTCTTCACCCTTCGCAATGCGACCGGCGAAGCCGTTCGCCTTGACCCGGGTCAGACTTGGATCCACATCGTCCC
>WNGI01001248.1_pt1 | contig 20820 bp, 22 predicted proteins | sample 5400621 | NCBI WGS metagenome assembly WNGI01 (sample SAMN13153374, study PRJNA577476) | soil metagenome | isolation source: 20 cm soil or saprolite under Garry oak tree replicate 1 | place: USA:California | collected 2016-06-15
GGCATCGCAAAGGCGAAGCGGTCCGCGACGAGCGCCAGCTCGAGGTCGTGGGCCGGAAAGCCTGGCCAGGTTCCGCTGAGCACGCGCCGGTAGCGTTCGCTCTCGCGGAGCGGCCGGAGCAGACGATCCAGGTCCGGATGGTCGCCGTGGATCACCGCCTCGATGTAGCGCGCGCACGCGTGGTCCTCGGGGTGGTCGGCGGATGCCACGATCGTCAGCGTCTCCGGGTTCCTTAACACGCAGGCTTGCGCCGTGGCTGTGGCGACGACCAAGCTCGAGGCGAAGATGTCGCCACCCTGGACGGCAGCCGCTGCTTGCGTGCCCGCCGTCGACCGCTGGATCAGCACGCGACCCTGGAGGTCCTGCTCGACGATCATCGTCGGCGAGTTGCTGATCGGGATTCCCTCGACCGGGAGGGCGTCCTCTTCTGCACACAGGAGTGCATCAGGCGTCGTGGCGGCCAGCGCGCGGGCCTCCGCGACCGTCTCGACAAGACGGCACTCGCGCGCACCGCCGGCGAGCGCGTAAGCGCTGACGGTGAACGCGCGGAGGACGTCGATCACGACCACAGTGCCGCGTGCCCGGCGTGCACCTTCGATACCGGTGACGTGGATGATGTTCACGTGTCTGGGCCTGAGGTCGGTGAGCCTCCCCGCCCGTTTGGGTTTGAGCAGATCGCCGACTGCGGCTCGATGCGAGTTGTCGGTCTGCGCCTCCAGCCCGGCCAGTCGGTGCCCGAGCATCGCAACGCGATTCCCGTCGCGCTGATCGTCACGGGCGGCAGCCTGCATTTCGACGACGGCACCGATTCAGGCGACGTTGGGCCTGGGGAGATGTTGCTGATCAACCCTGGAGAGCGACACACGTATCGCGCCGAAATCGTGACGTCCGCGTACCTCGTGTTCGCCGGCCTTCCCGGGGTGCGGAGCCGGACGTGGACGTTGCGCCATAAGGCGTAGCGGCATAGGGCGTGGCGGCGTGAGGCGTGGGCGTAGCGGCGTGAGGCGTGGCGGCGTCAGGCGTAGCGGGAATCAGGACGCGTTCCACAAGGCGATCACCTGCCCGCGCTCTCCGTCGCGCAGCATGCACAGCGTCGCGACATCGAGCCACAGCCCCGTGGCGACCGTGATGTCGGCGTGGATCCAGGCCGCACCGACGGCGCGAAGGATGTGCCCATGCGCGAATGCGAGGACCCTGCCCTCGCCGCGGCTCGAGGCGAGTTCGGTGAAGCGCTCTGCCCGGGCGTAGATCTGGGCGGGCGTCTCGCCGCCGGGGGAGCCGTCTTTGTACAGCTCCCAGCCTGGGTCTTGCTGGTGGATCTGTTGGGAGGTAAGGCCCTCGTAGCGGCCGTAGTCGACCTCCTGGAGCAGTGGGCTGATCTGGGGATCGGCGAATCCGGCAAGCTCGGCCGTGCGACGCGCGCGCAGCATGGGGCTCGAATAGACGACATCGAACTGCAACGCGGTGAGGCGGGGACGAAGCGCCTTCGCCTTGTCCTCACCCTTCGGCGTCAAGGGTATGTCGGTGCTCCCGGTGTGGCGACCAGAGGAGCTCCACTCGGTCTCGCCATGGCGCGCGAGGTAGATCTCGAGCGTCAGGCGGGCTTGCCCATCATCTCGGGACGGCCGGACCGCAGCGAGCGGCCTGCGCTTTCGATGACCGCCCCCGCCCGCACCCGTTGACCGGGCCGCACGCAGACAAGGCCCACGGCCGCCTGCGCGCCCTGCGGCTTCAAGGCGTCGTTGACGGCCGCCAGGACACGATTGGCGGCGTGAGCGGTGCCGGCCACATCGGTGTCGGGCAGGATCGCGAGCAGCTGGGGGGGCGTGCGCCCCAGGACTCCGGGCGTGTCGACGTCGCGGACGGTGCTGGCGAGCGCGGCGGCCATCGTCTTGAGGGCTTCGTCGGCGGGCAGTGACCCGTTGGCCTCGATCAGGAGAACGCCGAGGTTGCGCTGGTAGCGGTGCGCGCGGGCCAGCTCATCTTCGAGCACGGGGCGCACGAACCTGTCGTTGAAGAGGCCCGTCGTGCGGTCGACGATGTGCAACGGTTCGGCCTGGGGATCGTCAGCCCTTACTCCACAAGAGGGACAGAAGACCGCGCCGCGAGGTAGTGGCGATCCGCAGGCCTGGCAGGTTTGCGCCTCGGGCCGCCGGCGGAGAAAATCGCCAATCGGCATTCGGTAAAGCCTATCAGTCGTGTTTGCCATGCCTTTTTGATCCTCTTAACAGGCTGAGTTGCGCTTGGTGTTTGCGAATCCTAGGCTCGATCGAGGTGAGCCGGCGGGGGAGGGAACGGCACGATGGAGGAAGGGAGGGCCCGAGGTGAGGTGCGAAAAGTTAGGGGAGCGGTCCTCAGCCGACGGCGGCGGCGGCCGTCGCAAGCCAGCTCTCGGCCCACGCCGAGACTGCGGAGAGCACTGGCTCGAGTGCACGCCCGCGTGCGGTCAATCGATAGCTAACCCTCACCGGCGGTCCAGGGTCGACGAGACGCTCGACGATGCCTTCTGTCTCGAGCTCGCGAAGACGTTCCGTCAACACTCGGTCGCTGATGCCAGGGATGCCCGCGAGCAGTTGATTGAAGCGAGCAGGCGCAGGGATGAGAGCTTTGACCACCGCCCCGGTCCAGCGTTTTCCTATCAGCTCGATCGCGCGCTGAAAGGTGGCGCTGTAGTCGAGGCCCCCTCCGACCATGGGGAGAGATTCTATGCGGTATCGCAAGTCTCGGAAAGGACCCGGCTGGTGTTTTCCACAAGAAAATTTTTCAGGCGACAATCAGGGTCGGTGATTACTTGGCCGGCCATCTCAGGAGGGCTTGGAAAACTTCAGGTGAGCAGGCTCACGAGGTGTCCATGGAGCTGAAGGATCGGGTCATCGTGGTGACCGGCGCCGCGCGAGGAATCGGTCGCGCGCTTGCCACCAGGTTCGCCTCGGCGGAGCCCCTCGCCGTCTTCGTCGCGGACATCGATGGCCTTCGACTCAACAAGGTCGCGCAAGAAATCGGGGCAACCGCTATTCAGTGCGATGTTTCCCGCGAGACCGACATCCATCACCTCATCACGCATGTTGAATCGACTCATGGCCGCATCGACATTTTCTGTTCGAACGCGGGGATCGCGGTCGGAGGTGGTCCAGAGACAGCCAATGATCAGTGGCAACGCATCTGGGACGTCAATGTGATGTCTCATATTCTTGTCGCGCGACATCTTCTGCCGGGGATGCTCGCTCGGAAAGAGGGCTACATCGTCGGAACGGTGTCGGCGGCAGGCCTCCTGAATCATTTCTTCGCGGCTCCCTATGGCGTCAGCAAGGCAGCCGCCCTTTCCTTCTTCGAATGGCTTGCGATCGTGCATGGTGATGCCGGGATTCGCGTCTCCTGCCTGTGTCCGCAGGGGGTCAAAACGGACATGCTCGCGGCCGAGCAGGCCCAACTCGGGGTGAACTTCCTGACGGACGGCGCGCTCGAGCCTGAAGCGGTGGCCGAAGCGGTCGTCCAGGGCCTCGCGGAAGAGCGATTTCTCATCCTGCCCCATCCCGAGGTCGCCGAATACTTCCGACGCAAGGCGGATGACTACGATCGGTGGCTGCGCGGGATGCGCCGGCTCCGCAAACGCCTGGTTGTGGCTCCGCGCTGAGTGCGCTGGCTTGCCGTCGTCGCGGGCGTTGCACTGATTGCGCTTGCGGTCGCCGCGGTCACTCGCGTGTCGGACACGCGAGAGGGCCTGTTCGCCGAGGTCATCACGCTACTAGGCGCGCTCGCAGGGATTAGCCTTTTGATCTATGGATTCGCGGCGAGGCGCAGGCCACGCTTGGCACCCTCAACTGCCGCAAAAGTCTTCCAACCCCAGACCCGTAGTCGATCGTCGAGGGATCTGAAGCTGGGAAGCGGCGGCATAGCGCTATCGGTCGTGCTCGTTGTCGGGCTTGCCATCAGCGGAGGATTCTTGTGGGCCGCACTTGGCACGGCCCTTCTGCTGCCCATGATCTCGGGCAGCGTGTACCTGTGCGTGCGCTACCTGCGCGCTAGTCCTTGAGCGACAGGACCTCTCCAACGAGGTAGAGCGATCCGCCGACCAGCACGTTGCCCGCCGGGCCGGCGAGCTCCCGTGCCGCGGCGAGAGCGGCTCTTGCCGAAGGTGCCACATGCGCGTCCTGGCCGTAGAGCGCGGCCAGATCTTCAGGGGCGATCGCGTGGCCCTGCGCGCTTGTTGCTTCGGTGAATACCACCGCGTCTGGGCGCAGCGTGCGAAGGGCGCCGAGGAGCTTGACCGGGTCGCGCTCGCTCAACATCCCGAAGACCGCAACAAGCTTCTCTGAGCCGATGAGCCGGCGGAGCGCGGTACCCGCCTTGACCATGGCAGCCGGGTTGTGGCCTCCATCGACGATCACGCGTGGGCGCTGGCCGATCACCTGCAGTCGTCCCGGCCAATAGGTCGATGCGAGCCCTTCGCGAATGGCGTCGTCTCCCACAACTCCGAGCAGGTGCGCGGCGGCAATTGCGAGCGCGGCGTTTGCCGGCTGATAGTCGCCGACCAATGGAAGTCGAAGATTGCGGTGCGCAAAATGCGGACCTCTGACGTTCAGCTCGTGTCCCTCCCAGCCCAATGAGACCGCCTCGACGATGACATCGTGACCGAGGCGCCACAGCTGCGCGGTCATTGCCTCCGCCTGCGCCTCGACGATCACGAGAGCTTCACCTTCGCAACCCGTCACCACCCGGTTCCCCCGCTTGATGATGGCCGCCTTCTCGAGCGCGATCTCTCCAATGGTGTTGCCGAGGTATTTCTGATGGTCGAGGTCGACATTGGTGATGATCGCAACCCCGAGGTCGAGTGCGTTGGTCGCGTCGAGCCGTCCTCCCAGACCCACCTCGCACACCAGGAGCTCAATCCGCGGAGCGAGATATGCGACCGCCATCGCGGTGAGCATCTCGAACTCGGTGGCGGGGCCCATTTCCGACGCCACCTGATCCAGAGTCGGCATCAGAGTTTCCAGAGTCACGACGAAAGCGTCTTCGGTGATCGGGCTGCCGTTGAGCTCGATTCGCTCCGTGTACGAGATGAGGTGTGGCTTGGGCATGAATCCCACGTTGTGGCCCGCCGTGCGAAGGATCGACGTCAGGCACGCCCCGGTGGATCCCTTGCCGTTTGTGCCAGCGATCAACGCTCCGCGAAGCTCTCGGTCCGGCGCGCCGAGCCGGTCGAGGATGGCGCGGGTTCGCTCGGTCCCGAGCTTCATCGCAAAGCGCCCTTGCTTCGAGATGAAGTCGAGGGCTTGCTGGTAGGTCAGGCGCGAGCGCTTAGCATGCACGGCGTGAAAACGGTGTCATATCGTCACACCGCATATCCGAGCGCCTGGCTCGCGGGAGCCTGCGGCTTTCTCTATTCGGTGTCATTCGTGCTGATCAGCAAGGCGTCGCCCAACCTCGGCGCCGGCCTGAGCGGATTCTTTCTTCTCACCGGCGGCATCTTCGGCGCGAGCGCCCTGCTCGGCCTCTACGTGCGCCTTGCGTCTGCGGGCGGCGGCTATGCGCTGTGGGCGCTGGTTTTTGGCCTCGCCGGCGCGCTGGCCGCAACCTTGCACGGCGGCTACGACCTCGCTAACGCGATTCATCCCCCGGACCAATCGACGACGCTGCCCAGCGCCGTGGACCCTCGTGGTCTCGGGACTTTCGGCATCGCCGGTCTCGCTGTCCTCGCCTTCGCTTATCTCATGAGTCGCGACTCGGCCTTTCCCTCGAACCTGGCCTACCTTGGATATCTGTCCGGCGGGCTTCTGGTCGCGATTTATCTCGCTCGCCTGATCATCCTCAGCCCGGCAAACCCGATCGTCCTCGCGCCCGCGGCTCTGGAAGGATTCATCGTGAATCCTGCCTGGTACATCTGGTTGGGTTTCGTCCTGCGCCGCGCGGCCTAGCCTTTCCGCCGGACCTCGGCCTCGTACGTGTTGCGGATCAGCATCGCGCGCGTCATCGGACCGACACCACCCGGGTTGGGGGTGAGCCAACCGGCCACGTTTTCGACGCCGGACCCAAGGTCGCCGACCTGGTGGCCGTCGACCCAATTGGTGCTGACGTCCACGACGACGGCCCCCGCCTTGACCATCTCCTTGCTGACAAGGTTGGCGCGGCCGGCTGCGGCGACGAGGATGTCGGCGGTCAACGTGTGACTCCCGAGGTCCTTCGTTCGCGTGTGACACAGGGTCACGGTCGCGTGCCGTTTGAGCAGCAGCAGAGCAGTCGGCTTGCCGACGAGGTTGCTGCGTCCTACCACCACCGCGTTCGCGCCCTCGATCGCGATACCGGAGCGCAGCAGCAGCTCGATGATGCCGGCGGATGTGCACGGTTCGACGCCTCCGGGCAGCCCGAGCGCAACCAGACCCGCGTTGAGCGGATGGAAACCGTCGACGTCCTTGACGGGATCCAGTGCGAACACGATTCGCCGCATGTCGATCTGTTTGGGCGTGGGCTGCTGGATCAGGATCGCGCTTACCTTCTCGTCGCGGTTCAGACGCTCGACCAGGGAGAGCAGCTCGTCGGTGGTCGTGGTCGAGGGCAGGCGGTGGTCCTCGGACTCGATGCCCACGCTGTGCGCGTTGCGTTGCTTCAGCTCGACGTATTTCGCGGACGCGGGATCCTCACCCACGAGCACCGTCGCGAGCAGCGGACGCGTGCTGCCTCGAGACACGCGCTCGCTGACAGCCCCGGTCACCTCTTCGTAGATCTGTTTGGCGATGGCTCTTCCGTCGAGCACGCGGGCGGTCACTCGAGACCGAGCTCGCGTCTGGCAGCGTCGGTGACGACCCGCATCACGTCCCGCAGATCGATGCTTCGCTCGCGGGCGATCCGTCGGCAGTCTTCGTACTCCGGTGCGACGTCGACGGCGCGGCCACCGAGCTCCTTGACCTTGACGCGTGCCGAACCAAGCGGGGTCTCGACTTCGATCACCCGCCGGCCCGCGATGACTCGATCGACGTGGGCAAGCCGCAGGCCGAGCGTCGTGCTGTGCCGCAACAGATGGTCCGTCAGCGAACCGACCAGCTCGGTCGGCGCCATCACGGTCAGCAGGTGTCCCGGCCGGCCTTTCTTCATGAGTGCAGGCACGACGGTCACATCGAGCGCTCCCGCGCTCATCAGGTCTTCGCACAGGGCGGCGATCAGGTTCGGCGCCATATCGTCCAGGTTCGTCTCCACGAGCGTCACGGCGGTTTCGCCAGGGACCTCGTCGCCGAGCCAGACCGCGAGGGCGTTGCCTGGCGCCTCATGCGACCCGATGCCGTAACCGACGCGCCGTAGCGACATGCTGGGTCGCTTGAAAGTCGCACACGCGGCGAGGATCGCCGCACCAGTCGGCGTCACAAGCTCACGAGTCTCATCGGTCGGTTGCAAGACCGCGCCTGTGCCTTCGATGACACGAAGGCTGGCGGGAGCGGGGAGCGGCATCCCGCGCTTGATTCCCCGCGGAGCGGGCAATGGCGACGCGAAGACCTGGCTCACGTCAAGCGCTTGGAGGAGCCAGAAGGCGCCCACCACGTCGACCAGGGTGTCCGCGCCGCCGAGCTCATGCAGGTGGACTTGCTCTTCCGGCAGGCCGTGAATCTCCGACTCGGCGCGTGCCAAGCGGTTGATGGCATCGAGGGCCTGAGTCTTCACCGAATCCGGCGCGTCCGCCTGCTCGACCACTTCTCGCAGCACCGGCACGGTTCGCTCGACGCGGTCCCTCACGGCGACCAGGACGCGGGTCCCTGCCGCGTGGCCTCGGGCCTCCCGACGGACTTCGACTGTGACCTCGTCGCCCAGGCGAAGCGATTCCACAACGGCGTCGAGCAGCGCACTGTCCGCGCCGCAGTCGACGAGCGCGCCGAGCGTCATGTCGCCTGAGATTCCAGCGAAGCAATCGAAATAGGCAATGGTCATGCGCGCGTCCTATTAATGCGTACGGCGGCCGCCTCGATTGGTTGCATGCTCGCCGGACGTTTGGCCACGCGCACTGACACAGTCTTGACCCGCGGCATGGTCAGGATTCGGTCGGCGATCGCGGCGGCCAGCGACTCAAGCAGCTTCTTCGATTCCCCTTCGATGACTTCGCGAGCCGCCGCGCGGACCTGCGTGTAGTCGATCGTGTCGGCGAGGTGGTCGGTACGTCCAGGCCCGGAGAGATCGGCGTCGATCTCGATGTCAACCTTGAACTCCTGTGGCTGGTCGCGCTCGGCGTCACCGACGCCATGGCGCCCGTGGAAGGACATACCTCTCAGCTCGATGCGATCCATCCTGCCCAATTGTCTGGAAATACACTGTGCGGCGTGATTCACGCAGGCATACACGTCCGGGCCGCGACCGAAGAAGACCTGGCCGCGATCAACGACATCTACAACCACTACGTCCTCGAAGGGCACTACACGTTCGACCTGGAACCGACGAGCCTGGATGCTCGCCGCGAGTGGTTCGGCCACTACCACGACACCGGCCGGCACCGGCTCCTGGTCGCGGTCGACGACGGCCGGGTCGTGGGTTATGCATCGAGCAGCCGGTTCAAATCGCGGCCGGCGTACCAGACGTCTGTGGAGACGAGCGTCTACCTCGCTCCCGAGGTGATCGGCGGGGGCGCCGGCTCCCGACTTTACGAACGGCTCTTCGACTCCCTCAAAGGAGAGGACCTGCACCGGGCCTATGCCGGCATCGCTCTTCCGAACCCGGCGTCGATTGCGCTCCACGAAAAGTTCGGATTCAAACGAGTCGCCCTCTTCACTGAGCCGGGCCGGAAGTTTGGCCGTTACTGGGACGTCGCCTGGTACGAGAAACCGTTGCATGCGGAGTCTGTCTCGCCGGACTAGAACCGGACTCCGGCCGGAGTACTTGCAGCCGAATATACTCTGGCGTATATTCCATTCGGAATATGACTGAATCCGAGCCAGAAGTTTCCCCCCTGGCGCTCTCGATCCTTCAGCTCCTGGACGAGCGGCCGATGCATCCCTACGAGCTCGCCTCGACGATGCGGGACCGCCACCACGACGAGTTCATCCGGCTCAACTTCGGATCGCTGTATCACACGGTCGAGGTGCTCGAGCGCAACGGGTGGATCGTGCCAGCCGAGCGCGAGAAAGAAGGCCGGCGGCCCGAGCGGACAATCTACCGACTCACCAAGTCAGGTCGGGACGTGCTTGTCGGCGTCGTAAGTGACATCCTCGCCCGTCCGCGGCGCGAGTACCCGCACTTCGCGGCCGGCCTGATGTTCATGCATCACCTCAGCGCCTCCGCAGCCGCGCAACATCTGCGTAACCGGACGCTCGCGCTGAAGGCCACGACGGAAAAGCTCAACGGAATCCTGGCCGAGGTTCGGGCTCAGGGTGTCGGGCGCCTCGCCCTGATCGAGCTCGAACACAAAATCGCGATGCTCGACGCCGAGCGCAGGTGGGTGACCAACCTGGAAAAAGAGATCAACGACGGAAGGTTGGAGTGGAACGTCGGTACCGATCCCGACTATGAACATTTGAGGAGGAAACATGGCTCGCGCGCGCACTAACCCCTGGCTCGTGCTTCTCGTTTTGACCACGGGATTTTTCATGATCATGCTCGACACCACGATCGTGAACGTGGCGATCCCGGCCATGAGCACCGGGCTCAACACGACGCTCGATCAGATCCTGTGGGTCCTCAACGCGTATGTGCTCGTGTACGCGGTGCTGCTGATCACGGCCGGTCGCCTCGGTGACCTGTACGGGCAGCGCAGCTTGTTCGCGATCGGACTGTTCATCTTCACGGTCGCTTCGGCGCTGTGTGGCCTCTCGCAAGACCCGGCCCAGCTGATCGCCGCGCGCATCCTGCAGGGAGTCGGCGGTGCGCTCCTCACGCCACAGACCCTGGCCATCCTGACATCGATCTTTCCTCCCGAGCGGCGCGGTGCGGCGTTTGGAATCTGGGGCGGCGTCGCGGGCCTTGCCACGGTGGCTGGACCAACCTTGGGCGGCGCGATCATCACCTACATCGATTGGCGCTGGATCTTCTATATCAACGTGCCGATCGGAATCGCGGCTTTGATCGCCACTTTCGCGATCATCCCCGACCTCCGCCCTGGCCGCCATCACGGCTGGGACGTCATCGGCATCATCGTCGCCACCGCGGGACTGTTCGCGATCGTCTTCGGCCTGATCGAGGGCGAGCGGTACAACTGGGGCCAGATCGGGTCTTATCCGATCACCATCCCGGAAGTCATCGGGGCAGGCGCGGTGCTGATGGTCCTCTTCATCATCTGGGAGCGCTACCAGGCCGAGCCGCTGGTCCCTCTTTCCCTCTTTGCCGATCGCAATTTCGCGGTTGCGAACTGGATCTCCGCGGCGATCAGCTTCGGCATGCTGAGCATGTTCCTGCCCTTCACCATCTACCTGCAGTCGGCGCGCGGTTTCTCGGCCCTCGTCGCCGGGTTGACGCTGGCGCCGATGTCGCTTACCTCGATGGTCACAGCGCCGTTCGCGGGCCGCTTTGCGGATCGCGTCGGGGGCAAGTACATCCTGATGGCGGGGATCACGCTCTTCACGATCGGCATGGGCACCATGGCGTTCGTTGCAGGCCCTGACTCGACCTGGATCAACTTTCTTGCACCCGCGATCGTCGCCGGACTTGGCATAGGGATGACCTTCGCGCCCATGACCACAGTGGCGATGCGCAATATCGAGCCGCGCGTGGCCGGCGCCGCGTCTGGCGTGCTCAACACGATCCGCCAGCTGGGCGCCGCCATCGGCAGCGCCGTGGTCGGCGCGCTTTTGCAGAACCAGCTGGCCACCACGCTGCACAACCAGGCAGTCAGCCACGCGAGTGCGCTGCCGGTGGCGTTCCGCGATCAGTTCGTGGCCGCGTTCACGAACGTTTCATCGAAGGGGTTCGAGATCGGCGCGGGCGAGAGTGGAGCGCGCCTGCCTGCCAACATCCCGCCGACGGTGGCCGCGCAAGTCGAGGCGATCGCGCACGCGGTCTTCGTGAGCGCATACATCGATGCGATGAAGGCGACGTTTGTCCTCCCAATCGCATTTCTTGCCCTCACCGCACTGACGACGCTTCTGATCAAGAGGCGCAAGCGAGTCACCGCAGTGCAGCCAGTGGAACAGAAAGAGGAAGTCAGGATCGCGGCCGGCTAGACGGACGCCTCGCTTTTAGAGGCGTCCACCGGAAACCAGCTTGAGCACCGCCAGCAGCGCGGCGGCGCCGATGAAGGCGACCACGATGCTGCCGAAAAAGCCGACGTTGCCAGTCATACCGAACAGCGAGCTCAGCAGGAACCCTCCAATGATCGCACCGGCCACGCCGACCACGATGTCGGCGAGGCAGCCGAATCCGCGCCCTGCGACGACACGCGCCGCGATCGCGCCCGCGATCAGGCCGACCACGATCCAGGCCAACCAGGAGCCTGGGTCCAGGTTCAAGCGCGAGTCGAGCAATCCTGCGGCGATCATGCCCGCAGCCATTCGGCGACCGTCTTGAAGACCTCATCGCTGCCCAGGTCGTTGAAGGGCTCGTGGTATCGGCCCGCGAGCATGCGCAGATCACTACGGCCGGGGGTTTTTTCATGCAGTTCCTGGCTACCCGCCGGGTCGATCAGCCGGTCGTCGGTTCCGGCCAGGATCAGAAATGGCAGGTTGATCTCGTCGGCGTGCGCGAGGTTGTCGGCCGCAGCCCGTCGCCATTCCTCGAAGAGACGGCTCGAGATCTTGCCGTGGACGAGCGGATCCGTGCCGTAGGCGGAAACGACTTCGGGGATACGCGACACGGTCCCCGGGTCGACTTCATTGTCCAGCGCCAGCGTGGGCGCGATCTTGGAGAGGACCTTCGCGCCGGCCGCCTTCCACAGCGGGACTTTGAGGTGAAGCTTCAACGCCGGGCTCGAGACGACGAATCGTTTCGAACGGGTCAGCGTGCCCGACCGCGCGGCGCTCAACATCACAACGCCACCGAACGAGTGGCCCAGTGGCACGACTTCTCCGGTGGTCTGGGTCTCCACATAAGCGACGAAGGCAGCCGTATCGTCCAGCCACTTCGACCATGAGTCGACGTGGCCGCGCTGGCCGGGGCTGTTGCCGTGTCCACGGAGGTCGACCGCGTAGGTGGCCATCTGGTACCGGGCCATCCCGCGGGCGAATCGCTCGTAGCGTCCGCTGTGCTCGCCTAGTCCGTGCACCACCGCGAACGTGATCTCTGCGGTCGGCTCCGGCCACGCCCGAAATGCGAGCTTGATGCCATCTGCCGAGTTGACCAAACCTTGCACGGCGACAGCGCTTTCAGGTGCCAAGGTGCCCGAACCCTCGCAAGATCTTAAGCGCCTCCTGCTCGGCCTCGAGCAGCGTGGGCGCGTACGCTCGGATTCCGCACAGACCGTACGCCCACTCGGGGCTGGGCGGGCTCATCGAGTGAAGCCGGAAGGTCGGCGGATAGAAGAAGATGCGCTCGCCTTCCACCTTCTTGATTACCGGGCGCTTGGCGAGCACCTCCTCGAGCGATTGGCCGCGCGGTAGGCGACCGGCATCGAAGTCGAGGCGTCGCAACTTCAGAAGTGGGTGGTCTTCGTCACGGATCGAGGTGCGGATTCGGTACTCGGCGCTGAGGTCGCGCAGAAAGATCGTGATGATCAGGGCGTCGGTCTCGTCACCAGCCATCTTCACGAACCCGGCCGCGCTCAGCTCCCTGCCCTCTTCGTTCTTGAGGTGGCGGAAGAACTCCATCTCGAAGAGACCGCGCGATTCGGAACTGGCGATCCATGGCTCGCCGCACCGCCACGCGCGGGCGTTCGCGAGCAGGTCGAACTGTTCGTGGAGACGGTCGATTCGGTGCTCGGCCAGCCCATTCAGCCGGTAATGCAGGACCCGGGCCATTTCGGGAGGTAAGCCTACGCGTCAGGGCGGCGGTCGCGCCGCTGTTCGAGCGAGCTGCATCGCGTCTTCCTGCCAGGGCGGCGCCTGGATGTGGACGGCAAGTCGATCCGTGCCAGCTGCGAGCAGGAAATCGCCGCGTTGAGCGACCTCGAGGGCGCCCCGCTGTTGTGGGCTCAGGTGGAAAACCTCCTGCAGCTTGGCGGCTTCGCCTGGGCGTTGGGCGCCGAGAAAAAGGACCGCGGGATTGGTGGCGACCACCGAGCCTTGATCCGATGACAGCAGGTCGCCTGGATTCTGCGTCGCAAAGACCAATGAGCCGTCGTACTTGCGGATGCGCCTCGCGAGGCTGACTACGAAACGACGGATCGTCGGATCTTCGAAAAGCAGTCCGAGCTCGTCGATGAGAAGCATTCGGCGGCGGTCGCGTCGCTTGATCCGCGTCCACAATGCCTCGGCGAGAAGGAAGTGGACGGGTGCGATCATCTCGTCGCGCAGCTCGCGCATGCCGAAGGCCACGATCGGCGCTTCGAGATCGACGTTGGTTGGCGCGCTGAACATCTCGCCCAGGCTGCCGCGCACCCAGCGATGAAGAATCAAAGCAACTCGCGATTGCGGCGGTAGGCGTTCGGCGACGTCACGGAGGACCGGCTGCGAGACTTCGTCATACGCGAGGCGGTAGGCGGCCTCGACAAGGGCGCGCTCGGCCTCATCGAGCCCGCCACACAGACACGCGCAGAGGTCGATCGCGTCCGCCGCGGCGGGGCCGATCCAGGCTTCATCACGACGATCGGACGGGCGCAGGTCGAGGACGTTTAGCGCGTGCCCTGAACCGAGAGCCAGCTGGATGTCGGCGCCGCCAAGCTCGCTCGCGAGGCGACCGTACTCGTGCTCGGGATCGACGATGTAGACCTGGATGCCGTGGCCGAGGGCACCCATGGCAAGCGTCGACAAGAGGTATGTCTTGCCGGCACCTGAATGACCGAAGACGCCGATGTTGGCGTTCGCGTACCGACGCTGATCGAACGGATCGACGAGCACGGGCGCGCCGGTCGCGCGGCTGCGGCCGACGAACAGTCCGTCAGGTTGCTGCAGGTCGGGTTCCCACCAGGGAAAGAAGGTCGTAAGAGCAGTTGAGTCGAGCACGCGCTTTCGCTGCAGCCGATCGGCTCCCCCGGGCCGCGTGGCCAAGAAGCCGTCGAGCATGCGAAAGGTGCAGGGCTGGAGGTCGCACAGGATCGCGCGAGCGGCGGACTCGATTCGGCGCGATCCAATTTCAAGGTCGACGGCGGTGGGTGAGGTCTGGGTCAGATAGACCGCGACGTGGAAGGCCTTGTCCTGGCTCGCCGCCAGTCTGCGTTGCAGGTCCTCCGCGTTGGGAAGCGCACCGGCAAGCGTCGGATCGGAGATGCCTGCGTTGCCATCAAGGAGGCGGGTGGCGCGCATGCTGACGAGTTGGCGCTGCAGGTAGTGGACGATCCATGCCGCCGGCAGGGGCACGGCATGCCATGCGAGGCTGACGGCCAGACCCGGCGGACAGAGCCTGAAGAGCCAGCCGGGCTCGATCTCGGTGCCGGGAAGGCGATCGATGAACCAGCTGCGGCTGAAACCGCCAACGTGCTGGAATCGCGACGCGAGCTCGCGTCCGAAGGCGAGCTTGCCATCGGGCGCGGCGCGGTTGGTACTGATGCCCATTTCCGTAAGCGCGGCCTGTATGCGAGCGGCATGTTTTTCCGCGATGACAACCTGGGTCGTGGTGGTGTGAGCCGTCGAGGACCGTCTGACGGCGGCCGCGAACTCGATGTCCGCGCCCCGCATATCGTCGAGATCGCGCGGCACTGGATGCAACGACTTGGTTTCGTCGTCTGGGCCGGGGACGACATCGATCACGACCTGCAGCGGCCCATCGAGGCCGTCGAGCATGCGGCGAAACGCGTTGAGCCAACGGCGCCGATCGTCCTCCGCCGCGCCCGCGAAGCCGATCTGAGACGTCTCGAGCACTGTGAGTCCGGACGCGCTGTTCGCGACAAGCATCGGCCCTCGTCGCGCGAGACGGATCATGTTCGAGAGCGCAGCCGGCTGAACACGCGCGGCGGGTTCCACCTGAGTTGATACGTCGCTGCGAAGAATGCGGCGACGTCGATCGCCCAGCTGTCGAGGGCTCGTCCCCGCCAACGACCCCATGCCGCGGCGACACCGAGTGCCCCGACCACGATAGCGCCGGTTGCCCGAACGGGCACGGGCGCCCAGTGCGTTGACCAGATGGAAAATGCGGCAAGCAAACCGACCACGAGGTAGGCAAGCCTGGTGGGCGTTAGCCCGTAGAGGAGTTTGTCCTCGAGGTCGACGTCGAGCGGGACGCGAGCGGACACCATGTCAACGTATGTCGCCGTTGAGCGAAATGACACTCAGGCTGTTAATCGCCCGAGACCCTTAGAATCGAGACGCGATCCCTTCTGACGCGCTCGCGTAGCTCAACTGGCAGAGCAGGGGACTCTTAATCCCAAGGTTCAGGGTTCGATTCCCTGCGCGAGCACCATCATGTTGTGTCCCAGAGCGTCAGGAAGCGTCTCTGGTGTACCTAAGGTGTCAACCGTCGGCTGGCAGGCTGCGGCCAATCCGCCGTTGACAGCCTATTTGACAGCTTACGGTTGTAGAAAGAGGCTCCCGAACTGCGGTCGGCCACGACCCTCTTTGAACTCAGCGTCTTTTGAAGGACTCGAACCGGAGTCGCAGCGAACCAATAATCCCCTGCCCGCTTGCGAGGTGTCGAACGTCTTGTTCCACGCACTGGACGGCCGCCATCGGGTTCTCGAGGTGGCTGTCGGCGGCCGCCTGCGCGAATCACAGTCAGTCCGCTCGCATAACCAGCGCCAACATCCAGATCACGAGGGCTGTGTGCAGCGAGAGCCCCAGCGTCCGGACCCAATTACCTGTGAGGAGCTGCCGATGGACTTGCGCGTCAAACCCATGCTCAAGGCGCTTTTGCCGTGGCACCTCGTAAGCGGTGGCGGCAGCCACTGCGACCTGCAGCACCACTCCCAGCACGGGCAGCGCAAGAGGAATTGCTGAGGGATGCACGAAAAACAAGGCGAGAGTAGTAAGGGCCATGATCACATGGACCGGTTGCAGAGAACGCTGGACACGGATGCGATTCTCACGCTGATAGTTTGGGAATTGATCGACGCCGACGAACGCGAACAGCGGGTAGTAGATGAGTTGTCTGAGCCACACGCCGCCGGTCATGAACATTACGCAAATTACATTCGCTAGCAAGACCGCAACTGCGAACATCACTGTTCCTCCTTAATGCTCTTGCAAGGCTTTTTGAGCCCGGCTCGCTAATCGATGGGGACTGCTGAGGCCAGAGCGCGGGCCCTATGGACTTCCAGAACGGGCCGCTCCGATCGCCTGCTCCGGTATATGCTCGCCCTATTCAATATAGTGAAGCTATCCCTAGCATGGTAGTACTATCCGAATGTGTCTGTCAAGGAGAACTTGAGCTACCGGCAACGCCAGGCCCAAGCGACGCGAGAGCGTGTGGCTGGCGCTGCCAGACAGCTATTCGCCGAGCGCGGTTACTTGGGTACCACGGTCGCCGCGATAGGTAAGGCGGCAGGCATCGCCGAGCCAACGGTCTACAAAGCTTTCGGAAACAAGAAGGCAATCCTCGATGAGATCCGGCGCGTTTGGATCAGAGATTCCGAGGTCCGACCTCTGCTAGCGGAGGCGATGGCTGAAAGCGACGTACGGCGTCGGGTTGACCTTGCTGCAAAGTGGCATCGCCAGCAACTCGAGCGGGGTTATGACGTGATCATGATCTACCAGGAGGCTGCTCGCGCTGACCCATCCATAGCGGAGATCTGGTCGCAGGTCCTCCGCGGACGAGAGCGCGAGAAGAAGCGCTTCATTGAGGCTATCGCCAACCACCTCAAGCACGGGCTGACGGCAAAAACCGCCACTGACCTGTATGTAACGCTGGAAAGGGCGGAGATCTACGCGGAATTGGTCTTCGATCGAGGCTGGTCCCCCGAGGAATATGAGGCGTGGCTGGCGACGACTCTGAAGCAGCAGCTGCTTGGCGAAGTTCGGGAAACCAGGAAGGTTCGTCGACGTTAGGCCCCTGCAATCCCACAAGGGTTCGTTGGATGACAGCTTATTTGACAGCCTGTCGCGGGCAGTCCGTGACAGGTCAGGTCACTCTGTGGCACGAACGCGTCAAACCGCCGACGCACGTACCGGCCACAAAACGCGGAGTGCCTGGAGCTCGGCGCGCGGTGGTGGACGAGGACCGGCCAGCCGGCGGGATCACGGCGATCTTCGACAGCCAGCCGCCGGCCGTCTGGGGTGCGAACTATGCGTTGCACGTTGCTCCTTCTCCACCAACAGACCCGTGCTCCAAATCGAATCGCGCGGACATCCACGAGGTCGCGCTGTTGACAGCTTGTTTGACAGCTTACCCGTGGCAATCTGTGACACGTCAGGCTTCGGCTGATGTGTCACACACTTCGGCTGATGCGTCACAGCTACTTCGGCTGCTTGTCATCGAGTAGTGGTCAAACTGGCGGCTGGATGGTCTACGTCGCGTTTCTGAGGGGCATCAACGTGGGTGGGAAAGCCATCGTCTCGATGGCTGCCATCAAGGAGGCCCTCGTCGACCTCGGCCTGTCAGACGTGCGGACCTATATCAACTCAGGCAACGTCATCTTCTCGACCCGGGCGTCGGACACCCAGAAGCTCGGAGCCAGGATCGAGAAGGCGCTCGAGGAGCGCACCGGCATGTCGATCACGGTGCTGGTCACGGATCACAAGGGCTTGAAGAAGCTGGTCGACGCGATCCCACGCAACTGGGTCGACGACAAGACCATGCGCACCTACGTCCTTTTGTTGTGGAAGGAGCTGGACGACGGCAAGATCCTCGAGCGGCTGCCGGTCAGGCCTGGGGTCGACAACGTCCGGTACGCGCCTGGAGCTGTGATCTGGCAGGTCGACCGCAAGGACATTGCGAAGAGCCGCATGAACAGGATCATCGGCACGCCCTACTACAAGCAGATCACCATCCGCAGCGTCAACACGATGCGCAAGCTCAACGAGCTAACCGCGGGACCAGCTTGAGCGTCGTCGAGCGAGCTTCGGAAGTCAGGCAGCTGTTCAGCACATCTTGATGGTGCTCGCGCAGGGAGTACAACCCGATTCGGCTAAAGCACGACCAAAGCGTCCAGCCTGACGATCGTCGTGCTTTCCGCCAGGGAAGGAGAGCACTAACTCCTTGCCACTCTCAACATACAGCGCACCCGGGGGCTTGCGGCAAGACCCGGGTCGTGCAGCATAGTTTCCGGCTGAAACCAGAACCTACGGAAATGGGGGGTGGCGTATGGCCGACCATGCGGTGGTGGTAGCGGGCGGCGGCCCGACGGGGCTGATGTTGGCGGGCGAGCTGGCGCTGGCTGGCGTCGACGTCGCCATCGTCGAGCGGCGCGCCAGCCAGGATCTCGTCGGCTCGCGCTCAAGAGGTTTGCATTCGCGCACGATCGAGGTGCTCGACCAGCGTGGTATCGCCGATCGGTTCCTGTCGGAAGGCCAGCCGGCGCAGGTCGCGGGATTCGCCGGCACCCACCTGGACATCAGCGACTTTCCCACCCGGCACCCCTACGGGCTGGCGCTGGCGCAGAACCACTTCGAGCGCATCCTGGCCGGCTGGGTCGGCGAGCTCCAGGTGCCGATCCATCGCGAACGTGATGTGACGGGGTTCGCGCAGGAGGACACCGGCGTCGACGTGGAGCTCTCCGACGGCACGGCCCTCCGGGCGGACTACCTCGTCGGGTGCGACGGAGGGCGCAGCGTGGTCCGCAAAGCGGCCGGCATCGAGTTCCCCGGATGGGAGCCGACGACGAGCACCCTGATCGCCGAGGTCCAGCTGGCCGAGGAGCCGAAATGGGGCGTCCACGACGACGCCCTCGGTCGCCACGCCTTCAGCAAGTTGGAGGGTGGGCTGGTGGGGGTCCTGGTGACCGAAGAGCACGTCAACCCCGCCAGTGACGCCACCCTGGGCGAGCTGAAGCAGGCGCTCACCGCCGTATGGGGTACCGACTACGGGGTCCACAGTCCCACCTGGATCTCCCGGTTCACCGACATGGCACGACAAGCCGCCGCCTACCGCGCCGGGCGCGTCCTGCTCGCCGGTGACGCCGCACACGTCCACTACCCGGTGGGTGGACAGGGCCTCAACACCGGCGTGCAGGATGCCGTGAACCTGGGGTGGAAGCTGGCTTCGGTCGTCAAGGGGACCTCACCAGACAGGCTCCTGGATACCTACCATGCCGAGCGCCACCCGGTCGCCGCCCGCGTCCTGCGCAACACGATCGCGCAGGTCGCACTTTTGCGCGCCAACGACTACGTCAAGACATTGGGCGACATCATCACGGAGCTCCTCACCCTGGAAGAGCCGCGCAGGCGATTCGCCGCGATGATATCTAGCCTCGACATCCGCTACGACCTCGGCGAGGGACACCCCCTGCTCGGACGCCGCATGCCCGACCTGGACCTGGTCACCGCCAATGGCCCCCTCCGGGTCTTCGCCCTGCTCCACGAAGCCAAGCCCGTGCTCCTCAACTTTGGCGAAGCCGGCAAACTCGACATCACTCCATGGACACATCGCGTTCAGCTGTTCGACGCCCAGCATGCTGGCGAATGGAAACTTCCAGACCTGGGCCAGGTGACAGCACCTGCCGCTGTGCTCGTCAGGCCCGATGGATACGTCGCCTGGGTGGGCGACGGCACAGATAAAGGATTGCGCGATGCGCTGGCTACCTGGTTTGGATCACCATGACGCGACGCGATGCTGGCCCATGACACGAAGGAGGTGCGGCCTCGCCTAACGACGACCGCCGTCCCTTAGCCGACTACTACTTCGTACTCGGCGTCCCGCCCGACGCAACGGAGATGGAGTTGCACGCCGCCTGGCGTCGGCAGCTCAAGTACTGGCACCCTGACCGCGGCAACCATCCGGACGCGCTCGAGCACGCGAAGTTGATCAACTTGGCGCACGACGTTCTGACCAACCACACCAAGCGCGCGGCTTACGACCGACAGCGGTCGGCTGCCGGCTGGCGCCCCTCCGTGTCGGCCCCGCCATACGGCCGCCAGGTCCAATGGCAGACGGTAAGCCGCGAGGGCCCGCCCCGCGCGCCGAAGGGATTCGACCGGCACGGTTTCGTCGCACGCCTGGAGGAGATGATGAACCGCGGCCGCCTGATGATTGAGAAGCGCAAGGACCTCGCGTCGGCGTCGAAATGGGAGGCACAGACTCAGGCTTTGCTGCGGGATGAGCTGGGCGACCATGCCTACACGAAGCGTTTCGAAACGGCACTGAGCCAGCCCCGCCCCGAAAGCCTGGTGGCGGCGTATGGGGTGCTGTGGGCCGCGTATGAGGACGCGCTGAAGGGCGATCTGAAGCCGGTGGTGAAGGAAAGTCGCCCGTCCTGACCGGGCACCGAACCCGCGATCGACGCGGTGATCAGCGTGGCGAGATGGTGACGATCACGTTGCCCCTCTTGTGACCCAGGTCGACGTAGCGGTGCGCCTCCACAATCTCATCCAGCGTGTACCGGCGGTCGATCACCGGCCGAAGCGCGCCGCTCTCGGCGAGTTCCTTCAGCGCCAACAGGTCTGACTTCTTGCTCCTCGGGAAAGCGTCCCCCTGACACGTCCTGGCAAGATCGGCAAATCTCCTCTTGATCCGAGTTCAGGGTTCGACTCCCTGCACGAGCATCATCAGCCGCAGGAGCGAGTTGGACATCAGACCGATCGCAATCATCATCACCGCTGCTGCACAAACGTGTCTGCTCGTCGCGGTCGAGATCGGTTTCCGACGCGGCCTCGGCCCGGAAACCACCAGGCAGATCGCGCACGTCATAGGCGCGGCCTCGGTAGCCGTGCTGCCGCTCTTTCTCCGGCTGCCCGAGCT
>WNGI01002553.1_pt1 | contig 20810 bp, 36 predicted proteins | sample 5400621 | NCBI WGS metagenome assembly WNGI01 (sample SAMN13153374, study PRJNA577476) | soil metagenome | isolation source: 20 cm soil or saprolite under Garry oak tree replicate 1 | place: USA:California | collected 2016-06-15
GTAACCAAATTGGTTCGCTCGAACACTTTGCAAGTTATTGATACACCAGAAGCACTTTCTTTCTTGCTCGGCGACCGGATAGACCTTCATGACTCACGAGATCTGAAGGTACCTATACCCGAGTGTCATCATGTCGCGTTCTTAATGTTTTAAAGCTCATGTTGCTCTGGACTCCTGTTCCTCCTGTCCTGGCCACATTCTTATTTGAAAGACGATTCAAGAATGATCCAATAGTTCTCCAATACGCACATAGAGTCATGGAAGAACACCCGGTGGAACTTACCTTTTTCTTTGTTCCGCAAGTTGTTCAGGCCCTCCGCTATGACGATTTAGGTAGGCCTTCGAGCCTGTAGGGCAAGTCGATGACGGTTAACGTACACCCATAGGCTATGTCTCCCGGTTTATATTCGAAACTGCCAAAATATCTCAGCTTTTCTGTCATCAAATTATTTGGAATATGAAGGCGAATTGCGCTCATGTCAGCACCTATTCATAAACAGGAGGATGCACTAAAGCCCGTCCTAGACGAAATGACGAATCGAGTAGTGGAATCTCTGTCCGGAGAGGCACGAAACTTCTACGATCGTGAATTTACCTTCTTTGAAGAAGTGACATCGATATCCGGGAAACTCAAGCCTTATATCAAGAAAAGCAAGGCGGAGAAAAAGGTGAATTAGGAATTCATAAACAGCGACCTATTTCTGATTTTGCAAGGCTAAAATCGACGATGAAATGGCCAAAATCATGGTTGATGTGGGTGTGTACTTGCCAAGTAATCCTGATGGTGTCGTCGTCGATATCGACAACAAGTCCGGTAGACCATTGCAGAGTCATGCAAAGGTGCGTGGTCTCCCCCGCACGTTCATTTTCGAACTGAACGAGGACAGGCACCGTTCATGGCGACGTTCAAAGTTAGGAAGCAGCGAGTTGTTGTTGATACAGATCCGGACTCTCTACTGAACGGGGAGGGAGGTGGTCATGAGAGTCATCAAGAATACGATGTGTGGCAACAAGCCATTTTCAAAGTAGGAGATGATTGTCGTCAAGACGTTCTAGCCCTTCAGATTATTGCCATGTTCAAGAATATATTCACGAGCGTCGGATTAACCTTATATCTATTCCCTTACCGCGTAACTGCAACTGGACCAGGGGTACGTGCTCAATGCCTTGGGATCTAACCTTGCTTACAAGCTACTAGACGGGTGTTATAGATGTCGTTCCGAATTCGACGTCTCGTGATGAGATGGGTCGCGCAAAAGTCAACGATCTGTTGGACTTCTTCATAGCTAAATACGGAGGCCAAGATTCTATTGCATTCCAACGAGCACGCTTGAATTTTATTCAGTCCATGGCGGCATATTCTGTCGCTTGCTATATACTCCAGATAAAAGATCGGCACAATGGAAATATCATGATAGATGCAGAGGGTCACATAATACATATCGGTGAGTACAACCGTCATGCTTATTTTATGAGTTTAGAACATAATCTTTCCGGCAGACTTCGGTTTTCTATTTGACATAGATATGTGCATTTCACTGCTGTTGTCACCGCATCTTACTGACGTGAATATGATTTGATTACGTCCCGGAGTACGTATATAACTCTGTTGTTTGCCACCTCGTTGAACGTCTACTTGTAGGGTGTAAAATTCGAACCAAGCTCGTTCAAGTTAAATCATGAGATGGTTATTCTCATGGGGGGACGCAACTCGCAAGGGTATCATATGTTCCAAGCTCTGACTGTGAAAGCGTTCCTCTCTATTCGGCCGCATGCAGAGCAAATTATAAACACGGTACAATTGATGCTTGATTCGGGCCTGCCTTCTTTCAAGGGAGAGCCAACCATTAAGCGCCTGCGGGACCGCTTTGCTCTCTATCTTAATGAACGACAGGCTGCAGATGAGATGCTACATATCATACGCAATGCGCACGAGAACATCAGGAGTACAGCATATGATGAATTCCAGAGGGTACGTTTAGGCCATACTCCCTTAATCATTTTCTGAGAAATTGTGCAGATACAAAATGGTTTGATCCACAATGCTATTTGCTCGATTCATCCTAATCAAATTTTCAGGCATCCCCTACAAGTAAGCCTCAAGGCTCGGCGCAGCTATTCCTGCGTGTATCGTCCAGCTACATCTTATATCTGTCCATCGGTGGAAATTAACGTTTAGCATAGTTACATATTATTGTCACCGCATCTTCCTAACTCGATCGCATTGGTACCATCTTACTGCGGTGATTGATATCATCATAGCATAGAATAACATTAGCATTATATTAATATTAACTTCTGCAGTAATACAATCCGTAAGCTCGTTTACCACTCGATGCGTCCCAGCTCACAACCTCAATTTCGTGAATCTTGGTCTCTGGCGCAACTTTTTCGCCACAAAGACCGCGTTCATGTACCTCAGCAAGATTTCCCAGCAGCTGTGATAGGCGTGCACAGAAATTATCATAGGCTCCAGGATTGTCATTGAAATTGACCCGTTCGAGCCCGTCCAATAGATGAGACTGGAATGATAGGAATCATGCTCTGGACAGCATCGAGAGAACAAGACGTACCTTGTCGTAGATAGATACCACAAGTTTCGTCCCGTCGTCGTCCTCTAGCATCAAGAAAAGTTGATAGCGATATGTAACATACTCGTACTCGGTGTCACTACACTCGATACATGCTTTATACTTGGCAGGAATGCTTCAAACGCAAGGGTTTAAGATGATGAGGTTGGGACAGGGGGGTGGACACTGACTTTGTTTTACAGCGCGTACAGAACTGCTTTGAACAGTCTTTCAAGTTTAATGGATAAAAGTCGACAACTCGAGCTCGGACGAGGAACTTATTCGGACATGTTACGTCTGCAACCATATCTTTGAAGCTAGTGTATTGCTGCGTTGCCACTTCCTTCTGTTTGTTCGGGGTTTTCGGAGGGGTTTCCTTAACGACTACATCTGAACTTGGGTTCTGAGGCAAGCCGTTTGTAGATTTTGAATGCTGGCCATGTTGATCGGGTGACGCAACGCGGGAATTTGTCCCTGACCTGTGCTCCTTCGTCGACCTGGAGAACACCTCTTGGGGCTCCTGGGATCGATGCAATACGCGGTGTTTGCGTCTAACATACATGAGACCAATATTCTCCTAATTCCTGTGTTCTTACTGGAGAAGTTGTTGGAGTAAGTCATTCCGCGCCCTTTGATTGAGTTGGTTGATTAAGCGTTCGCGTCCGCGCAGCTCTCCTTCAAACTTGTCTCCTCGGGGACTTAGTCTAAGCCGCAGTTTCTTAATGGAATAATAAAATCCAGGTGTGATGGAGTTCGCTATGGAAGTATGGCAATCCCAGAGGGAGATCTTGACAACACGGCCTTCAAGGCCCTTGCACCAGTCTCCCTCAAATTTTGATTCTTGGAGGTAAGGATGCTCTGTGTAATCAGTGGCATAGATGCAAGGTGGACCATATCCACTGTTCGTGACATGTAATACCTTCCAAACATCGTGAGACTATAACAAGACGCATGATAATGTACTTCACTGACTTCGACTACGCAATTAAAGAATTGGTCTTCTACAACCTCTTCTATCAATTTGTCTTCAATGGTACATGGCGTGCCGTATTGATTGTTCCACTTGACTTTCCGACTTGACATGCCATCAGGTAATCGCGCTTAGCACAGGTCGATCGACTTACTCTAGCAGTTCTTTCAGGTGAGGAATTCTGCCGGCGTCTTCTTCACTTAGTCTAGTAATCTTCGGCAGGACCACTTTGGCTTCAAGATAACCTCCTCGACTAATCCGCATTCGGACATTCGACATCGCATAGTAAGTTCCAGGTTCCATGGTGGCACCAATTTTGGACGCAGCATCCCACATCTCTATTTTAAGCGCGCAGTCATTCAGCTCGGATGGACACCAGTCAGCTTGAACAGGTGTCATAAGGTCGTTTTTTGTATAGTCGGTAACATAAAGACTAAAAACCTCGTTATTGTTCATGTAGCCATGCAAAACCTGGATAAATTAAAATGGGAGGATCATAAAATGATAAGACGTACTTCGACAGTACAGTCAAAGTAGCCATTCGGCTGAACATTTGGTCCCGCATCTTTGATGAGGCGATGTAATCGCCTGATACTAGCCACCCTTTCATAAGTGGGGAGAGCGGAAACTGTCGTACTTGTTTCGTCTGCCGTTTCCCTTGACCTGTTCTCTTGCTTAAGCTACCACTCGGAGAGCTTCGAACAGTAGTCGACCTCAGAGGGCTCGGGGTCAAATAAGGGAGTCCAACAAATGTCGGTATCTGTGCGCCCTTCAAGCTTTGGACCTATACCAGCTTCTCCATGATGCACTCTCTTCTGATCCGGGGAGAAGATTGCCCACTGAAAGCGATTGTGATGGGCAGTACCTTTCAGGTGACCCTTCATATTGCAAATCTGTCTTCGGGAATTAGTAAACGTATATAACAAAACAATGACTGGGTGACCTGTACGCGCCGCAACATCAACACGTCACCTGCATTGGGCTGTGGGAGCCACGAAATGTGTTGTCTTGTAAAGCAATTGATACCAAAAGCCTCAAGGCCACTCGAGCCGGCTTTCACTGGAGAGCTTGGATCCAGCATCTTGAGGTTGACGCTCCAATCTACATATCATTTGATCCATGAACACAGTATCAATACGTATACGTACCTCCAGTGCGCGTCTGCGTGGGCGAGGTTGCATGGACCACGACTCCAATCAAATCAACTATTTGTCCGGAGGTGACTTCTCCTATAGGGTAATATTTAAGCTAAGTCAGAATATTAATTAACGCTGTGGTGCAAAAGTTGATGGTGGTACCGAATTCGTTTGAAGGCCAGCTTTCATCTCGACGGTACTCTTAGATGCCTCACTCGGCGGCGGTGGAGCTTCTGGACAACCACTAGTTGAAGCAATGGGAGATGGTACATCCATTCCTTCGTCCGCTACGTCAGGTAAATCTGCCCCAGCATGAGCGGCGCTTCCCAGCTTCGCTTGTTCTCGACGAGCTTTCTTTTGACGTCTCTCTTCCTTTTTCGTGAGTTTGGTGGGGCCCTCTGGTGGCGAAACGCTTCGCGAAATTTCTTGATGAACTCTCGTCAGATCAAGACAACTGCAGAAAGTGAGTGACGTTACCCTCCGGCGCTGGAGAGTCGAACCAATTCTGGGACACTTGGGTCTGCTTTATGGCATAAGGAAAATCACAGGCTAAAACACGTACACTTCCAAGTATTAGTTATCTTGCCGGAGTCAGAACCGGAGGCACGTTTCTTGAACATCATGATAACGCCATTTTCATAGACCAGTTTCATAGCTAGAGTGCAGCTTTGTAACGGCCTATCCGCCAGTTCAACGCGTGCTCCTTTCAAAGACAACGCGATCTCGTCCCGGGCGTGAAGGGCCAGATCACCAAAGAAGTCGCTACAAGCCCCGGTAAAGACGACTGTGAACTTGTGCTTGTGCGCAGCGCCATAGTCGTTCGATTCTTCCGTTTCCATAAGAAAACGCAATGTCATACTCGCTGTTGGCGCCCACGACATAAATACTCTACCCGAAAGGAATCCGTTTCCAGCTACGCCCGAGCTGCATACGTCAGATGCACGCCTTTGTAGCGAGGGGTCATCAAAAATGGCCTCTTCGGTGTCGTCCAACTTGATGCGTTTGGGTGAACGAGTATCAAGTCCCATAGTCGAAGGCGACGCGACGCGAAGTCGTGAAACGGAATAGTCACGACACGTGACGAATGTCACAGATAAGATTATCAAATCAGACGGCAGTGAATTTAGCCATGTCCCTCTCAGAATTGTTTGCAAAGTCTCTTTCTGCCGCCTCTAAAGCCTCGAATCTCCCAACAGTTGAGAGCGAAACTCAAGTGTGTCGCTCAATTTTGCTTCTGCCAGCGTCTCACCGTGCCCCAAGGGGCTCATACGGTCATGTCTGAAAGATTTAAAAACGATCCAATCGCGACTAGCTGCCCTATCCGTATTCAGTCCTAACGAGTCACTTGAAGACATTGGAACCAAAGATCTTGTTTATCTATTTGTTCCTTATGTCCAGTCCGAATTACTGGATCGAGTTAAGACCACAGGAATCACCGAAAGGCTACAGGTTCTTGAACAGGCTCAAGTGCGTGAGTTTGTCCCAACCAGTTAGTCTATGTATTCATGGATGCAGAGACTTCTCAGGGACTTTACATCCAGTGTCGAGAACTACGATATCGTGCCGGAAACGGAGCGCAGATTACATCAACAGAAAGCTTCTGCCATACGTGATCCGAGGCAAAAGAGGGAAATAAAAATCATGCAGTATAAGAAGGAGAAAGAGTTGCGAGCTAAGCTAGAGGTGAGCGTCGAGGGCATACGCACGCCCGGTGAGCCATCACCCATGCCAGTCTTAGGCTATCCGTGATCGGCGAGGATGGCGCTCCGTTACCTCAGTCAGCAGCAGCGATTTTGACCTTATTTCCATGTTGCTTCCCTCTGGTGCCGGTTCACGTCCGTCCGAAGACGAAGAAGAGCTAGATTTCGAGGTCGAAGACGCATTGAGGGAAGCAATCCTTGTTCTCCTGCGCCTCTTGTATACCCAGGCACAGACTCGTATGGATAATGTCGAGCAAGAGTTTGACTTACTGCGGAATGCGCCTGCAACAGACAGGACACCAGTGGAAGATGTTCCCCGAGAACAGCGTCGTACTGCGGATGACAACATGTGGAAAGTAGAGCCCCTGCAACCTATTGACCACGGAGTCGACGGCAAAGGACCTTTAATCGATTCAAGCGGGAAGGTAAGATTCGCTCCTTGCACCTTCAATGACGTGTCTCCCTATGACCATAGCCTCTTCGGCCCTTTACGATTCTTCCATCCGAGGCTACCGATCGAGCGCGTTTGCAATCTCAAGTTTTTGGACCAAGCCACCGACTGCCAACCATGACAATCGACGAGTATCTGGAAATTGAGGGTCTGAGGGGTAACATACTTTCGGGTGGCGGGTATGTCCCCTGCATATAGCATTTAGATGAACTTGATAGTTCTCCAGGCGCGCTTCACAAGAGGCTCCAACATCGACAGAAAAACTCACGTTGGCTGCCGAGATGGATGGCACGCGTGAAAGTGAAGAGAAGGCGGAAGAGTTGAGACAGAAACAGGAGAAGTGGGATCAATTCACAGAGGCGAATCCTCGTGGAGCAGGTAATACAATGAATCGAGGCTAACCACCATGATAGAACCCTGCTGTGATTTCATCCCGATAACAAGACGCGATATATATTACAAACAGATGACAGTGAATAATACGACATGCATGATCAACAATTGCATTGCGACGCTTCAGGAATCTCGCCTAAAGGTTGAGATTTGACATCAATTCCTAAGAGCACTGTCAGTCTCAGGTAACCTTGAGCATGTGGTTCAAACGCACTCGTATTCGCCTCATTCTGCGCATCCTTCTCCATCCCTGGCAGGGACATGGCGATCTTTTTAAACAGACTCTTTACATTGTGTCCAGCTTTAGCTGAAGTTTCCATGAACATGATACTCAGTTGGTTGGCCTTGGCATTTGCCTCTTCCAGAGTGACTTGGCTTGGTAAAAATGAGATGGAAATGATTGACATAGTGTAGCAACGTTACCGCTTGTCAGACAAATCTGCCTTGTTACCCACTAAAACAATGATGACGTCGTTCCCTCGCTCCGACCGTACGTCGTCTATCCATTTTGATGTAGATAGGAAAGATTGTCTGTCTGCGGATAGGAGACTGTCAACTCGTTGGCGTACGGACAGCATACGGTTGCGCACTTGTTATGTCATAGACTACAATTGCAACGGAGGAGTCGCGGATATAGGAGGGTATAAGAGAGCGGAAACGTTCCTGCGCGACTACAAGTTAGATCTCCGTCCCGAGAGAAGTAGTATTGGTAACTCGCCTGCTCCGCCGTGTCCCACAGCTGCAATCTTACAGTACGGTCTTCGAGATACATAGTTTTACTCAGGAAATCGATGCCGATGGTCGCCTGGTAGGTATTATCAAAAGTGTCATACATGAACCTGCCAAGAGTGAGGATTGGCTAACGGGCAACACGAACAAGTTGACCTTGTTATGAGACTAGTTTTGCCGACACTCTGATCTCCGAGTAGGACGATCTTCGTCCGTTTTGGGGGAGCGGAGGAGAAGTCCGCCGTGACTGGCGTAGTGGAAGAACCTTCCATGGGCGTTACTGGTAGTAGGTCAAGCGCGGATGTGAAAGTCGGCTCATCACGTGGAAAGTCATAATAATACTAATTGGCACTATATTTGCTGACGCGCGCCCGTAATATTCGCTGATAGGTGTAAAGTAGAGAAGAAGTGTCGCCATAGATTAGCCCTGGCACGCCTTTAAGTAGTATACTATCCTCGATGCGGGGAATTGTATTCTGGCACCGAGTTCAAGGCCCAATTGGGTAAGTGTTCGCCCCTGGCCGCTCCGTTCCAACGGTTATGTGCAAGCTACTCGACCCGGATCTTACCCTCCTTCTTCCATGTATACCTCAAGGTTCGCACTCCCTTCCCGTTCCATCAGACTATACCCTGTACGTGTATAACTAGCCTGTAGTATCGTCTACGAAATTAACTTTCGCAGACAGCTCGCTGGAGTTCAACGGCGGCAGCAGAGCCCCCACTAGCGAGCGGCCATTTGCCTTCAGTCGCTACATCAGCCATTTTACGAACTACAAGGGATGCTGCTCTGCGCACGCCGGGAATAACTTGGGCTGATGAGGACCCCTCGAGTCCTTCGCGGAACATTGTGGGAGGCCGAGAGACGCGCAAGATGAACACTTATCAAGCAGTCCGCGACGCGATGAGGTATTCTGTTCAATGACATTGTTCTGGTCCAGGGCTTAAACAACAACAGCATTGCACTCATGAAAGATGACAATGCCGTCATTTTTGGTGAAGATGTTGCTTTCGGGGGCGTTTTCAGGTGCACTATGGTAGGTTATCTAAATTCATAGTGAATCTGAAATTTAACCTGTATTTTTTTAAAGGGCCTTGCCGAGGAGTTTGGTTGGTGCATAGCTTAGTCCAATGAACGAAGTTTCACTTGCGTCAATTGACAGGTAAAGAACGTGTGTTTAACACACCATTGACAGAGCAAGGGATTGCGGGCTTTGGAATTGGCATGGCGATGATGGGACACACCGCCATCGCAGAGATACAATTTGCGGACTATATTTTCCCGGCATTTGATCAGGTATGTATGTTTCCTAATATGACGAGCGCCTAACGTACCCTGCTCAGATCGTGAATGAAGCCGCCAAGATTAGATACCGTTCAGGAGGACAATACAACGTCGGTGGGCTTACAATACGGACGCCAACAATGTCTGTCGTACGTATAACGTTGCACATTTACTGGCTGCGCTAAGTAGCATTAGGGACATGGTGGGTTGTATCACTCTCAATCCCCCGAAGCTTTCTTCATGGGTGCCTCCGGATTGAAGGTTAGTCTATGCACGCGCCCCATATCAAGGCATCTTTCAGTAATCACGTTTCGTAGATCGTCATTCCACGGTCGCCCATCCAGGCAAAGGGACTGTTGCTGGCCTCAATTCGTGATCCTAATCCTGTCATATTTATGGAGCCTAAGATATTATACCGTTCTGCAGGTAGGTCAAAAAGCAGGTTCGTGGTATTGCGCGCTGACATTCGTCAAGTCGAACAGGTTCCAGCTGACGATTACGAGCTACCCCTCGGCAAAGCAGAGATATTGATACCTGGATCAGATCTTACTCTTTTGACATGGGGGACCCCTGTATACCACTGCGAAGCGGCGCTCCACATGCTATCATCTCCCCCGCCTGAGCTTGAACATCATATACCCAAGTCCCTGAGAGACGCAAAAATCGAGTTGATTGATTTGCGTTCAATATTACCATGGGATGTAGAAACCGTGACAGAGAGTGTCAAACGCACGGGACGACTAGTTATTGTGCATGAAGCGGGAATAACGGCCGGTGCCGGTGGCGAGATTAGCGCTGAAGTACAAAAGAGATGCTTCCTCAAACTGAATGCGCCTGTGAGGCGAGTCGCAGGCTGGGAGTAAGTTCACCTGCATTTTGAGGTACCGGTTGGCTGACCCAGATGCCCAGTGTGCCAGCAGCACTACAGTATGAAAAGTTCTTAATACCCGACGCCCTTCGTGTGGTAGATGCACTAGTGGAAACATTGTCGTATTAACGAGTTAGTTACCCCACATCGCACTCTTGTACTGCAACATAATTTGTTGATCATTTTTGCTGCTGTTCTTTGTTTTCATCCATCACCTTAGTTACCCGCCAAGCGTAACGCAGATTTACACAATGTCAATGTATTGGTACATTTCTTCGATTAATATTCATCTGTATATCATAGACACGCGACCGTAGTCACTATTGCCCGTACCCTTTCCGATGCTTACGAGCCACTGTTCGAGCAATGGCCAACCTGCCTCAAATCGTACAGACAGCTCATCCGTGTGATGGTCTCCATCCAACAATGATATAAGTTCCTGAGGTGGCGGCCTTGCATGAGGTCCACTCTGCGGTCCAGCGCTGACGATGACAGTCGTAATTTGTTGCTGTTGCTGAGTTAAGTGGGGAGCTGATGGTGACCGAGAGAGACGCGGTCGTATTGGAGGCAGCGCCCCTTTCTGAATGACAGGCGACGGAGGAGGAACGCTAGGTAAGGATATATGCGGGCGGCGAACCTCTGCAGCAGGTTTCACATTTTTCGCAGCGCTGGCTTGAGTCGACGCCCCGGAAGGCGCATGATGCTCTGCCACATTCGGCACAGCCGTCGCAGCAACGCTAGCTAGCATGGAAGCAGCCCGAGATCTTGTTCCTTCCTCTTTTGGTTTATGCAACCAAGTCGAGCGGGGACTAGTAGAACTTGTCCTTTGCAAATCTTTGTTTCTGAGCTGCTCTAAGACCTTCTCGGCTGCACTAGCTCGCCGTGCTCGTTGTGTCGACGATACGTTGACATTGGTCGTGAGTGGCGCAGGTCCGTGGGGAAATGAGGTAACAGTGTCCTGGCCCACCTCTTCTACTTGCACGCCTGGTACATGGGGGAATGGTCGACCACGTAATGTAGAAGGTTCACTTGACTGCCCATCAACGGCTATGATACTGACACGCGCAGCACTGGAAAGGCTTTTGCTATGCCTTCCAGAAGCTACATGGGTATCGGTTGTCGGTGCAGTTCGCTTCATTCCTTCGGATGAGGTTGTCTGAATTGGCTTCGGGGAGAGAAAAACCGGCCAACGATGAACCCGACGAAGGAATCCCTAGAGGCGTTGGTCAGTGAATGTCATGAGAGAGGCGTCTCGACCAATATACCTTGATAACGCCGAAACTGATGAATCGGCGGGGGTCAATACCCAGAGGACTCACTTCATTACTTTGCATCCACTCCAAGATAGTTGTTCTTGGTTCTAACCTTGAATAAAGGTGGAGGAGTTGAGGCCAATCCGGAATTACTCGCCCTGAGATACATAAGCCATGATCCGACTAACCGTTGGGCTCACTAACCCGGCTTTGTCACGTACGGTCCACATTCATTACGTACGTGTGGCTCGTTTGCAAGCCATTGAATACTGTTGCGAAGTGTATACATATTGGAAAATTGGAAAATATCGATGGTCATTACAACTTGGTAGTACCTTGAAACGGTGAGGACTGGCACTGTAAACGAACAGATAACTCACAATAAGTGAGCGATAGCCATACGCACCAATTCTACATCACATTCCGCCAATTGAGCTATTCGACTGACGTGATTCACGCCATCAATGAATTTGCAAACCTGCGTATTATAAGCCAACGTACACTCAGGATCCCTGATACGTACTTTAACCATGGTAAGGTCCCAGTTATCTTCAAGGAGCCTAGAAAGACGAATAAGAGTCACAGGGACCATCCAATCCTTGACCGCAGGTGGATTTGGGTAGTAAGGGAACAACTTTAGTTCAATGGAATTGAATTGGTCAATAGCTATTGAGGTTTCAGAATATGAGTTCAAGTCTTCGTATAATTGCTCCAGAATCGCATGTAATGCGGGAGATGTATCTGCTGAAGAGAGGAACCCAGATTCCTCCTAATATGCATATAAATTCAACCAGTGCAATGGTTTTCAGGAACATTGACCGACCTCGCAAGATGTCAGGACGCGACTGATTTTGCGGACGATAGGTTCATAACAACTCAAATCTGCCCCTCGGTCAAAGACAAAACAGAGATTATACCTAAAGAAATTTCGTTGGTATTTTCCTCTGATCTCGGTTGGAAAACCGATGATTCGATGCCGTTTTGTGGAGCACGTCACCAGTCGTCCGCACAATGCGGGGGGCGGGATGACGTACTTTGATATTTCGTGAAAGCTGAAAAGCGTTTGAGCCGCCACGGGAGGCTTCGGAAGTGAGCTCAACGAACGACCAAGTTGGTCCGGTTCTGGGGAGGCAAGTGACGTGCGAGAACCACGCGAAGAAAGGCCAGAGCCTGCGGAGGATGGTGTTTCCGACGAGGGCGTGGCTGGAACTGAGCCAGATGGCATGTTGAGGCCAGCAGAGGGCACGGCTATGAGACCCTCGGGCACCTGGTAGACGATTTTTGGGCCTTGACGAACATCGAAAATGGTATAAAACACAGACAGGATGCGAGGTAAGAATGAGTCGCTTGCGCCGTCGAGAGTTTGTTCAGGCATGCTCCAGTCCAGGTATTGAACTATGAATGCTCGACATTAGATTCGGTTAAGTTTCCAGCGTCGGCGTAATGCCAAAATAACTGTTACATAATCTACAGATTTCCTCGACTTGATGGCCCAGAATGCCAGCCTTATCAAGTTCAGCGGTCATCAGCATTTCCGTTCGCGTCTTGTGCTCTCTATCCTCAGCGGAAAACCTGTGAAGATTGATAAGATTCGCCCTGAAGACAAAAATCCCGGTCTGAGAGGTGCGAGCGCGTTCTACACTCCACGCCGATGCTAATTAGCTGGTGCTACTACAGACTATGAAATAAGTCTTTTGCGACTTCTAGAGAGCATAACGAATGGAACCGTTATTGAAATATCCGTGACTGGTGTGTTGCACCCTCCAGCTACTTGCATTCAAAACAACTTTGATGTACAGGAACTGCCATACTTCTTAAGCCCGGAATCATTTCTGGTGGTCCTATCACACATGAATGTCCCTTGTCCCGCTCAGTTGGATACTTTTTGGAGCCAATCATTATGCTAGCTCCTTTTGCCAAAAAACCGTTGCAGTTGACTATCCGAGGCATTACAACGGATGAACATGACCTCTCGGTGAGTAATCTAGGTTCTCCGAGCTGTCACCTTCGATGAATGTTTTCAGGTGGATCTCATCAGAACCGTCACTTTGCCACATCTGCAATTATTCGGTATATCCGAAGGCCTAGAACTGAGGGTGCGTCTTGAGAGCTTTGATGTTTGCATACAGGTATTAAAAGTTATACCTTTGAAGATCAAGAAAAGAGGTGCACCACCGGGAGGCGGTGGAGAAGTTCAATTTCTCTGCCCCATAGTCAAGCAAGTCAAGACATTGAATTTTGTGGAGGCTGGAAGAATTAAACGCATTCGAGGCATCGCGTTCGTAGTTGCGTTACATTTAACTGGTCCGTGTTGACGCCTGGAGTAGTCATGCCGTGCGCGTCAACCCTCAATTTTCAAACAGAATGATAGAAGCGTCTCGTTCCATACTCAATCGTTATATCCCGGACATTTACCTCTATTCTGACGTTTACAAGGGCAACGAAAGTGGAAAGTATGGCCCATGACATTCCCATTTGCGCTTTATTTTGTTGATTAGTCCATCTCAGGTCACCCGGGTATGCTCTAAGCATCCTGGCCGAGTCAACGACTGGGGTGATCCACTGCGCTGAAGCAACGTCGCAACCAGGAATTGCTCCGGAAGACATAGCTCTTCAAGCAACACGCGAACTTTTGGCCGAGTTGAATAGAGGAGGTTGCGTGGATCGCAAGCATCAGACCCTTGTTTTACTTTTCATAGTTTTGGGAAGTGAGGACGTTGGTAGATGTCAGATGGGGGAACCTACACCTCGCACGTTCGTCCAATTTGCATGGAAACAAGCCTCTTGTACGCTAACAAGTAATCAGAATACAGTTTTTAAGAGACGTGAAGACATTCTTTGGATCTTCATTCAAAATTGTACCTGCAGATCATGAAGGTGCTAATTGCACGCAACTTCTGTACTCATGTTATGGAACAGGATACATCAATACGAATCGGACAATTGCCTGATGCATCAGTCTTTTCTATAACTAAGTATATATTATGCTCGGTAGCAAAGGTATACTATACAAGATCGCTTAGTGTACAGACAAATAAACCATCATGTGGAAACGGTGGATGGGGATGTATCTATGGTGCTTGTTACCGCGTTCTTTACTGCTTTTCCACGTCCCCATTTAATAGTAACATTCTCTCCATCTATTTCCAGCCCACTTGCCCAAGCCTGAGCGGCCGTTTCTGCAGCAGACCGCTCCTGGAAATTGACAAATGCGCATCTGAACGAGCGTCAAGAAATGGTACCACAACAGAATTGGAGGGACTGACCGTGTCTTGGCTACATGGACAATTGACTTCAACTGAGTAGGATCGACGCTCGGCAGGGACTGTATGATGCGAGTTCTAATGCTCTGCTCAGTGGATTTAGGTGATAAGGAAGACAAGAAAAGAGATGTCTGGAGGCTGATTAACAAGGGTTCAAAAAGAAAGACGAAAATCATTCTCACAATCGTGGTGTCGTCTGGGGGTCTCAAACCATGGTTTTCTGCATTTGCAGCCAATATTTTCCGTGCCACTGGGTCGTTATGACCGTGGTACCGAGCTTGAATACTTTGGTGAGACAATTCGTTGTTTTGCGGCATCTCGTGACGGTAAGGACAGTCGTTTCCACGATTACATTCCCCTTTGGCGAAAAACGAGCATACTTGAGGTTTGTTCCGCTTGTAATAGGGATCCGTCCTTGCTAGCTGCTTTAACATCTCTTTCCCTGCAGCTGAGGCACGACCAGAGCTGATACTGGACTTGTTACCCTCTAGCTAAAAAGCAAGTCACAACTCATTACAATCGCCAACCTAAAGGAAACCAACCTTTTCCTCCATATTCTGTGCATAATACTCTCTATTGATGTCACTTGTAGGAGCATCACGTTGGACAGCAAGAGCTGTGTCGCGAACTTGAGTAGGTAAACCAAACTCCAGGTCTAGTAGACATGTTTGGCAGACGTTCTTAACTTTTGCACAGGTCTGGCAGATTACCGTCGTTTTGTAACGTGCATCTGAGCCTGGTTTCCAGCGAAAGACGGTGAAGGGACGCGCACAGGTTCCGCAGGAGCGGCCATACTCTTGTTTTGTCTGATGCTTTAGGTGAGCAGAAAGCGGTGAAAGGAAGGGTGACACCAACCATACGAATGAACGGATTGTCACCGAGACCTAGACTGGTCGTCAGCAAATGGGCAGTATAATACTCGGACAACATACATGTTTCGCAGAGAATGGGAAATTCACTTTGCTCCCAGCCTGCTTTGTTCAGGTCGGCTTTTGGCATTGTGCGTTTTGCTCAAGGATGAATGGATGACAAAGCAAACAAGACCACGCTCAGTCAACCATGGCTGGCGACTCCCTCCTTATTGCCTGGCAACTCAAAGACAAGAATGTGCTTATTGTCGGTGGAGGAGACGTCGCAGCGCAGCGCATCAACTCAATTCTCGCTACAGATGCTCATATCACTCTCGTTGCTCCCTCAGACGGTCTCAATCAACGTACCCACCATTTCATTGCTGCACATCCCACTCGTATAACATATCTCGATCGCCTATTTTCGGGCGCAGACGAGTTGAAGAACGCGGACATGGTGCTCACCGCGCTGGATGACGCCGAAGTTTCTCGCGAGGTTGTAGAATTGTGTCGCGCTGAACGTATCCCGGTGAATGCGGCCGACATTCCCCATTTGTGCGACTTCTATTTTGGCGCTCAGATAAAGGATGGCCCATTACAGATAATGATATCAACAAATGGGAACGGGCCTAGGATGGCTAGTCTGATCAAAGATAAACTAAAGAAAGGTTTAACAGGTGTCGAAGGGAGTGCGATCCAGAAAGTCGGCGAGCTCCGGGAGCTCCTAAAGGAGCGGGCACCAGGCATCGGCGGAGAAGTCGGGAGGAGAAGAATGAAGTGGGTCTCGAACCTCTGTAACGCCTGGGAGATGGACGATTTGGTTCTCCTGGACAAACCCATGATGCTCCGGCTGCTTGATGAGGGTTGGGAGAGAAACACCATTCCAACGTTGCAAGACATCGGTGGACGTTCAGACCGTCACCAAAAAACCATTTACGACTCCTTTGCTAAGGAGACCATTTATCCCGTGGCAGTCGGTATCGTAGTCGGTTCACTTTGCACTGCGTGGATCTTAATGCTCAACCGCCGGTGATTAAGGTGTGTCATGTGCAACCACACATGTCCACAGTTAATTGATGCCATTCTACCCCTAGCTTGCTAAAGATGGTGCGATAGTTCGTGTCTAAAATTATCCAACTCTCACCTTTTACGACAGGCATGTTCATGTGGAAAGCTGCAAATGATTAAATGAAACTCATACAGAAATGTTATAATGAAGGCATCATATGATAGTACAATCCTCACTTCGGGCATCAAACCGCCTAAGCTTCTTCAGGCCATCAAACCGCCTACCGCGACGCCGGCCACCCAGCCGATAATTTGTAGCAGCTCAGTGCCAGCAACGATAGCCCGACCTAAGTTCACCAGACCTGGTCCAGCTACATACATAAGAAATATCAACATAAATTCGACGTCCTGGTATTGACACTCACGGCATACCCCGGAAAGCCCCCATCCAATACCAAATATACCTGCGCCTACCAGCAATTCTACATCAATTGTTCCGTCTTGCGGTATAGTCCACTCCCCGCCAATGTGTGGCTTTTCGGGACCGTGGTTACAATGACACAGCAATATCGTGAGCGGTAGTGCTCCGATAGCCAGGAACGCTAACGAAGGATCAAACGCTTGATGGAGTGGAAGTAGGAGGAATGAAATAACGCGCAAGGGATCAACGAGATTCGAAAGTCGAAGAGCGAGGGCAAACTCGATACTGCACATGAAGGATATCAGGTGCCGAAACGACTTGCGGAAGGGCGCCAACTGTGGTGCAGAAGTTCCATTCAATGAAATTCTCGCAGCTTCTGGTTCAGCGTCCGCGGGAACCTTTGGATGGATTAGCTGATTATTGCACCACACATCCCAATCGGGCAACCACCACTGACCAGCCAAAAGGATGATGAAATAGCTACGAACAGGATTGCCTGAAGGAGGAGGAGAACCTTTCCATACATGCCGAGAGACCAATCAAATGTTTGGGCGGCGGGCAAATCCCCGTGCGCTAAATTGGCCGTCGCTGTTCCTGTGATGAAGAAAGCTACCGTCGCGGCGAGTGACCTAGCAGATTAAGCGAACACGTTACACGCGCTATGGACATATTCACCGTAGTGACAATCGGGATAGACCACTAAGCATGTGCCTAAGGCAACTCGAAATCAAACACCCACTCGGGGATTACCAAAACCTACCCAGACGTGCAGCCCTTGGACATCTTATCTGGCGTTAACTCGGAAAAAGTACGACTTTAGATTCTGACCTTGGTTCCAAATCCGACGAGGAGACCGGACAAGAGCGTCCGCGGGAGATCAACCAACATTAGTGGTGGCTTATTGCTCTCTAGAAGGCCTACCACCACTCCTCCCACCACTAAACCGAATACTGCGCTTAATGCTTCTGTATTTCCTTTGACGGCGCGATGAATGAAGCCAGAGACGCCGAATACAGTACCATTAAGGCGCATCAAGAGATGCACAGGCAACGCAAGGCCTACGCCTCCAAGGAAGGACTGTACGGGTGTTGGGGAGGACATTGTTCTTGTGACGAGCGTATTTCACGACCAATCGATTAACCAAAATGGCAAAATTATGTACATAAAGGACTTGATTAAATGTACGTTCTCGTTCATCAGAGATATCAGTGTGACTATGGCCCCGTGATCGGAACAGGAACCCGCAACCATCGAATGAGGCGCTATAGCCAAGTGGTTACGGCGACAGATTAGAAATCTGTTCCTCTTTGAGGGCGCAGGTTCGAATCCTGCTGGCGTCGTGTTTTTTTCCTTGCCTATTGCCACTAACTGAACGGTGCGGAAAACTACGATATCATAAGACACTCGTGCCTTTCTTACATGACTGAGTTATTACGACAAGCTGCTGTGCCGAAATAGTTCACTAGCCTGAGTACAGGTAATGGCCGGACGTTTCTTCCAGTCTAACCGTTTATACGTGCAGCACCTTCCCTCAACTTCACGGTCGACACTCTTCCAAAATTATCCTATGTGGATACGGATCTAGACAATCGGGAGAAGCGGTAAATCCAATCAAGAATAACATAATTTTCGCCATCGTGAAATGAAAATGGGAGTCACCTCAATTGTACATAAATACGATGTCAATGGCAAATGAAGGCCGTGGTTATAAGTTCTATGATGGCGACGACAATCCGCACGAAGGACCATGTTATGTACTGACCTCGGCAAATGTTCTGAGTAACATGGTGATGAATGCCCTGTGCCAGTTATGTCAAGGCCTCGACGAAATGCAGTCGAGAATAGAATGAATGACTAACTCAAGTAAAGTATGACTCTACTGTCAAATCTCGTGCTTTTTTACGTGCCGAATATGTAGTGACACTTGGGATCTATGCGAACCGAAAGTAATATCAATCGGTTGTCAACGTACCCAACATGGAATCCTCGTGTACAAGAGAAGCATCTCATCTTGAGTCTGCTTGCGCACGTTCATCACTGTTGTAATGACATGGAAGATTGTGTTGTTTGACTTGCCATCGACGATAATGATAGCTTACGTGTCGACAGGGTTATTCTGCGGTAGCCATATCATCACGGAAGAAGCACCATGTCACCGGGCTCTAGCCTCCAAGAAAACGGTGGCGCGTACGTTCTTCTCAGCTTTATTTTGGTATCGTCTGTGCAGTCTAGAGTCAATTCTAGCCCATGTGGTCCTGTGCGGTACCTGACCCTGATGTGGGGAGAATAATGAACCATTTAACTAATGGGTGTGCAAGAATGTTTGAACCTACCGTGACGTTCTCACCAGTCTGTCTAATTGCATAGAATTGCCAAGCAAAAATTTTTAAGGCGCTATAGCCAAGTGGTTACGGCGACAGATTAGAAATCTGTTCCTCTTTGAGGGCGCAGGTTCGAATCCTGCTGGCGTCGTTGAATTTTTTTACCCGTCCGACCGTCATAAAAATATTTATAACATTGATAGTCCGTTTGAACATGCACGTAGATATGAATGATGTATGTAAATCTAACTACAGAAAAATCTATCAGGGCAGGTTGGTGATTCCTACGCTTTGCAAGAAGTCCTGATGATCGTGTGAGCACAGTATCCCTCGGAGCCATCCATGGCTTACCTGTATTTGTTGGGCGGAGGCCGGACAGGCAAAGCTCACCGAATTTGACACTACAGGCGAGACCACGAAGAAAAGGATCTCCAATCCGAGCTTAATGGTACAATCCGTGAATCACGTATCCTTGAAATCACGAAAAGAAAGATGCCTCACAGTAATTTTGTAGGTGACTGTGATGTCACTTCGTTGAGTCCCATCCACGCCGCACTTCTCGGCCAGACTGGTCAATATTTGGTAGTTCGGGTCGACTGATGTGTTATAATCGAGTGAGAAAGGGAATGTGATATTAGTTTGTTGGTTAGATCGAAAAACAATGTTGTTCAATTGCCCGCCTCCGAGTTGGGTATTGTTGATAGGGTAAAAAATCTCGAAGGCGGTCAGAAACTATCGGAAGGCAATAAAGGTGCGACGTACCTGTGCCTTTATCGATTTGAACGAAACTGAAAAATAGTTAGGGTTTGCAACCCTATGACAATGAATAAGTAATAAGGTTGGTTTTCACAATGGATTCATACGAAATGTTAACTCCTAGATTGATGGTCAATTGTTTTTCCGTAGTATTCATTTGGAGCTGTTCGCGGTTAGATTACTGCCCATCTTCAAGTATGATGACTTACCGGATCGCTGGAAGAGAGGCCAACGTTGCCAACGTTGATATTGGGAGGTCGTATCCACTAACTTGTGTGAGCGCTTCAGTTAACCGCGTAGCAAAATCATAATCACCAGAGCCAGAGTAAACAGAATGCTAAGTATCAAAAACACCAATGTCATGAGAGTGCAACAGCACAATCGCCCTACGCAGTGACCTCTACTGCCCTGTAGTTATGTGGGTCAGCATCGTCATCGTTCGACCTTAGGAATCAATAATACCTTCGCCCATAGATTTCCTCTATTTCCATAACGATAGTCTTTTATCCCTCGCAATGTCCTAGTACGGCAAACACTGGATCGTATGCAAAGGTAATCCAGGTGCAATACACTCACTTTCCTGGATGAGGCGTGAACTCCCCTTGCTCGAATCCACTGCTGCTCCTGCGTATTGGTTCCACTCTTAACCCATTTTCTGAGCGGATATTAGCTTCCCGCTGCCTCGGAGGGTAGCCCCCGTCGTTCAATATTGGACTCGAATACGGAGCAGCGCCCTCATAATTGTTGTGTTCATCGCGATTGTATGGATTAAAGTCGCCTATTGAGTCTGAGTAGTGGTGTTGCCCAAAGGAGTCCTGCCTATTGTGGTCCTTAACGGAGT
>WNGI01001249.1_pt1 | contig 20797 bp, 25 predicted proteins | sample 5400621 | NCBI WGS metagenome assembly WNGI01 (sample SAMN13153374, study PRJNA577476) | soil metagenome | isolation source: 20 cm soil or saprolite under Garry oak tree replicate 1 | place: USA:California | collected 2016-06-15
TTGCATCATTGAATCGTAATCCCCAGAGATGGAAGGACCCATCCGTCGGAAAGGACGCCCGACGCCGATGCCGCGCTCTGCCTCGGCTTGATACCACGGTCGAGGCAACCTCCGGAGTGCGGAGCGATGCCCAGTGAGGGCATTCAAGGGGATGAGCGGGACGCCTACGTCGCGCTGTCACGTACGACCAGGACGAACATGGGATCGCCTACGGGACGCGAGTCACACGGCGACGGAGGTCCCGTAGTAGTCGCCGGAGTCACGACCGGTCAGGGAGGGCGGGAGAGCTCTCGAGCAGCACCGCGCCGTGGCCACCCGCTACGACAAACGCGACTACATGTCCGCGGCACCATCGACGTCGCCTCAATCAGGATCTGGCTCCGTGACCAAGTTCCGTGATCCATGGGACACGCCCTAATCCCTGATGATGCGCTGACCAGCGGAGCGTCACGGATCCCGCTTCTCGTCCGCTATAGTCGTCTTATCGATGCGGTGGACCGGGAGCCGCGTTGTCTCCAGTGTTGTTCCAGCTGTCTTCCAGGATACCGCGCAACCCTCGGAAACGTGATCAGCCCGTCCACGCCCTCCAGCAACCGGGTGCGCGAGGTGTCGACATTCCGGCGGCCCTGGACCGCCTGGTGGTACGGCGAGAGGCAATTGTTGCGCTATCGGGCGCAGTTCACGCAAAGAGACAGAGCTGTCCTGATCGGAGGAGTCTTCTCGTGTCACGTTATGACTGGGGCAAACAACATCCGGCGATCGACGAACTGCGGGCGAAGATCGAGACCGCGCGGTTGGAGGTCATCAAGCACCCAATTTACGGTCGGCTGAACACCCTCCAGGATATCAATACCTTCACCGAGCACCACGTGTTCGCGGTCTGGGACTTCATGTCCCTTCTCAAGAGCCTGCAGCGGAACTTGACCTGCGTTGAGGTCCCGTGGGTGCCGCGCGGCTCGGTGGAGAGCCGTCGCCTGATCAACGACATCACCCTGGTCGAGGAGAGCGACGAGTTCGGCGACAGCTACATCAGCCACTTCGAACTCTACGTCAACGGCATGGAGCAAGCCGGTGCCGACACGACACCGGTCACCAACTTCCTGAACCGCATCCGCAACGGGGAAGGGGTGCCCGAGGCGCTCGACGCGGCCAGCGTGCCACCGGCCGCCGCCACCTTCGTCGCCACCACCTGGAGGTTCATCGAGAGCGCGCCGCTGCACTGCCAGGCGGCGGCGTTCGCATTCGGCCGCGAAGACCTGATCCCTGAGATGTTCGACCAGGTCATCAAGATTGACGACCAGAACGGCCGGCTTGCCACCTTCCGGGAGTACCTGGCGCGGCACATCGAGGTTGACGGCGAGGAACATACCCCGATGGCCATGGCGATGCTCGCCGACCTGTGTGGCGACGACAGCACGAAATGGGACCAATGCGCAGACACAATCGTGCAGGCGCTGCAGGCGCGTCTCCGTCTATGGGAGGGTATCACCGCGGAGCTCGACTCCCGATCCTGACCCGGGTCGCCCTCTACTGACAGTATTACCACTGTCAGTCAGGGTTGGCTCCGGCGTGGCCGGGGAGGTCGCGGCGCCGAATCGAGGTGCGACATTCTTACACATCTATCCGCGCCAGGTGCGGGTTCTGGCTAGCCGGAGCGCCGGGGGTGTCCGAGATGGCCGTTCAGTTCCGGGTAGGGTCCACCCAGCCGCGGGTAGTCTGCTTGCGCATACCGCCGCGGTAGTCGCAGCCGGGACAGGCGTCCTCGCCCTCGATGTGGCCCTCGTACCAGCCGTGCACGGCAGCGTGCAGGATTGCCTGCTCGGCGCTGGCCTCACCCGTGCGCATCGCCTCCGCGGCGTTAGCCACGATCACACGTAGCAGCGCGGAGTCACGATCGGGGAACGGCGGATGCGGCATCGAGTCCACGCACCGTCCTACGATCGGCGACAGCAGGCCGGGCGCAGCGGCCATCAGCGACATCCTGGGATTGCCCTGATGGTCGGGCCTGAGTGCGACAACCTCGGCTGTCCGTCGAGTTGGCGCCGCGATACCCGGCGATCATGCTGGCCTGCATCGCCGCAGGTCCCAGCCCGTTCCCTGAGGTGGCACCCCTACACCCGCGCGCCATCACGCCGGTCATCCAGGAGTTCCGCGCCTATGAACTGTGAAGTGGCACGCTTCAGGCTGTTTGTCTGATCCTCGTCTTGCTCGCCGGCTGGAGGTGCATCCGCCGCGCCCTGCGGGTCAGGCTGCGGTAGAGCCGAAGTGGACGGTCTCGCCGCTGACGGTGAGGGTGATCTGGACGTCGAGGGCGCGGCCGACCCGGTCTAGCAGGTCAAGAGTGGGGGTTGATCCGCCGGCCTCGACGCGGGCGATCGCCGACTGGGTCGTGCCCATGCGTCTGGCCAGCTCGGTCTGGGTTAGGCCGGCGTTGGTGCGCAGCCGGTAGACGATCTCGGCGAGGCGAGAGGCGAGGTCGGCCTCGGCGTAGGCACGCTGGTAGGCATCCTGGTCGGTGATCGGGTGCTGGCGGCGCACCTGGTCGAGGTTGGCCATCACCGGTTCTCCTTGTCCGTCCGGTCCCTGCTCATCGCCTTGTGTGCCCGCTGGACTTCACGACGCTCGTTGTCGCGCTGCTTGCGGAACGTGGTGAGCGTGATCATCTTCCGCTCGACGTCGACGTAGTAGGTCACTCGCCGGGCCACTCCTTCGCAGGTGAAGCGGAGCTCGCGCAGGCCGCCGCCGAGCATCCGGCTGTGCGGCATGGCCAGGGCGGGGCCTACGGCGGCCAGCCGGTCCAGCGCCCGGTCGGCGAAGGCCCGATCCGCGCTCCCAGCCCGACATACCACTGCTCGACCTCGTCGGAGAACTCGATCTCCCACACCTGCCGACCATAGCGTACGCGCGATATCGTGCTGACGCTATGTCGCCATGTGCGAACCGTGTGGGTTCCAGAAGTCGGCGCAGGCGTGTGGCCTGCACCGATGGCGGCGGTGTGACTGCTGGATGATGGTCAACCGTGTCCCGGCGGCTGCTCTACCTGATCTTCATCCGGCTGGTCGGCTGGCTCGCGCTGCTCGCTCGCTCCACGGCGTCCAAGGACGCCGAACTGCTCGTGCTGCGCCGAGGTCGCGGTTCTGCGGCGGGGGACCGCACGGCCGCGGCTGGACTGGGCCGACCGGGCGATCCTGGCCGCGTTGATCCGACGGCTGCCGAAGCCGGTGAAGAACCACCGGCTGGTCACCCCAGGTACAGTCCTGCGCTGGCATCGCCGCCTCGTCGCGCAGAAGTGGACCTACCCGAGCCGCAGCGGACGCCACCCGTGCCCGCGCAGATCACCGTGCCGGTCGAGCGACTCGCCAGGGACAACGCATCATGGGGATACCAGCGCATCCAGGGCGAACTGCGCAAACTAGGTCACTGGGTCGCCGCCTCGACGATCCGCCGGATCCTGAAGCGGGCCCGGATCCCCCGGCGCCGACCCGCCGCGGCGACGCCAGCTGGCAGCAGTTCCTGCGCACCCAGGCGTCCACGGCTCTGGCCGTCGACTTCTTCCACTAGTCACCAAGGCCCCTGAGGGGAACGCCGCGCAGGCGTGAAATGATCTTCGGCGTGGCTGCCCGTGACGCCGTCTTCTCCTTGGGCTTGTGAGCCCGTCATTAGTCTGGCGCCGGGGGCCGGTCAGAGGGTTGCGCACTGTTGCTTCGAGCACGCCGATCAGATTCGGTTTCCCTCATCGCGGCTCCCCGGGCAGCCTCACCCTACCCCTACGTGCAGGAAGGTGAGGCCGGTCGGTGGCCGAGCAGGAGGCAGAGCAGGTTGAGGAGCCGGTCGAGTTGGTGGCCCGGGTGGCCGCCATCGACGTGGCCAAGGACTCGGGGATGGTGTGCACCCGGGTGCCGCATCCGTCGCGGGCTGGGCGGCGGGTGCAGCAGGTGTGGTCGGTGCCGGCGAGGTTCGCCGCGGTGAGGGGAGCTGGCCGACCAGCTGGTCGACCTGGGGGTCCGGCGCCACCACCCGGCCGGGCAAGACCGGCAAGGGCAACCGGTGGCTGCGTGGCGCGCTGGGCGACGTCGCCATGGCCGTCGGCAAGACCGACACCTTCCTCGGGGAACGCTGCCGGCGGATCCGCCGCCGCCGCGGCAACAGAAAGCCATGGTCGCGATCGCCCGGACCATCCTGGAGATCGCCCACGTGCTGATCGCCGACCCGACCCTGCACTTCCACGACCTCGGCGCCGACTACTACGACCGGCTCGACCCCAACCGCCAGACCCGCAACAAGATCCGCGAGATCGAACGACTCAACCCCGGCGTAAAAGTCACCCTCGCCCCCGCCGACACCACCGCCGCCTAGCAACTCACCGCCACCGACCCGTCACCCGTCACCCTCGGGAGCGTCAAGAACACACCCACGCATCACCGCAGCTCACCCCGGCACCGCATCACCAAGGACGCCGGGCTGCTGTCTTCTGCCCTCCTCACCTTGGGTATTTCCGGTCAGGTCTCAAGCATTCCTCCGGCCACGACGATCCCCGACGCCGACCGGGGACGCTGAGGCCGAAGCAGGTGTCCGACGGTGCGCCTTCAGCGTTGAGTGAGCGCTCTTATCTCGATTCCAGCTACTTTCTGCACGGAGAACACGACCGTTGGCAGTCCACTGCTGGCCGTGGTCGCGAGGCTGCGCGGCTGCGCGGCACGGGTGAGCGTCGTCGTGGTCCACGGCCCGTAGAGAACCCGGTGTGCAAGGCGCAGGCCCGTGGAGTCAGACCATGCGATGTACTGGTGTCCGAGCGAGACCGCCGTCCGTGTGCCAGCGACGGCGCCGGCCGCGGGCAGCGCGCGGGGAGCGCTCCATGCCCTTCCGTTGTTGGTGATAGTCATGACTGTGCCGGGGCGTCCCCACGTCACGAACAGAGTCATGTACCGGCTCACGACGTCGACGTCAGTGGTGTCGGCCCGGCGATCCAGGCGCCCGAACGCCCAACCGTTATACCCGTGGCCCGTTCCGCGTCCGAACCATACGTCGCCGCCGGTAGTCTGAGCGCCGCCAGTGTTCGCGTCTATCCCGCCGGTAACGCCCATTAGCGCGACGACTCCGTTTGGCATCCACGCGGCCTTGAGACGGGTGAACACCGTAACCTCTCCCAAATTTGCGGGGACCGACGGGATATCCCAGGTTCGGCCAGCGTCGTCCGTCTCCTGGAGGCGGTTTTCCCCGCAGACATCACTGCAACCCAGGTAGTCATAGAAAACCCGCCAGTGCCCGCCGCTGGCAAGGAGCGCGGCAGAGCGGAACACCGGGAACCAGGAGAAAGGGGAGGCAATCACGCGCGACGGAACGTAGCGACCGGAAGCGAGTCGCTTGCCGACCCGCAGCGCTTCGACACTGCTAGAGCTCGTCCCCAAGTCAGTGAACGCCACATAGGTTCCGGTGTTATCAGTGGCGGTGTCCATGACCTTGCCGCGATACGGTGTCTTGGTCCGTGTCCAGAGCCCGCCGACACGCTTGATGAACCAGATTCCGTCGGAGCCAGTCGCATAACCTACGGTCGCACCGGACGGGTCCGTGGTCGCGGCCGCGACGTTCGACGCTGGCGCCGGCATCACCACAGCAGTGGGCCACCACGTGGTCGCAGCCGAGGATGCGCCGGAGAAGGACTGCCCGGGAGCCGCGCCGGCAGGACTCGCCGACGCAGCGCCCACCACTGCACTCGATACCACGACCCCCAGCCGTAACATACTCTGGCGTATCCTGCTCCATCCACTCAGCATTGCCAGCCTCCATTCGACATCAGACATCAGGACTGCGACACGATCCGCGGATAGTTGTCGACTGCTCCGAACACGACCTGCCACCAGGCTGGGCGGCGCTGAACACCGCTGCCCACACCACCAGTCGCCGGATGGCCTCGGACGGTAAGCTACTTTGCCAGAGGTACGGCGTGATCGGGATCCAATCGCCGTTCGATGAAACGCAGCCGGAAACGAGAGCGAAGGCAGATTATTTCGTCCACGGCGACGAAGAGGTGTCCGGAGCACACCCGACAGCCGGGGTGTCGGCCACATTGGCGGTGTCGAAGGGATCCGCCGTGGGCTGTCGGCTGCAGCCGGCCGCAGCACGTCGGTGAGACGGCGGGGCCTCCTGCCTTCCACTTCAACTCGACGGTCTGCCGCCATCGCGCTCACTCTCCGTTGTCGGGACAGTAGACCCCGGTGCTGGCCCGGTGGACGCCGCGCTGGACATGCACCAACTCGACGGCTGCGCGGCCGCGACTCCTGTCGGGATCTTGTTGGTCACGGCCAGGTACCGGCCGGCGATCGATGACATACAGCGGGCCGCCGAACCAGCCTCTCCCGGCCGTGCCCCGTCGGCGACGCAGCCGTGCCGGGCTGACCAGCCGGCGATGCTCACGACCAACAACGCCGAGGGTTGAAAGGCTCGCGAACAGCGGGCGGACCACCTGGACAACCCGATCATCACCACCCGCACAGGTGGGCGGCCTCCGGAAGGCAGCACCGCGAACCGTCCATTGCCTGCGCGGCGCTTGAGGGTGCTGCCGCCCGCGGCGGCGACCAGCTGACCGCGGCACCCGCCTCGACCAGGAAGACCGCATCAGCGGGCCAGCGCCGTCGCAGCCGCCATGCTCTCGGCTGTTCCGCCCACGCCGGACCTGGTTGTGTTCCATCAGATCAACCGTCACCGGCCGCGCCGTTGCGCACCGCGTCATGCGAGTAGGACGCGGCGCGACCGGCAGGTGTTGCCTGCAGGGCCCGGCAACCACATCTGTCTATAGCGGGGCGGCGAGATCATTTCCTGTCGGGTCAAAGCTAGATGCCGTCAGACGGGCCGGGCCGTCGGTGCGAAGCCCGCGCTCGTGCCCCGAGAAGGGGAAACCGCCATGTCCAACGCAGCCAGCGCCGCGCTCGCCACCCAGTGGAAAGATCTGTGGAATGGCGACCTCGGCGCCGCCGATAAGATCATCGCCGAGGATTTCCTGGCTCACGCGGCGCCGCTGACCGGAACCGGACCCGACGAACTCCGCGCTGAGCCGTCCCGCGATCGCAGCCATGACCTGCACAGACGACACCGTGAGGGAGCCCGCGCACGACTCCGGTGGCGGCCGCCTGGTGGCCACCGTCACCGACCCCGATGGCAACGTCCCCGAGCTGCTGCACGACCGATGAGTGCCGCCCCCCGCTCCCGCGCTCAGCGTCGTCGCGACACCGAGCATCGGCTCACCCACGACAAAGAGGTCTGGGTGGCCAGTGCCTCGGCGGACGGTGCGCCGTACCTGGTGCCGCTGTCCGTCGACTGGGACGGCGAGGCGCTGCTGATGGCCACGCCGACGGACGGCCCGACCGGCAGGAACCTGGCCGCCACCCGGGCTGTTCGGCTGGGGCTGGGCCACACCCGCGACGTGTCCATGATCGAGGGCGAAGTCGAGGTCCCCGAGATCGACGCGCTGCCGCAGGAGGCGCGGTCATGACCGGCTGCGCTGGTCCTAGCGCGGCAGTAGCCTCGGCGGGCGTGACGTTGCAGGGCACGTTCCATGACAGGTCCGACGACTCGGTCTCGGCGCTGGCCGACGCCTACGGCGGTGTCACCGCCACCGTCCGGGATCTAGCCGAGCCCGACCTGCTGCGGCCGACCCGGTGCGTCGGCTGGACGGTCGCCCACCTGGGCGGACAGATCAGACTGCGGGGCGGCGCTGCAGCACGCCGCGGACGAACGCGGCCTGACCGGCGTGCTGCAGGTCGTCGCTGATCACGCTGACCAGGCGGACGGCGAGGGACACCGGTGGGGTCCAGGACTCGTCCACGATGCGGGTGAGGTCGCGGTCCGTGAGCCCGCGGACGTACTCGACGGTCTGGTCGTGGACCGCGTCGTGGTAGCCGGTCAGCAGGTCCCCGCTGGGCACCCGGACGGCGGCCACCTCGTCCTGGCCGTGCCCGTACCCGGTCGCGGACCGGCCGAACGGCAGGGCGAACCGCTCCGCCCAGCCACCGGCCGTCCACAGCTGCTCGACCTGCGCCGCGTCGGCGATGTGGTCGTCCTGGATGCGGGTCAGATGCCAGACCAGCCAGCCGATCGAGTTCGCCCGACTGTCCACCCGGAACGCCAGCTGGTCCGGGGTCAGCCCGTCGACGGCTCCGTGCACCACTCCCCGGATCCGGTCGAACGCGTCGACGAAGATCTCGGCGCTTCCCATCCCGCTCCCTCCGCAGGCAACTCCCGGCAGGCCCATCCTGCCCGGTCGCCGGACCGGCCCTAACGCCGGCGGGCGAGCCGGTTGGTCGCGTCGAGCATGTGCGCGGTCATCTCGTCGCCGCCGGCGTGACCGGTTCCGACCAGGTGCAGCTCCGCGTCCGGCCAGGCCTTGGCCAGCAGCCACGCGGTGTCCGCGGGCCCGCCGAGGTCGAACCGGCCATGAATTCGGCACCCCAGGGATCCCGGCAAGCCGGCCGGCGTCCCGCAGGATCTGTCCGTCGTCGAGCCAGGCGTGGTGGTGGAAGTGCTCGCGCAGCCGCTCGATGTCGTCGTCGGGCACGGCTGCACAGTAGGCTCGGGTCCGGATGGGAGGTCCGTTGGGTTCCTACCTGGTACAGCCGGTCGGACGGGTCGAGTCTTCGCTGGTCGACCGGGACATGGCGCCGAAGCAAGGCGACGAGGGGGCACCCGATGCATGGCTGGTGTTCGAACCGTGGACGGCTGCGGCACTCCGCGACCTTCGGGTCGGCACCGAGGTGCTCCTGCTGACCTGGTTCGACCGGGCCCGTCGCGACGTGCTGGCCGTCCATCCGCGCGGGGACCCGACCAGACCGGAGACGGGCGTGTTCAGCACCCGGTCGCCGGACCGACCGAACCCGATCGGTTTGCACCGGGTGGCGATCCTGTCGATCGACGGCCCGAGGGTGCAGGTCAGCAACCTGGAGGCGTTGGACGGAACGCCCATCGTGGACGTGAAGCCGGTGCTCGACCCGGTCGCCGACCGCTGACGCGCCGCCGCCGGGCACATCCAGGGGGCCCGGCACGCCGCCGAACGGCTGAGCACGATGGGGGTCGAACTCCAGACGTTGGTCGACCGGTTCCGGTACCGCTGACGCCGCCCGGTGGGGCTGCGGTCGAAGTCGGTCAGCCCAGCCAGAGGCAGAACGGATGTCCGACCGGGTCGAGGTGCACCCGAACGTCGTCCTGCGGCTGGTAGTCGGCGAGGGTGGCGCCGCAGGCCGCGGCGTGTGCGGCGGCGCTGTCCAGGTCGTCGACCATGATCTCGAGGTGGATCATCATCTGCTGGTCGCCCGGACCAGCCGGCCAGACCGGTGGAACGTAGGCCGACTCGGTCTGGAAGGACAGCCCCACCCCGCCGTCGGTATTCCGCAGCACGACCCAGTCCGGCTCCTCCGCCCCGATCTCCCAGCCGAGCAGTCGCTGGTAGAAGCGGGCCAGGGCGCCAGGATCCGGCGCGCCGATGTTGACGGTCGTCAGCGTCAGTGGGGGGCGAGTCATGGTGCACGCCTCTCCGGTCCCGGCGCCGCCGGACGGTAGCCCCGGACCATCCACAGCGCCACCATGCAGCGCGGATCGTCGGTCGCCCTGGCCCGCAGGTCGTGCGGCAGCCACCGGCTCTCGTCCAGGACGTTCCCGTCGAAGGTGTCCTCGAACGCGAGCTGGTAACCGGCCTTGGTGACCGGGTCGACCACCTGGCGCTATCCCCGGGGCGGGATCTGCTGCAGGGACCAGGTGTTGCCGTCCGGGTCGCTGAAGAAGACGAACGACCCCCACGGCTGCACGTCGACGTCGCTGGCCTTCACGCCCCGCGCGACCAGGTCGCGCCGGGCGGCCTCGACGTCCTCGACGACCACCTGGACGCCCTTTTGCGAGCCCGGCGCCATCTCGGTGACGCCGGTGCCCAGCACGATCGAGCAAGCCGAGCCGGGTGGGGTGAGCTGCACGAAGCGCAGCTCAGGGTTGACCTGATAGTCGTGGTCGGCCTTGAACCCGACCTGGTCGACGTAGAAGGCCTTGGCGCGGTCGACATCGGTCACCGGGATGGCCACGAGCTCGATCTTCCAGTCCATGCGCGCAGCCTAGGCCAGGGGTACGACAATTCCCGCGACGGACCCCGGGGTCGGGTCAGCCGTCCGGGGAGAGCAGCGTGGCGATCATGAAGTCGGCGACGAACCGGGCGAACCGCCGCCGGGACCAGCCGCGCTGCAGGACGAGCAGTTCGTAGATCTCGACCGAACTGCCGATCCACATGACATCGGTGGCCTCGGCCGGGAGCTCCGCAACGTGCTGCCCGATCCTGGATGGGCCGGACTCCCTGCGTAGCCGGTGTGAGCCGGCCGCTGACGAACCGCTCGGTTGCTAGCCGGCCGGAGCCTCCGCGGCGCCAAGGCGGCGTACGAAGCCGTGCGGTATGACGATGTCGTCCGGGGCCAGGGCGCGCACGGACGGACATCGCAGACCGCACAAAGTCGCGGCCATTCCGGCGCTTAGAATGTCGAGCACGTTTTCCACACCCGCCTGGCCGTTGACGGCCAAACCCCACAGGTATGCGCGGCCGATCATCACCGCCCGCGCGCCGAGCGCCAACGCCTTGACCACATCGCTGCCGCGGCGGATACCGCCGTCCAGCAGCACCTCTACCTGGTCACCGACCGCCTCGGCGATCGCTGGCAGGGCCCGGACCGACGCCGGTGTGCAGTCCACGTTGTTCCCCCCATGGTTGGACACGGAAATCGCGGATACCCCCGCCTGGACGGCGCGCTTGGCGTCGTCGATGCGCATCACGCCCTTGAGCAGAAAAGGCCCGTCCCAGTGGTCTCGCAGCCATGCGATGTCCTCCCACGTAGGCGGCGGCGTCGCGCGCCATTCCCGGTAGGCGTCGCGGAAGGTTGGGGCGGGATCTCCGAGGTTGGGCATCGTCAGCTTCGGCGCCTGGCGCCTGGACACGTAATTCAGCAGCCACTTCGGTCGCGACAAGGCACCTGGCGCCAGCCGGATCAGCGATCGGAGGTCCAGTCTTTCCGGGATGTCCGGACTGCCCCAGTCGCGTCCGTGCGCGAAGGACCAGTCCGCAGTCAGGACCAACCCGCACACTCCGGCGGCACGGGCCCGGTCGAGCCGCCTCAGCAACCGGTCACGGGATCCTATCCAGTACATCTGGAAGAATGTCTGGCGGTTGGCTGCAACGATGTCCTCGACTGGTTCGCCCGCGAACGAGCTCAGCGCCACGGCCGTGCCACGGGCGGCTGCGGCTCGTGCCGCCGCGAGCTCACCGTCAGGGTGGACCGCGAGCGCACCGGTTGGCGCCAACACCACCGGAAGCGCGATTGACTGCCCCATGACCGTCGTCGCCAGGCCGTGGCTCGCGGGCGGCCCCGCGATGCCCGGCGCGAGACCGAGTTCTGTAAATGCCGCAGCGTTGTCTCGCAACGTCACCCCGGCCTGGGAACCCGCGAGGACAGTCTCGTAGACCGGCTGGGCAGCAGCGTGCGCGCCCGGCGCTGCGCCTCGGCTACTGTCTCGAATTTGCGACCTCGCATCACCAATGCCCGTTTCGTCGAGGGTACGCCCAGCGTACGCGAAGGCACCCGCCCCGGTGCGGCCAAGCAGGAGCGACAACCTACGGACTCCGCAGTGACGGTGGACCCCGCCCCGACGGACAACCTACGGACATCCGTAGTGACGTCCGTAGTGACGGTGGACCCCGCCCGACCTACCGTCTGTCCGACCTGGAGGTCACAGACCAGGATCTCGAACAGAGGGAGGGTCGGATCGTGAAGGATAGCCACTTCCACCCGCGTCCCCAATGCCGGCCCGGTCGGCTCCGGGCTCGCTCCGCTCCTCGCTGCGCTGCGATGCTCACTCGCCCGTCGCCTCCCCAACGCCTCCGGACCCGGCCGACCACTGAGTCGAGCATCGGCTACGCCGGCCAGTCATCGCCTACCCGACCGGGACGACGTCCGATCGCACTCCGGAGGTCGCATCTCCCCCATTGCCGGACTGTGATCAGCGGCCGGCGTTAGTAGCCTCTCGGGAGACGGGCCGGACGATGCAGCCGTTGGACGACGACAACTCACGCCCGTGGTCGGTGCCGGGTCTGTACACGGTAGCGCCGGGTGTCTTCCGGATTCCGCTTCCCCTGCCCGAGAACACGTTGGACGCCGTGAACGTCTACGCGATCACCGACGGGACCCAACTGGTCCTGATCGATTCAGGCTGGGTGCTCGAACGGTCACGAGAGATGCTCGCGCGTGCGCTTCGGGGAATAGGCGCCGACCTGGCCGATGTACAGCAGTTTCTGGTCACTCATGTACACCGCGACCAATACACGCAGGCGGTCGCTCTGCGCAGGGAATTCGGGGGAACGATCGCGCTCGGCGAACAGGAGGAGCCGTCACTCAGAGTTTGTGGCGATCCGGCAGTGCCGCCGATGGCCGCGCAGATCAGGCTCCTGCGGCAAAGCGGGGCGCGGCACGTCGCCGCCGAACTGGCCATGGTGGTCGCGGGTGACCGCCGCACCGACCTCGACCTGTGGGAACCACCGGACGAATGGCTCAGTCCGGGGCGGCGGTCCGTCCTCCCCGGCCGGAGTCTCGAGGTAGTCCATACTCCGGGCCACACCTCGGGGCATGTCGTCTTCGACGACCACGCTGCCGGACTGCTCTTCACCGGCGATCACGTGCTGCCACATATCACGCCGTCGCTGGACTTCCAGCCAGTGCCTGCCGAACTGCCGCTGCGGGACTATCTGGAATCGTTGTGCCTGGTCCGGAGCAGGCCGGACCGGCGGATGCTGCCCGCGCACGGGTCAGTCTCGCCGAGCGTCCATGCGAGGGTCGATGAGCTGCTGCTGCATCACCGCCGCCGCTTGGACAGTATGGTCGAACAGCTGGCCGCCGGCTGCAGCACCCCGTTCGAAGTCGCTAGCCGCCTACTGTGGACCGCCAGCGAGCGGCGCGTGGAGCAAATGGATCCCTTCCACGCGATGCTCGCCGTGCTGGAAACCGCCGGGCACCTCGACCTGCTGGTCGCGCGGGGTGACCTCGTCGCAACGCGAGTGGACGGTGTGCGGCACTACACCATCTGCACATCGGCGGCGGCGTCGTGAAACTCTCGAACTCGGTATCGTGCGAAGGGCGGTGGAGGTCGATGAAGGATTTCTCCGGGTTGGCCTGCGTGACGACCATGGGGGGACCTTCTCGACCGCCGCGCAGCGGCGTACGGAGATCGGGACGCCATTGTCCTGCCTGAAGAGAGGGTCTCGTTCTCGGAGTTGGCCGATCGTGCCGACGCCGTGGCGCGGGGTCTGCTGGCGCTTGGCACCACGCCCGGCGACCGGGTGGGGATCCTGCTGCCGAACTGTGTCGAGGCGCTCGACTTCCTGTTCGGGGCGATGAAGATAGGGGCCATTCCGGTCCCGATCAACGCCCGATTCAAGGAAACTGAACTGCGCCAGGTCGTGATCCATTCGGGCATGCGCACCCTCGTGACGACCGTGCCCCGGCCCGGAAACCCGGATTTCGTCGCGCTGCTCGGCCTGGCGTTGCCCGGCCTGAAGGCGCCGGAGCTGCGGCACCTGATCGTGCTCGGTGATGAGTCCGAGGCTCGCTTCCGGTCGGGCGCGAAATCCGTTCCCTTGCTAAAGGTCCGCCGCCGGCAGCAATTCGTGCGCCTGCGGGACACCGCCGCGATCGTCTATACCTCCGGCACGACGGCGGCGCCGAAGGGCGCGATGATCAGCCACGAGGCCTTCAGCAGGGTGGCCGACGGTGTCGTGAACAGCAGATTCCAACTGGGCCCCGACGACAGGGTGTGGACCGCGTTGCCGCTGTTCCACATCGGCGGTATCGCGTTCGCGGTCGCGAGCCTGTACGCCGGGGCCGCCTACTGTCACGTGGGGGCGTTCGAGCCGTCGGCAGCCCTGCGCCATCTGGTGACCGAGCGCTGCACAGTCGCGCTGGCCGGATTCGAGACGATCTGGTTGCCGATTCTCGACGCTCCCGGCTTCGCCGACGCGCGTCTCGATTCGCTGCGGATCGTCATGGTAGTCGGAGTCCCGGAGCGGCTGCGCGCGATGCAGGCCCGGGTGCCGGGCGCGATTCAGGTCAGCACCTTCGGGCAGACGGAAGCGGGTTCGTTCCTGAGCCTCAACCTGCTGACCGAGTCGACCGAGCACCGCACGACCACGGGCGGGCCACCGCTACCCGGGATGCAGGTCCGAGTGATCGACCCGGAGACCGGGCTGGACGTCCCCCCCAGCACGCGCGGTGAACTGCCCTACCGAGGCAGCAACATGTTCGACGGATACTTCCGCGATCCCGAGGCCACCGCGGCGTGCATCGACGCCGACGGGTGGTTCCACTCAGGTGATATCGCCACCGTGGATCCGGCCGGCCGGGTGACCTTTGTCGGCCGTATCAAGGACATGCTCAAGGTGGGCGGCGAGAACGTCGCGGCCGCGGAGGTCGAGGACTTCCTGCTGCGGCACCCGGCGGTCGGCATCGTGCAGGTCGTCGCCGCGCCGGATGCCAGGTATGGGGAGGTGGCTGCGGCGTTCGTCCAGCTCGAGCCCGGGACCGACGCGACCGAGTCGGACATCGTCTCCTTCTGTGTCGGCAAGATCGCCACGTTCCGGGTGCCGCGCTACGTACGGTTCGTCACCGAGTGGCCGATGTCCGGAACGAAAATCAAGAAATACGTTCTGCGGGAGCGGATAGCCGCGGAACTGGCCGCCAACGGGATCGCCGCCGCGCCGAAACTGTCGTCGCGGGCGCCCCGCGAGCGTCGAACGACCGCGCAGCGTGTCGGTCGTCACGTGGAGGTGTGAGCTCGATGCTCGAGAAGATCTTCGAACATGCCGACACGACATTGGATGACCTGGTGTCGGGTGGCCTCAGCTATCTCGGTGCCTCGCAGTTCGACGACGGGTCCATCACTCCCGATCTCGACAAGCCCGTGTTCAAGTACTGGGATTCGGTGAACGCGCTCAAGGGGATCTCGCTGTGGCGGGACGTCGCCGGGCCCGGCTTCGACACGACCGTCGCCGGCGTGCTGGCCTTCCTCCAGGCCAGCGAGAAACCGAATGGCCTGCTTGGGCCGGGCGTCGTGACGCCCAGCTCGCCGCAGTACTCAGCGGAGACCAGCTGGGAGTACATCGGCTGCCTGGCCCGGCTGGGCCTGACCGACCGGGTGCGGCCCAAACTGGACGTGCTGCTCAAACGCCAGCAGCCGGACGGGCCCTGGGAAGAGGCATACACGTATATCCCGAGGGCATTCCAGCGGGTCCCGTCCGTGACCGGCTTCGCGTTGAGCACGCTGTACGAGATCGACGAGGATCCACTGTACCTGGACGAGGCACTGGACTTCCTCGTGCGCGCCCAGCACCCTGACGGCCACTTCGGACTCAACTGGTTCTACTACAACACTCATTTCTACCTGACGAGGCCCATCACGGCCGCGCTGGTCGGCTTCGGCTACCCCTCGCCGGTGGCGCGCACCCGCGACTTCGTGCTTTCCCAGCAGCGGCCGGACGGGAGTTGGTTCACCCACGTCGAAGGATTCGGCGTCTCCTCCTCGGTCGAGCTCCACACCGCGCTGGCGCTGGAGACACTCGCGCACGCGGGCGTCGACGCAACCGAGCCGGCCGTCCAGCACGGACTCCTTTGGCTGATCGACAGGCAGCGACCGGACGGCCGGTGGTACGGCGGCCCGTTCCCGTTCCCACCCACCGAGAGCTACCGCGGGATCACCTCGCCCCAGGACGTCTACGCCACGGCGCAGGTGCTCACGACGTTCCGCAGGTTCGCCGACCTCGATGGATGAGGAGAACGTGATGACGGACGATCGCGCGCTGGCCGACGAGATCAGTCTTCTCGCCAGGCGGATCAGGGTCCTGGAGAGCATCGAGGAGATCCGGTCCCTTCGGTGTCGCTTCCATCGCTACGTCAACGACGATGAATGGTCGAGGATCGGTGACCTTTTCGCGGCCGACGCCGTCGTCGACTACGCACATCTCGGTCAGCTTTCCGGACAGGACGACATAAGGGCCTACTTCGAGCGCATGCCCCGCGTGCTGGAGCGGGACGAGACCGCCGTACGGACGATGGTGCGGCAGTTCCTGCACACCCACGACGTCCGCGTGGACGGTCCTACCGCCACCGGTGTCAGCTATCTGGAGGCCAAGACCGTCTATCACGGGCAAAGTTTCGTGGTGGCCGGGAAGTTCACCGACCGCTATGGCCGCTGCGGAGGGGAATGGCGTCTCCTTCGCGCTGCCGCGCACCGGGATCACCCTGCGCGGCCAGCGGACTGGTGTCCCGGACGGCGTTCCGACGCTGTGCCTGCACGGCTTGCTGGACAACAGTGCCAGCTTCGAGCCGCTGCTGGCGGAGCTGACCGACCTCCGGGCCGACTTCGTAGCCATCGACCTGCCCGGCCACGGCCTGTCCGACCCACTCCCGTCCACGACCTGTCAGTACCTCGACCTGGTCGCGGCGGTGCTCGACCTGGCCGACTCGCTCGGCTGGAGCAGGTTTCACCTGATCGGACATTCGCTCGGAGGCGCGCTCGCGTCGCTGATCGCCGGGATCCACCCGGAGAAGATCATCAGCCTGGTTCTCATCGACGCGATCGGCCCGCTCTCCGCCACGCCCGAGCAGACAGTGGTCACCGTGGCGCGGTACCTGACCGCGTTTCTCGACGACGAAGGCAATCCGGTCTACCGGTCGCGCATCCAAGCGATCAAGGCTCGAATACAGCTCGCTGACATCCTGATGGACACCGCGGAGAGGCTGGTGACCCGCGATCTGCGCCCAGTACCGGGCGGCTACTCCTGGCGGAGTGGAGCGCGCCTGAGATATCCGTTCATGCTCGTCTTCTCCGAGGACCAGGTGTTGGCCTTCCTGCGCAGCATCCAAGCGCCGACCCTGCTCGTGCGCGCGGTGCGCACGGCGCTCACCGAGGCGTATTACCCTCGGCGGATCGAGAGCGTGCCGGATCTCCGGCAGGTGCACTTGGCCGGCGGGCACCATCTGCACATGGAGAACGTCACGCCCGTCGCCGACGCGATCCGCGGCTTCCTCGCCCAGACGGACGCCCAGCTGACTGGTCGCATCCCCGCGCTGGAGGCGGCGTCGTGAACGGAATTGCCGTCGACGAGATCTGCTTGTCGCGGCTGGACATCGAGAGCGACGGGTTCCAACAGGACCCGTATCCCTGGTACGCGGAGATGCGAAGAACATCGCCGGTCTGCCGCGTAGCGGGCCTGGACTGGTACTTCGTGGCGACGATGGAACTCCTCTCCGACGTGCTGGCCGATTTCACCACGTATTCCTCCCGGGTGGACAAGCGGCGCGAACCTCCTTCGGAGGCGTGGGAGGAGGTGCGACGCCTGCGGGCCAGCCGCCCGCAGGTCGTCGCGCCCCTGCTCGGCAACGACCCACCGACCCACGCCGCCTACCGGCGAATGGCGAACCGAGCCTTCACGCCGCGGACACTCAAGTGGATGGAAAACTCGGTGTACGCTGCCGCCCGCCAGCTGGTCGCCGACCTGCCCGGCGAGGCGGACTTCCTGGAGACCTTCGCGATCCCGCTGCCGGTATACGCGATCTCGGCAATTCTCGGTCTCGACGCGTCGCGTCGCGCGGACGTCCGGCGGTGGACCACGGCGATCGCGGCACCGATTGGCGCCACCCTCGAGGTCGAGGACTGGCTCGAGGCTGAGCGCCAACAGGCGGACTTCGACCACGTCATTCTCTCCGAACTCGAGATCAGGCGGCGTGGCCCGCGCGACGACTTGCTCAGCCACTTGGTGCGAAATGTGGACCGGGAGGTGGCGCCGCGGGAGCGTGCGGCCGTGCTGCTCGGGCTGGTCCGACAACTGCTGGTCGCCGGCAACGAGACGACCACGCGGCTACTGCCGGAATGCATCGTGCTCCTTGCTGCGCATCCGGAGACATGGGAACGGCTCCGGGCGGGTCTCCCCGGATACACCGAGGCCGTTGTCGAGGAAGCGTTGCGGCTGGCCAGCCCGGTCCAGCAGATGCGGCGGCGCACGACAGTCGACGTCACGCTGGGCGGCACCCGGCTCGCCGCCGGCACCAGGCTGCTGGTCTCGTTCGCCTCGGCCAACCGGGACGAGAGGGTGTTCCCGCAGGCTGACACGTTCGATCCCGCCCGGGAGAACCGGTACCGGCATCTCGCGTTCGGCCACGGGATCCACACGTGCCTGGGCGCCGGACTGGCCCGGATGGAGGCCAGGATCGCGTTGGAGACGCTGGCGGCGGCCGGCACAACCGCCATCGAGGTCCTGCCGCACCAGCCGCGCTACCTGCCGAGCTACCTGCTGCGCGGCCGGACTGAACTGCCCGTCCGAGTGACGCGGTGAGGCCCGTCGCGGTAGTGACCGGCGCCGCGAGCGGTATCGGCCGGGCAGTCACCCAACGGTTGCTCCGGGACGGCTACGCGGTCGTCGCCGCGGACCGGAACGCCGAGTCGCTGGCCCGCATCTGTGCCGGGACAGCCGCCCAGCCGTACCCCCTCGACGTGACGGATCACGCGGCCGTGGCAGCGCTCGGTGCAGACGTCGGCACGTGCCGGCTGCTGGTCAACAATGCCGGGATCTGGAGGTTCGCCCGTCTCGTGGATGTCTCGGTTGAGGACGCGCGGGAGGTGCTGGCGACCAACCTGCTCGGCCCGTTGCTGCTGATGCAGGAACTGGTGCCACGGATGCGGGGCGGCGGAGCGGTAGTGAACATCTCCTCCGTGGCCGCCCGGCTGCCGGGCCGCGGTCTAGGGCTCTACCCGCCCTCGAAAGCAGCCCTGGAGACGCTCACCCGGATGGCCGCGGTGGAGTTCGGGCCGCTCGGTGTGCGGTGCAATACGGTTGCCCCTGGACTTGTGCCGACCGAGGGTACGGCCGACTTCTACGGTGACGAGGAATCCGTGTCGCTGACAGGCTCCCTGCTGCCGCTTGGCAGGCTGGGCGACCCGGAGGAAGTCGCGGCTGTCGTCGCCTTCCTCGGCTCGGACGCGGGCAGCTATGTGACAGGTCAAGTGATCTGCGTCGACGGTGGATACGGGGTAGCCGGCGCGAGCTTCTTCGCTGCCGCGTCGCGTACGCCCCGCGTGTCATCGAGATGACGCCGACTGCGCGCCGGTGCACCGGATGCGGCCACGCCCCTCCCCGAACCTGCGGCGGATTCGGCGGCCGGCAGGGCTGGTCACGCGGCGCCCGGCAGCCACAGTGAGCGGCCCCGTGCGGGTGCTGGCGGCCCTCGCCGTCGTGCGCTCCTGCCCCTAGTCGGGTGGGCGGGCGAGGTCGTCACCGTCGTTGGCCATGAGGAAGTCGGCGACGAGGGCGGCGAGTTCCGCAGGGCGTTCGAGCAGGAACAAATGCCCGCCCCCGCGCACGATGTGCAGCCGCGCGTCCGGGATGCAGCGGGCGAGGATCCGCCCGTTCATCGCCGGGACGATGGGGTCGTCGTCGCCGGCGAGCACTAGGGTTGGCTGCCGGAGCCGCCACAGCCAGGGCAGACCGGTCCAGAAGCTGATCGCGTATAGCTGGAAGAGGTAGCCGCGCAGGCTCGGGGCCCCGGAGAACCGCGCGATCGACCCGTGCAGCAGCGCCTCGGGGTCGCGTCGCGCCTCCCCCCCGTACAGCGCGCCGGCGATACGACGGTAGTAGTCCGGCGACTTGTAGCGGCGCCGGCTGGCGAGGGCGAGCCAAGCGCGTGGTGAGCCGGGCACGCCCCCCAGCCCGACCACGCCGGGCCCGGTGGCAGCCAGGACGAGCCGGCGCACCCGAGCCGGGGCCTGGTGGGCAAGCTGCTGGGCGATGACGCCGCCGAGGGACACCCCGAGGACGTCGACCTGGTCGTGTCCGAGTGCGTCGAGCATCCGCTCCACCGTGCCGGCGACACCGGGGATGCGCCGCGGCCGGCGGTACCCGCTCGACTGCCCCACGCCGGGTGCGTCGAAGCCGATCGTCTGTATCCCGCGGGCGGTCATCTCCCGCTCGAACGGTTCGGAGAGGTCGAGGCTGGCCCCGAGTCCGGTGATGAGCAGCAGAGGCGGTCCCGACCCGCGGACCGAGATGCGCAGTCGGACCCCGTCGACATCGACGAACCGGATGGCCGGCTGGTCAGGCAAAGACGCCGACACCGGTGATGTCCTTTCTCCCGATCGGGATGAACACCCCGGCCTCGCCGTGCCGGGCGACCAGCCATTCCAGGCCGTGCTCGATGCCGCGGTACAGGTGTCCGACGGTCTGGTAGTCCTCCGGGACGGCCATCGGCGGGTCCCCGTCGGTCAGCGGCTCGGCCTGGCCAACCGCGGCGAAGCCCTCGGCGTCGTCGAGGTCCATCCCCTCCGGGCGTTCCAGGTAGATGAAGTGCCGCAGCGCCCGTTCGCCGAACGGGACCAGCGCGATCTGCACCCCCGGGTACCAGCGGGGACAGGATCGGGAGGTTCGGCCGGTGCGGGTGCGGCGCGGCCCCCAGAGCAGCTCCTCGACGACGTTGCGTTGCAGCGGTGCGTCGGCCATGGCGATGTCTCCCTCGCGAAGGCGCCCGGTGTGGCGGGCGTTGCGGCAATGGTAGGAACCGTGGGCGCTGCTCGAATCCCGAACTCCCCAGATTCTTATGCGCGGGGCACAAGGCGACGGTCGGTTCCGTAGCGGCGGCACCTAGCGCCGCGGCGGCGGCCACTGGAGACTGCTCCGTACCGCCGCCGGTCGGGGGGCGCAGCCGTAGGAGGTGCACGTGCCGTGAACCTTGCCGCCAACCTG